>Ga0105048_10004355_pt1 | contig 23072 bp, 28 predicted proteins | sample MAT05_FD_78382 | JGI IMG/M metagenome (GOLD analysis project Ga0105048, IMG submission 78382) | Freshwater microbial communities from Lake Fryxell liftoff mats and glacier meltwater in Antarctica - MAT-05 | ecosystem: Environmental > Aquatic > Freshwater > Ice > Liftoff microbial mat | place...
GCATGATCGGCATCCGCATCGAGCGCTGATCCGACACCATGTCGCAGTGCCAATGTTTCAATGAGTGAAAATCGACGGGCCCCGGGGTCGGCTGAACATCGCCGTCCGGGGCCCGTCTTCCTTCATGAACGAGTCGCGCTACTGCAAAGCCAGCAGTCGCTTCGCGAGATTCGCGACCGGCGCATTCGGATGTCGCGTGAAGGTGCTGATCCAGTCGCGCGTATCATCACTCTTGTACCGCGATCCCAGTTCGAGCGCACAGGTGAGTTCTGCCTGCGTCGTCGCTTGCTCAGCCGCTTGCTGATACAGACTCAGGCCGAACGAGTAGGCCGTGCGGATGGCCAGTGAGTCGACGGCAGCCGGCAGCACAATCGCGAGCGCCTGTTCGCCGTCACCGCGCACGAATGCAGGATTGCGCACGTCTATACAGCCCTGCATGGCATTCGTCGCGGACGCGCCCAAGCTCGGTCCACACCCGGTGCTCAGCGCGAGCGCGCTGAGCACCGTGACGACAACGCGAGTCCTCATGGCGTGGCCACGCAGCCCGCGACCACCGTGCACTTCGGATCGAGCGCCGGCAGGTTGAGCCGCTTCAGCTCCGCATTCGCGGCCACGAGATCGACTTTCCACACCGTATCGAGCTTGGTCGTGTAGCCACCGAGTTCCTTGGTGAGAATGGCGAGGATCTCCGGCATGTAGGTCCCCGGCGGGCCATCACCGCGCTCCGACATCGAGAGCAGGTTCGCCAGTCGATTATTCACGCGAATCGGGTAGTTCAGCGGGTCCTGTCCGCTCTGATTCTTCACCTGATACACCTGCTCCTCCACCGCCGAGGCGTTGGCTTTCAGCGTGCCGCCCTTCTCAGCCAACGCTGCATCCTGACTGCGATTGAGTCGGTCGGCCAACTGTTCCTTCACACGACGGATATCGATCACCGCCTTCTGCGCTTCGTTCGTCGCGTCGCGCACCTGTTTGCCGAACGCATATTGCGCACGGAGGTCGGCATTCGTGACCTCGGGCAACAGCGGGCTGCGCACAATGGTCATCGGCGCGTTCAGCGTCTTACCATCGGCCGTGAGTCGCACGGTGTAGCGACCCGGCGGAATCGCCGGACCAGCCGTTCCAGCGCCCCAGAGAATCATCCCCGGGAAGCTTTCAATGCCGGTGGCACGCAAGTCATAGGTAAAGCGCGAGAGCCCCGCGGTCAGCGGGAACGACGACGATGTACCACGGCGACGGCCAAGCGCACCGGCGACCGCCGACGTTGCGGTGTCGCCAGTCAGTTCACGCAGCACCGCGCCGGTGGAATCGAGAATCGACAACGTTGCACGCTTCGGCGCCGTTTTGAACGTCCAGCTCATCGGTACACCGCCGCTCGAGCGAATGCCGACCGGCGGCGCAAACAGATGCGCATCCGCCGCCAATACCGCCGGCGTCGCCTGGCGCAACGGCGCCACGTTGTCGAGCACCCAGAACCCGCGGCCGTGCGTCGAGATCACGAGGTCGTTCGCTTCCACCACCAGGTCGGAGACCGGCGTGTCGGGCATGTTGAGCTTGAGGCTCTGCCAGTTCGCGCCGTCATCGTACGAGAGGTACACCCCGTGCTGCGTGGCAGCGTACAGCAGCCCCTTGCGCGCCGGATCTTCGCGCACCGCGTGCACGTAATCCTCGGCACCGAGCCCGTTCACGATCTTTGTCCACGACTTCCCGTAGTCGGTCGTGCGGAAGATGTACGGCGCGCGATCGTTCAGCAGCGGACGACGCACCGACATGTACATCGTGCCAGCGTCGAACGCGGACGCATCGATCTGCGACACACGACCGAAATCCGGCATGTCCTTCGGCGTCACATTGGTCCACGTAACGCCGCCGTTGCGCGTCACGTGTACGAGGCCGTCGTCGGACCCGGTCCAGATCACGTTCACATCTCTCTTGCTTGGCCCGACGGAGAAAATCACGCCGTACACTTCGGGACCGTTCATGTCGCCCGTGATCGGTCCACCAGACTTCTCCTGCGTTTCCGGCGCATGACGTGTGAGATCACCGCTCAGCACCTTCCACGTGCGTCCGCCATCGAGCGTGCGCCAGAGGCGCTGCGACGACACGAACAACATCTTCGGGTTGAGCGGCGAGTACAGGATCGGAAACGTCCACTGCCACCGTTCCTTGATGTCCTTCGACGGCTCACCCGAGTAGAACCAGGGATACGGATTCACTTCCCGCGACAAGCCCGTCTTCTTGTTGAATTTGTCGACATAGCCACCGTTGTTCGTGCCGGAGAAAAAGATGTCCGGATCGAGCGGATCGGCCGCGATGTAGCCGGGCTCACCACCGCCCACCGGATACGACACCGCCAGACCTCCCGCCGTCTGCTCTGGACCGTTCGGCCGGCCGAAGTTCCACTGCGACGGCGTGCACAGCGTGCTGTTGTCCTGCTGCGACCCGCACACGTGATACGGGATATGCTTGGTCGTGGTCACGTGGTACCACTGCTCGGTCGGGAAATCCTGTTCGGTCCACTTGCCGCCGGTGTTCGTCGTGACCGCGCCGCCGCCGTCATTCGCACCGACCAGATGCGTCGGATCACTCGGATCGATCCACAGGTCATGGTGGTCGCCGTGTGTGCCGTTACCGATGCTGGTGAGCGTCTTCCCCGCGTCGGCGGAGCGGAACAGAGAAGTGTTCTGCGCGTACACGACGTCGGCGTTCTTGTGATCGGCGAACAGGTGCGTGTAGTAGAACGCCCGCTGACGGATGTTGCGGTCGCTGTTTACCAACGTCCACGTGGCACCGGCGTCGTCGCTCTTGAACAGGCCACCGTTGTCGTTCTCGATCAGCGCGTACACCCGATTCGAATTGGCAGCAGTGAGCGCGACACCGATACGCCCAACGAGACCCGACGGCAATCCCTTGTTGCGCGTGATTTCGGTCCACGTCTCGCCACCGTCGGTGCTCTTGAACAGGCCGGAGCCCGGACCGCCCGACGACATCTGATACTCCTTGCGGTACGCTTCCCACATGGCTGCGTACATCACACTCGGGTTGTTGCGGTCGAGGGCGATATCGACCGCGCCCGACTTCTCGTCGCGGAACAGCACTTTCCGCCACGTCTTCCCACCGTCGGTGCTCTTGAACACACCACGCTCCGCGCTCGCCACGCTGTACTTGCCGAAGACGGCCGCGTACACGATGTCGGGGTTCGTGGGGTGGATACGGATCTTCGAGATCGCGTCCACGGTTTTGAAGCCCAGGTGCGCCCACGTCTTGCCGGCGTCGGTGCTCTTGTAGATGCCATCGCCGGGCATGATGTTGCCGCGGATCGCCGACTCGCCCATGCCGATATACACGACGTCGGGACTGCTCTCACTGACCGCCACGGCGCCCACCGACGCGCTCGTGATCTGGCCGTCCGTGACCGGCGCCCAGTTCTCCCCGCCATCGGTGGTCTTCCACAGCCCGCCGCCGGTCGCACCGAAATACGCCTCGTTCTTCCGGCCGACCACACCACTGGCCGCGATCGACCGGCCGCCACGACCGGGACCGATGTTGCGCCATTTGAACGACTTGAGCAGCGTCGAATCGAGCGTCACTGGCGCCAACGGCGCCAACGGCGCCGCGCGGGCGATCGCCTTCACGGCGCTCACCGCCGGTTTGGCCGGAGGCTGCGTGAGCGCCGCCGGAACGGACAACGCCGTGAGAAACAGGAAAGGTCGAAGTGGAAGCATGGTCGGGAAGGAGGAGGCGGAGTACCGCACGGCCGCCCGCGTGCGGACGGCACCCGTACGTTGCAGGCTGGGCCACGAGATGGCAACTCGCTGACGGCTCAATGACGACCCGATCGAACATTCTCGCATGCCACCGATCAATCAGATCACCGCCGACATCATCGACGCCTCGATCCATCTCCACGCCGACCTGGGCCCGGGCCTCTTCGAATCGGCTTATGAGGAGCTGTTGGCCGCCGAGCTTACACGCCGCGGCCTGTGTGTGCAGAGACAGCTCGTCATCCCCTTCGAGTACCGGGGGACGAAAATCGACTTCGGCTTTCGCCTCGACCTCTTGGTCGAAGGCCGCGTACCCGTCGAGCTCAAGTGCACCGAACGCCCGGCGCCCATTCACCAGCGACAATTATTGACCTATCTCCGGCTCATGAAGCTGCCTGTAGGCCTGCTCGTCAATTTCGGAGGCGAACGCCTCATCGACGGCGTCCAGCGCATCATGAATGGCTACCTCAATGAGTATGAGCGCCTCGAATGAGATCGTCGAACAGATCACACAGAGTAAAAGAGAAAAGGAGAAAAAGAGTCTCCTATCCTCTTTTTCTCCTTTTCTCTGTGTGATCAGTTCTTAAGAACTCTCAGCACATAAACCTCACCCCACCAACTTCGCCGCCAGATACCCCTTGAGCTGGCTCGCATCAACGCGATCCTGCGCGAGCGTATCGCGGTCACGCACCGTAACCGTCTGATCGCCGGTGCTTTGCCCGTCGACCGTGATGCAGAACGGCGTGCCCACTTCGTCCTGACGCCGGTAGCGCTTGCCGATCGAGCCCGATTCGTCGTAGTCCATCGGGAACGCCATGCGCAGGTCGTTCATGATGTGCTTCGCCATCTCCGGCTGACCGTCCTTCTTGGTGAGCGGGAAGATCGCCGCCTTGATCGGCGCGATGGCCGGATGCAGCCCCAGCACCACACGACCTTCGTCCTCGCCTTCCACCGACTCTTCGCGGTACGCGTTCACCAAAGCCGCGAGTGTGACACGATCGGCGCCGACCGACGTTTCGATCACGTACGGCACGTAGCGCTTGTTGTTGAGCTGGTCATAGTACTCGAGCTTCTTGCCGGAGAATTGCTGGTGCTGCGAGAGATCGAAGTCGCCGCGATTGTGTACGCCTTCGATTTCCTGGAAGCCGAGCGTGCCGCCGAAATCGAACGTCACGTCGAACGCCGCGCGCGCGTAGTGCGCGAGCTCACCGGCGCCGTGCTGATGGAACTGCAGACGCTCCGGCGAAAGGCCGAGCGCGAGATGCCAGTCCATGCGGAGCTGCTTCCACTGCGCGAACCATTCCATGTCCGAGCCCGGCTCGACGAAGAACTGCATCTCCATCTGCTCGAACTCACGCGTGCGGAAAATGAAATTGCCCGGCGTGATCTCGTTGCGGAACGCCTTGCCGATCTGCGCGATGCCGAACGGCACCTTCTGGCGCATGCTCTGCTGCACGTTCAGGAAGTTCACGAAGATGCCCTGCGCCGTCTCCGGGCGCAGATACACGATGCTCGCGCTCTCCTCGAGCGCGCCCATGTGCGTCTTGAACATCAAATTGAAGTTGCGTGCTTCCGTGAGCTGACACGCATCATGCTGGCCCGGCTGCTTACTCGGCTTCTGCGGGCAGCGCGCGTCTTCCAGCTTGTCGGCACGGAAACGGCCCTTGCATGTCTTGCAGTCCACCAGCGGGTCCACGAAACCGGCCACGTGGCCGCTCGCTTCCCACGTGCGCGGGTGCATCAGGATCGCCGCATCGAGTCCCTCGATGTCGTCGCGCGAACGCACCATCGCGTTCCACCAGCGATCCTTGATGTTCTTCTTCAGTTCGACGCCGAGCGGACCGTAGTCCCACACCGAGCCCGTGCCGCCGTAGATCTCGGAGGACTGGAAGATGAAGCCACGTCGCTTACAGAGCGACACCAGCTTGTCCATCACATCGGGTGGGGGGGAAGCCATCGGAACCGAAGAGTTGAAGTCAGGAAAGGATGTGCCGCACGATCGCGTCACCGTGATCGCGGCCGTTCTCGATGAAGATCCGGTTCGCCGACAGTCCGGATGCGATCACTCCCGCAAGGTAGACACCCGTGACCGGCGTGGCCATCGTGAGCGGGTTGTGCGACGGGATACCGCTCACCGGCTCGATCGGCACGCCGACCGCCTCCAGCAATCCGGTTTCCGGCAGATACCCCGTCATGGTGTACACCTGTGTGGCCGGCACCCGCACCTCGCCCTCCGGTCCGACCACCACCACCACATCTGGCTCGATCGCCACCACATGGCTTTCGTAGTGCGCCTGAATACTGCCTTCGTGAATGCGCGCCTCGATTTCCGGACGCACCCACGGCTTCACGCCGTTGTCGAGCGTCGCGCCCACGTGCACCATCGTCACGTAGGCGCCGGCCCGGTACATATCGAGCGCCGCATCCACCGCCGAGTTGCCGCCGCCCACGATCACGACCGGCTCGCGCCACGCTTCATGCCCTTCCACGTACCCGTGGCGCACGTGCGGCAACGACTCGCCCGGTACCTGCAGCAAATTCGGACGGCCGAAGTAGCCCGTCGCGATGATCACCGCATGTGCCGCCGTCTCCTGCACGACTCCGCTGCGCTTCACGCTGCGCAACAGCCACCGCGCCGCCCGTTCCGGGGCGGCTTCGCCGGCCGGCGGATCGAGACGCACCGGGCGCATCGACTCCACCGTTTCATACTGCCGTATGGGCACGTCGTACTGCGACGCGACCCCCCGGTAGTAGGCGAGTGCGTCGCGTCGGGTCGGTTTCGGCTCCGCGATCAGGAACGGCACACCGCCAATGGCGATGCGCTCGGCGGTGCTGAAAAACGTCATGTACGTGGGGTAGCTCGCGATACCGTTCACGATGCAGCCACGATCGAAGACCGCCACCGACAGTCCGCCACGAATCGCCGCCACGGCCGCCGCCAAACCGCACGGTCCCGCGCCGACGATCGCGACATCCACGAAGGTCGTCATGCGACGACCGCGTGAACTCCAATGATCTGATCGCGACGCGTTCCCACGCTCACATACGCGATGGGCGTCTCGCACAACTGCTCGAGACGATCCAGATACGCACGCGCCGCCGTCGGCAGGTCTTCCAGCTTCCGCGCGTCCTGCGTAGACTGGTTCCAGCCGGGCATCGTCTCGTACACCGGCTCGGCGTGCTCCAGCAACTGGAGATCGGCCGGAAATTCAGTGTGCACCTCGCCGTTCATGCGATACCCCGTACACACCATCAACTCGTCGAGCGTGTCCAGCACGTCGAGTTTGGTAATGGCCAGCGCCGTGAGACCGTTCACGCGCGCCGCATACCGAACCACCACGCCATCGAACCACCCGCAGCGACGAGCGCGGCCGGTGGTCGCACCGAATTCGTGTCCGAGTGTGCGCACCTGCGTCTGCAGCGGCTCCGCGAACTCCGTAGGGAGCGGACCGTGGCCCACGCGCGTCGTGTACGCCTTCACCACGCCGAGTGCGCATTGCAACGCCATCGGCGAAATGCCGACCCCCGTAGCCGCGCCACCCACGGTCGTATTGCTTGACGTCACGAACGGATACGTGCCGTGGTCGATATCGAGCATCGACCCCTGCGCCCCCTCGAGGAGCACCGCCGCACCGCTCTTGATCGCGCGATGCACGCAGAGCCCCACGTCCTCGGCCAGCGCCAGCAGACGCGGCGACAACGCGTCGAGCGCCGCGATCGTGTCGCTCACCGAGGCACGGAGGTCGGAACCCGAGCGCTCGAGCTGCGCATTCGAACGATCCACGCCAGCGGTCACGAGTTCACGCAGCCGCGCTGGATTTCGGAGATCGAGCACGCGCACGCCGCGACGCGCCACCTTGTCTTCGTACGCTGGACCAATGCCGCGGCCGGTCGTGCCGATCGCCTTGCTGGCCGCGCTCGCTTTGTCCACGAGCTTGTGGTACGGCATCACGAGATGGGCGCGCTCACTCACGTACAGCCGCCCCTCCACGTCCACACCGTCGGCGATCAGCTCGTCGACTTCCGTGAACAGCGTCTCCGGATCCATCACCACGCCATTGCCGATGGCGCACCGCACCCCGGGGTGCAGAATGCCGCTGGGGATCTGGTGCAGGATGAAGGACTTGTCGCCGATGTGCACGGTGTGACCCGCGTTGGCGCCGCCCTGGTAGCGAACGACCCAATCGGCCTTTTCGGCCAGGACGTCCACCAGCTTGCCCTTCCCTTCATCGCCCCACTGCGCGCCCACCACTACGACGGTGCGCGTCGTCGAATCGAACATGCGTGTCGGTCTCCGGCGGCCCTGCGGCCGCGCACAAAAAACGCCCCGCGGACGATCCGCGGGGCGTTGAGAAAATCTAGCTTCCGACCGCCGCCGCCGCCATGACCAACACCGCGACCACGACGCCGATTCCCACTTTGGCGGCGGCGGCGACCACTCGGCCCACCAACGCGCCGGTCGCCACCCGCACCGGGGCGCCGCGCTCACCGCGTGTCACCGTGAGCTCAGCCACCAGCGCCCCCAGGAACGCGCCGGCCAAGGCGCCGACCAGCGAACCCACCACCGGCACCGGAATGCCCACCACGGCCCCCACCAGGCCCCCGACAACGGCTCCCCACGAGGCGCGGCGCGATCCGCCGTACTTCCGGGTGTAGCGCGCCGAGATCGTGAACTCCAGCACCTCGGCCACCACCACCAACGCGCCCGCTGCCGCCATCGTCCAGAGCCCGATGCCTCCCATCGGCACGAGCACCCAGTGGAGCAGCGCGGCGCCCAACATCACCCACAATCCGGGCAGGCCCACGGGAATCAGGACGAGTCCGCCAGCCAGCGCGACGCCAAGCAGGAGTAGGGTTGCCATACGCCCTCCTACGCCGGTAGCAGCCCCGCTGTTTCGAGACGCGCCCGCACGATCGCCTGCTCGTCGGCAGTGGCCGCCAGCAGCGGACTCCGCGGCGCACCACCATGCAGCCCCACCAGATCCAGCGCGGCCTTGATGCCAGCCGGGCCCATGGCCCCCGCGATGTCGGTCGCCAGCGGCGCCAGACGCGCCTGCAACGCCGTCGCGCCGTCTACATCACCCGAGCGAAACGCGTTCACCATCTCGCGCACGAGCGGGCCGGCGTACAGCGCAATCGCCAGAATGGCTCCCGACGCGCCCGCCGCCAGCGCCGGCACCACCGTCGCGCCGCTGCCGGTCAAGACACGGAAGGTCGGACCCTGCGACTCGAGATACTGCGTGAGCATCGGGATGTTACCCGCACTGTCCTTCATGCCGATCACATTCTCGTGCTGCGCCATTTCCTGTACGAAGGCCGGGCTCAATACCAGATGCGCGTACGCCGGCATGTTGTACAGCAGTACCGGCAGCGGACTCGCATCGGCGACGGCACGGAAATGCGCCAGCAACGCCGGCTCCGTCATCCGCTTCAGGAAGTAGTGCGGCGAAATGACCAGCGCCGCCGTCGCGCCCACGGCCTTCGCGTCATGCGCCCGCGAAATCGTCTGGCGTGTGCTCTCACTGCCGACACCGGCCAACAGCCACTGGTCGTCCGACAGCCGCTCGCGGGCCCACGTCAGCAGTTCACGACGGTCCTGGTCGTCCAGCAGCGCCGATTCACCACTCGACCCGGCCACGAGCACCCCGTCGACACCATGGCCGACGTACGCGTCGATGTTGGACTGGAACGCGACGCGATCGAGGTCACCCGTCGCGGTAAAGCAGGAGGCGGCGGGCACCATGAGCCCACCAATGGGAGAGTTCGGCATCTGGAAAACCTAATCCGAACCCAGCGCGCTTGCTTCCCACGCCCGCTGGTTCAGCCGCCGAACAGACTCTCGAAGCCGCTGCCGAACACCGTGTCGGTGCCCAACGGATTCGGGCTCGACACCGCGGAATGGCTACTTGGACTGGTCGCCATCGGAGGCATCGTCGGTCCGGTGCCCAGTGGGTTGGCGCCCAGGCCACTCGGAGTGGTCACGGCACCCATACCCTGCGTGACCGACTTCGTGCTGCCAGTCGGACGCGGCGCCACCGCGCGCATCCCCGCCGGAAGCGACTGACGGTTCTTGCCCATGCGGAAGCTCAATTCGAAATCCGCCGGATTCGTCGCCGCCGCTTTCGCCACCTCGAACGTCACTTCGTTGCCGTTCACCAGCTCCGTGAGATGCTGATCGAAGGTGCGCATCCCGTACTGCGCGCCATCGGCGATGTAGTCACGGATCTCCGGGATGGTGCCGGCAGCGATCAGATCGCGGATCGTCGACGTCACGATCATCACTTCACACGCCACCACACGTCCCTGTCCGTTCGCCCGTGGCAACAGGCGCTGCGACACCACCGCGTGCAACGACTCGGCGAGACGCATACGCACCACCGTCTGCTCATCGGGCGGGAACATCGCCACGATCCGCATGATCGTGCTCTGCGCATCAGGCGTGTGCAACGTCGAGATCAGTAAGTGACCGGTCTCCGCCGCCTTCATCGCCGTATCGATCGTTTCCGGATCACGCATTTCGCCGATCAAGATCACATCGGGATCCTGCCGCAGCGCCGCGCGTAGCCCCATGCGGAAACTCTCGGTGTCGATCCCTACCTCGCGCTGCGTGACCGAGCTCTTGATGTCGGCGTGAATGAACTCGATCGGGTTCTCGAGCGTGAGAATGTGCTTCTCGTGCGAGGCATTGATCGCGTTCACCAGTGCGGCCATCGTGCTCGACTTGCCGGACCCCGTGACGCCGGTCACCAGCACCATCCCGCGCTCCGTATGCGCGATGCGATCGAGTACCGGCGGCAACTTGAGCGTCTGAAACGTCGGCACGTTTTCGGGGATCACGCGCATCACGACGGAATGCGCGGCGCGCTGTCGCATGATGTTCACGCGGAACCGTCCGACGCCCGGCGAATGCCACGAGCAGTCATGGTCCTTCAGCGTATCGATCGTGGCGCGCTCGGCATCCGACATCATGAAGTGCAAGGCGATCGCGCGGGTCTGTTCGGCGGTGAGCGCCTGTTTCGTCAGCACCACAAGGCGGCCGTCGATGCGCGCGCGCACGACGTCTCCCGCCTTGATGTGCACATCGGACGCACCGCGTTCGACTGCCGCCTTGATGATTCGCTCGATCGCCACAATGCCTGCTTTGGAGAGCTACCGGAGCTGTGCGGCCCCCCATTAGGAGGATCCGCGCGATACACGACGATACTCGCGGAGGCGCCAGCATGGTCGGATGCCAGCACACCCCGCGCTACGTTGACGACGATCGCCGCCCTCGGGCAACTCCGGCCGACGCCGGCGCCGTTCACCCGCCGTGGGCAGTGGGGATCGTGACGGCGTCGAGCCCCATGTAGCCACGTACCTCGCGCATCGTTTCGGCAGCGATGCCACGCGCCGTCTCGGCGCCGCTGGCCAGTGCCGCGAGCACGCGCTGCGGCTCGGCGTCCAACGCTTCCGCACGGCGACGAATCGGCGTGAGCTCCTCCACCATGCTCTCGGCCAGGACCTTCTTGCAGTCCATGCAGCCCCACCCGGCGGTGCGGCACTGCACATCCACATTCGCGATCGTTTCCGCGCGGCTGAAGGCCTTGTGCAGCTGGAAGATGTTGCACACCTCAGGGCGCCCGACATCCGTTTTGCGGACGCGTTGAGGATCGGTCATCGCCGGACGCAGCTTGGCCCAGATCTCGTCGTCGGTTTCCATCAACCCGATGGTGTTGCCCAGCGACTTCGACATCTTCGACTGCCCGTCGAGCCCCATGATACGACGCGTCGGCGTAAGCAGCGGCTTCGGTTCGGGGAAGTACTCCTGCCCGAACTTCGCATTCCACTTGCGCGCCGTATCGCGCGCCAACTCGAGGTGCTGGATCTGGTCTTCACCGACCGGCACCGAATCGGCGCGATACAGCAGGATGTCGGCACTCTGCAGCACGGGGTACATCAGCACTCCCGCGGGAATGCTCTCCAGCTTCGACGACTTGTCTTTGAACTGCGTCTGCCGTTCGAGATCGCCCAGCGGCGTCAGCGTCGTGAAGATCCACGACAGCTCGGTGTGCTCAGGCACATCGCTCTGCATGAACAGTGCGGCCTTCGCGGGATCGATACCGGCAGCCAGCAGGGACTTCGCCATCCCCCAGCGCCGCGCGCGAAGGACCGCCGGATCGTACGCACCCGTGATCGCGTGATAATCGACGACACAGAACAGCGCGCCAGGATGGGTCTCCTGCAGCAGGACCCAGTTCTTGACGGCGCCGAGGTAATTGCCGATATGGAGTTCGCCCGAAGGCTGGATGCCGCTGAAGATGCGTGACATCCTTCAAACGTACCCACCGTGTTTTTCTCCAGCAACGCAGATCTCACCGAATGCCCTCGTCCGCACACCCGAAGCGTCAGGATTGGCGCGACGCGGCCATCGCTGCCGCCGACACCGCCGCGCGGTTCATTGCGCACGAAGCCATGTCGCATCACGCGCTGGCCTGGGAGGAGAAAAGCGCGACGGACTTCGTGAGTCGGGTCGATGTCGGGGCCGAGGAGCGCATCCGCGACATGATCACGTCGCGTATTCCCGGTATCCGCATGGTGGGCGAAGAGTTGAGCGCCGATGCGCACCCCGACGAGGGGCTGGTCGCGATCGTCGATCCACTCGACGGCACCACGAATTTCCTGCACGGCTTCCCGAACTACTGTGTTTCGATTTGCATCGCCGTCGATGGTATACCACAAGCTGGCGTGGTCTACGATGTGGCCCGTGGCGGCGTCCTCCATGCCACCGCGAGCGACGGCGCCTTCGTGGAGAGCAGTCGGCTGCGGGTGTCGACCACCAGTACCCCTGCCCGTGCCCTTATCGGCACGGGTATCCCGTTCAAGGACGTCTCCCAGGCCGACCTGTACCTGCGCCAGCTCAGGCGGCTCATGCCGATCATCTCGGGCGTGCGCCGCGCCGGCTCGGCGGCGCTCGACCTGTCCGACGTGGCCCGCGGACGCTTCGACGGCTTCTGGGAGCTCTTCCTGAATCCGTGGGACCTGGCCGCCGGGGTGCTGCTGGTCCGTGAAGCCGGCGGGCGCGTCACTGACCTCGAAGGACGCGATGCCCGCCTCACGGGCGGGCCAATCGTGGCCAGCAACGGTATCCTTCACGAATGGTTCCTCGACATGCTGAACGATGATGCCGTTCCCGCCCCCAACCCCGCCTGATCGTGTCTCTCGTTGAATGCGTCCCCAATTTCTCTGAAGGTCGCGATCCGGCGGTGATCGCCGCGATTCGCGACGCCATTGCGGACACGCCCGACGCGCATGTGCTCGATGTCTCGAGCGATTCGTCGCACCATCGCACCGTCATCACCTTCGTGGCCTCGCTCGAGGCGGCGGTGCCGGCGGCGCTCGCCGCGATGAAGGTCGCGCAGGAACGCATCGATCTCACCATGCACCAGGGTGAACATCCGCGCATCGGCGCCACCGACGTCGTGCCGTTCATTCCGCTCGAAGGTACGACCATGGAGCACTGCGTCGCCCTCGCCCGCGAACTCGGCGCGCGCGCGTGGGCCGAGTTGGGCATTCCGGTCTATCTGTACGAGCGCGCCGCCACCACGCCCGCCCGCGAGAATCTCGCTGATGTGCGACGTGGCGAGTTCGAAGGCCTGCGCGACGACATCCGCACCAATCCCGCGCGGACGCCCGACTTCGGGTCGAACGAAGTCCATCCTACTGCCGGTGCCACGGCGATCGGTGCCCGTCCGTTCCTCGTGGCCTACAACGTCTACCTTGGCGACGCGACGAACCTCCCCGTCGCCAAAGAAGTCGCAAAGGCCATTCGTGGGTCGTCCGGTGGACTGCGCTACGTGAAAGGTCTCGGTATGGAAGTCGACGGTCAGGCGCAGGTCTCGATGAATCTCGTGGACACCGAGAAGACGCCGCTGCACCGCGTCTTCGAGATCGTGAAAACGGAAGCCGCCGCTCACGGCGTGGCGCCCACGTGGAGCGAGATCGTCGGGCTGGTCCCGGAGCGCGTGCTGCTCGAAGCCGGCGCCCGTCACGTGCAGCTACGCGGGTTCTCCAAAGCGATGCTCCTGGAGACGAAGGTGCGCGAGGTCATCGCCGGCGGCGAATCGGTTGACCACTTCATGGCACGCGTTGCCGACGCCTCACCCACACCGGGTGGCGGTAGTGTGGCCGCGCACGTCGGCGCGCTGGGCGCGGCGCTCGCGCAGATGGTGGCCGGACTTACCATCGGCAAGAAGAAGTACGCCGCGGTGGACGAGCAGATGAAGCAGCTCACCGTCGAAGCACACACGCTGCGCAAAGCACTCTCCGACCTCGTGCAGCGCGACGCCGATGCCTACGAGCGCGTGCGCACGGCATACGCGATGTCGAAGGAGACGGAACATGCCAGCGCGCGCGCCGATGCGGTTCGTGATGCACTGGTGTTCGCGTCGCGCGTACCACTCGAAACGGCGTCCCTCTCCGCGCAGGTTGCTTCCCTCGCGGCATCCTTGGCCGTACACGGGAACAGCAACGCCGTAACTGACGCGTGCGTGGCGGCCCTCATGGCCGAGGCAGCCTGCAAGGGCGCCGCGCTCAACGTGCGCATCAACGTGGCCGCGTTGGATGAACAGGGCACGCAAACCGGTGCGCAACTCGCGTCGGAAGCACGCGCTTTGCTCGACGCCGCATCAGTGCACGCCCGCACAGCCGAAGCCGCCGCCGAGCGCGCCATCGTGGGATGACCACGCACGCGCGAAGGGGCCGTGGCTAGCCGAGTGGCTGCGTGAGAATGCGTGGCCCGCGCTCTGTGATCGCCACTGTGTGTTCGAAATGCGCCGAACGCTTGGCGTCCGCCGTGACCACGGTCCACTTGTCGCTGAGCGTCTTCGTCTTGGCCGTTCCTACGTTGACCATCGGCTCGATGGCAATCGTGAGGCCGACGCCGAGCTTCTTTCCGCGCTTCGGCTTGCCGTAGTTCGTAATCTGTAGCTCCTCGTGCGGCGAGAAGCCGACACCGTGCCCCACCAGCTCGCGCACGATGGAAAACCCCGCCGCCTCGACGACCGCTTGAATGGCCGCGCCGATATCGCCCACGTGGTTATCCGGTGTGGCGGCCGCGATGCCGGCAGCGAGCGACCGCTTCGTGACCTCCAGCAGCCGCTGCGTGACCTCATCGATCTCGCCGACGGCCACCGTGATCGCGGAGTCGGTGTACATGCCCTCGAGCTTGACGCCGAAGTCGAGCTTCACGATGTCGCCTTCGTTGAGGACACGCTTCCGCGAGGGGATGCCGTGCACGACTTCTTCGTTGATCGAGATACAGGCACTTCCTGGGAATCCGTAGAGTCCCTTGAAGGCCGGCTCAGCCCCCGCGTGCGAACGCAGGAACGCTTCGCCCAACGTATCCAGCTCACCCGTGCTGATGCCCGGGCGAACGTGGGCTTTCATGTGCTGCAAGGTGGCGTACAGCAGTGCGCCACCGCGTGCCATGATGTCGATCTCGCGCGGTGACTTGAGCAACGTGGCAGGAGCAGATCCGCCGATCGCCATCAGTACCCGAGCACGTGCAAGGCGCGAGCCTCGACCTCTTCGAGTGAGCCGATGGCGTCGATGCGCACGACCCGGGGGCCATGCTCCTCGTACCAGTTGATGACGGGAGATGTCTGGTCGCGATACACCTGCAGGCGCTTCCGCACGGCGTCCGGCTCATCGTCCTTGCGACGTACGAGCGTACCGACCTTGCCGTCGATGTCGCAGCCTTCTCCCGGCTGGCGTTCAGGCAGCGGACGCTTGCACGCCTCACCGGGCTGGCGTCCGAAGAACGGACGCTGGCAGGCATCGCAGGTGGTGCGTCCGCTGAGGCGGCGCACCAGCTCGTCCTCGGCGATGTCGAACAGCAACACCGCATCGACCACACGGCCGAGGTCCGAAAGCATGGTGGCAACACCCTCGGCCTGCGGCGTGGTTCGTACCACGCCGTCGAGGATCGCGCCCTTGGCTGCTGATGGCGCGGCGAGTGCTTCCTTCATGATCCCCATGATGACGGCATCGGGGACCAGATCGCCGCGATCCATGGCGGCCTTCGCTTCGAGACCGAGCGGAGTACCGTCACGCACCGCGGCACGGAGAACGTCGCCAGTGGCGATCTTAGGAACGTCAAGGCGAGCAGCAAGCCGCTCGCCTTGAGTCCCCTTGCCCGCGCCCGGCGGGCCAAGCAGGACAATGATCATGATCTCTCTTAGAGGCCCTGAGTCGCCTGGCGGCCGCGGAAGCGAACGCGCCCCTTCTTCATGAAGCCGTCGTATTTACGCAGCAGCAGGTGCTGTTGCATCTGCGCCATCGTATCCAACGCTACACCGACCACGATCAGCAGTGACGTTCCGCCAAAGGCGAACGGTACGTTGATCAAGCGCGCGATCACGATCGGCATCAGCGCAATGACCGTGAGGAAGATCGCGCCGGGGAGCGTGATACGCTCCACCACCTGCTCGATGTACTCCGCCGTCTTGGCGCCAGGCTTGATACCCGGCACGAAGCCGCCCTGCTTCTTCAGATTCTCCGCCAGATCCACCGGATTGAAAATGATGGACGTATAGAAGTACGTGAAGAGCAGAATGAGCACCGCGGACAGTACGAAGTACAACCACGGATTCGCACCGGACGGATTGAACAGCTCCGCAATTTCCTGCGCCTTGGCGTTACCGCTGAACTGCGCGATCGCGCCCGGAATCACGATGACCGACTGCGCGAAGATGATCGGCATCACGCCCGCTGTATTGATACGGAGCGGGATGAAATTCCGAGCGGCTTCGCGCTGACGTCCACGCGCCATCGTGCGTTGAGGGATCTGGATGAGGACGCGACGCGCCGCCACCGTGATCGCCACCACACCGGCCACCACGCCGACCATCAGCAGCGCCAACACCACGAGCGAGAGTACCGGCAAGGCACCCGTCGTCACGAAGTTGAACGACTGGAAGATCGACGGCCACATGCGTTCGACGATCGAGAAGAAAATGATCAGTGACGCACCGTTGCCGAGACCACGCTCGGTGATCTGCTCGCCCAGCCACATCACGAAAATCGCGCCCGTGGTGAGGAAGAGCATCATCTGCACCGTGAACCACGGGCCCGGACGCGAGACCGCGGCCGGAAGCGACGAGGTGAACAGGGCAAACCCGTACGCCTGAATCAGCGCCAACACGACCGTGAGGTAACGCGTGTACTGCGTCAATTTCTTCCGGCCTTCTTCGTCCTTCTGCATCTTGTCCACGTTCGGTAGCACTGCCCCGGCAATCTGGACGAAGATACTCGCCGAGATGTAGGGCATGATGCCGAGCGCGAAGACGGTCGCGCGAGAAAGACCACCACCCACGAACATGTCGTAGAGGCCGAGAAGGCCACCGCCCTGCTGGCGGGTGAAATAGTCTGTCAGCGCTTGGACATCGATACCGGGCGCCGTGATGTGCGCGCCGATTCGATAGATCACCATGCACAGGAACGTGAAGGTGATCTTCGACCAGAGCTCAGGCGTCCGGTAGATGTTCGAGACGGCTTGCGCCGCCGGATTGGGTTGCTGCGCCATGCGCTGGATTGTCTCCGTCAGCCGTCGATGCGGCCACCGGCCGCTTCGATCTTCGCCTTGGCACCGGCGCTGACCTTCACGCCGCGCACCGTGAACGCACGCGACACTTCACCGTTGTTGAGCAGCTTCGCCGGGCCGTGGCCAGAACGAATGAGCCCAGCCGCGACCAGCGTCTCCGCCGTCACTTCGTCGCCGGCGACGCCGGTGAGCGAATCGAGGCGCACGACCTGCGCCTCTTCACGGAACGGATTCGTGAAACCACGCTTCGGGATACGACGCGTGAGCGGCATCTGGCCGCCTTCGAAGTGTGGCTTGCCGCCACCAGGACCGCCGTGGCCAGACCGCGCCATGGAGCCCTTGTGACCCTTGCCGGACGTCTTACCCAAGCCGGAGCCCGGGCCGCGACCCACACGACGACGGCCGCGGTGCGAACCCGGCGCCGGCTGCAGGTTGTGCAGGCCGATCTTCTCGACGCCTTCGGCGCCTGAATTGTGAGCCATGTCTTACTCCTCCACCGGAGTCACCAACACCAGGTGACGAACCTGCTTGAGCTGGCCGCGCAGCGAGGCGGAATCCTGCTGCACGACGCTGGCCTGATGATGACGAAGGCCGAGCGCTTCAAGCGTGCGACGCATCCGCCACGAATGGCCGATCGCGCTGCGCACCTGCTTGATATGAAGCTTGCCGGTACCCGGCGCTTCGAGCTTCGGCGTCTTCGCCGGACCTTTCGACGGATGCCATACGAATGTACGCGGCATTATGCCACCTCTACGGTTTCAGGCGAAGCGCCGACGACCGCTACCTTGCGAACATCATGGCCTTCGGTGCGCGACTTCGCGCGCGACCGGTAGCCGATCTGCGAGACGTCCACGCCGCGTTCTTTCGCAGCCTGTTCGACCGTGATCAGATGCGTCAGACCGTCGAGCGCCGCCAGCACCATGTTGTGCGGATTGGTGGAACCCAGCGACTTCGTGAGAATGTCGTGGATACCCGCGCACTCGAGCACCGCGCGCACGGCACCACCAGCAATCACACCAGCACCGGGCGCCGCCGGCTTCATGAGCACCTTACCGGCGCCATGCTTGCCGACCACTTCGTGTGGGATCGTCGAACCGGTGAGCGGGATCTGCACCATCTTGCGACGGGCGGCTTCGACGGCCTTGCGGACCGCTTCCGACACTTCGTTCGCCTTACCGGTAGCAAAACCGACCTTGCCCTGTCCGTCGCCCACCGCGACCAGCGCGTTGAACGAGAACCGACGACCACCCTTTACGACCTTCGCGACGCGGTTGATCGCGATCACGTTTTCCACCAGATCACTCTGTTCGCGATCCTGCGACGGACCACGGCCACCATCGCGACCACGGCCATCACGGCCCGCACCCGGCCCGCCTTCGCCGCCGGGTCCACGGCCACGTCCACCGGGCGCACCGCCGCCAGGACCACCGCGACCCGCACCGGGGCCGCCGCGACCGCCACCCGGTCCACCACGACCACCGCCCGGGCCACCACGGCCACGACCGCCAGGTCCACCACCACTGCGGGCGCTGCCACCAGGCGCGCCACCGGTTCCTGCTGCGTTAGCCATGATCAGAACTCCAGGCCGCCCTCTCGGGCGCCATCTGCCACGGCCTTCACTCGGCCGTGATACTGGTAACCGGCACGGTCGAAGACGACCTTCGCAATGCCGGCCGCCTTCGCCTTCTCAGCAACCTGCTTGCCGACGGCGAGTGCACGCTCCGACTTCGTGCCGTTCATCCCTTCGTCGCCGACGGTCATCAGCGTACGCTGCGTGACGTCGTCCACGATCTGGGCGTAAATGTGCTTCAGCGAACGGAACACCACGAGACGCGGACGCTCCGCCGACCCGCTCACTGCCTTGCGCACGCGCAGGTGGCGGCGCTTACGCCGCTCTGCGTTCGTACGCGGGATCGCGATCTTGGCCATTACTTGCCTCCCGCCTTACCGGCCTTACGCCGGACGACTTCACCCTGATACTTCACGCCCTTGCCCTTGTATGGCTCGGGTTTGCGGAAGCTGCGAATCTCGGCGGCACTCTGGCCCACGAGTTCCTTGCTGGCGCCTTCAATGACCACCGTGGTCGGGTTCGTCGCGCTGATCTTCACCCCGTCCGGCGCCTTGTACTCGATCTGGTGCGAGAAGCCCAGCGACAACAGCGCGCCGTACGGCTTCATCTCGGCCTTGTAGCCGACACCGGTGATCTCGAGGACCTTCTTGAAGCCCGTCGTGACCCCTTCCACCATGTTCGCGACCAGCGTGCGCGTCAGTCCATGCAACGCCTTGTGGCGCTCTTCATCGGACGGACGCTTCACGAGCAGTTCGCTCCCTTCATGCGAGATGATCATGTCCGCGGGGAGCACACGACTCAGCTCACCCTTCGGACCCTTCACACTCACCTTGCTGCCGTCGATCGCCACCGTGACGCCGGCCGGAACCGGGATGGGGCGCTTGCCGATACGTGACATCGTTGCGTCTCCTTACCAGATGAGGGCGAGCAGCTCGCCCCCGGTATTCGAGGAGCGCGCTTCACGGTCGGACATAATGCCCTTCGACGTGCTGAGGATCGAAATGCCAAGTCCGTTCCGGACCCGCGGGATTTCCTGCGCCCCCACATACTTCCGAAGGCCGGGTGTCGACACGCGCTTCGTTTGTCGAATGACCGACTGACCGCCGTGCGCGTACTTGAGGATCACGCGCAGCAGATGCTTGCCGTCTTCGTTTTCGACGGTGCGGTAATCCTGGATGAAGTTGCTTTCCTTCAAGATCCGCGCGATCTCGATCTTCATCTTTGACAACGGCATGTCCACGCGGCGGTGCTTCGAAGCACACGCGTTGCGAATGCGCGTCAGCATGTCGGCAATAGGGTCGTTGAGGCTCATACTCTCTGAGTTCTCCTAGGGTATCCGCCGGCCGCGCCGGGGACCTGTAGGAAGTGAATGGAAAATGTAACGGGTGCGTCTGCTACCAGCTCGCCTTGCGCACGCCGGGAATCAGGCCATTCAGGGCCATATCCCGGAGCGCGATGCGGCTGAGGCCGAAGTGACGGAGAAACGCACGCGGACGGCCGCTCATGTTGCAGCGGTTCCGCACGCGGGTCGCCGAAGAATCACGCGGCAGCTTATGCAGCGCATTCACGGCAGCCAGCTTCTCTTCGCCAGTGCTCTTCGGATTCTGGATGATGGCCTTGAGGGCAGCACGCTTGGTGGCGTATCGGGCCACCAGTTCCTTGCGCTGCGCGTTGCGGGCCAGCTTGCTCGTTTTTGCCATGTCGTTATATCCGGATTAGGCGGCGGCCGCAGTGGCCGCCGGCTGCGCCACCTTGGGAATGACCGGCTTGTCGTCGCCGCGGAACGGCATACCCAGCTGATGCAGGAGCGCCATTGCGTGCGCATCCTTCTCGGCCGTCGTCACGAACGTGATGTCCATGCCGTGAATCTGCTCCACCATGTCGTAGTTGATCTCCGGGAAGATCATCTGCTCCTTGATGCCGATCGTGTAGTTGCCACGACCGTCGAACGACTTCGTGCCGAGGCCGCGGAAGTCGCGAATACGCGGGCAGGCCACCGACACGAACCGGTCGAGGAACTCCCACATCTTGGCGCCACGGAGCGTCACCGACGCGCCGATTTCCTGGCCTTCACGCAAACCGAAGTTCGAGATCGACTTCTTCGCCTTGCGACGCACCGGCTTCTGGCCCGTGATCAGCGCCAACTCCTCGACCACCACGTCGAGCAGCTTCGGCTGCTTCACCGCCTCACCGACACCACAGTTCACCACGATCTTGGACAGCGTCGGAATCTGATGGCCATTCGTGAAGCCGAACTGTGTGGTCAGCGCCGCGCGTACCGCGTTCACGTAATGCGCCTTCAGACGCGGCGCCTCCACCGGCAGCCCGGCACCCGCATGGTCGCGCTTGGTGAAGTCGACGGCCTGGCGCGGCTGTCCAGCCTTGCCCGCCTTGCCACCCTTCCCCTTCGCGGCCGCGCCACCACTCTTGGCGCCGGCCTTGGCTCCAGCACCGCCCTTCGCGGCACCTTTACCACCTGTCTTCGCGCCGGCCTTTCCGCCGGCCTTTTCCTTGGTCGCCATTTGCTATGCTCCGGTCAGCGCGCGCGGGGGATGACTTCACCGCTCTTGACGCCGACGCGCTCCTTCGTGCCGTCCGTGTCGATGCGCTTCTTCGTGCGCGTCGGCTGGCCGGTCTTCGAATCGAGCAGCATCACGTTCGACGCGTGGAAGGGCGCGGCCATCTCGATGATGCCGCTCGTCTCTTCCGCAGTACGCGCCTTGCGGTGCTTCTTCACGATGTTGATGCCTTCCACCTTGATGCGGCCCGTCTTGGGGTACACCTGAAGGACCTTCCCTTCCTTCCCCGCGTCGTCACCGCGCATCACGCGGACGGTATCACCCTTCGTTACGTGGATCACCTCGCGCGAGGCCTTCAGCGCATGGCGGCCAGCGCCGAGGCGCTGTCCACGGTCGGTCTTGTAGTACACGTTCTTACGCATCTCAGATCACCTCAGGCGCCAGCGACACAATCTTCATATACCGCTTCTCGCGCAGCTCGCGCGCCACGGGACCGAAGATACGGGTCGCCTTGGGCTCACCGTTGTCGTTGATGATGACGACCGCGTTCTCGTCGAAACGGATGTAGCTGCCGTCCTTGCGACGCGTTTCCTTGACGGTGCGCACCACCACCGCCTTGGCCACGTCGGACTTCTTCACGGTGCCGTTCGGCAGCGCATCCTTGACCGCCACGATGACCTTGTCTCCCAGGCCCGCGTAGCGACGGCGCGTGCCGCCCAACACACGGATCACCAGGGCACGCTTGGCGCCACTGTTGTCCGCAACCTTCACGACCGATTCCTGCTGAATCATGGTTTAATTCCCCTTAACGCGCGCGTTCGACGATCTCGACCACGCGCCACCGCTTGTCCTTCGACAAGGGCCGGGTCTCCATGATACGGACCAGATCACCGAGCTTCGCCGAGTTCTCCTCGTCGTGTGCTTTCAGCTTCCGGGTCCGCGTCACCATCTTACCATACTGGGGGTGTGGCATCCGTCGGTCGATGCGCACTACTACCGTCTTGTCCATCTTATCGCTCACGACCAATCCCGTACGCAGCTTCCGCGCGGTCCGGTCGGTGGCGCCATGCTGCGTGGCGCTCGCGTTGTTCATCTCAGCCATCGATCGGATTCCGGTTAGCGGCCACGGGTCGCGAGCTGACGCTCGCGCTGCACCGTCTTGAGGCGCGCAATGTCCCTGCGGATGCTGCGCAACCGCAGCGGCTCTTCCAGCGCTTCGGTGCCGCTCCGGAACTTGAGGCGGAAACGCTCCTCTTCAAGTTCGGCGATACGGGCCACCAGGTCGTTTTCCGCGAGCGCGCGGATCTCTTCACTCTTCATTCGGTCACCGCCTCCTCACGGGCAACGAACTTGGTCTTCACGCCGAGCTTCGCGGCGGCCAGGCCCATCGCCGTCTCGGCGAGTTCCCGCGTCACACCTTCGATCTCGAACATCACTCGGCCCGGCTTCACCACCGCCACCCACATCTCGGGCGATCCCTTGCCCTTACCCATGCGCGTTTCGGCCGGCTTCTTCGTGATCGGCTTGTCCGGGAAAATCCGGATCCACACCTTACCGCCACGCTTGATGTGACGCGTCATCGCGACGCGGCACGCTTCGATCTGTCGGCTCGTGACCCATGCCGGCTCCAGCGCCTGCAA
>Ga0105048_10004358_pt1 | contig 23070 bp, 20 predicted proteins | sample MAT05_FD_78382 | JGI IMG/M metagenome (GOLD analysis project Ga0105048, IMG submission 78382) | Freshwater microbial communities from Lake Fryxell liftoff mats and glacier meltwater in Antarctica - MAT-05 | ecosystem: Environmental > Aquatic > Freshwater > Ice > Liftoff microbial mat | place...
ACGGCCACCGAGCCGGCCGCATCGCTTTCCGCGTCGGGCCGAGCGACTGCACCCATTGAAGCACCGGCCCGCTGACGCCCTGGCAGCCACGGTACTCGCACGACGCCCTCCGGATGCACCATGATTGATCGTCCAGCATGTGCGGCAGTTGCACGGCGGCCGGGCGACTGCGCCAGGGGGCATCTACCGTTATGACGAGCGCACCAAGCGCCGCACTTCGCCGGCTCCTGGCCGATCTACCACCCGCAGCCGACGACCACCCCGTTGACGTAGGTGTCCTGGGTGAGTACGCTGCCTTCCAGCGGGCGCACGGCCCCTTCGCCGCCGCCGAGGCGTTCCCGGCCGTCACGGCGCACCTCACGCCGGGCTGCAACCAGTGCGCCGCCGACGTGATGGCGTTGCAGGCACTTGCCCAACGGGTCGCATCGTCCGAGCAGGCCACCCAGAAGCGCCCGGCCGCGAGCCGAACCCAACAGCAGGCCACCACCGGACTTGCCGACGACGCTCCAGCAGAAGGCGGCCCCGCAGTGCTGCCGGAGTTGTTGGAGATCGCGGATGCGCTGTCGCTGGCCCGCGTGATTGAGACTGAGCGCGACGCCCTGCGCGTGCCGCTGCACCCGGACCGCGACGCGGCCATCGAGTCGCGCCGGCAATCCGCGCGGCAGCGAAACCTGCTGCTGGTCGAAGCGGCGCTGGTGCGGCAACGGCTCGCCATCCGCCGGCTATTCCTGGCGCGGGCACAGGCGTTGGCCGGCGGGCAGCCAGTGGCAGGGCCAGCCACTGACGGCAACGCGCCCGTGATTCGGCGCGCGCCGAACCCGAAAGCCGGCCTGCTGCTCGGCCACTTCGCGGGGCAGGTGGCAGACTTCGAGCGGTTAGCGGCGCGCCTCGGCCGGCTGACGGTCGATGTGCGCCGCATGGGCGATGATCCGCGCGGCCCCGCCCGCTCGAAGTCTGAGGCGCTGGTCGTGCGAGGCCTGAACCTGACCCGCGACGCGCTGGCGCTCGATCAGCGGCTGACGAAGCTGCAAGGGCCGCTCGCCGGCATGGTCGGCTAGCGGGAGGCGCATCCTCATGCATGATGTGCTGGCTGGATGCGCTACCTGCGGCGCGGCGCAGCCTTGCTTGACGATGCCCGTGCTGCCGCCGACATGGCCGTGCTCCTGGCGCGTCCGCCCCGTGACGTTCCCCTGGCCACACCAATGCAGCGGCGGTCCGGCGCCGGGTGCTGGAGGAAGTGGGGCGTCAGGATGATAGGGTGGCTGGCTGCCCCTGAGCCGCGCGCTCAGTAGGCGTTCTTGTCGCGGAAGACGGCCCCGATGGTCTTCAACAGGATCTTCACGTCGAACGCCAGCGACCAGTTCTCCACGTAGAACAGGTCGTATTTCGTGCGTTCGGTGATGGACGTATTGCCGCGCAGGCCGTTCACTTGCGCCCAGCCGGTCATGCCGGCGCGCTCGTTGTGGCGTTCGCCGTAGCGCGGCACCTCGCGGCTGAACTGCTCCACGAAGACCGGCCGCTCGGGGCGCGGCCCGACGAGGCTCATCTCACCAACCAGCACGTTTACCAACTGGGGCAGTTCGTCCAGGCTCCAGCGGCGGATGAACGTCCCGATTCTGGTGCGGCGGCGGTCGTCAACGGTCGCCCAGACCGGGCCGGTCGACGCCTCGGCGTCGGCGCGCATCGACCGGAACTTGATGAGGTGGAACGGCCGCCCATCCAGCCCGACGCGCTCCTGCGTGTAGAAGACCGGGCCAGCCCCGCCCCACAGCTTCACCGCGACGGCCAGCGCCATCAAGAACGGCGAGAGCAGCACCAGCGCCACGCCGCTGACGACGATATCCATCGCCCGCTTGAGCGCCAGGTTCCAGCCACGCAGCGCCACGTCGCGCACCTGGACCATCGGCAGCCCCGTCAGTTCGCTGGTCGTGACCTCGCTGGACATGATCTGCACGATGTCCGGGAACAGCTTCACGTTGACGTGCGCGCGGGCGCAGCTTGCCACGATCTCTAACACGTCGCGCTGCTCCAGGCGCGGCGCGGCGATGATAAGCTCGCCGACGTGGTGGTGCTGGATCAGGCGGGGCACATCAGCCAGGGTGCCGAGGATCGGCGCGCTGGCCTGATACAGGTCCATGTGGATGTCGTCAACGAACCCGACCACGCGGTAGCCAAGCTCCGGGGCGTGGCGGATCTTCTCGAAGATAATCTGCCCGGACTCGCCGGCCCCGACGATCAGCACGTTCGCCGTATCGACGCCGTGCGCCCGCCCGAGCCGCAGCCCCGTATCCACAATGACGCGCGCCAGCCAGATCAGGATGATGGCGCAGGCCCACCAGCTGACGAACACCATCCTGGGCAGGCCAAACTCGCGGTACACCAGCGTGTTGGCCGCCAGCGCAATCACGAAGGCGGCGCTGACCGCCAGGAACAGCGAGTACAGCAGGTCAATGCGCGAGAGGCCGCGCCGTGGGATGTAGAGGCGGAAGAACCCGAACACCCCCACCAGGCCCACCGCAACCAGCAGCAGCGTGTCCTTATACGCCTCTGGCGGCGGGATCTCGATGCCCGGCCGAATGATGACGCGGTAGCGAATGAGATACGCCAGTCGGTACGCCGCGTACAGCATCGCCAGGTCGGTGCACATGAGCGCAACAACCTGGAGGCCGCGCAAAAAACGCCAACGCCGATCTGGGCTGCCCTCAGGCATGGGGGCAACCTGCAACTCTGGCGGGCGTGTGAGCGTATCGGTCACGGCACCGAGCAGCCGCGCCTCAGTGGGCGGGGGTGCGCTGCGGCGCGCGAGGCACCCGAAGGCGCAGGTTCGAGCCGCGTCGAGCGATCCATGTCCTCGGAGCATACTGCCGTAGCGGCGTCCCCAGCAAGCAACCAAAGCTGCCGTTGTGGGCGCTTACGGGCATCCAGACGGTCGCTGGCACTCGTTACGGCAAGATGCTGAGCACCGGGCAGTGGGTCGGACGGATCGGCCCGAAATGCCGTGGGGGTTTAAGGGGCCCCATGGTGGGCTGACGCCGGTCCAGCGTCAGGACGGTCTGGACGCCGAGCCGCTCCGCCACCGCGACAGTCGAGGCGTCCCCGAACCCGATGCTGGCGTCGGCGTACTGCCTCATCAACGCCAGAATGCGAGGCAAGTCGGCCACGGTCACGGTCTCCAATTCGAACTCACCTGACGTGACGGAGCTGATCGCCGCAATGGCGATATGCGGCCCGTATCGCTTTGTAATCAGGTAATCAACCTCGGGCAGAACCGACGTTGGCACGACGAGTCGTCGCCCCTGGTACTCCCTGATGCAGGCGAGGACACGTTGGTGATGACTGTCTCCCTTATTGACCAGGGCCAGGATCGCGCCAGTGTCCACAATCATGTGCAGCTATGAGGCCCGCGTCTCTTCGGCAATCTCCGACTTGCCAGCAGTTGGCGTGTCGTGCGACCACCCTTCGTAGGGGGTCCAGCCCGTCCATCAACTCCTGATCCAGCTCTTCCTGCGTCCAGGTGGCCGGCACGTCAATCAGGCCAATGAGCGAAAGGGGTGGAGGCCCACTGTCGCCAGCGACTGGCTCCGAGGGCACATCGTCTGAGCGGTCAGGCGACCAGCCTTCGACGGGGTCTAGTCCGCGGCGAATGATGTCATCCTGCTGTTCGAGGGTGATCGGCGGGCCGCTGCTCGCACCCAGGCCGGTGAACGACAGCCGTCGTGGCATGACGGTGGCTGACACGTATGCACGGACAGCAGCACCCACCACGTCACTCAGGCTCTTGCCCTGCTCATCAGCTAGAGCCTGGGCTTCCTCTAGAAGGAAGTCGTCAAGCTCCACAATCTCGCGCCGCATGAGAACCTCCGGGCGTACGCGCCTCGCAACGATGATAGTACGCCCGTTCTGGCGTCTGGCCCCCCCAGCCCCAGTTATCAGCGTGGGGCGTTCAGCGGCGCGGGTGGGCGGCCGGCACAAGCTCCGGGTGCCGCAGCCGCCACCATAGCCCGGCCGGATACCCCAATATCTTCGCCACATCCCCAACGATGCGGATGACCGGCACCCAGGCCAGCGCCGCCAGCCGCTCCCGCCAGGGCAGCCCCCCGAGCACCGACCAGAGGCGCAGATACGGCCGGCGCAGGTAGGCGGCGGCCGCCAGCGCCCCCGGCCCTAGCAGCCACGGCCAGCGCCGCGCCAACAGCAACCCCACCGGCAGGCCCAGGTACGTGGCGTAGCGGATGGCGTGGCGCTTCCGGAACAGGTCGGCCTTCCCGTCGCCGCGCGCGTAGCGATAGTACTGCACAAAGAACCCGCGCGGGCCGGTGCGCGGCCGAAAGTGGACCACCGCGTCTGGTGCCCAGGCTTGCGTGCAGCCGTCGTCGTGCAGCGCGAAGTCGAACAGCAGGTCCTCGCAGTAGTCCAGCCACTCCGGGTAGCCACCGGCCCGCTCCCAGGCCCGCCGCGTGAACGCCACTGAACGGCTCGACGGCCAGAAGCTATCCGGCCGCACCTCGGCGGCGGTCGGCAGGGTCGTCGCGCCGAGCGCTATCTCGAAGACGGAGCGCGGGTCAGACTGGAAAAAGCCGGCTACAACATCTGGCGGATTCGGCGCGCGGAACGGCTCGGTCAGGGCAGCCAGCCAGCCACGATCCAGCCGCACGCCGGCGTCGGTGACGGCGATGATGGGCGACTGCGCCTGGGCGATGGCGAGGTTGCGCCCCTGGGAGATGTTCGCGCCCGGCTGCACCAGCAGCGACAGCGGGAGGCCGCGCGCCTCCCACTCCCAGACCAGTTCGGCGGTACCGTCCGACGAGCCGCCATCCACAATGATGATCTCGTCGGGCAGGCGCGTCTGCCCGACGATGCTGCCGAACAGCGCCGCCAGATTGTCAGCCTCGTTCAAGACGGTCAGGCAGAGTGCCACCCTCTGCTCAGCCGGCCACGGTGCGTCAGCCATCGGGTCGCTGCCAGACGCGGATGCCGTGCGGCCAGTTCGCGACCTCGACGCGGTACGGTGCCAGCCGGATCAGGCCAAAGTCCGTGTTGTCCATCCCCTGAAACGCCGTTGCCGGGTCGTAGCCAAGCGGCTCCGGCGTGTTCTTGAACAGGTTCCAGATACGGGCGCATTCGGCCCGGTCGTCCACCCAGGTGGCGATGCAGTCGGCGTAGACGGGGGCCATCACGTCAGCAATGTAGGCCAGCGAGACGTAGGGGTTCGCCTGAAGCTGGCGCACCTTCGGCGTGTTACCCAGCGTGCCGATCCAGCCGACCGGCCCGTCCCAGATAGTGTGCACGACGCGCGAACGCGGCCGGCCGCGCCGGTCCAGCGTCGTGAGGCTGCACCAGACCATGCGGTGCGCGCGCTCGATGAACTGTTCTTGCAGATCCGCGAACGTGGAAAACTTCTCAACGGGATGCATCGTTGCCGCGTGCCTCCTGCGCCAACGCCACGGTCCGGCCGTTGTTCGGACCGTGAGCGGTCAGCGTGATTGTGCGGTGCCGGGGCCAATCTCTGCCGGGGTGAACGCCGTCGCACTCAGATCGTACAGGTGCAACTCGACGCGTCCAAACTGCCCGCCACCGATGCGTCGGCCGCGCCCCGCCAGCCAATCGGCAATCAGGTCGGACGGGTCGGCCTCGTTGGCAGCCCAGCGCACGAACCAGACCCGCCCGTGCGAATCGCCGATGGCGTCCAGGCGGGCCGCCGTGTCGGCGATGTCGATGGGGCGCTGGAGCGGTAGCGGGAACAGGTCCGAGCCACCGCGATAGTAGTAGCTGAAAATCTCGACCTGGCCAGGTGCCGTCAGGATGACGGCGTCGCCGGGCTGCTCGCGGAGCATGACCGTCTGCGCGAGGCCACGGTAGTCGTCGCGGGCGTAGAACGGGTCAAAGTAGTAGGAGGCCAGCGAGCGCGCCGTCGGGATCAGCAGCAGCCCCGCGACGACGACGGCCAGCGCGTCGGCGACCAGTTGCCGCGCGAGCGCAGGCAGGATGCTCCGACCGCTGAGTGCCGCCACCGTCAGCCGGCCGAGCGCCACCAGTCCCGCCCCCACCAGGATCGTCCAGGCCGGCAGCACCAGCAGCAGAAAGCGCGGCTCGTACAGCGGCCGACTCTGGGACAGCACGGCGATGCCGGCGATGGGTAGCAGCAGCCAGAGCAGGATGAGGAGGCCCTCACCCCCTAACCCCCTCTCCCGCAAGCGGGAAAGGGGTAATGCGTTGATGCCGAGCGATGCCTCACCCGTAGCCGAAGCAGGTGTAGGGGCGCGATGCATTGCGCCCGCATGCGTCGCCAACCAGGCCGCGCCCAGGCCCGCAAGCAGCAGGAACGGCGCGAGGCCCGCCCGGAACCCGAAGCGCGTGGTGGCGATGCCGATGGACAGCACGTTGACGGCGTCCAGCAGCAGCGCCCAGGCCGGCTGCGGCGAGCCGAGCCCGGGGTAGTAGCCTGTCTGCCTGAACAGAATCGGGAGCCACGGCAGGAACAGCAGCGTCGCAAGGCTGCCAGCCAGCGCGTAGAACAGCACGATGCGCCAGCAGCGCGTCCGCACCAGCACGACAGCCACCCAGAGCGCCTGCGCCGCGATTACCAGCGTGCCGTAGTAGTGGGTGTACAGCAGCGCCGTCACCAGCAGGGCGTACCCGAGCGTCAGCCCGAGCCGGCTCCGCAGCGTCGCGACCGGGGCCAGCAGCGCCCGCACCAGCGCCAGCACCGCCCAACTGCTTGCTGCCGCCAGCAGCCCGGCCAGCGCGTACATGCGGACTTCCTGGCTGTACTGCACGGCCAGCGGCGACACGGCCAGCAGCGCCGCCGCCGCCACCCCGACCGCCGGCCCGGCCAGCGCCCGCCCCATCCCCCAGGTGGTCCAGACCGTCAGCACGCCCAGCAGCACTGACAGGCTCCGCAGCGCCGCCTCGCCGGAGCCAAACGGGACGGCCCAGGTCGCTAGCAGCCAGTAGTAGAGCGGCGGGTGAATGTCCACCGCCGTCGCCGCTGCGATCTCGGCGTAGGTGCGGGGCGTCATGAAGGCGCTGACGCCCTCGTCGTACCAGAGGCTCTGCCCCGTCAACTGGAAGAGGCGCAGCACGAGCGCAAGCAGCAGTACGACCAGCACACCCAGCATCGAGCCGACCCCTGGGCGGCCGGGCTGGTGTGTCGTGTTCGTCTGCGTCGCTGGCGTGCTGCTCGCCACGTTGCCGCCCCATGCCTACCCGTCTCGTGCCGGCCACCCCGCCTGCGGAATGGTATGCCACGGCACGGCTGACGGCGGCCCGCGCAATCTCTCGGGCGACAGCGGTATCAGGGGCGTTCTTCGAGCACCACGGAGATCGGGAAGTGGTCGCTGAACCCGGCCTGATTGACAGGCTTGCCCATACCGCCGAACGGGATCGGCCGAGGATAGTCGCCGCGCGCAACCATCTCCGGGAAGCGGTGCAGCGTTACTTTGTCTGGCAACACACGAATCGGGGAGGCCTCCGGGAGCAGGTGCTTGTTGACGAGGAACTGATCGAGCATATTCGGCGCGTTGTCGAAGTAGAAGGAGCCGAGGCCCTGACCCAGCACCGGCCACATCAAGTTCTGAAAGCTCGCATTGCGGGCGTTCATGACCTTCGCCCGGCTCCGACAGCTCAACGCATACTCGACGAGGGACGGGTCGAACGGCTCATCGTTGAAATCGCCCATCGCCAGCACTGGTGTGCCGTCGCCCAGAACCTCAATGATGCGCTCGTGGAAGTAGGCCAACGTCTCGGCGGCAACCGCACGGTAGACCGCCGACTCTAGCTGTCCTCCGCTCCGCGACGGCCAATGATTGGCGACCAGTACCAGCGTGCGGCCGGCGGCCGTTTTGAAGTTGACTTGCAACAGATCGCGGGTGGCCGTGCGGCGCATCACGAAGTGACTGAACTGCTCGACGGCGGTGAAGCGGGCCGTGTCGTAGATGAACGCCACGTCGATGCCGCGCTGGTCCGAGCCGTCGTGGTGCGCCACGTCGTAGACGCGCCCCGGCCCGGCCAGCGCATCGGCCAGGAGCCGCACGACGTGGGCGTTCTCGATCTCGCAGACGCCGAGGATGTCCGGCCCCAACCCGCCGTTCATCTGTCGGATAATCGAGCGCAACTGGCTGATCTTCTTGTCCAGCAACAACTGGGTCCAGCCGACAAGGTCGCGCCCGATGGCCCGCTCCAGCTTCTCGCTCCGTCGCGGGGAGTGCTCAACGTCGAACAGGTTCTCCAGGTTCCAGAATGCGAGGTGATGCTGCGTCGCCATCGTGCCCACTCCAGCTACCGAACCGAACCGTGACCGGCAGGCGCGCCACACTACGCGCCCCTCACTACGTGGCGCTGGTAGTGCGTCATCGGGCAGGGGCGTCGCGACTTTGGTGTACTTGGATGGTCAGCGGGGGCCGGCGTACGCTTTCATCGCGTCGTAGACGGGGTACGGCCGGAAATCTGGCGAGACCATCCGGAAAAAGTACCAGGGCTGCCCTTCCCACGGCTCCGGCAGCTTGAAGAACCAGACGGCCATCACGCCCATCCACGGCCACTCTTCGCGGGCGCGCTCGAAGGCCCGGACGGTGTACGTTGCCTGCAGTTGTTCGCTGACGGTGCCGTAGGGCACCGGGCCGGTGTAGCCGGCGGGTGGCGCGTTCCAGCCCATCTCGGTGGCCCAGATCGGGCGGGCGGCGTCACCGTTCTTTACCATCAACTCACGCACGACCAGCGTCCGCGAGAAGTTCACGTCGCCACTGGTGAGGCGCAGATCGTCGGGGCCGCTCCGCAAGCCGTACGCCTGGACGGCCAGTACATCGAACGCGCCACGCGCGCCGGCGTCGTACATCTGCTGGATGAACAGCAGTTCGTTCAGTGCGCGGTCGCTCTCCTCGATGGTCGGGGCCATCGCCGCCGACAGCACAACAGCGTCCGGGTCGGCTTGTTTAATGCGCGCATAGGCCAGCTTCAGCAACCGAGTGTAACCCTCTGGGTCGGGCGGACGCTGCCCCCACTCGATGGCAAGGTTCGGCTCATTCCAGATCTGGTACGCCTTGATCTTGCCCCGGTAGCGCGAGGCCAGCGTATACAGGAAGTCACCGTAGTCCTCGAAGCGCTCCGGCGGTGCTTGATCCCAGTCCTGATCCAAGCTGCGGCTCGAGCGCGACCAGTCTGGCGAGGTGTCCACCCGCGCGATCACGTCGATGCCGTACTCGTGCGCCAGGTCGATCACGCTGTCGTAGTTGGCCCAGGCATCTTTGTTCCACTTGCGGTCCCAGAAGTCGCCTTTGGCGTCGCGCTCGATCTCCTTCCAGGGGATCTGCTGGCGCATCCAACCGATGCCGCCCGCCCGCATCATCTCCAGGCTGCGGCGGCGGTCGTCGGGGCTGACCTCCTGGTCAAGGAACACGTTGACGCCGACTCGATTTTGCACGCGCGGGCTGGTCGGCACGTTGTCAGCCGTGTCAACGCGCCGCGCCGCCAGCCGCGAGTACGCCGCGACGATCCGGTGTTTCTGTTCGGTGTCCAGCCGGTCCCAGAGGGGTTGGCGGAACAGCACCAGCACGCCGGCCACCAGCAACACCCCGGCCGCTAGCGCCAGCCGGCGCAGCCAACGGACCACGGTCAGGCAAGCCCGCGGTAGACGGCGAGCAGGCTCGGCGCGACGGCCTGCCAGTCGTACCGCTCACGCACCAACTGGCCCGCCGCCATGCTCAGGCGGTTGCGCAGCGGCGCATCTTCCAGCAGCCGCACGATGGCCGCGCCCAGGTCACGCGCGGTCGCGCCAGCCAGAAAGTGGGTGCCGTCTGTCGCCGCGATGCCTTCCATGCCCATCGGTGTCGAGGCGATGGGCAAGCCGGCCGCCATCGCCTCCAAAGCCTTGAAGCGCGTGCCGCCGCCGCCGCGCACCGGCAGCACATAGGCGCTGGCCCGCGACCAGTACGGGTCGATGCTCTCCACGGCCCCCGTCACGGCAATGCGCGGATCAGACTGGCCACGCCGCACGAGATCGGCAGCCGGGCCACGCCCGACGACGAACACGCGCGCCTCCGGCACCGTCTCCCAGACGACCGGCATGATGGCGTCCAGGAGCCAGCGCACGGCGTCGGCGTTCGGCCGGTAGTCCAGCGTGCCGGTGAACAGCACGGCCGGCCGCGTCGGCCAGCCGGTGCGCTGCGGGTAGACAGCCGGGTCGATGGCGTTCGGGACGACATGGTACCGGCCGCGCGGCTGCAACGCGCGCAGGGCCGCCGCGTCCTGGTCAGAGACGGTCAGCGTGGCATCCGCGAGGCCGCACGCTGCCGCCTCGAAGCGGACCAACTTGCGCGCCTGCATCAGCGAGTACAGCGCCTTCGGCCAGCGGCGGGGGACCGTGCGGTCGGTAAGATAGGCCCGCCTTTGCAACAGGTACTCGACGTTGTGCTCCGAGAACACGCGCTGCACCGGTCGATCAGGAGTTCGACAGAGCGGCAGGTAGCGCGCCATCTCGATACCTTCAACCTGCACCACGTCATACTGCTCGGCGGCCAGCAGTTCGGCCAGCGCCTGCGCGAACCCCGGCGACCAACGGCGGTACGCCATGTCCGGCAACGGGGCCGTCAGCGTGCGGGTCAGCCGCTGTAGCCGGGGATGAGGCGGGGCCGGGCGTAGCTCCACGCGCGCGCAGACCCCCTGGAGCACCTCCAGGTGTTCGGGCCGCAGCGGGCGGTCCATGAAGCTCAACAGGTGAACCTCATGCTCACGCGCCGCTGACTGCAGCAGCCGAAAGTTCCGGAGGCTCGTGCCGGCGTCCAGCGGGTACGGCACGCGCGGCGTGAGAAAAAGCACCTTCACGAGAGACGGGGATACCAGGGGACGCGCCTGCCACGCAAGGGATCGCCGCCCGATCCCGAGCCACATCACACAGTCGCGGTGTCGGAAGTGGTGCGGAATCGCGCTCAGGCAAGGGTGGTGGCGAGAGCCGGCCCTGTCGTAGCCAGCGTGGCCGACCAGTCGCGGCGCAGCGGGCGCGTGCTGAACGCGTCCACTGCCAGCCGCAGGGCAGCGGGCAGGCCGACCGCACCGGTCGGCAGGTGCGCGGCCACCAACACCGGCACCCCGACCTGGGCGGCCGGCCCGAGGTGCAGATGCGGCTCGGTGACGTGCGACACACTGTCGGGGTGCCAGTGGTACGCTAGTGGCTCGCGACCGTCGCTGTCGAGCAGCGCGTACTGATACGCGACGATGCTGGCCTGCCACGCCCGCGCGGACGCATCAACTGGGCCAATCTGAGCGCGCAGGCGCACCCGCAGGCCCAGCCGGAGCGGTCCGCGCAACGGCACGAACTCGCCTGGCGTCTCGAACTCGAATACTGCGACATCGGACGAGCGCCGCTGTCGCGCAATGATCGGGAGGCCGGTGACACAACTGAGTGCACGGTCGATAGCGTCGCGAAACGCCCGAAGTGCCTCATTGCGGAGCCGTACAGGCACTGTCAGCGACCGCGCACGTTGATCTCAACCGCAGTCTCTGGATCTAGCACTTCCTCAAGGCTGCGGTCGGGTAACCAGTCAAGCACAAAGGTCGTCGGGGACAGTTGCACCGCGTCGTCTGGAATATCCTCGTTCGGATCTTCCTGCGGCCAGACTGTCAGCATCGCATCGGTCACGCGCTGGTTGACCGCATCCGAGTTGTCCGCGATCTGCACCCAGACGCTCACATACGCGCTCGACCACGGCGCACGCGGCGGCTCGGCGAGGTACCAGATGCGCTCGACGGCCGGCTCGTCAGCCAGCAAGCTGGCGAACCGGCGTACCTTCGCCGCGACGGTCGTCTGATCGGCAATAGCCATCGTATACACCCTCCGTCGCTGAGTTGGGTCGTCCGTCGCTCACAGCAATGATATCGCACGACCGTCGTCCTGACGGCAGCCTCAGCGACCCATCAGGATGGCCTCGTAGTAGACCGCCAGCGTCTGCTCGGCGGCGCGCTCCCAGGTGAACCGTGCCGCCTGGATCAGCCCGCGCGCCCGCAGCGTCGCCCGCAGCGGCTCGTCTTCGATGAGTCGCAGCAGCGCGCCAGCCAGCGCGTCATGGTCCCCGGGCGGGTGCAGCAGCGCGGCGTCCCCGACGACCTCTGGGAGGGCCGAGGTGTCGGCCACCACGCTCGGGACGCCGCGCGCCAGCGCCTCCAGCGGCGGCAACCCGAATCCCTCATACAGCGACGGGTAGGCGAACGCCGTCGCGCCGTCGAACAGCGGCGGCAGGTCGTCGTCGGCCGCATCCTCGATGGTGCGGACGGCATCCGTCAGGTGCAGCGCGTCGATGGCCGCAAAGATCGGCTCGTACAGCCAGCCGCGCCGCCCGACCAGCGCCAGCAGCAGATCAGGGTGCCGCGCCCGCACCGCCGCGAACGCCCGCAGTAACGTCGGGATGTCCTTGCGCGGCTCCAGGGTGCCCAGGAACATGACGTAGGGGCGGTCGAGCGACCAGCGCGCACGCACATGGGCCGTGGCCGCCGCGTCGGCCGGTCGGCGGTAGATCGGGTCGAGGCCGTTCGGGATGACGCGCACACGGTCGGTCGGCAGGCGCAGGAGATCCGCGAGGTCGCGCGCGGTCGCCTCAGAGACGACGATGGTCCGCTCGGCACGCAAGACAGCGCGTCGGACCTGCCCATAGTACCGTCGGCTCTCGTCCGTCAGCGTCCCGGGGTAGCGCAGGAACGCAACGTCGTGGACGGTGACAACGGCCGGACAGGACCGCACAAACGGCGGGATGAAGTCCGGGCAGTGCAGCAGGTCCGGCCGCATGCGGGCCACCTCCAGCGGCAGCGTCAGTTGCTCCAGGCGATGGTGCGGCGGCGTCAGCAGTGGGGTCGAATGCAGGTTGGCGGCGGTGGGCAGCCCGCGACCGCCGTGCTGCTTGATGCTTCGCAACAGCGTGAACCGGTCCGTCGGGGCGGCCTTTGCCAGTGCCAGCGCCAGGTTCCGGGTGTGGTGCGCGATGCCGCCGGCCGTGTAGTGGAGCAGGCGGGCATCAATGGCGACGTGCATCAGCGGGCAGGCGCAGCAGTCAGAGGGGTTGACGGCTGGCGAAGCCGGTATCGGTATCGTGCCAGTACCCGATGGTCGTCTCGCTCAGCCGCCAGCACAGGAAGACCACCTTGTCGCCGCGCAACGACGGGAAGTCGATCAGGCCAAGCTCGGGGTCTTTCAACTCAACACCGAGATCGTGGATCTTCACCAGTTCGGCGTTGATCTCAGCCATCAATTCCGTGCGGGCCGACTGCCCGTCACCGAACGAGCCTTCATGATTGGCGTGGCCGTTGGTGCGGGCCTTCCAGTGCAAACTGACGAGATCATGTTCGGTGTGCTCAAGGCGGGCACGGAGCATGATAATCTGCTCCAGAATCGGACGGAGCGTCGGCAGCAGCGCCGTTGCCTCTTCGAGCGTAAAGTACGTCGGCATGACGAAACCAGTGTACCAGGAGCAAGCGGCCCCCATCAGGAGTCAGGCAAGAGGCAGGGCAACGCGGGAGCAGCCCCGCACCATGCGAGCGCCGCACGGTGGGCCGAGGACAGGACTTTACTTCTACTATCAGGTGTTGCTCTGCGCCGAGCGACCGTGCCTGTACGTCGCAGCGCGATACTACGAGCGTAGGCGTGGAGTTGATTCCACGACGCGGCGATCAACGGTGCGCTCACACACCGTAGCCTGGAATAGCCTGGAATCGCGCGGCCGACTCGTGTCGAAGCCTCTGCTATAACTGACCAACTCGCGACGATGTTGACGCGCAGGAGGAGTCATCCGCAATGAAGTACGCCAGTGTCTCCGAGATGTTGGATTCCGTCCGTGGTGCGATCCAGGTCGCGAACGGCGGCGTCACCGTCACCAATCCCGACCTTCTGCGAACTGAGATCATCGACCGGCTGGTGCATACCGCCGTCTTCAGCGATGGCGAGACGGCTGCAGCCGCGCACTGGCTGATCTGGCAGGCCGCGTGGGAAGTCGGGGTCAAGTCGGCGTCTATCGACGGGCTGTATCAGGCCCGCGCACGCGGCGAGTACGACCGCGTCACCGTGCCGGCCGTGAACATTCGCGGCATGGCCTACGACACCGCCCGCGCGTTGGTACGGGCCGCGAAGGCGAAGAACTGCGGCGCATTCATCTTTGAGCTGGCGCGCTCGGAGATGGGGTACACCGGCCAGAACTGCCAGGAGTTCGCCACCGTCGTCACCGCCGCCTCGATCCGCGAGGGGCACGTCGGGCCGATCTTCTTGCAGGGCGACCACTACCAGGCGAACGCCGGGCGGTATAAGGCCGATCCCGAGAAGGAGATCGAAGGTCTGCGGGAGTTGATCCGCGATGCGATCTCGGCGGGCTACGGCAACATCGACATCGACACCTCCACGCTGGTGACGCTGGAGCCGGAGAAGCTCGTTGACCAGCAGCACCACAACTTCACCCGCACAGCCGAACTGGCGGCCCTCGTGCGCCAGCTTGAGCAGGAAGGTGTGACGATCTCCATCGGCGGCGAGATCGGCGAGGTCGGCAAGTACAACAGCACCGTTGAGGAGCTGCGGACGTACCTGGACGGCTTCGCCGAGCACTTCGGCGGCGAGCGCGGCCTGAGCAAGGTCAGCGTGCAGACCGGCACCAGCCACGGTGGCGTGGTGCTGCCGGACGGCAGCATCGCCCAGGTCAAGATTGACTTCGAGACGCTGCGCCGGCTTGGCGAAGTGTCCCGCGAGTACGGGCTTGGCGGCGCGGTCCAGCATGGTGCGTCCACGCTGCCGTCCGAGGCGTTCGGCAATTTCCCGATCAACGGCACGCTCGAAGTGCACCTTGCCACCGAGTTCCAGAACATCTCCCTGGACGGCGGCCATTTCCCGGCCGACCTGAAGGAAGAGATCAAGAAGTGGTGCTTCGACAACCTCGCCGCCGAGCGCAGCGAGAAGGACTCAGACGAGCAGTTCGTCTACAAGGCCCGCAAGAAGATGTGGGGGCCGTTCAAGCACCAGGTCTGGAACCTGCCGAAGGAGTCCGCGCAGGGCATCGGCCACGTCTTGCAGGCGAAGATCGAGTTCCTGATCGACCAGCTTAGTGCGACGAATACGACCGACCTTGTGGCGAAGTACGTCAAGCCGGTGAAGATCGAGAAGCCGATGCCGGAGAGCCTGAAGGCCGCTACAGCCTGACGCATTTGGTCCCGGCCTCGGGCCGGAGGCACACTATCAACACCCCCAGATGCCCCGCCCCACCAGATCGGGGGCGGGGCATCCTGCTGTGGGCGGCCGAACGCGCCGGTCAAACGTGCTATCGTGCGGCGCGGTGGCGCGGCACCTGGCAACGCTCGCACGAGATCCAGGCCGGCTTGGGAGGCTGGCCCGGACGCCCAGAGATGCCGGCCCGTTGCCGTGCCCACGGGAGGATTGTGGCGGACTCGATGGTTGCAGTGCGGTCGTTGCTGCCCGCGCCGTTCCGGATTCCTGGCTTTGCGGGGCTGTGGGTCAGCGCGTCGTCCGGCTCGTTCGGGCGCATTATCTCGCAGCTCGTCCTGAGCTGGAGCACGCTGGAAGTGACCGGCTCGCCGTTCCTGGTGGGCGTCGTTGGTGCCGCGCGGATGGCGCCGCAGATGGTGCTGGGCATTCCGGCGGGTGCGCTGGCGGACCGCATCGACCGCCGACTGATCATGGTCGTGACCAACGCCGCCACCGTCGCCCTGACGCTGGTACTCATCGGGGTCGCCGGCATGGGCTGGCTGGTGACGCCGGTCCTGATCGCGGTCAGCGTGGCCTACGGCACCCTCGACACGGTGCGGATGACCGCAACGCAGTCGTACGCCTACGACCTTGTACGGGCGGGCAGGGCCACCAGCGGCATGGCCCTGACGAGTCTGGGCGTACAACTGCTCAGCATGATGGGCGGGCTGATCGGCGGGTACACCCTCCAGCAGTTCGGACATGTGCCGACGTTCGGGCTGATCGCCGGGGCCATGCTGGTCGCGACAGTGACGCCGCTGATCTGGAGCGGGCAGGTGCGCGTGAACCCGGCAACGGGACCGGTTAGCGCGGCGGCGCGACGCCAGCCGGATGCGCCTGACGGTGGCGGGGAAGCGCCTGCACCAGCACCAACGCGCCGGCCTGGCGCCGATCTCCGGCGAGCCGCAACGCTGATCCTGCGCAACCGGCTGCTGGCGATCCTGGCGCTGGCAATCATCCTGGCGGAGATCTTCGGCTTTGCAACACAGACGCTCCTGCCGACGTTCGCCAGGGACGTGTTCGACGTGGGCGCAGCGGGCCTCGGCCTGATGATGGCGACTCGGTCAGGCGGCGGCACACTCGGGCTGCTGGTGCTCTCGCGGATCGACGCAGAGGGGCGGGGTGGGCTGGTCTTCCTGGTCTCTGCGGGAGCCTTCGGGCTGGCGCTGCTGCTGATGGCCGTCAGCCCATTCTACGCCCTGGCGCTGCTCCTGCTGGCCGTCTCCGGTTTCTGCGCCTCGATTATGGACACGCTCGGGCAGACGCTCATCCAACGGTACGCGGACGAGCATGAGCGCGGCGCGGCGATGGGCCTGTGGGTGGTGAGCGTCGGGTTCGGACCGGTCGGGCACCTGACACTGGGGGCGGCGGCGTCAAACTTTGGTGCGCCCGTTTCTCAGGTTGTGAGCGGCCTGATGTTGGTGCTGGTGGCCGTTGTCATGGCAGTGCGCGGGCCGCTTCGCCGGGCCAGATGAGGTCACCGGCTGTTGTGCCTCGGATGTCACCGCCGAGCGATCATGACGAATTGTGACTTGCCTTGAACGCACGTCAGGCAGTAGCCTCATGGCGCAACCCGCCCGGTGGCAGGCAGGACGGTCCGCGTTGGACCGACTGACGGCCAGAATGCGGCGATCACGGAGGCTCGATGCGGCGCCATTTCGTATCCCTGCTGTTGGCGGGCCTCATCCTCGCAGGAAGTGTGTCGGCGTGGCCCGTCCTCGCCCAGACCACGCCCACCTGCCAGCTTGGGCCGGTGTTTCTGATGCTGCGCGACATGATTGGCCGCGAGCGCTCCGGTGAGTGCATCGGGCCGATGGCGCGAAACGACGGCGGCGACATCAACCAGCCGACCTCGCGCGGCATGATGACGTTCCGTTCCACTGATCTGGTGACGGCGTTCAGCGACGGGCAAACAACCTGGCTCTTCGGGCCGAACGGGCTGGAGAGCCGCCCGACCGGCACTCGGCTGGCCTGGGAGAACACCCTGCCATCGGTCGCGCCGGCTCCGGCGGCTGCTACGCCCATCCCGCCGACACTTTCGGCCCCGCCGCCGCCGACCGTCCCAACGTCGCCCACTCCGATCTCGAACCTGCCGATCACCATCGATGGCGACGAGACGACCACGACGAAGGCGTTCCAGTTGCTGGGTGGTGATTACCTTGTGGGTTGGGAGGCAAAGCTTCAGCGAGGCCGCTCAAGCTGCTACGTCGGCATCCGGCTGCGCCCAATTGCTGACCAGAACCCAGGGCAGTTGCTCGTCCTCACCAACGTCAACACCGCGAACGACCGTTCCGCTGATGGTGAGACGACCCTGTTCGCAGTGAAGCCGGGCACGTATGTCATGGACGTACAAACGACCGGCTGCGATTGGGAAGTGAAGTTCCAGCTACCGCCGTCATAGGCCATCGTCAGCCGTCCGACGCCCAACGACGGACGCCACCGTGCCATGTCATCCTGAGCAGCGAACGGGCTTGCACGTTCGCTGCGCTCAGGGTGACCTCTGCGAAGGATCTCACATACCTGCGCGGCTGATTTGGGAGATCCTTCGCTTCGCTTCAGGATGACATGGCGGGGTGGCGGTCCTCGGGGTACGGCTGGATACCATGATGGGGTGACAGCCTTCTCGGCACGCCAGGATGCCAAGGGTGCGGTATGGCATAACGACATGTAGCGCACTATGGCAGTAGGAGTCCGGCCGTGAAGCGGTAGGCACGCCAGGACCGGAGCCAGCGCTTCAAACCGCATTGCCGTGACCGGAGCCAGGCAGGAGTGGGCCGTCGTGCTGGTTGATCTCGCGCACGAGCAGGGGAATCCGCGCCAACTCCGGGTTCTCGCGGATGCTCTCGGCCTGCCCGAGGCTGCCGACGCTGCCCGACTGCTGACGCGGCTTCGGCGCTGGGCCACCGACGACGGCCCACTCGGCGACCGTCTGCGCGACGACGGCGCAACCGATGACCGTCTACGCGACAGCAGCCATCTACGCGGGGGCAGTTGGCGCTGCAACGACGGCCGGTTCTCGAACCAACTGCGCCCCCGCACCCTCGCGCGGGCGGCCGGCTGGCGCGGCGATCCTTCGGCACTGGTGGCGGCACTGGCGCAGGCCCGCATCGTGAATGCCGGTCCGTCCGGCGCGTACGCAGGCCGACCCCGCGCGACCGTACCGGCCCCGGTGCTGTGGCAGGCAGCCCTTGCAGAACTGGCCGCGCTCATGAACCGCGCCAACTATGACGCGTTCCTGGCCGAGACCGCTGGTCTGTACCATGAAGGGGGCTGGCTGACCGTCGGGGTGCCGTCAACGTACGCCCTGACGGCCCTGGCCGACCGCTTCCGCTCCACGATGGATTGGGCCGTGTACGTCGTGAGCGGCGAGCGGCTGCAGGTGCGGCTGGTCCATGCGCCGCCAGCCGGGCCGCTCCTACACCTTGCACCGCCAGACGACAGCGGCCTGCAAGCCCCGGCCCACGACCGCGCCTCTGTGCCGGACTCACAGTTCCCGCCCGACTGAGCCTGTCTGCCCGGCCATGCCGCTGGGCCACCCGCCGCGCCTACACTGGTGGCAGCCAGCGACCAGCCCCCCATCAGCGGGCCGAGGTCGGCAGCTACAGGGAGGCCCGGATGCCCAGCGATCGGAGCGCGCTGCTCGTCATCGACGTGGTAAACGACTTCGTGACGGGCGTCTTCGGCAACCCACGGGCCGAGGCGATGGTGCCGCGCCTCCGGGCGTTGTTGCCGCACATCCGGGCCGCCGGCGTGCCGGTCATCTACTGCTCAGACTCGCACCTGGCGGGCGTAGACGCCGAACTGACCGTCCATCCGGACCATGCGCTGCGCGGCACCTGGGGCGCAGCGATCGCGCCGGCTGTGCTGCCCGAACCGGGCGACTTCACCCTGACCAAGCGTCGGTACTCTGCGTTCTTCGGCACCGGGCTTGAGCCGCTGCTGCGTGAGCTTGACATCGACACCGTCATCTTGACCGGGCTGGTGACGAACGGCTGCGTGCGCCACACCGCCGCCGATGCGTTCTTTCACGGCTTCAAGGTGGTGGTCGCCAGCGACTGCGTGGAGCATCGCGACGAAGCCGGACATCAGCTCGGGCTGCAACAGATGGCGCAGGCGTACGGGGCGCGCATCGTCCCCGCCGCCGACCTTCCTGGCCTGCTCGGGTCACCTGCACCGGCTGTCCGCTAGCCCCCCCATCGCGCGGCCGGGCCGGTCGCGCTGGCTGGCCGCAGCGTCTGCGTGGCACCATGCACGCGTGCGTGAAACCGCCGCCCTACGCGCGCCGTGGCGTGTCGGATTCATCTGACGGGCTGGCGTTGTGCGACATGAGAAACGTCCTCCAGGCGACAGTTTCTGCGTCTCACCGGGTGTTATCGTCACTCTCAGAGAGCCGCGGCAGGGGAGATTGTCGCGGCTGGAATGAGTCGCGACGGGGAGTGAGCCGCGACTCACATTGGCGGGCGCGCGGCGTGCTGCGCGCCCGCCTCCATCCAGGGAGGGACCATGACGATTGATGCACCTGCCGGCACAGCCGTGCAGCTTGATGACGCGGCCGTCGGAGCATTGCGGGCCAGCCTGGGCGGCGCGCTGCTGGTGTCCGGTGACGCCGGCTACGACGAGGCCCGCACGACCTTCAACGGCATGATTGACCGCCACCCGGCGCTGATCGCCCGGTGCGCGGCGACCGGCGACGTGGTCAAGGCGGTCAACTTCGCCCGTGAACACGGGCTGATCGTCAGCGTGCGCGGCGGCGGCCACAACGTTGCCGGCAACGCCATCTGCGAGGGCGGCCTGATGATCGACCTGACGCCAATGAAGGGCATTCGGGTCGATCCGGCGGCGCGGACCGTCCAGGCACAAGGCGGCCTGACCTGGCGCGAGTTCGACCGCGAGTGCCAGGTGTTCGGGCTGGCGACAACCGGCGGGGCCGTGTCGTCCACCGGCATCGCCGGGCTGACGCTTGGCGGCGGTTTCGGTTGGCTCGGCCGCAGTTTCGGGATGTCCTGCGACAACCTGCTCTCGGCCGACGTGGTGCTAGCTGACGGCAGCGTCGTCACCGCAAGCGCCAACGAGAACGCCGACCTCTTCTGGGGACTGCGCGGCGGCGGCGGCAACTTCGGCGTCGTCACATCGTTCGAGTTCAAACTGCACCCGGTCACGACGATCCTGGGCGGCATGATGGTCTATCCGTTCGAGCGGGCACCCGAGGTGCTGCGCGCCTTCCGCGACTTCAACGAGACGAGTCCCGACAACATGTCGATCTTCGCGGTAATGATGACCAGCCCAGAGGGCGACAAGATCGTCGCGCTGCTGGTCTGCTATCACGGGCCGCTTGCCGAAGGCGAGGCGCTGTTGCGTCCGCTGCGTGAGGGCACCGCGCCTATCGCCGATCTCGTCGGGCCGATCACCTATGAGCAGCAGCAGACGCTGTTGGACGACGGCTTCCCGTTCGGGCTGCAAAACTACTGGAAGTCCGACTTCCTGAAGGGGCTGACCGACGACGCGATTGACACCGTCGTGGCGCAGATGGCGGCCGTCACGTCGCCGCTGTCGGCGGTGGTGCTGGAGCAGTTCGGCGGCGCGTACCGGCGCGTGGGTGCCGAGGAGACGGCATTTGCACATCGCGACTGGGAATACAACATGCTGATCGTCTCGCGCTGGACGGATCCCGCCGAAGCCGACCGGCACACCGGGTGGGCGCGCGATGTGTGGCGGGCGGTGCAGCCGTTCGCGTCGGGCGGCGTCTACGTCAACTACCTGGAGGCGGGCCAGGAGGGCGCGGCCCGCGTGCGGTCAGCGTATGGCCCCGTCTATGCACGGCTGGTGACGCTGAAGAACCAGTACGACCCGACGAACTTCTTCCGGCTGAACCAGAACATCGCCCCGACTGCCTGACCGCCAGCGGCAGGCCCAGACGACAGAGCGTGAGATACAGATAACTACATAACCGCACGACAAAGCGGCCCGCCCCGGATCCGGGGCGGGCCGCTTTGCATATCTCGGCGCAATGCTTGCGCCCTCACGTGCCTGCGGGATTACGGCTTCGTTTCAGGGGCCACCGGGTTCGCCTGGCTCGGGGCGGCCGGGTGCATCTGCGCGGGCGTGTTGACATTCACGTTCATCTCGCCGCCACGGAAAAAGCCGCCGATCGGACCGGAGAACAGGAACCAGAGGACAGCCACAACAACCGCCAGCACAATCAAGGTGGTGGCGAAGTTGATGCCGGCCGCTGCTGTCCGGTCGCCGGACTCTTCGCGGACGGGTGCGGGGCCAGGATTGACGTTGATCTGACTCATCCGGGGATGCCTCCATATGGTGAGGAACACGGCCCTCTTGACCCAACCAGACGCAACCCGCGTGCCACCACACGCAACGGACACGGGCTGGTGTCTCGGTAGGGCGGCATGGCGCCTGCCGCCAGCACGAAGATGCCCGCCGCCCGCACCAACCGGCGACCCATCTGGGTAGACGGAAATAGCCTAGGTGGGGGGAACCGTCGGTGCCTGCCGGCCCGTACTCTCTGACGTACGTGCCCATGTTTCGCGCGTTCTACCACTGGAGTTGTTGATGCCGCGCCTGCTGCTACCGTTGCTGATAAGCTCGTTCGTGATCGTCGTACTGTTGGGCGGGCAACTCCTGCCGCTGCTCTCGTCAGCCGACATCGGCACCGCACCGGTCGCATACGCCCAGGCCAGCCTGCCGCCGCTGCCGAGTGGGTGGCCGAGCACGCTGCCGATCGGCAAGGCCGACGCGCCGGGCGGGGCTGCGGCCCTGAAGGCGCAGGCACCGTTCGGCTACCGCTACCAGTACCTCGCGGGCGGCGCGAACACCGGCAACGGCTGGGCCACCTGGAACGCGAACGGCGACTTCGCGCGCTACTACATCGAGGACTCGGTGGCGAACGGCATCACGCCGGTCTTCACCTACTACCAGATCTACCAGTCCTCGCCGGGCGGCGGCGGCGAGCAGTCGGCCGTCATCGCCAACCTGAACAACGTGGCCACCATGCAGGCGTACGCCGCCGACCTCAAGCTGTTCTTCCAGAAGGCCGGCGCGTTCCCGAACAACCGCGTCATCCTCCACGTCGAGCCGGACCTGTGGGGCTACGTCCAGCAGGTTTCCGGCGACAACGCGGCCTCGGCCCCGGCCAAGGTGGCCGCCACCGGCGTCGCGGAGTGGGCCGGGCTGCCGAACACGGTGGCCGGGCTGGCGCAGGGTGTCGTCCGGTTGCGCGACGCCTATGCCCCGAACGTCCAGGTGGCCTACCACGTCTCGGTCTGGGGTACCGGCGTCGATATCGGCATCAGCGACCCGTCCGACGCGGCGGTGGACGCCCTCGGCAACCGGGCCGGCGCGTTCTACACCTCGCTCGGCGCGAACTTCGACCTGGCGTTCGGCGAGTACACCGACCGCGACTCGGCATTCAAGATCGCGCAGTACGGCCTGGGCCAGGAGGCCTGGTGGAACGCCGCCGACTTCAGCCGCTTCGCCCGCTTCGTCAATCGCTTCGTCACGACCAGCGGCAAGCGGGTGGTCCTCTGGCAGATCCCGTTCGGCAACACGAAGATGCGCGCGATGGACAACACCTGGAACCACTACCAGGACAACCGCGTCGAGTGGCTGCTCGACGAGCCGGCCCGCGCGCACCTCGCGGAGTACGTCAACGCCGGGGTGATCGGCTTCTTCTTCGGGCGCGGCGCCGAGGGTGCGACCTGTGCCTGCGACGCGAACGGCGACGGCACGACCAACCCGACGGCGATCAACGGCAATATCCAATCCTCGTACAACGCGGACGACGACGGCGGCTTCTTCCGGAACCGCGCGGCCGCCTACTACACCACCGGCGC
>Ga0105048_10004360_pt1 | contig 23068 bp, 14 predicted proteins | sample MAT05_FD_78382 | JGI IMG/M metagenome (GOLD analysis project Ga0105048, IMG submission 78382) | Freshwater microbial communities from Lake Fryxell liftoff mats and glacier meltwater in Antarctica - MAT-05 | ecosystem: Environmental > Aquatic > Freshwater > Ice > Liftoff microbial mat | place...
GATAGCGCGCGCATTGCGCTGACCGTGCGCGCTGCCGAACGGGCATTCGCGTTGTTGCCACCCGCCAGCTCGACAGCCCATCGAGCCGCGCTGTTGGCCGCCATCGACTGGGCCCGAGCCATCGCTGAGGGTCGCCTGAAACTGCAAATCGGGGCCGAAGAACCGTTCCTGCAGGCCATCGCAGCGTTGGCCTGGCAAGACTCAAGCACCCACATCGCCCAAAGTGTCGTCTGTTGCCTGCGCGCCGCCGGCAACCCCTGGATCTGGGAAATGAGTCAGTTGCGCTTCCAGCACTTGGTGGCCGATGTCGATCTGCAACACGCGGTGCGCGCGGGCGTGAATGAAGTCGACATCGGGCGGGACTATTTGGAGCTGCGGCTGGAATGAGAAGTCGGCAACTGCAGCGCTTAGCAAAGACGCGTCAAGGGCCCGGAGGGCCGGTAAAGGCCAGCCCAATCTGCTTGATATTGTTCTGGCATTGCATCCGACCACCCTTGACGCCCTGGTCCGGCGTCAGATCCGCTGGTGACGCTTCCGCGTCGACAGTCGGCGACTCGTCCATCCAAGAATGCCGGTAAGCCCAGCTGAACTGGGGGTGTCGATCGGAAGCTGAACCGACCGAGCCTGCGCGGCGCACTAGGGGCGGGTCTCAAACCCGCCCCTAGTGCCGAGCGTCACTGCACCGGCTGGCCGTTGTCGTCTACTACTTGGACTTCACCGAGGTTTAAAGCGCGCACGCCGGCTTCAATCTTGGCAAGGTCGCCAACGATGACCCAGGTCAGGTTATCCGGTTTGATGATTTCCTTGGCCGCAGCGCGGACAGATTCCAAGCCTTGCGCTTCGATACGTTCTTTGGCCGTGGCGACCCAGTCGTCCGGGCGATCGTATTGCAAGATTCCGCGCACCGCGCCCTGCACTGCGCCAATGGTTTCGTAGGCGCCGGGCAGCGAGCGCACATCGCGCGCTTTCAGTTTATCCAACTCCTCAGCGGTCGCCGGTTTGTCACCCAAATAAGCAGCCAATTCCTTCTGCACTTCGGCAATGGATTCTGCGGTTTTGTCGGTTTGCACTGGCGCGTAGACGAACCAAGGACGCTGGCCGCGCGCGCCGGACATCGACAATCCGGCCCCGTACGACCAATGTTTATCCTCCCGCAGATTCATATTCAAACGTGAGGTAAAGGTGCCGCCGAGGATATTGTTCATCGTGCTAATGGCGGTGCTATTGGGCACCAAACTGGATGGCCCCAATAATCCGGCCAGCACCAAGGTTTGCGGCGCCTCGGCACGATTGATCAAAAACACCCGCGCTTTACTGGGCAGCGCCACGCTCGGCAGGTTGAGCACCGGTTTGGCCGTGGATGGCGCGCGCCAATCGCCAAAGTGTTTGTTCAAGACCGGCAAAATCGCCGCCATCGTGGTGTCACCGGCCACCACAATGCGTGCGTTATCTGGGCGCAGCAAATCGCGGTGGTAATTGAGCAAATCATTGCGACTGAGCGAGGCAATGCTGGCCTCGGTACCGGTACCCGAGAACGGAATGCCGTACGGATGCGCCGCGCCGTATAACAAGGGCGGCAAAATGCGCAAACCCACGCCGAAGGGCTGGGTTTTTTCCTGCGCGATACCCGCTAGCCACTGTTTTCGAACGCGTTCGATTTCACCATCGGCAAAATCGGGCTGGCGCACCAACTCAGCGAGTAAATCCAGCGAAGGATCAAGCTGTTCGGTTAATGCCGAAACGCCGGCGTAACCGTGATCCAGTCCCGCACCTGAATAGATTTGCGCACCCAAAGAATCGGCCTGCGCGGCAATCTGCAAAGGATTCTTGCCTGCTGCGCCTTCATCGAGCATGCCGTAGGTGAAGGACGCGGTGCCCAATGGGCGACCTTGATCGGCGGCCGATCCACCATCAAATAACAATTCGACGTTAATCAATGGAATCGAAGCGCGCGGTGCCAAAACCACCTCGATACCGTTATTGAGTTTGGCGCGCTCAATCAGCGGGAAATCAACTTCCGGGAAATCAGCCACGACCGGCAAACCCTTGCTGCGGTCCACCGCACTGCTTTCGGCATTTTTGTAGGCGCCGAACGGGTGCACTCGCAAGGTGTGGTCACCTTGCGATAACCAGCGTTTGGCAGCAGCACGAATTTGCTCGATCGTGGCGGCATCCTGCCGCGCCAGCGAAGTTTCGTAACAGGCTGGATTGGCGTCATAAACTTCGCATTCGGCGAGTACGCCGGCCTTGCCAGCAAAACCGCCGACTTTCTCGATACCGCGGATGAACTCTGATTTGATTTCAATTTTGGCGCGTTTGAGCTCTTCGGCAGTCGGGCCCTGGTCAATAAAACGGGCAAGTTCTTCGCTCATCGCTTGTTCGACCTTGGCTACCTCTACGCCTTTTTTGACGTCGGCTTGCACGAAGAAAATGCTTGATAACTCCAGAATCAACGGAAACACGGCAGCGCTGTCGGCAATTTGATCGCGATACACCAAACGCTCGTACAAACGCGAGGTTTTGCCTTGGCCGAGAATGCGCGCGGCGATTTCCAGGTAATCGGCGTCGGCGGTGCCGCGCTCAGCCACATTCCACACGCGCTGGGTGCGCGATTGCGCTACGCGGTCATACATCACTTCCAGCGTGCTGGTGGTGCGCGGAGCCACCCACGATTCCAGCCGGGTCAGCGGCGGACCGGCTTTGATATGGCCGAAATATTCTTGGGTTTTTGCCTTCGCGGTGGCCAGATCAATATCACCGGCGAGGATCAGCGTGGCGTTAGCCGCGCCGTAATAGGTGTTGAACCATTCTTTGACGTCGTCTAGGGACGCAGCCGACAGATCTTCCATCGAACCGATGGTTTCCCATCGATACGGATGGCCTTCCGGAAAACTAGCGCGTTGCAGCGCTTCAAATACCCGACCGTAGGGCTGATTTTCGCCCTGGCGTTTTTCGTTTTCGACCACACCGCGTTGTTCATCGAGCGCCGCCTGATCGATGGCACCGAGCAGATGGCCCATACGATCCGATTCCATCCACAGCGCCATGTCCAACGCGGTTTTTGGCACGGTTTGGAAATAATTGGTGCGATCCAGCCAAGTGGTGCCATTCATATCGGTCGCGCCGACTTTTTCAAAAGGCGCGAAATACTCACCGCTGTGATTTTCGGTCTTCTGGAACATCAAATGTTCAAACAGATGCGCAAAACCGGTGCGCCCGCGTTTTTCGTCTTTGGAACCCACGTGGTACCACATCGACACCGCAATCACAGGCGCTTTTTCATCCTCATGCACGATCACGGTCAGCCCGTTATCGAGCTGGAACTTCTCAAATGGAATCAGGTTTTCCGCCGCCGGCGCAGCGCCGGCGGCCAACAGGGATAGTCCGGCAAGCAGATTCAGGCGCATGCGTGGCTCTGGTGTGATCGGGGGCATGGATGTTACCAGCCTGTGGAACTGTAACGGAGCGCTTTTCCCTGGCCCTGAGAAGCGACCTGCTGCGCTCTTTCGGCGCGCCAGTTCATTCATCGTGCTAGCGTTGATCGATTGCCTTGGAAAATCGGATGAGCATGTTGGGATGGTTGCAATGCTTGCTCACAGCGCTGTTGTACGTGTACGCGATGGATGTAAACGCAGCGCGTATTAAGTTTGAATCGGGCGTGCGCGCGAGTACGCCGTCGTTAGCAGTCGATCCGGCGCGCGGCTTGGTGCTCACCTGGCAAACTCGCGAGGGCAGCAGTGCCACACTGCACTACGCGCTGCTCGACGCTGGTGGCCGCGAGCTGCGTCGCGGCGAAATCGCACGTGGCAGTAACTGGTTTGTCAATTGGGCGGATTTCCCCAGTTTGCTGGTGTTGGATAACAACGATTGGCTGACCTACTGGTTGGAAAAATCGGCGCCAGACACCTACGCCTACGATATACGGATGGTCCGATCGGGCAACGGCGGCGGTCGTTGGAGCGCGCCAATCACGCCGCATACCGATGGCACCGCCAGCGAGCACGGTTTTGTCTCCCTGGTGTCCTTGGCAGGTGCCAACGCACAAGTGCTATGGCTGGATGGCCGCAATAGCATGGCGGGCGCAGACCATGAAAATCATGGATCAGAAGGCCCGATGAGCCTGCGCGCAGCGCAGATCGGTATCCATGGCCGTGTGCTAGAGGGCCAGGAAATCGACCCACGGACCTGCAGTTGTTGCCAAACGGATGCAGTGCGCATCGGCGATCGCACGCTGCTGGTCTACCGTGACCGCAGCGCCACCGAAATCCGCGATATCGCGCTGGTCGAGCGTGCAGGATCAGACCCGTGGTCGACACCACAAATAGTCCATAACGATGGCTGGCAAATCAGCGCCTGCCCGGTCAACGGTCCGGCCATCACCGCCAATGGAAAAACTGCGCTGATTGTTTGGCCGACCCTGGCGAAGGCGCCCTTGGCGGTGCACTACCGACTGCGCACGGGCACCCAATTTGGGCCGCGATTCACCTTGGAACAGGGTGAGGCGGTGCTTGGGCGCGTAGATGCCAGCGCAGCGGACGACGGCGGCTTCGCGATCAGTTGGATCGGCGCCGGTAAAGCCGGAACGGCAATCAAGTTGGCCGAAATCGATAGCGACGGCAGCCTACGCCGCATCCGCGAAATTGCCGCCCTAACCGCCGGCCGCGACGTCGGCTTTCCGCGCATCGTGTGGTACCGCGGCGCGCACTTTGTGACCTGGACCGAATGGATCAGCGCAGGGAAGACGCGAATTGCGTTGGAACGGCTGTGATGTGATGCAGCGCTCTTTTCCGTTGAACCAGCACCAGCACCGCTGCAACGCCCGCGTTTCCTATAGCTGAACAAACTTGCGCAAGGGGCGACGGATCGCGCCACTGTGCGGCGTTGCAGTTTGTGAGGCAACGGGTCCTCAGCCAAAGATCAAGGATACGGATCATGAACAACAAAATAGTTTGGGTCGCGGGCTTGGTATTCGCGCTGCTCAGCGTCGGCGTGGCACAAGCGGGTGACCGTGGTGAGCGTGCGCTGGCCATGCTCAAGCAGGCGGATGCCAATAACGACGGCGTGGTGAGTGTCGCTGAAGTACAGGCCAAGATGCTCGCGCGTTCGACCGGCATTGATGTCAACAAGGACGGCGCCATTAGCAGCACCGAGCTCGACGCGCATCGACAACTGATGCGCGAACAACGCCGCGCTGCCCGCTTCGCCGCGCTGGACCGCGACAAAAACGGCACGGTCTCGGTGGAGGAGTTCAATGCCAAGCGCAGCGAGCGCATCGCGCGGATGGATCGCAATGGCGATGGTCTGCTCGACAGAAATGACTTCGCGCAGCGCCGCCACGGTCACGCAGCTGACCAAGAGTAGTCAGGGCTAGGTACCCGGCGCAGCAGCGTTGACATCGACTTGGGCTCGTGATGCTGTTGCGCTGGGTGCACTATTGTCGGTGGCTGGCGCGCGTGGCGATGGCGCTAGCTTGCGTCCAGCCAAGCCGACTTTGTTTCCTTACGAGCAGTGTCCGTTGACCGATGCGCACGCCCGCCAAGATCCGGACCTCGACGCTCTCGCCCTTATTGCTAGCGGCGATACGCGTGGCTGCCGGATGTTGTCGGACCGCCATTTACCCCGCTTGCATGCCTTGGCCAGTCGTATGTTGAGTAGCAGCGCCGATGCCGATGAGGTCTGTCAGGACGCCTTTGTGCGGGCGTGGCAACAGGCGCCGCGTTGGCAGGCCAGAGCCGCACTTTTTTCGACTTGGTTGCATCAGGTGGTATTGAATCTCTGCCGTGATCGTTTGCGCGCGCGCCGTGAATCGCTGCCGCTGGAAATGTTAGAGGAGGCTAGTCACGATGACGGCCCCGAACAAGCGCAAGGGCGCATCGATCAAAGCAGTGCGATCCGCAGCGCTTTGGCAAGCCTGCCAGAACGTCAGCGCGAAGCCTTGCTGTTATGTCATTTTCAAGAGCTCAGCAATATTGAAGCAGCGCAGGTGCTGAGTTTGTCGGTCGATGCATTGGAATCGCTGCTGGCGCGTGCGCGCCGCGGCTTGCGCGTGGCGCTCATCGGCGGCGCGCTATCAAGTGGAGCGCGACTATGAGCAATATGAGCCTGGCCCGATTAACCGAGTTGCTGGATGCCTACGGCGTCAACCACCTACGCTGGCCGGCAGCCGAACGTGAACAGGCACTGCAGTTCTTGCAAAGTAGCGCGTCCGCGCGCGCGCTGCATGCGCAGGCATTCGCATTGGATGAGAGCCTGGACAGCTGGCTGGTCGCGCCGCCAAGCGCTGCGCTCAAGGCGCAAATCATGGCCAGTTTCGCCCCTAAATCGAGCAATTGGCGCAGCATCTTGGCGGAGTTCTGGCGCGATATCGGCGGCTGGCGGCTGGCCGGCCCGACGTTTGCCGCCAGCTTGGCGCTCGGCGCAATCGCGCCGTTCTGGTTAGCCGATGGTGGAACGGATCTGCCAGATGAAGATCTGATGGCCGCCGTACAAATGGTAGAAGCCTTCGCGGAGATCAACCCATGAGCGCCCTTGCGCCGGGCTATCGTTGGCTGTTGCTGTTGTCATTGGCGCTCAATATTGGCCTGGGCGCGGCGCTGACCGCGACCTATTGGCAACATTCCCATGGGCAGACCAGCGCTGAGAATCGGCGCTGGGGCAGGATTCCGGACCCCCGTTTTTTTGCGCGTGCGCTGGAAGCTACTGATCGTAAAGTGCTGCTGGACGTGCTGGAAAAACATCGTGGGCAGCTCGGCGAGCATTATCGGCCGCTCGGCCATGCGCGCCGCCAACTGGTCGAAGCGCTGCGCGCCGAACCCTTTGATCCCGCTGCGCTGCAACAGGCATTTGCACAGATGCGCGGTTCTGAAGCCGGCACCAGCAATGCGACGCACAGCTTCATGTTGGATCTGGCCACCCAACTGAGCAGCGACGGCCGCAAGCGTATCGCCGACAAAATGCAGCGCGGCCGCCATGCCGAACGCCGTGAACGCCGCGCTGGCAACCCAGAGGCCGCGCCACGCGACTGATCGGCGCAGCGCATTGCGCTCCCCGCGCTCAAATATTCAACCAGCGTCCGCCATCCACGCGCAGCACCTGTCCGGTGACATAGGTGGCGTCGCGCAGCAAATACAAGACCGCGCCGGCCAAGTCGTCCGGGCTGCCCTGGCGCTTGAGCGCGGTACGCTGTTCGATCATTTCCATGCTGTCGGCTTTTTCTGCATTGTCCGACCAGATGATGTTGCCCGGCGCCACCGCATTGACCCGCACCTGCGGGCCAAGCTCGCGCGCCAGCCCGTAGGTCAACGCGACCAGCGCCGCTTTGGCCATGCAATAGGGCAAATAACGCGGAATCGGGCGATCGGCGTAGATATCCACCAGATTGACGATGGCCCCACGCGCCGCGCGCAAATGTGGCGCCGCCGCCTGCGCCAGAAACAGCGGCGCGCGCGCATTGCTAGCCATCAAATCGTCAAACTGCTCTGCCTCAATGCTGCCGAGCGGCGTCGGATAAAAACTGGACGCATTATTGACCAGCGCGTCCAATCGACCAAAACGCGCCAAAGTCGCCGGCAGCAAGCTGCTGAGCTGGTCTAACTGAGACAAATCAGCCTGAATAGCCAAGGTACTGTCCGCGCGCTGGGCTTCTAGTTCATCGATCAATGCGGCCATATCGCTAGCCGAGTTTCGATAGTGCAACGCAACATCAAATCCGGCCGCGTGTAAGCGCCTCGCCAAACAAGCACCGACGCGCCGCGCCGCGCCGGTAATGAGTGCAACGGGGTGCTGCTGGGAATCAGTTAGGGTTGTCATCTGGGCAGCATATCGCTTCTTGGCTGCGGGTGGCTGGTGGTGGGACCGACGGGTGTGAGTCAAAGTGATGTGGTGATCCATGGTCGCTGTCATTTCGCACAGCCGGAATCAAACAGGTGCGGGACGAGACAGCTGATTGTGGTGGGTCGGCGCTGTGCGCTGACGCTTTTCCTGCATTCTTACTCTGGACCTACATCAAGCACGACCACATCAGTTTGGCTCGCACCCGGGACCGACTCGAAGTGAGGAGGGCCGCCAAGCGACGTCATCGCGAGGCCTGCCCGCCGCTGACCAGACGCACTCGGGAGAGGCCCGTGGGAGCGAGCTTGCTCGCGATCCGGGCTGCGGTGTTTCATCAGCGCTGCGCGCAAGCGCGCCCGCACAAGGTTGCTGCCCGCTTTTCTCGTGCAATCTGACTTCTCGTACCCTCCGCTGCACGCGATAGCAGTGGGTGGAAGATCGCTTGCACAGGTTGGCCGTCAGACGCAGCGTGGCAGACGACAGTCTTCAGCGCAGCCGTTCAAGCCGGCGCGCGGCATGCCGCGCAAGCTTGCCGGCTTTCACCCTCATTGCGCTTATGCCCTCTATCCGGCCCGCAAGCAAAGCGTGCGTGCGTTCGAATCGGCGCGCCGCAGGCGCCACAAGCAGCCGATTCTCACCCCCCCACAACCGCACCCACTACCCCGTCCAACTGAGGTTTCTAGGATGATGCACGGTGAGGTGAGGTTCGAGCGGTTTTCCTACAGCATTGCAGGAAATCAGCCACTGACGCTGCTGCGCCTGAGCCGCATGCTCGATCAAATTCGCCGCAAAGACGAGCATCCCCAGATGAACACTGACCTACAGCAAGCCCTTGAGCAGCACTTTGGCTTTGCTGATTTTCAGCCCGGACAGCGTGCGGTGATTGAGCACCTGATGGCGGCTCGTTCTGCCGCAGCGGTGTTCCCGACCGGTGGTGGCAAGTCGCTGTGTTACCAGTTGCCGGCCTTGCTGTTGCCGGGCGTGACGGTGGTGGTGTCGCCGCTGATAGCGCTGATGAAGGATCAGATCGACGCGCTGGCGCGCCGCGGGATTGCCGCTTCCCGGCTGGATTCCTCTTTGGATGCCGCCGAGGTTCGCACAGTGATGGCAAAGCTGCGTAGTGGCGAGCTACGCCTGCTTTACGTTGCCCCGGAACGCTTCAACAACGAGCGCTTTCGTGCGGCGATGGCCGGTATTCACATCAGCCTGTTTGCGATTGACGAGGCGCACTGCATTTCCGAGTGGGGACACAATTTTCGACCGGATTACCTAAAGCTTGCGGGAATCGCACGCAAGCTCGGCGTTGAACGCGTGTTGGCACTCACGGCCACGGCGACCGCGCCCGTGCTGGCCGATATCTGTCGTTTGTTCGAGATTAGCGATGACTGCGCGGTGCGCACCGGTTTCTACCGCGCCAATCTGCAGTTGTTGACGCAGGTGGTGACCGCTGGTGAGCGCGATGCGGCGCTGCTGGCTGCGCTAGGCAGTCGCCCGCCGGGTCCGGGCATTGTCTACGTGACTCGCCAAGCGACGGCGGAAACGCTTGCGCTGAGTTTGAGCAGGGCCGGCTGGCCAGCGCGCGCCTATCACGCGGGCATGGACGCAGCCTTGCGCAGCGAGGTGCAGGAGTGGTTCTTAAGCTCCGAAAGCGCGCTGGTGGTGGCAACCATTGCCTTCGGCATGGGCGTGGACAAGTCCAATATTCGCTATATCTACCATTACAACCCACCGAAGAGCCTGGAGAACTACGCCCAGGAAATCGGCCGCGCCGGGCGCGATGGCAAGCCTTCGGTGTGTGAGGTGCTGTTCTGCGCCGACGATCTGAATGCGCTGGAGAACTTCATCTACGGCGACACGCCGGATGCGGTCGCCGTCGCCAGCTTGATCAAGGGACTGTTCGCTTTGGGGCCAAAATTTGATCTGGCGCTGGTGGAAACTTCCAATCGATACGACATCCGTCCACTGGTGCTGCGCACCTTGCTCACCTATCTGGAACTCGATGGCTATTTGGAAGAAGGCACGCCGTTCTATTCGGATTATCGCTTCCAGCCGCTCAAAACGTCGGCGCAGATCCTCGACGCTTTCGAGGGCGAACGCCGCGATTTCCTGCGCGCCTTGTTCGCCCAAGCGAGGCGCCAGCGGACTTGGTTCAGTATCGATATCGATGCCAGCATCAAGGCGCTCAAGTGCACGCGCGAGCGCATCGTCAAGGCGCTGGACTGGCTCGGCGAGAAGGAGTTTGTGCTTTTGCAGGTGGCCGGGGTGCGTAACAGTTTTCGATGCCTGCGCGAACCTGCGGATATTGCGCAACTCGCACACGCCCTGCAACAGCGCCTGCTCGCGCGCGAAGCGGCCGAGTTGCGGCGCTTGCAACAAGTGACTCAACTGCTGTTTCTACCCGAATGTCGCAGTCGCGCGCTGGCGCTGCATTTTGACGAAAATTTGCTCAGTGCCTGCGGCACTTGCAGCGCCTGTCTCAACCAAACCGCCACGCTGCCCAGCCGCGCGCGGCCGACCATCCCGGCGACGCTCGCCGCTCAGCTCGCCGCGCTTATCGACGCCAACGGCAAGTCGTTGGGCAATGTCCGCAGCCTGACCCGCTTCCTCACCGGGTGTACGTCGCCGGGACTGACCCGTGGCAAACTCGCCAAGCATCCGCTGTTTGGGGTACTAGCCCAGGTGCCCTTCAGCGAAGTGTTGGAATGGAGGCGGAAGCTGTCAGTGCATTTGAACGCGTAGAGTGCGCGTAGATTTGAACCCAGCAGCCTGTCGGACTTTCATCGCGAGTGCGCCGGAAGCGCTTTTGGCGCAGAGTGGTGACGAATATGCCGGTGGTTTTATTGCATTTTATTGGTCTTTCTGCCCCGCAGTGCGCCAACCGCGCTTGCGGCCCTTCGGGTTGCGCGTCTGAACGGCGTCGGCGACCATCCGGGGCTCAGCGAGCTGCAGATCTGACCAGGACGGCGCGCAGCTTGGCGTGCGGCGCAAAACTCGTCAGCGTCTAATGGAGCGAGGAAGCGCCTGGTCAGACGTGGATCCGGAGCCACGCGGAAGGCTGCTCAACCACTTCGAAGCTCGAACCCCGCTTCCCGCGCTTAGCGATGACCCGTTCGGCGATGAACCGGAGCATGTCGAGGCGCCCGGCCAGCGGTCTGCCGGTTTGCTCTTCCCACTGTTCGGCGGTCGGGATGCCGATCTCCAGGGCCGAGGCCTGCCATTCCCAGCAAAACCTGAGGGCGCCCTCGGCGTCGGAGTAGATGACCTCGCCCCCGCGGCCCCCGTCGTCGATGTCGGCTGTTCGTTCCATCCCGTAGCTCCGCAAACCGTGCTGGAATAGACCGGCGTTCAAGCCTAACCCAGCAGGGGCTGCCATGGCATTTGCGAGTGAGATATCCAGTTTCTTTCACGCACAGGGCATCCATCCCCACGCGGCCCTTAGCGGAACGCCTGCGGGCCGCTGATACGCAAATCCATGGCGCATTCGTGCAAGTTCCGCTCTGTAACAAACGCATCGCGAGCACTAGATTTGCGTACGCGCTGGGGGCAGCGCCGCTCAAACTCTGGGGAGAATGGATGATGAACAAGCACATAGGTTGCGTGTTGCTGCTGTTCGGGCTGGCGTCGCAGGCGCAGGCTGGCAAGATTTACCTGATGGGTGGCGGCTATAGCGACAGCAATACGGATCTATTCGTCAACGGCCTGCGCAAAGCGAGCGGCCGCGATCTAGCCAGCACACCGAATCCGGCCAGCACTAGCAACTGCAGCAGCAACTGGGCGACTACTGTGTGTCCGCGCATCGCGGTGGTGACATCCAGCAAGGACGGTTACGCGGTCGGGTTAGATGCCTTCCAGAATGATCTGGACAACGGTAATGGCACGGTCAAGCGCGGCTACTACAACCTGTTCCAGACGCACGGGTTTTCGCCGAAATTCATCAGCGCGCACGTCGACAATTACCCAACGCATGCCTACAACGGCAACGCGGCTGGCAACGCCAACATCGCCGTCATCAACCAAGCCGATGTGGTTTGGCTCGCCGGTGGCGACCAAGCCAAAATTGCGCGCACCTGGCTGCGCGACAACGGCGCCGACACACCGCTGCTGGCCGCCCTGCGCGTGCGCTGGAACGCCAACAGCGCGAATTTTGTCGTCGGCGGCGACTCGGCCGGCAACCACGCGATGAACAGTCTGATGCACGGCGGCGGCGTCAGCTATGGCTATCTGTATTACAAGGCTGATCTGCCAACGCAGACCGTCAGCCAATGGCAAACTTTCGGCGATACGCGTGATGGGCTCAGTGCACTGCGTTATGAAGACAACGGCGCCAAGCTGAAGGGTTTGAGTTTCCTGCCCGCCAGCCTGCTATCGGACACCCATTTCGACGCGCGCTCCGGCCGTCTCGGTCGGCTGCTGGCGGCGCTGCGCTCGATGAACATCAGCCAAGGCTTCGGGGTGGACGAAGACACCGGCCTACTGGTCGACACGACGGCAAACACCGCCAAGGTCTACGGCAGCGGTCCGGTGATCATTGCCGACCTCAGCGCCGCCAGCTATCCGGTCGGCAGCTACTTCAAGCTCAGCGGCGCGCGCGTTAGCCTGCTCACCGCCGGCGACAGCTACAACTATGCCACGCGCACGGTGAGCAGCAGCAAGGCACTGATCGGCACTCGCTACTACAGCGGTCACAGCGATTCGAGCGATGTATTCGCGGCTTTTGAAACCTCCACCTTACTGACCCGCGTCGTCGATCAGACCTCCAGCTACAACCTCGGCGTCGCCCCGGCGCCGTTCTACAGCAGCGCTCCTTTTTACCCGGCCAGTGCGCCCAGCATCACGCTGCGATTCACGCGCGATGCGACCACGCGCGGCCACTACAGCGCCGGTCGTTACACCGCGGCAAAGGTGAGGGTCGATATCAATTGACCGGCAGCACCGGTGGGCCCGTGCGGCTCAACGGCGCGGGCAGATCGAAATGCGGCAGTGCGTGATCGATGAAAGTGCGCACTTCGCGGTGGCCTGTGCGATCGCTTGCCGACGTATTGACTTCCTGTGGTTCGACCAGCAGCGGCCTGCGTGGAACCCATGGTGTGCAGATGCTTAGCGCTGGTGAGGAACGGAGAGGACGTCGATGCGCAAATTCGTGTGCGGTGTCTGCCTCAGTCTGGCGTTGCGCGCCGACGCCGAGGTGCTGGGGCAGGATGGCTTCGAGGCCGCGTGCGGACGCCTAGCACATAGTCAAACATTTGCGCTGAGCGAGGGCTCGCCGTGGCCGGCGCCCTGGGTTGGCGTCGGCGGCATCGCCGTGGCGGATGTCAATGGCGGACGCGGGCGCCTGCGCCCGTTCAGCAGCAGCTACACACTGGCGCGCATGTGGGCACCGGTGGCCACGCGCGACGTGGAAGTGCGCTTTCGCTTCTCAATTGAAGACGCGGCGAGTCAGGGCGTCGCGTTTCTGGTTCGCCATAACGGCGGTTTCCTGAATCAGACCCAACCTGCCGGACAGGGCTACGGCGTTTTCATCGAAGGCAACCTGCGCGGTTTGCCCGGCATCGGCATCTGGAAGGAACAGGCTGGCGTCGAGTCGCCGCTCGCACATAGCGCACCCGCAGTGCCCGGCCCGACCGCTGGCGTGTCTTATCGCGTGCGCTTTCGCACCCACCAGCTGACCGCCACCAGCACCCTGATGCAGGCCAAGTACTGGCCCGCCGCCAACGCCGAACCGATCGCCTGGCAGGTCACCGTCACCGACGCCACGGCCGTGCTGCAGAACCTCAGCGGCGGCATTGGCATCGACTCGGCCAGCGGCATCCTGGCGCCCAATCCGATCAGCGCTCACGCCTTGGTCGATGACATTGAAGTCGAGCCCTTGTGCAATCCGATCCTCGGCTATTCGGTGGCGCTGGTTTCGCAGAGTTTCCAGTTCACCGAAGGGCCGCTGTGGCGCGGCGATCACCTGCTGTTCTCGGACATCACCGGCAATACTATCTACCGGCTTGATCCGCCGAGTTCTATCAGCGTCTTTCGCACGCCGAGCGATCAGGCCAACGGGCTGATCATGGATGGCGGGGCGCTGCTAGCGGGCGAGGCGGCGACACGGCGTATTTCCACCACCAATTTGATGGGTGTCCGCAGCACGCTGGTGGATCGTTATCAGGGTGGGCGCTTCAATTCGCCGAACGACATGGATCTGCGCGGCGATGGCACGCTCTACTTTAGCGATCCTGATTACGGATTGAGCAACCCGCCGCTGCAGCGTGAGCTGCCGCACAACGGGCTGTATCGCTACCGGGCAGGCGCGTTGACCCTGGAATGGGCCGGTGTGGTCGGCAGTAACCAGCCCAACGGTGTGCAGCTGTCGCGTGACGAGTCGGTTTTGTTTGTCACTGACACCCAGCAAGGCCAGTTGCGCCGTTGGGTGGTCGCCGTCGACGGCAGTCTCAGCCTGCCGGTGGTGTTGCAAAGCGGGCTGGCCGTGCCCGACGGCATGTGCCGCGATGGCGCCGGAAACATCTATGTCGCGGTCTCCGCCGGCGTGGAAATCTTCGCCCCCGACGGCGCCCGCTGGGGACTGGTCCCGGTGCCGCGCGTGGCCAGCAACTGCGGCTTCGGCGATGCCGACGGCTTGTCGCTGTACATCACCGCGCGCCAGGGCCTGTACCGCGCGCGGCGGCCCTGAGTCCAAACCCACCGGGGAGCAGCCTTCGATCACAGATCGAACCCAGCAAATTCCGGCTCTGATGGGTCGGCGCTATGCGCTAACGATTTTCCTGCGTCGTGGGTTTCTTGCTTGGTCCCAGCGTTGCTCTTACCGCAAGCGTGACCACATCAGTTTAGCTCGCACCGCTCCGGCCTGCGAAGCGTCCCGGTAGCATCCAAGCGACGTTAGAATGCGTGGCCGAATAAGCGGTATCGCCCATGGCCTGCAGCATGCAAGGTTTCAATCTAGCAGCCTGTCGGACTTTCCTCGCGAGTGCGCCGGAAGCGCTTTTGGCGCAGAGCGGTGACGAATATCCCGTTAGTTTTATTGCATTTTATTCGTCTTTCTGCTCTGCAGTGCGCCAAAAGTGCTTCCTGCCCTTCGGGTTGCGCGTCTGAACGGCGTCTGCGGCGTTGCGACCCTTGCCAATGGAAGAACCATTGGCTGCGCGCCGCGCCTTGCATCCATCCGCTCAGCCACACAACGCATTTCACGCTGACAGTCCGACGGGCTGCTAGTAGTCCATCTAGGAGAAAAATTAGGATCGCACGGATCTTCATTGCGAGGGGCCTTGGCGACCGCGGCAACCCAGTGACTTTGCTGTTTGCTTCGATTTGCCGCAAAAAGCAAGGTCACTGGATTGCCGCAGTCGCTTAGGCTCCTTCACAATGACGATTCGGGGGTTCATGGCCTCGCGATCCCAAACTTCACTGTGGACGGACTACTAGGTTAAACGATCAAATGTCGGGAAGGGCAGCCAGCTGCAGCCGGTCACGTCCTTGCGCCTTCGAGCCGTACAGCGCGTGGTCGGCGCGGCCGAGCAGAGAGTTCATGCTGTCGCCTGGCACGGCGGGCGCAAGGCCGATGCTGATGCGATAGCTCAGGCTGAGTTGCCCGTGCAGTACGCGCCGGGCGCGTACCTGGGCGAGCAGGCGCTCAGCCCACTGACTGGCGCCTGCTGCTTCGTCAGGCGAGAAAACCACCAGGAACTCTTCGCCGCCCCAGCGACCCACCATCAGGCTGGAAGTGGACAGTGCCGCAAGGATGCGCGCGAAGTCGCGCAGTACGTCATCGCCCGCCAAGTGGCCGTGCTCGTCGTTGATGCGCTTGAAGTGGTCCAAATCGATGAGCGCAAGCGCGGGTGATGCCCCGGCCGTGGCGCTGCGCAGTGCAGTTTCGGTTTGCTCGATCAGCGCCCGCCGGTTCGGCAAACTGGTCAAGGGATCGATCAGCGACAGCGACTTCAGCTTGTCATTGGCCACCACCAATGCCTCAGCAGTGGCTTCCAGGGCTTCCTTTTGGGCGCGTAGTTCACGGGTACGCGCGCTGACCTGCGATTCCAGGTGGCGCCGCTGTGCGGTCAGTTGGCGTACCCGCCACCAGTAGAGCAGGGCCAACAGCAGTGCCACCGTCAGCGCCAAGGCAATACGGAAGGGCATGGTTGCGCTGAGCGGTGGGATCACCTCAATGGCGAGCAATTGGCGCGACACGCGCGCGCCGCGATTGTCGACGGCCAGCTCCAGCACCTGCGATCCATGCGGCAGGCGGTCGAGGATCAGCGAGCGTCGCGCACCCAATTCGGTGAAGCCGGCGCTCGGATCCAGACGGTAGCTGAAACGCGCCGAGCCGGGCGCATCGAACACCAGACCTGCAAAGTCCAGGATCACCGGCGCATGCGCGTGGTCTAGCTGCAGCGCTGCGACAGCGCCGTCGACTGCACTTAAGCGCAGCGCCTCGCCATCCTGGCTGATCCGGGTCAGCGTAGGTCGCGGGCGTTCTAGCTGCTCGCGCAGGCCGGATGGATCAAAGGCCGTGATGCCGTCGATGCCGCCCAGGTAAAGCCGGCCGTCGGCGCCGCGGGTCAGCGCATTGATGGTGAACTCGTCGGAGGCGATGCCTTCGCTTTGTTTCCAGGTACGGTACTCAAGCGTGGTCGGATGAAAGCGGATCAGGCCGCGATTGCCGGTCAGCCACAGCTGCCCATCGCGATCGCCCAGAATGCCGAACACGCCGCCGTGCGGCAGACCAACTTGCCCGGAAACATCCTCAAAGCGCAGCCCCTCAACGCCTCTGCCGTTCAGCAGTACGCGCGCCAAGCCGCCGCTGGTTGCCAGCCACAAGCTGCCATCGATGTGCCGGTAGATGCCCCATACGATGGGGCCGGGCAGTCCATCGCTGGCGCGGTAGCGCGCCAGCACGGTGCCGTCGGCATCCATGATGTGCAGGCCACCCGATGTGCCGATCCAGAGGCGCTGCTCAGGATCCTGGTAGAGGCTATGCACGCTTTCGTCTTGGCGCCGGAACCAGGGTTCAGTGCCCTCGTCGGCGATGGGAATATGGCGACGCGGCATGCCCGGCCCATCGATACGCCCCAGCCCGCCGGAAGACGCCACCCACAGGCGTGCCCGGCTATCTTCCAGCATATGGCGCACGCTCGGCATTGCGACGTCCTCACCGAAGGGTCGCTCGCGCTGCCAGTCGATGCGTTGCGGATCGGTCCAGTACAAGCCGTCGTCGGTGCCGACCCAGATACGACCGCTGCGGTCCTGCAGCAGGTGCCAGACCAGTCGCGCAGCTTCCGGGGCCTGTGCCGAAAAGGGCAGAGATTCGAACGGCCAGGGAGCACCGTCGATCCGCTGTTTGGCCGGCACGCGCTGCACGCCGCCACCGCCGCTGCCTACCCACAGATCGCCGGCACGGTCTTCCAGCAACGCGCGCACCCGCGTGTGGTTGAGTCCGGGCGGGCTGTCGTCGCGGGGTCGTTCGACGTGGAACACGCGATCGTGTGGCGTGAAGCGCACCAAACCCTCACCCCAGAAGCCGGCAAAGACGCCGCCATGTTCGTCCACCTGCAGCGCCAGCAAGGTGAAGCCGCGACCAGCGACGCGCGCTGAGCGACGATGCTCAAGCAGCTTCAGACAGTCACATGCCGGATCGAACCAGGATAATCCTCGATCGGTGCCGATGTACACGATGCCACCCGGACCGGCCTTGAGCGCATGCACGCGCGCGGCGCGCAGGCCGCGGGTGTCGTCGTGGCCGGGCAGAAACTGGCGGACGGCACCGGAAATCAGGTCGATGCGAAACAAACCTTGGCTCCAGGTGCCGATCCACAGCACACCGGCCGGAAACTCGAGCAAGGAATCGGCATTGAACGGAGATTCGGCGCCGGGCACCGCCAAGGGTTCGACACGAGCGTTGGGATCGGCGCGAAAAACGCCGTCACCGGTCGCGATCCACAAACCGCTGGCACCGGCATGCAGATCCCAAACGTCCTTGTGGCGCGCATGGTCACCGAATGGCAGCGGCGTGATGCGCATTTGCGCCAGCATCGGATCGCCCTGCCACTGCAGCCGGGCCATGCCGTTGCGCGAAGCAAGGTACAGCGTTTGCGGCCCAACCAGGGCAAGTGAATTGAGGTGTTCCGCTGGCAATCCATCGGCCACGCCAAGCAGGCGAAAGCGCTCCGAGTGGCGGTCGAAAATCGCTAAGCCGCCGCCATTGGTGGCCAGGAACAAATACTGGCCAGCGGCCTGCAGCGCGCGAATGTAATTGGCGCCGGCGGCCAGCGCGTTGGAGCCCTCAGGGCGAAACACCCGAAACTCGTAGCCGTCGAAGCGGTTCAGGCCATCCTCGGTGCCTAGCCAAAGAAAGCCATCCTCGTCACGCGCCATCGACAGCACCGAATTTTGCGACAGACCATCAGCTAGGCTGTATTCGGTCTCCGCACGCGCGGCGGGCAGCGCGCACAGCGCGAGCAGCAGCACAGTAAGGGTATGCCAGTATCGCTGCCGGATTCTCCGCCAGGTCGCTTGCGCGCTTACAATCGTGGCGAACGCACGCCAAAGCACGGCAGCGCAGCGCCTTGCTGCCAGCTTCCAGCCTGGTGCCGTAGCCCGATCGGTCACGCGTCCCCCTGATTGGACCTGTTTGCAGTCGCGTGAACGCACCGAGCAAATCTCACGCAACCCTTGGCACTGTAACGGTGCGCAGCGGCAATGGGAACTGTGTGCGAATGAAGCGGGTGCGAGCCAGACTGACGTGGGCTGCTGGCAGCCTGTCGGACTTTGCGCGTGAGATGCGTTGTGAGCTTAAGCGAATGGCTGCAAGGCGCGGCGCGCAGGCAATGGCTCTTCCATGCCTAAGCGTCGCAGCGCAGATGCCGTCCAGACGCGCAACCCGAAGGGCCGGACGGCCTTTTGGCATAGCACAGACTCATGGCCAAACGTGTACTGGGCAACGGGCAACGAGCAACGAGCAACGATCCACTGGCCATAACTACCGATTGGATGATCTAGTAGTCCGTCGGACTTTCCCGGTCAACTGACTGAGTGTTTCTAGGATTATTGGCGCGTGAGGGTGCATTCGGCTCTGAATGCGAGTGTCGATGGGGGTGAGCTTAAGTCGAAACCGTGATTGGTTCGGCAGCACGCGCTGCGCATGGCACGGTAGCCTGCAGCAGCCCACTCCGAAGGCTGCCGACCATGTTTCCATTCAGACCTTTCGTGCTGCTTGCAATACTTGCTTTGCCCGCACGCGCCAGCGCCCAGGATTGCTTGACCGGCGGCAGCACGGCCTTGTTTGCCGATGGTTTTGAAGGAGCAGCTTCCAATAACGCCGCCTGGATTGACGCGGGCCTCGCGAATACCGCTTCCTGGATTAACGCGGATCTACCTGGGTTGTCGCCCCTTCCGGTCACCACGCTCAACATTCCGGTAACACCGCCACTTCAGATCCCGGTAGCGCTCACGCCGACCATTCGCGCGCAAGCCGATGGTTCTTGGCAAGCAGCGGCGACTTGGGGTGGACGCGTGCCGCGCAATTGCGACATTGTCGAGATCCCGCGTGGACGCACGGTCAGTTTGATCGGCAACACTGCGCACTTGAATGGTTTGTGGGTGGACGGCGCGCTTGAATTTGCTGACGGTGAAATCAAGTTGAGCAGCCGCTTCATCGTGGTCTCTGGGCGTCTACAAGCGGGCACTGAGAGCGAGCCTTATCGCCATTCAGCGCTGATCTCGTTGTTTGGATCAGACCCCACTCTTAGCGTGCTTGGCATGGGTACCAAGGTCATTGCGGTGGTTGGCGGCGGCTTGCTCAAGCTGCACGGCGAGCAGCGGCTGGCGTGGACGCGCTTGGCACAAACTGTCAATCCGGGCATGACATCGATTACCACTGCCGATGCGCCCGCCGGCTGGCGCGTGGGCGATCAGATCCTGCTGGTGGCGAGCGGCTACGACCCGCGCGAGGCCGAAACGCTAACGATCACCGGCGTTGGCAACAACCAGATCAGTTTCAGCCCAGCATTGCGCTTTGCGCACGTGGGCATGGTGCAAAGCTACGGCGGTAAAACGCTGGATCAGCGTGCGGCGGTGGCTTTGCTCTCGCGCAACCTCAAGATTCGCGGCGCCGATGATTCAATCGCCAACGCCTTTGGTGGCCATGTGATGAGCATGGCGGGCGGGCACGCGCAGATCAGCGGTGTCGAGTTTCAGCAAATGGGCCAGCGCGGCCGCTTCGGTCGCTATCCAATGCATTGGCATATTGCCGGCGATCGCGCCGGCAACTATCTGATTGCCTCCACCATCAATCGCTCCTTCCAGCGCGCGGCCGTCATCCACTCCACCCACAACGTGTTGCTCGACGCCAACATCGCCTACGACATCAGCAACCACGCGTTTGTATGGGCCGAGGATGGCGATGAGTTTGGCAACCAACTGACCCGCAATGTCGGCGCTTTGATTCGCTCACCCGCACCGCAACACTTCGCCTTCCCAATCAATAACCCGTTTCACGGCAACAACTCACAAGATGAACACCGCTCGTCGGTGTTCTGGGGGCGCAGCTTTGATCGCATGGTGCTGACCGGCAATATCTCGGCCGGAGCCCTGGATGGCTTCGGATATTTCTTTGATCTGTTCTCGCCCGCACCATTCGGCGCCGATGAAGGAGCGGGCTTGGTCTTCGATGGCAACACCGCACACTCAACGTACAAAACTCTCGCCACCGGCAATCAAATCAATTACCCGGAATCGACCACCGGACATGGGCTGATGGTTTCCACAGGATCAAGCGGACTGCGCGATCACGTGTTCCGCAATTACACCGGGTTTCACAACGTTTCTGGCGCCTGGCTTGAAGACCGCCGCATGCAGCTACGCGACTCAATCCTTGCCGATAATGGCGTGGGCTTGATGGTTTTGCGTTCGCTGATTGATGGCAATGTCATCGTCGGTGAAAGCGCCAATCCGATCCCAGCGCAACCCACCACGCCGTCGGTCAGCACCAATCTCACCGCCGGTATTCAAGTGGCGGGCAGCAATCACGGTGGAAAGCGCGCGCCGATCGTGCGCAATACCACCCTCATCAACCAAAGCGGCACCGGGATTCTCTGGGATCTGGACAATATGTCACCGGCCGCGCAGTTCGAAAACCTCAGCTTCATCAATACGCCACAGCGCATCGTGATCCACGACCCGATTAACTTCGAGTTCGCCGAGCCGCCCACCTTTGGCCTGAGCGACCCGGATGGCTCCCTGTTTGGCAACGGTCAGCCGACGCGCTTGCTGCGCCAGGACGCCCATTTGATCACTCCGGCGTGTGTGGGCTCGGATGCCAGCAACGCCTATGCCTGTCCGCGCGCCGCTAGCTTGCTGCTGCGCTCGCCGATTGCGCTCAACCTGACCGATTCTTCTGGCGCGATCACTTACCTGCGTCAGTTTGACTACGCCGACGCGGGCATGCCTGCTGACGGCGCAGTTAGTTTTGTCGGCAACGGGCTGGTCTACGATGTCAGCACCAGCGCACGCAGCCGCTATGACTTCAGCATCGGCGACGCGCAGAATAAATCCTTGGAGCTGGTGTTAGCCGTTTCCGGCGCCCCCACGCGGGTGATGCAATCGGCCTCGAATTTGGGCCCAGCCGCTTCGCTCAGCGCGCTGCGGAGCGCCTCAGCTTCCGCATACTTTCACGATTCGACCAACGGCCGCCTGCACGCGCGCTTTGTCGGCACAGCGCCAAACCACGAGCTGATCATGGAAGCGCCGTTTGTCACGCGCGCTGCACGCGGACGCGAAGCAATCCCACTGCCGGCAGCAGCGCCGCCCGGGTTTGCGCACCGCGCCGTGCAGCGCGGTTTTCTCGCGCCGCAATTGCGCTATCCCGTGCCCACTGGCGCTGCGCTGCGCGAAGGCAACTCGGACGCCGCGCTGCTAGACCACACCAGTTCTGGGGTGGTGTTGAATCCGGCGCAAAACGGGGTCGCCACTAGCATGAGTTTCTATGTGCAAGCGCCGGTTCCGGGTACCTACCGGATTGGCTTGTGGGGCAACGGCGGTGGCACCTCGGTATGGATTGGGGGCCATCACGTGATGGGCGAGTCCTGGGCCTTCATCAACAGCAACTGGGTAAGCAATGGGCAACTGACCACTCAAGTGGTTGCATTTCAGGTCAACGGCTTGGTCGCGCTCAACGCGGGCTGGCACAAAGTGGATGTGGTGCACGGCAAATTCCCGCAGAACAACCAAGGCCGTAACCTGTATTTCCGCTGGGCTACGCCGAGTGCGCCCGGCACCTGGGTTTATCCCAGCCTCAGGCGAGATCCATGAAGCGCGCTGCGCTAATCGCGATCACCGTGCTGCTTGCGGGCTGCGCGCAAGCGCCCAGTACACCTGCTGGTATGTCCACACCTGCGCCTGGGCATGAGCACGATCACCGCGCACCGTTGCCGGTAGGCGCGTCGCTCGCTATTCGCTGTCGCAGCGGCGCATTTGTCGAGGCGAGCAGCATCATCAACTCGGTTGTCGAAATCGCCGCTGCGCTGCCCGCGGACACCGACGCGCGCACCCGCCGCGAGCTCGATTCGGTGCTTTACACCGCACTCAAACAAGCCCGCACGGAAGTCGAATGCGTACAGGGTGGCTTAACACACGGTTACCAGCACGCGTACGCACTGGTTGTTCGACGCGGCGCCGCGCTGGCAACCGAGCGCGGCTTGTCCCCAGACATCGCGGCCATGGCCGAAGAAACCGCCAAGCTTCTGGAAGCTAATCAGGCAGTCAATCGAGCGGTCAATTAGGCGGCGATGACGTACGTCGACCTGAACCCGATCCGCGGGTCACAGCGCTGAGCGCTGGCAGCGACAGGTTCTGGCCGTGGGCTCCGGGTACTTCAGGGCCATCGGTGCGGCCGACCTCCTGATCGAGAAGGCCCGTGGACTCGAACAAGTCTGGCTGCGCGGCATCGACTGCGCGCGTCTACTTGAAGCCGCGCACTAAGCGCAGCGCGTTTCAGGCTAGCGCAGGGCGAATCTGCGGCGGTTTGCTTGGCACGTCGCCGAGCGGCGAAGGCCGACCATGCTGTGCACGCGCATTCCAGCCGGCCGGTGGTTTCGAAAACCGTCCGCCATAGAGATCTTGACTGTCCAGTGCAGCGCAGCGATTGCAGCCCGAACATAAACAAGCACTCGCCGCACTTCGACGCTGCCGAACCCAGGCTAGCCCAGTGATGCAGATGCAGTGTTCACAATGCCCAAATCAGCGC
>Ga0105048_10004363_pt1 | contig 23060 bp, 33 predicted proteins | sample MAT05_FD_78382 | JGI IMG/M metagenome (GOLD analysis project Ga0105048, IMG submission 78382) | Freshwater microbial communities from Lake Fryxell liftoff mats and glacier meltwater in Antarctica - MAT-05 | ecosystem: Environmental > Aquatic > Freshwater > Ice > Liftoff microbial mat | place...
AGATTAATCAAAAAGATCAAAGGAAAAAACCTATGGGACAGAAGATAAATCCAATTGGCTTCCGGTTGGGAATCACCCAAGAGCACCGCTCCCGCTGGTTCGCCGACAATAAGCGTTACCCCAAGCTACTGCAAGAAGACTATGCTATTCGCCAATACGTAGAAAAGCATCTTGCCACTGCCGGAATCTCCCAAGTCCGGATTGAACGAAAAGCAGACCAGATCGATCTAGAAATTCATACTGCTCGCCCCGGTGTGGTTGTGGGTCGCGGCGGTGCTGGGATCGACACTCTCCGCTCTGGGTTGCAGGCAGAGTTAGGCGGTAACAGACAAATTCGCATCAACGTCATTGAAGTCCAACGAGTTGATGCTGATGCTGGACTGGTTGGTGAATTTATTGCCCAACAGCTAGAGCGTCGGGTTTCCTTCCGAAAGATTGTCCGTCAGGCGATCCAAAGAGCCCAAAAAGCAGAAGTCCAAGGGATCAAAATTCAAGTCGGCGGTCGGTTGAATGGTGCAGAAATTGCCCGGACAGAGTGGACAAGGGAAGGTAGAGTTCCCCTCCATACCCTACGAGCGGATATTGATTATGCCTATAAGACTGCGAAAACTGTCTACGGAATTTTAGGGGTGAAAATCTGGATCTTCAAAGGAGAAATTATTCCCGGACAAGAAGACCTAAGCACCACTAATAATGCGCCTCCAAAACAACGCCAAAAGCAAAGACGACAAAAGTTTGAAGACCTCTAGGGTAGCTACCCGACCCTAACCAGACATAGGTAGCTATGTCCAGTAATTAAACCTCTACTTAATGATTAATTATGCTCAGTCCTAAGCGTACAAAATTCCGCAAGCAGCAACGGGGCAGGATGGCGGGTCTTGCCCACCGGGGTAGTGATATCAATTTTGGGGATTTTGGCTTGCAAGCGATCGAACCCTCTTGGATCACTGCTAGACAGATAGAAGCCGGCAGACGAGCCATGACCCGTTACATCCGGCGGGGCGGCAAAATTTGGATTCGCATCTTCCCTGACAAACCCGTAACCATGCGCCCTGCAGAAACCCGGATGGGGTCTGGTAAAGGAAATCCAGAGTTTTGGGTAGCAGTAGTCAAGCCCGGTCGCATCCTTTACGAAATTGGTGGAGTCACAGAAGAAATTGCTAGAGAAGCCATGCGCCTCGCCGCTGCCAAATTACCGATTAAAACTAAATTTATTATCCGCCCCCTAGCAGTGGTGGAACAAGCAGTAGTAGAACAGGAGTAGAGTATGCCACTAGCAAAAATAGCTGATGCCCGTAAATTAAACGAAGAGGAACTGGCTACAGAAATCCTCAAAGCCAAGAAGCAACTATTTGAACTGCGATTCAAAAAAGCTACTCAAGCAGAGGTTAAGCCTCACGAGTTTAAGCATCTGCGCCATAAAATCGCCCAGATGTTTACTGTCGAAGCAGAACTAAAAAAAGCTAAAGCCCCCACAGACCCCACAGAATAGTTAATTAACTTAATTTCTCCTATTCCCAAATAGTTTAATCAAATATCTAAATTAGAGACTATGACAGTTAAAGAAAAAGTCGGGTTGGTCGTCAGCGACAAAATGCAAAAAACCGTAGTGATCGCAGTGGAAAACCGCTCGCCTCACCCCAAGTACGGCAAAATCGTTGTCAAGACCAAGCGCTACAAAGCTCATGATGAAGAAAATCAATGCCGAGAAGGCGATCAAGTCCGTATCCAAGAAACCCGTCCCCTCAGCAAAACTAAACGCTGGCAAGTGGTGGAAATTCTGGTCACCAAAAACAAGTAAGCAAAAAAAGTAGTTCTTGGGTGATGGAGCTAAATACCAATAGTTAATTAGCCCTGATTACCCCTTAACTCAATTACCTCAAACTACCAAAAACCATGATTCAACAGGAAACTTACCTAAATGTAGCTGACAACAGTGGCGCGCGCAAAATCCTGTGCATTCGCGTCCTGGGGGGCGGTCGTACCTATGGCGGGGTAGGGGATGTAATTATTGCTGTGGTTAAGGATGCGATCCCCAACCAAGCAGTGAAAAAATCCGATGTCGTCAGAGCAGTAATTGTTCGGACTCGCAAAGCTTTGCGTCGGGACACAGGAGATAGCATTCGTTTTGATGACAATGCGGCTGTAATTATTAACGCTGATGGCAATCCCCGTGGTACTCGTGTCTTTGGTCCTGTGGCTCGTGAACTCCGGGATAAAAACTTTACCAAAATTGTCTCCTTAGCACCGGAGGTACTATAAATGGCAACTAAACCTACAAGTAAGAATAAAAAGATTGTCCGTCACAAAATGCATGTGAAAAAGGGCGACACAGTACAAGTTATTTCTGGGCGTGACAAGGGAAAGGTGAGTGAAATATTGCGAACTATTCCTAAACATAGTCAAGTTATTGTCAAGGGAGTTAATGTGAAAACTAAGCACGTTAAACCCCAGCAAGAAGGCGAAAAAGGGCAGATTGCTACCTTGGAATATCCAATTCATAGCTCTAATGTCATGCTCTACTCCAATAAAGAAAAAATCGCTAGCCGTGTTTGCTTTACTTTTACTGAAGATGGACGAAAGGTACGCAAACTAAAAAAGACTGGGGAGATTATTGATTAGTAGCTAAACCAGTAACTGACCACGTAATTAACAATTATTTCTAAACTAATGAGCAGCAGATTAAAAAATCTCTACAAGGAGAACATAGTCCCTAAACTTACGGAACAGTTTGGCTATGAGAATGTCCACCAAGTTCCAAAGGTGATTAAGGTCACAGTTAACCGGGGTTTAGGGGAAGCATCCCAAAATGCTAAAGCTATGGAATCTTCTTTGGTTGAGATAGCCACTATTACAGGACAAAAACCTGTGGTTACTAGGGCAAAGAAAGCGATCGCTGGCTTTAAGATTCGAGAAGGAATGCCTGTAGGGTTGATGGTGACACTCCGGGCGGAAAAAATGTATAACTTCTTGGATCGCTTGATTAATCTTTCCTTGCCAAGAATTCGTGACTTCCGAGGCATTAGTCCCAAGAGTTTTGATGGTCATGGGAACTACAGTCTAGGGATTAGAGAACAACTCATCTTTCCAGAGATTGAGTATGACAGGATTGATCAGATTCGAGGTATGGACATATGTATTGTCACCACCGCTGCGACTGATGCTGAAGGTCGGGCGCTGCTGAAAGAAATGGGAATGCCCTTTCGGGAAAGTTAGTAAGTTAAAGGGGGAAAAATGGCGGCAACCGATACAATTTCAGATATGCTGACACGCATTCGTAATGCCGGAATGGTGCGGCATCAAACTACAGACGTTCCATCCACAAAGATGACTCGCAGTATTGCTGAGGTGTTGAAGTTGGAAGGATTTATCGCCGACTACGAGGAGGTTGGTGAAGGGATCGGCAGGAATTTAGTGATTGCTCTTAAGTATAAGGGGAAAGCTAGACAGCCCATCATTACTGCCTTGAAGCGGGTTAGTAGACCGGGCTTGAGAGTTTACTCTAACAAGAAAGAGCTACCTAAAGTTTTGGGAGGAATTGGCATTGCCATTATCTCTACATCTCAGGGTATCATGACCGATCGCCAAGCCCGTCAACAGGGTGTGGGCGGTGAAGTCTTGTGTTATGTCTGGTAGTTCTTACTTCATCTCTGGAAATAGATAGTTATCTAAACTAGCTATACCATTGAGCCGGAGGCTTCTGTAGCTGAGGCAAACCAAATTAATATCTAGTAAAAACTAGTAAAACTAATGCAAACCAATACAACAAAGGAGAGTTATGTCTCGGATTGGTAAACGTCTGATAGAAGTTCCCCAAGGTGTTAGCGTCACGATCACTGGTCAGCACGTAGCAGTTAAAGGAACCAAAGGTAATCTAGAGCGCACCCTGCCAGCGGAAGTGTTGTTGGAACAGGAAGGTAGTACGATCAAAGTAGTCCGCCGTAATGAATCGAAAGCGGCTAGACAACGCCACGGCTTATCCCGTACCCTAATTGCCAATATGGTAGAAGGAGTCTCCCAGGGGTTTGAGCGTAAACTCCAAATTTTGGGGGTGGGATATCGCGCCCAAGTTCAAGGGACAAAGTTAATTCTCAATGTTGGCTATAGTAAACCCGTAGAAATTGATCCACCAGAGGGAATTACTGTCGTAGTCGAAAATAATACTAATTTGACAGTTAAAGGTATTAATAAGGAAATTGTCGGTAACACTGCTGCCCGGATTCGAGCTGTACGTCCCCCAGAAGTCTACAAAGGTAAAGGGATTCGTTATCTAGATGAAGTGGTTAGAAGAAAAGCTGGTAAAACTGGGAAGAAATAAATAGGCAAAATATTATGAAACCTACAAGAAAAGAAGCTTTAAAGCGCCGGCATCGCCGAGTCCGCCGCAAGGTCAGTGGTACTATTGATCGCCCAAGGATGGCTGTTTTTAGATCAAATCAGCATATTTATGTCCAAGTAATTGATGATAAAGCCCAGCACACTATAGTGGCTGCTTCTACAGTGGAGCCGGAACTAAAGACAGGGCTAGAATCGGGAGCAACCTGTACTGCCTCTTCCGCAGTAGGTAAGTTAATCGCTGAGCGAGCGATCGCCCAAGGGATTACGAAAGTAGTGTTTGACCGTGGCGGAAATCTTTACCACGGTAGAGTTAAAGCCCTCGCAGAAGCAGCCCGGACAGCAGGTCTGGAGTTCTAGATTGCCTAAACTGCTGTTTTCTATACTGCATCAGATTACTCAACTAATAAACATTGAATTTATAAGGATTAGTTCATGGTAGAAGAAACTAAGGTTACAGCTAAAAAGGGTCGAGGCAAAAGCAATCGTCGTCCAGAGAAAGAAACTACTTGGCAGGAAAAAGTCATCCAAGTCCGTCGCGTCAGCAAGGTGGTTAAGGGCGGTAAGAAACTGAGCTTCCGAGCGATCGTGGTTATCGGTAATGAGAAAGGTCAAGTTGGTGTGGGCGTGGGCAAAGCAGCCGATGTCATGGGGGCTGTTAAAAAGGGAGTCGCTGATGGCAAAAAACACCTAATAGAAGTTCCCATCACCAAATCCAGCTCTATTCCTCATCCAGCCAATGGAGCAGCCGTAGGAGCTAAAGTCATGATGCGCCCTGCCGCTCCCGGTACTGGGGTAATTGCAGGGGGATCAGTCCGCATCGTTTTGGAACTCGCTGGGGTAAAAAATATTCTTGCCAAACAATTGGGTTCTAAGAATCCTCTTAATAATGCTAGAGCTGCGATCGAAGCTCTTTCCTCCCTGCGTACTTTTGGACAGGTAGCAGAAGAAAGAGGTATTTCTCTAGATAATTTGTTTGCCTAGATTTTCCTCGATCGCCTAATCACTTGAATCTCCATAATTACTTACATAATTACCAAAGCCTAGAAAAATCATGAGACTAAACGATATTGGACCACAACCTGGATCAACCAAGCGTCGCCGCCGGGTAGGTCGAGGCATTGCCGCAGGTCAAGGCGCAAGTTGTGGCTTTGGGATGCGGGGGCAAAAATCCCGATCTGGTAGTGGTACCAGACCCGGTTTTGAAGGAGGACAACTTCCTCTCTACAAAAGACTGCCAAAATTAAAGCATTTTCCTATCATTAACCGCATTGATTACACTACGATTAACGTAGAGAAACTTGCCGCTCTTCCCCCTGGCACAGAAGTTACCTTGGAATCTTTAATGACTCATAAAATTGTCACTTCTAATGATGGCCCCTTAAAAATCCTTGGAAACGGAGAATTGTCAGTCAAGCTAACGGTTAAGGCTGCCGCTTTTACTGCTAGTGCCAAGGAAAAAATTGAGGCGGCTGGTGGCAGTTGGGAACTTACTGCCCACAAATAAAATTCGCCCATATCTAAGGCTGGTTATGCCCTATTAATCCGAGGTAGCAGTTTATGGTAGATAGTAGAGATAAAACTCCCACCGCTCAAGAGACCTTTATGCAGATGGCTCAGGCTGCTGGGCTGCGAGGGCGGCTATTTTATAGCGTTGGCTTATTGATTCTGTTGCGGCTGGGGGTAGCAATTCCTATTCCGGGGATCGATCGCGTTTCCTTTGCCAGAGATATTAAAAATAGTCCGATCATTGGCTTTTTAGATACTTTCTCTGGAGGTGGAATCTCCGCCTTGGGTTTATTTGCCTTAGGCATTTTACCCTACATTAATGCTTCCATTATTATCCAACTCCTAACAGCGGCAGTACCTTCCCTAGAGAATTTGCAAAAAAATGAAGGGGAAGCAGGACGGCGAAAAATTTCCCAAATTACCCGCTATGTGGCTATGGGGTGGTCTATTCTCCAGAGCGCAGGTATTGCTCTGTGGGTGCAGCGCTACGCGGTAAATCCGGGAACTGTATTTATAATTCAAACTATGTTGGCTTTGATCGCTGGCTCTATGTTTGTAATGTGGATGTCCGAACTAATTACTGAACGTGGTATTGGTAACGGAGCATCCCTATTTATTTTTGTCAGTATTGTTTCTGTGTTACCTCGCTCTTTAGGACAGACCTTGGAGCTAGCTCAAAATGGCGATGGACAAATTGTAGGACGGGTGGCGATCCTGTTGCTGGTATTCCTGATTATGATTGTCGGTATTGTTTTTGTGCAGGAGGGAACAAGACGAATTCCGATTATTTCTGCCAAGCGGCAGGTAGGTAAACGCCTCTACCGAGAACAGAAAAGCTATTTGCCACTGCGTCTTAATCAAGGTGGGGTAATGCCAATTATTTTTGCTTCCTCTGTTTTGATTTTGCCTGCTTCCTTAGCTCAATTTGGTGGCGGAAGTGGTGACGGATCAGGATTTAGTCAGATTTTAGTACAGGTTGCGAATGCCTTAAAACCTAATTCTGTCACTTACCTGATCGTATACCTAATCTTTATTCTATTTTTTAGCTACTTTTATGCTTCCTTGGTAGTTAATCCCGTAGATATGTCTCAAAATCTTAAAAAGATGGGGGCAACTATTCCGGGTATTCGGCCGGGCAAAACTACAAGTCAGTATCTAGAGCGAGTGCTAAATCGTTTAACTCTTCTGGGCGCTCTGTTTTTGGGTTTTGTGGCAATCATTCCTACGGCAGTAGAAAGTGCAACCAATGTACCTACGTTTCAAGGTTTAGGGGCGACTTCTCTTTTAATCTTGGTAGGGGTAGCGATCGATACTGCTAAACAGATCCAAACTTATGTGATCTCTCAACGTTATGAAGGGATGGTCAAACAATAAGCTAACTTGAGATAGGAGTAGGTAAATAATTGCCATCTCCTATTTTTTTGTTTCTACAGGTTTGTACATAGCAAAATTAGTCTAAGGCTTTCTTATTGGTTAAGCATTTATAACAGATATCTAAAAAGCTTTCTCCTGCTTAAACAAAAAAAATATTCAAAATATTCAAATTAATTAAGTGAATTTATCTATGAACAAAAAGAGGCTAATTTTTCTCGGGCCACCGGGAGCCGGGAAAGGAACCCAAGCCAAAATATTAGCGGATTATCTAGAAGTTCCTCATATTTCTACGGGTGAAATCCTCAGAAAAGCCAAACAAGACGGTACTCCTGTAGGACTAAAAGCAAAATCTTATATGGATCGCGGAGATTTAGTTCCTGATAGTGTTCTCCAAGAACTAGTCAGGGAGAGACTCCAACAAGAGGATACTCAGATTCAAGGTTGGATTTTAGACGGGTTTCCCCGAAATCTAGCCCAAGCTGATTTCCTCGGTCAACTCCTCTTAGAAATCAACCAAAAGTGTGACTTGGTTATTAACTTGACGGTAGCCGATGAAATGTTGGTAACGAGGTTATCTAAACGAGCTGAGATGGAAGGGCGAAGTGATGATACTGAGTTGGTTATCCGGAATCGACTAGTGATTTACGAACAAGAAACTGCTCCTTTGATTGAATTTTATCGGGAATCTATAGTCTCTGTAGATGGCGATCGCTCCCTAGAAGAAGTCGCTACGGTGCTAAAAAATATCATCAAAGATATTGCCGCCTAATAACCCAGTAATCTTGGATAAATTCAAAGAGTTATCGTGAGGTAATGAAATTATTTATCTATAATTAAGCACAACTAAAACACAATAAAATATGTTACAATTAAAGACTGAAAATTGGGCAACCTTGAGGTTACAAGAAATTGGCTAAACAAGATCTAATTGAAATGGAAGGTACGGTAATGGAATCTTTACCCAACGCTATGTTTCGCGTTGACTTAGATAACGGATTTAATGTCTTAGCACACATTTCTGGAAAGATTCGCCGGAACTACATTAAAATCCTTCCCGGCGATCGAGTCAAAGTAGAACTTACCCCCTACGACTTGACCAAAGGGCGGATTACTTACCGCCTTCGTAACAAAAAGTAACAAAAAAAAGCGGTATTTTTTGGAGTTCGTTTACGAAACTCCTCTATTGAATGCTATAATCAAGAGCTTGCAGTTATTAGTAAAGATATGAAAGTACGCGCATCCGTCAAGAAAATCTGTGAAAAGTGCCGTGTCATTCGCCGACGCGGGAGAGTAATGGTAATCTGTCCCAACCCGAAGCACAAGCAACGCCAAGGATAATTTATCAGTATTGTAGAAAATAACTTTGTACTATAGATAAAAACAGGGAGAAATTAGTGTGGCTAGGATAGCTGGCGTAGACCTACCTCGTGATAAACGGGTAGAAATTGGTCTAACTTATATTTTCGGAATTGGTCTAACTAGAGCAAAAGCAGTAATTAAGGCAACGGGAGTCAACCCTGATACCCGAGTAAAGGATTTGACTGATGCAGAAGTTGCTGCCCTGAGAGCCAATGTGGAGGCCAACTATCAGATAGAAGGAGACCTCCGGCGTTTGGAAGCAATGAATGTGAAGCGCTTGATTGACATCGGGACTTATCGGGGGCGGCGTCACCGTATGGGCTTGCCGGTCAGAGGGCAGCGTACACGCACCAATGCCAGAACTAGGCGGGGCAGAAGAGTTGCCGTTGCTGGGAAGAAGAAAGCTCCCAGTAAGAAATAATTTTTTAGGGAGGAAACTTCATCTCTGGAAACTTTCTAAAATTAATTTATTTACAAAAGCAATAGCTAAATCGATATGGCGCGACCAACTAAGAAAAGTAGTACCAAAAAGAACAAACGCAATGTGCCTAGTGGCAAGGCTTATATCCAGTCCACTTTTAATAACACTATTGTCACGATCGCTGATACAAAAGGAGATGTAATTTCTTGGGCTTCCGCAGGCTCTAGTGGCTTCAAAGGAGCCAAGAAAGGAACACCCTTTGCAGCGCAAACGGCTGCAGATTCCGCAGCTCGACGGGCGATCGACCAAGGAATGCGTCAATTAGAAGTTATGGTTAGTGGACCTGGTGCAGGCAGAGAAACAGCAATTCGAGCCTTGCAAGGAGCGGGATTAGAGATTACCCTGATCCGTGATGTCACACCGATTCCTCACAATGGCTGTCGTCCACCAAAGCGACGTAGAGTTTAGGGATATAAATTTAAACTCCGCTTTAGCTTTTATCTTAGCTTACAAATTGACTCACTAAGATTGAGGCGTATTTACTATAGGGTCTAGCTTCAAAAACTTGTCCTTGAGTCAAAAAGATTTTTAAGCTGGTAGTAACTGCCAATGCTTACAAGCCAAAATTTCCAATCGGCAGGAGAGGTAACACTGTGGCACAGTTTCAGATCGAATGTGTAGAGTCCAAAACTAATAAAGACCAAGGTCATTATAGCAAATTTATTCTCGAACCTTTAGAGCGGGGGCAAGGAACAACGGTAGGCAATGCCTTACGGCGGGTTCTTCTATCCAATCTTGACGGTTCAGCGGTAACAGCAGTAAGAATTGCTGGGATAACCCATGAATTTGCTACTATTCCCGGAGTCCGGGAGGATGTTCTAGAAATTCTGCTGAACATGAAAGAAATTGTTTTCAAAAGCTATACTACTACTCCCCAGATCGGACGGGTGGCAATCACTGGCCCAGCGACCGTGAGGGCGGCACAATTTGATTTACCTTCAGAGGTGCAGATTGTGGATCCGGGGCAGTATGTAGCTACCGTGGCAGCAGGAGCAAAGCTGGAGATGGAATTTCGCATTGAGCGGGGGAAGGGATATCGAGCGATCGATCGGGGTCGAGAAGAATCTAACTCCCTTGATTTTATGCAAATCGATGCTATCTTCATGCCTGTAAGTAAGGTCAACTATAGTATTGAAGATGCTAGAATCGATGGCTCTCTAGAGCGCGATCGCCTCCTGATGGAGATTTGGACTAATGGTAGCCTTACTCCTCAAGAAGCTCTTTCTCAAGCGGCAAATATTCTGGTAGGTTTGTTCAACCCTCTCAAAGATATTAGTCTAGAGCCTATCAAAGACGAGTATCCCATAGATGCTGACCCTACCAGCCAGATTCCGATCGAGGAGTTGCAGTTGTCTGTGCGAGCCTACAATTGCTTAAAAAGAGCACAGATCAACACAGTAGCTGATCTGTTAGCCTACACCCAAGAAGACCTGTTAGAGATCAAGAACTTTGGGCAGAAATCTGCTGATGAAGTGATTGATGCCTTGCAGAAACGCTTGGGAATTACCCTGCCTCAAGAAAAACTGGGTAAATAAATAATCACCCTATTAAATTATCTCTAGATATTGGATAACTACTATGCGTCACCGTTGTCGTGTTCCCCAGTTAGGATTACCTGCTGACCAGCGCAAAGCTCTCCTCAGAGCTTTGACTACCGAATTGATCCGTCATGGAAAGATTACTACTACTAGAATTAGAGCTAAGGCGATGCAACCGATCGCCGATAAAATGATCACTCTTGCTAAGGATGGTTCCCTAGAAGCTAGACGTAGAGCTTTAGGCTATATCTATGACAAAAAATTAGTTCACAATCTTTTTGCCAATGCTCCTGAGCGCTATGGTTCCAGAAATGGTGGTTATACTAGGGTATTGCGGACTATGCCACGTCGGGGTGATAACTCAGAAATGGCAGTAATAGAATTGGTGTAATGGAACCAGAAAGTCAGCGAGTAGCCCTCCTACTCCAGTACCTAGGAACAAATTTTTCTGGATGGCAGTACCAAATCCGCCACCGCACAGTCCAAGGAGAAATTGAGAAGATTCTGAGTCAAATTCAAGGCTTTCCAGTTACTCTCCACGGCGCAGGTAGAACTGATAGTGGGGTTCATGGAGCAGCCATGGTAGCTCACTTTGATATTGCTGCTAAAATTTCACCTTATAAATGGGCAGCAATTCTCAACAGTCGTCTACCCCAAGACATTCTAGTTAGAGCCTCCACCGGAGTACCTCTGGATTGGCACGCTAGGTTCTTGGCTACTTATCGTCGGTATCGATATACCATCTACACTGCATCACAGCCCAATTTGTTTGCTCATCCCTATTACTGGCATTATTATCAAGCACCCTTAGCGGTTGAGGCGATGCAGGAAGCCTTGGAGCCAATGGTGGGAACCTATGACTTGAGAGCCTTTCAACGGGCAGGGTCAAAGCGGAAAAACTCGTTGGTAGAGGTACAAGAGGTAGCATGTAATCGAGAAGGAGATTTTATCTATATTGAGATTCAGGCTGCGGGGTTTTTGTACGGGATGGTGCGCTTGTTAGTGGGATTGTTGGTTCAGGTAGGGCGAGGGGAGCGATCGCCCATGGAGTTTACCCGCTTGTGGCAGGAACAACAACGCCACGAAGTAAAACACTCCGCCCCTGCCAAAGGCTTGTGTCTCCTGCGAGTTGGTTATCCTGATCATCCTTTTCCTGAGGAGTTATGGTTTGACACTCAGCCCAAATTCCGATTAATCTAGATAAGGTGCATAAATCACCTCGTGTCTGGATAATTTCAGAACTAACTAAAAAAAATAACTACACTTAATAAAAATATGGAAAAAACCTATCTGCCCCCAGTGGCTACGATCGAACATGATTGGTACGTAGTAGATGCTACAAACCAACGGTTAGGGCGTTTGGCTACCGAGATTGCCTCCGTACTTCGGGGTAAAAATAAACCGATCTTCACTCCCCATATGGATACTGGGGATTTTGTGATCGTAATTAACGCTGACAAAGTAGCGGTTACAGGAAAAAAACGAGCTCAAAAGATCTATCGTCGCCACTCTGGCCGTCCGGGGGGAATGAAAACAGAAACCTTTGAAAAACTTCAGGTGAGGATTCCAGAGAGAATTATTGAACAAGCTGTTAAGGGGATGCTGCCCAAAAATTCTTTGGGTCGTCAGCTATTTACCAAGCTCAAGGTCTATAAAGGAGAAGCTCATCCCCACGAGGCTCAACAACCAAAATCTTTAACTATTAATACAATTCCCGGAGAGGCATAATGCAAGTCACAGATAAAACTGGTAAGGCAGTGTATTGGGGAACAGGCAGACGAAAGTCCGCAGTAGCTAGGGTTCGTCTAGTTCCCGGCAGCGGGCAAATGATCGTCAATGGTCGGCAGGGTGATGACTACTTTAACCAAAATGCCAGCTACCTTGCTATTGCCAAAGCCCCTTTAGAAACCTTGGGCTTAGAAAATGAGTATGATATTTTAGTTAATGCTCACGGTGGTGGCTTAACTGGGCAAGCCGACTCCGTCCGTTTAGGAGTAGCTCGGGCCTTATGTGAACTAGACCCTGAAAATCGGAAGCCCCTCAAAACTGAAGGTTACATGACCCGTGACCCCAGGGCAAAAGAACGGAAAAAGTATGGTTTACATAAAGCCAGAAAAGCTCCTCAGTACTCGAAACGCTAATCAAGTTACTCTCAATCTCCTAGGAAACATACTATGTCTAAACCAGATATTCATCCCCAATGGCACCCTGAAGCCAAGGTCTTTTGTAACGGTGAGTTGATCATGACTATTGGCTCTACTAAGCCAGAACTCCACATTGATATGTGGTCTGGCAATCATCCTTTCTATACTGGCAACCAAAAAATTGTTGATACAGAAGGACGAGTAGAAAGATTCCTCCGCAAATACGGCATGTTGGAAGAAGCAGACGAAATTCAAAATGCTAATGCGGGTAAAAGTTAGTAGTTACTAAATCCTGATCCTGCTGTTCGTCAAGATGGCAACCGACCGGGTTGAGGGTGCGCTTCTTAGAAGAGTGCCTTCTTCTGCGTAAGAAAGGTGGTAATTCTTTTTGCAGTCGGTGTAAATATTTTGTAATTTAGACTAGAGGACAAGTGATCATGGCTGAAACCTACTTACTAGAAAAGTTGCGTTCTGTGGAGCAGACTTTTCATGAATTAACTCGCAAGTTAGGGGATCCGGACGTAGTTAGTGATCCCCCAGAACTACAACGCATTGCTAAGGCTCGTTCTTCTTTAGAAATTACTGTAGAAACTTATGACGAGTGGAAACAGACTCAAGAGGAATTGACCGGAGTAAGGCAGGTCTTGAAAGAGGCTGGGGGCGATCGCGAACTTCAGCTATTAGCCGCCCTAGAGGTAGAAGAGCTAGAAACTAAAATTACTAGCTTAGAAAGCAAACTTAAAGTACTGCTGCTGCCGAAAGATCCCAACGATGAAAGAAATATTATGCTAGAAATCCGGGCGGGTACTGGCGGCGATGAAGCGAGTATTTGGGCGGGAGATTTGGTGCGGATGTATTCTCGCTATGCAGAAACCCAGCGCTGGAAAATATTTTTGTTGAGTGAGTCTCTTGCCGATATGGGTGGTTTCAAGGAAGCCATTTTAGAAATTAAGGGAGAACGAGTATACAGTAAGCTGAAATTTGAGGCGGGAGTCCACAGAGTGCAGCGAGTGCCGGTGACAGAAGCGGGGGGACGAATCCATACATCTACTGCCACCGTGGCAATTATGCCAGAAGTAGATGAGGTAGAAGTGCATATTGATCCCAAGGAGATCGAGCTAACTACAGCACGATCGGGCGGTGCCGGGGGACAAAATGTTAACAAAGTGGAAACAGCAGTAGATTTGATCCACAAACCTACTGGAATTCGAGTTTTTTGTACGGAAGAGCGCAGCCAGCTCCAGAACCGGGAACGAGCCATGCAAATTCTCCGGGCAAAGCTCTATGATATTAAGCTGCGGGAACAACAAAGTGTAGTTACAGACCTGCGGCGATCGCAAGTAGGCACAGGCTCCCGTTCTGAAAAAATTCGTACCTACAATTACAAAGACAACCGAGTTACCGACCACCGCTTAGGGCAAAATTTCACTCTTACACCCCTCCTAGAAGGAGATATCGAAGAAATAATCCAGTGTTGTATTTCTCAAGACCAACAGGAACAGCTTGCAGAATTGGCAGCATCGATTAGTTAATCTTCTTAATATTAAGCAACAAAGTTTGTAGGAGTAATTGATGAATTATTCCTAGATTAATCGTGATCATTTACAAGTCTTCGCCAGATTGAGTAGCACGACCTTCCTCTTTGATGTCTTGATTAAGATTATGGCTACGAACCGCCTCAATGAGCGATCGTACCTCATCTGTCCCTTCAGAAGCATCAAAAGCCAAAGGAAACTTACCCTTTGCCAACATCCTTAACCCCAAAGAGCCAAGACTAAGTAAACCTTGCCAGTCCCGGAAAGAATTACCCATTACTTGAAGCCCAAATTTACGCTCATCGATCCAGCCGCCATCTTTGACTAACTCGACAAGAGTACGACGATGGCGGATCGCCCGACTCGCCTCTACATTTGCCTCCACAGGTTGCTGGGCTAAGACTTCTTGCTTGATTTTGCTAATCTGATCCATGGGGTTAACGCCCATAGGACATACCGTATTGCACATAGAACAGCGGGTGCAACCCCATACCCCATCCGTCCCTTGATTTTGGGTTTCTAATCGACTGGCGGTCTCTCCATCTCGTTGGTCGGCAATCATTCGATAAGCCTTTGCTAGGGCGTGAGGACCCACGAAATCTGGGTTCACCTCCTTAGCATTGCAGTCAGAATAACAAGCACCACACATGATGCAGTTGCCAGTTGCTTCTAGCTGCGATCGCTCCTCCGGAGTCTGGAGAAATTCTCTTTCTGGTACTTGTCTAGAACCAGTGCTGATATAAGGCTCAATTGCTTCTAGATCCTGCCAAAAATTCTGTAGGTCTACAATTAAATCTTTAATCACTGGCAAATTTCCTAGGGGCGCGATCGTCATTTCTGGCAGTCCCGTAACAGCATTTGTCCCACACCTTGCTAACTCCCCAGCAATATTTTCCTTGCAGGCTAGAGTCGCCCTTCCATTAATTCTCATCCCACAACTACCACAAATAGTATTACGGCAATTTTTGCGAAAAGCCAAAGTGCCGTCTAGTTCCCATTTAATAAGATTCAGACAATCGAGAATTGTATTCCCTGGGTCTACCTCTAACTGATAGTTTTCAAGGCGGGGTTGGCTATTTTGCTGCTGGCGAATTACTTGAAACTGGACTTCCATAGGTTTACTTTTAGGGATGACTATTTTTGGTTTAAGGTAATTTTCCCACCTACCCCTCATTATATTGGAAAAAAGTCCTAGTTTAGATCAAAATAGTACAAATCAAACAGGATTGCGATATAAAGAAAAATCTTTTGATTTTAATAATACACTTGTTAAATAAGTAGTTTTTAGAGCTATATTTCTATTATGATGGATTTTAAGAAATATTAGCTAGTTCATTTATCTATTAACTAGGATAATTAGGAGGTTACTAAGTCTATGTCGGAAACTACACTTGCTCCCTTAACGGGAAAGGCCCTACTGCAAAAAGTCAAAGAGCTTTCTCACCTCCCCCGTAGAGAAACAGCAAAACGTTGTGGCTATTATACTGATACCAAAGATGGTCAAACCAGAGTAAATTTAACCGATTTCTACGATGCAGTCCTTGGGGCTAAAGGGGTTCCCCTTGATCCAGAAGGGGCAAAAGATGGTCGGGGTCGGGAACCAACTTATCGAGTCAGTGTTCATGCTAATGGGCAAATTGTTATCGGAGCTACCTATACTAAAGAAATGGGACTTAAGCAAGGAGACGAATTTGAAATCAAACTTGGCTACAAGCATATTCACCTGAAACAGATTGGGAGCAACCCAGATCAAGAATAAGATTTAATGCTCCATTAAACCTGTTTCTCAGTGATTTTTTCCAACCATTAGGTCACAACTAATGATGTTTTTAATCCCAAAGGCTGACCAGTGGCTCCCGACACTGGCAGCTTTTCCAGCATTACTAAAAGTTTTTGTTTTCCTTGGGGCTTGGCTAGGACTTTGGCTGCCCTTGGGGGTGGTTATTGCTGTAATAACTAAGTGGCGATGGAAGCAGCCTTTAGCACCAAATCAAAAGCTAGTCTTAGTGGGAACCTTATACTTAGTTTCCTTGCTAATTTGCTGGGGAACTCTAGAAGTTGAACATACTAGCCTAGTAAATTATGGCTGGGACTGGGGAGTTAGTCTGTGGCTACAAATAGGCTTAGGTGGCTTGCTAGGGGTGATGGGTATTGGGATTTTAGTTGCCTTAGAATTAGCTAGAGGATGGGTAGAATGGCAACAGGAAAATGCAGGGGGATTAGGCAATATCGTCATCCCTACTTTAGCGATCGCCCTCCTGATTAGCACTGTGGAAGAATTGATATTTCGGGGATTTTTTATAAATATTTTGCAGCAGGATTATGGACTCTGGACTGCTGCAACTATTTCTAGTATTATTTTCGCGCTCCTGCACTTGGTTTGGGAACAACGAGAGACGCTGCCCCAAGTGCCGGGTTTATGGCTTATGGGGATGGTGCTAGTAGGGGCAAGGATCGCAGGACAAGACAATCTAGGTTTAGCGATCGGACTCCATACCGGATGGATTTTGGCGATCGCCACCCTCGATACAGCCCAGCTAATTACCTATCCTGAACCCAGAAAACCTTGGTTAACCGGCTATAATCATAAGCCCCTTGCTGGAATCCTAGGTATCTCTCTGCTCCTAGGGACAGGCGTAGTCCTTAAATTCGTTGATAACTTTCTCAGGATTGCTCCGTGATGATAGCTCTAGAAAAAGTTTGCTTGCGGAATCCAAGGACGGAGGAATACCTCTTAAAAGATATTTCCCTGGAGATTAATCGGGGCGATCGCTTGGCAATTATTGGAGCTTCGGGAGCCGGAAAGACTACTTTTTTGCGTCTGCTCAATCGTTTAATTAGTCCTACTTCTGGGAAATTAAAATTTGCGGGGCAAGATTATGACCAGATCGCCCCGATCCTCCTCCGCCGCCAAATAGTTTTGGTGAGTCAAGAGGTGCGGCTATTAGAAATGACCGTTAAAGATGCGTTAGCTTATCCCCTAGTTTTGCAGAATCTTCCTCCCTCTCAAATCAAAGAAACCTTAGGATATTGGCTAGAAAAATTTCATATTCCCGGAACCTGGCTCGATCGCCCAGAGCCACAATTATCCCTAGGACAACGGCAATGGGTAGGTCTCTGTCGGGCTTTAATCCTGCAACCACCCGTATTATTACTAGATGAACCTACTTCTGCCCTTGATCAAGGACGAGCCCAAGACTTATTAGGGATATTGGAGGTAGTAAATCAAGAACGGCAGACTATGATCCTTATGGTGAACCACCAACTTTCTATTGCCCAAGCATTTGCTACAAGAATGATTTACCTCCAAGAGGGGATAATTATGGCAGATCAAGAATCCTCAGCAGTGGATTGGGGTGCAATCGCCCTCAAGTTAGAAACCCATCAGCAACAACTCAACCGAGAATGGGAAGAGTAAATAAGTATAGTTAGGAATAGCTTAATAAATCTTAATTAAAATCTGCCTAGATAATTCAGAAATCACCACGGAATTTCTAGAGCTTTGACTAGAGTTTGACTAGAGATAAAAGAGTTTCTAGATTGCTCACCAACCCCTTTTATCCTATGATCAGCGGAGATGCACTTATTAATTAGTTCTGTGTAAACTTATGTAAATAAAATCACATTTTGTCTTACATAAATTCATTAAAAATGATTAGTTTATTAGCATCTATATTTGTTGATAAAACAACTATTCTTGTCCATGTTTAATTCCCTTGCCGACTCTGGGGATAACTCCCCTAAGGAATTGGTACAAGCCCAAATTCAAGCGGTGGAGCAAGCCCAATCTCCCGAAGCTCTGATGGCGGCGGTGCAAGCCCTCGCTAAGTCTGAGTCTCCGGCGGCGATCCCCGCCTTGATTGCGGTGTTTGGCTACAATAATCCTGCTGCTTCAGCGATCGCCCTTGGTGCGGTCATCCTTTGGGGCGATCGGGCAGTAGAACCGTTAAGTAACCAAATGGATGAGTACAACTATGGAGCTAGAGCTTACTCTATGAGGGCTTTGGCTACTATTGCTTCAGGGCAATCCTTGGAAATACTCATCAGTGCGGCAACCACAGACTTTGCCCCCAGTGTCCGGCGGGCAGCAGCTAAGGGTTTGGGGAATCTCCGGTGGCAGGATTTATCAGAACCCGCCGAGGAGATACTAGAGACTCAACAGCGAGTATTTACTGCTCTTGCTTCCCTTTGTGGGGATGGAGATTGGTCAATTCGCTACGCAGGAGTTGTGGGGTTGCAGTATCTGGGGACTAGAGTTGCAGCCTTGGGGAAGACCGTGGGGAATTTTCTGGATCAGTACCACCACCGGGAGAGCGATCGATCGGTGCAAGCAAGAATCCAACTAGCCCAGTCCTTAGTTGTACCTTGAATTTTCCTGACAAGAAACCTGAAAGATAACTTAGTGGCTTCTTTCGGGGTTTAAGGGATGGATTCAGATAGTATCAACAAATAATTAATGGGAATTTGTTATTCTAAACTCCCATTAAATAAAAGCGGAGAAAGCAAAAATACCACAAAAAAATGTCATTACCTTTATTAAAAGTTATTCCTATTACCCAAAATCAGCGGGTAGATGGTTACGATGTAGCCGATGAAGATGATCCTATGATCTATCGCTTTACAGATGTTATTTCTGATAACGAAATTAGTGATGTGATCTGGGGAGCCTATCGGCAGATTTTTAGTGAACATTTGGTTTTAGATAGTTACCGTCAGACTTTTCTGGAATCTCAACTCCGCAATCGGGCTATCTCCCTGCGGGAGTTTATTCGGGGACTAGGTAAGTCTGAAGTTTATCGGCAGCTTATATTTGATACCAATTCTAATTACCGTTTAGTAGATCTTAGTTTTAAGCGCTTTTTGGGTCGGGCTAGTTATGGTCAAGAAGAGCAAATTGCTTGGTCGATCGTGATTGCTACCAAAGGACTCCATGGTTTTATTGATGCCATCCTAGAGAGTGATGAATACCGTAACAACTTTGGAGATGATACGGTTCCTTATCAACGACGACGCTCTGGCGATCGCCCCTTTAACTTGGTTAATCCCCGCTATAGCGACTACTGGCGCACTAGACAGATTGCTCTAGAGGGGCGATCGTACTACCAAGTTAAAACCTTCGGTCAAGGCTCAAGTAATTCTAAAGTCCGGCAAGGCATTCCTGATAGCTTCTTGGCGATGGCAAGAGGAATTATCCCCAACCAACCCAACTATCAGACTTTTGCAGCCCGTGCTATTTCTCAAGCCACTAACACCCAGCTTTTGGATATGACCAATGATAATCCTGAAGCCCCCAAACTCAGGACTACTCAGGCAAACTTACCCTATAGCTATATCCCCAGTGTTCCCAAAGTCTAGGTTCGACTCCGCTCACCTACCAAGGTTCGACTTTACTTAATTGTCCAGGTTTGACTTTGCTTAGTTTCTTGAGTTCGGCTTCGCTTACTTACCTAGGCTTCAAAAGGCTAACCTACCTAGGTTTGATTTGTAGTAAAAGTTAGTTAATTACCCTAAACTTCCTATGTCCATCCCTTTACTTAATTACAAACCCGCCTCCCAAAACCAGCGAGTAGTTGGTTATGAGGTTCCCAACGAAGATACACCCCGGATCTATCGCCTCGAAGACTGTAGCGGCAGTGGTGATCTAGAAGACTTAATCTGGTCTATCTACCGTCAAGTATTTAGCGAACACGCCATCCTTAAAAATAACCGCCAAACTAATTTGGAATCTCAGCTCAAGAATCGATCGATCACCGTCAAGGATTTCGTCCGGGGCTGTGCTAAATCTGATACTTTTTACAAACTAGTGGTGGAAACTAATTCCAATTACCGGATTGTGGAACTTTGCCTGAAGAGATTATTAGGTCGCGCTCCTTATAGTCAACAGGAGACGATCGCTTGGTCTATCACTACGGCTACTGCTGGTTGGGGTGGGTTTGTGGATAGTTTAATCGATTCAGTGGAATACCAAGAAAACTTTGGGGATACCACTGTTCCTTTCCAGCGCCGCCGCTATAAAGACCGTCCCTTTAACCTAGTGACCCCCCGTTACAGTGATTACTGGCGAGATAAATTGGAAGATGAACGCTACAAATGGGGCGCGATCGATAACTTCTTGGCTATGGCGCGATCGATCCAGCCCAAACAGCTTACCTACGTCACCAACGTTCGTTTAGATGGGATCAAAATTCCTGATATGACCCGTAAGGATGAAACTCCTGTTCCCGCCTCCATTAATACCGCCTCTAGCTTCCCTTGTCGCTAGAAATACTTAAATCACAAATTAAACCCAAATTACCCAAGGAGAATTAAAAATGGCTATACCATTACTCGATTACAAACCCAGCAGCCAAAATCAAAGAGTTAAAGGCTTTGGAGTCGCTGATCTGAATGAAGATACTCCTTACATCTATCGTTGGGAAGATTGCTCCTCTTCTGGTGACGTGGAAAGGCTAATCTATGCAACCTACCGTCAAATCTTTAGTGAGCATGAAATTCTCAATTTTAACCGTCAGAAACACCTAGAATCTCAACTAAAAAATGGCTCTCTAACCCTCCGGGATTATGTCCGGGGCTTGGCAAAGTCTGAAGCTTTCTATCGCCTAGTTGTTTCTGTAAACAATAACTATCGCCTAGTAAATGTGTGCCTCCAAAGATTTCTAGGTCGTACTTCTTACAACAAAGAAGAAGAAATTGCTTGGTCGATCAAAATGGGGACAGTAGGCTTTAGTGGTTTTATTGATGCTCTCTTAGATAGCGAAGAATACACCCTAGCTTTCGGAGATTTCACAGTTCCTTACCAACAACGGCGCAAACAAGGTCGTCCCTTTAACTTGATAACTCCTCGCTACGGTAAAGATTTCCAAGCAGTAGCTGGAACCACAACTACCGATTGGCGCTTTACTTTAGAGAAATTCTACAGCAAGCAAGCAGAAACTCGCCGTTTGGCAGAGGGCGATCCTCGCAAGTTCCGCGACTTGGCAGCCGCAGTTAATAACAAGGGTAACTATGCTCAAAGTATCTCTTCCTTTAGTATTGATTACCTAAACAAGGTTCCTTACCGAGGCAAACGATAAATTGAGTTAATTACTCTAGGGTTCTAATTTATCCTCAATGGTTATCTAAATTTCATCGAAAATTTGGGTAGAAACCCCGTCCTTACTTCGACAGGCTCAGTAACCATCTAGGACGGCTTTGTATTAGAATAATGGAGTTAAGGGCGACAACCAAGTTCTTAGTAAAGAAACCACTGTTGAATACCGCAGGGCTTGCGGAAAGGCTTAAGCCTAAAGTCTGCCGAGCGAACCTAAGACCAGAAAACCCTAGAGGTGGAGGCAGTTGCGAAACCCCAGTGATGGGAAGAAACAGAAACCTAATCTGTGAGGCTTAGGGATCACCGTGGCTTTAGCCCGGTGAGGATGTCAACAAAGACCACCTTGCAAAGGGTGGTTTTTGGTTTTTATATTTTTGGTTTTTCTAAAGATACAGTGCTTTGCGAGGGTATAAGGTATAGATGTTTTTTTGAGAACCAATCTGATCAAGGCTTTCAAAAAATTACTGAGTATTATTTACAGCACATTGCGTTGTAGGTAGCAGGTCTATTGTTTCACAACCTCCGCCTGTTTTTCTTGCCAGAGCTTGAGCAATAGGAACTCTACCCCGTAGTGGAGAGAAGTTACAAAAATACCCTCATCTTTATGGGGGCGATCGCTAATCCAAGTTCCCCGGAGACTGATTTCTTGATGGTTGCGATCGCCTATACCCACGCTAATATCCTGCTCCTGCTGTCGAGTTATCTGAGCTTGCAAATGCTTAACCATGGATACATCCATCGGTACCAGAAAAGACGCATAGCTGGGGATAATATAAATTCCCTGACCCAAACGCAGAGCAAAAACCACTCGGGAGGCGATCCATTCTTCCATCGGTTCTCCCAAAAGTTCTAGGTGGAGGTCATTTTCCGTGTAGGTTAGTTTCAGCATGGGTTTCCTCCTGTTGTTCATTTTGCGTGCGCCAGAAGTTTTCTGCAAAGGCGATAGTCGGGTGCATGGGAGCTTTTGGTTGAGTCCGCAGGGGCATGGCTGCTTCTTGAGGGGTACGATCGCCCTTTTTAGAATTGCACCGTTCACAGGCAGTGACTACATTATCCCAGCCATGTTTGCCCCCCTTCGATCGCGGAATAACATGATCTAAAGTCAGGTGCTTGGTGTTACCACAGTATTGACAACTATGGTGATCTCGGCGCAAGACTTCCCGGCGATTGACCGGGGGAACTTTCCACAGGCGCTCATTGCCAGTACAAGTCAGGCGAATTTGAGGCGGCACTAAGAGGATGAAGTTGCGCGATCGTACCTGAAACCCAACTTCTGTGGCTATGTCTAACGGCTCGGCTTTCCCAGTGACCAAGAGGACGATCGCCCGGCGAATATTAATTCGGGTGATAGGTAGATAATTCCTCGAAAAAACCACCACGGATTGCCTCAACACATTAGTTGTGCTAGTTGTGCTAGTTATGCTAGTTACGCTGGTCACAGTCCCTACCTCCACTTCAATAAACTACCCAAATTAATAACCCCCGCCTCTAAATTTAGGAGCGGGGGTAAAAACCATCTGGTTTCTTTTTAGGTACAAGTCAACTTACACCTATTCTTACCGCTACTAAATCTATACGCCCGCAAATTATGGAGGATGGCTATCCAAGAAAAGCATCCATAGTCAATTCCGAGGATTCTATTTTCAGGGTTGTCTCTATTATCAACAAAGAAAAACTCTTTGCCCACAAATGCCG
>Ga0105048_10004366_pt1 | contig 23059 bp, 14 predicted proteins | sample MAT05_FD_78382 | JGI IMG/M metagenome (GOLD analysis project Ga0105048, IMG submission 78382) | Freshwater microbial communities from Lake Fryxell liftoff mats and glacier meltwater in Antarctica - MAT-05 | ecosystem: Environmental > Aquatic > Freshwater > Ice > Liftoff microbial mat | place...
CAAACTTGACATTGTGTTTCTCCAGCATCGGTACCGCGCTCAATTCCATCCGCTCGACATCCAATTGGTAGTTCTGTTTCGAACACATCACCCAGAAGCCGCTATCCGCCGGGCTAAGCCGGCATGCTTCGTCCAATGAAACACTTTTAGTGGTCCCAGTAGAGTCAACGCGAATCAATCGGCTGACTGGGAGATCCTCAACGAAAACATATCGTCCGGAAACTCCCACGATATTCACCGGCTCGCCCAGGGCAACCCGGAATCCGCGCTCAGGTTGGTAGGAAGCAAGGCCAGACCTATCCGACGAAAACCTAATCGTCCCGTCGCTTGTCTTTCCAATCGCTTTCGCGAGATTGAACGGATAACCCGGCAGAGGCCGGAACCAGTATCCGTCAAAACGCAGCGGAGCTTCGCCTCCCGATAAATAGAAAAATTTGCCCAGCCTCGCAATACCGGAGATTGGCGAACTCGCTCGGAGATGCGGTAACACCCTATATGCCTCGGCATACAGGCAGGCTGCGGCGAAAACGGCTGTCCACGGGCGCATCGGAATCTATCTAGTATGCGAGAGACAGCGGCCAAACCCTCAGAAATTTTTCAAAAACTTTGTTCCGTCGCGCGCATGCCCCTATGTATGAGAAAAACGGTGCTGCTCCTTTCCGTTACAGCCCTATCAGCGCAAACCGCCTACACCCTTATTCAAAATGGCCGCGGACAAGCGGGCGCCGTCTTCGCCAACGGTGCCGAGCGCGTCGCCCCAGCCGGGGATAACGGCCCATTCCCGGCCGGCCGCCGGTGATGCCATCGTCATCTACGCCAACAGATGCTCCGAGCAGGAACCACGTGGCCGGTTCTGGCGTTGCTCCCGAATCCGGTGACTCCTCAAAAATCCACCTGGGCCTACCCGCGATATCTACAGTTATTCGGGCGGGCCCGGCTCGCGGCGCTACTTGTTCCCCTTGCTCAATCGCCGGTAGTAGTCGGCCACCTGTTCGGCGTAGCCAGGAGGAATTCGCTCTCCGGCCCCGCTGCGGACGTTGCCCGACTGCTGCTCTTCGATCTGCCGCCGCAGCTTCAATTCCAACTGCTCCAATTGCGGCAGGAATTGAGCACGAATTCGATCCACCAGTTCCGGATTGCCCGAGAACTTACCGGGATCCAGACGCTGCATGTCGCGAATCATCTGCTCAATTTCCTTTTGCATTTCCGGAGATTCGCCGGCGGCGCCGCGCAGTTCGCTCAACGCCCGCATGCCCTCCTGCCACGTACGGTTTCCGCCACCGGCCATTCCGGAGAAATCGCGCGTGCCGTCGTTGGTTGCGTCACCGCCTTCGCGCAAGCCGCGCTGTCCATTGAACTGCTGTCGGCCGTTGCCGCCCATTTGGTTGCCGCCGCCCTGACCTCCGCCCTGGCCCTGCTGACCACCCTGCTGGCCCTGGCCCTGACCTTGACCTTGACCCTGTTGCCCTTGCTGACCTGGTTGCTGTCCTTGCCCCTGGCCTTGACCAGGCTGCTGTCCGGCCTGTTGACCCTGGCCTTGTTGGCCTTGTCCCTGCTGACCCCCCTCCTGTTGCCCTTGCTGGCCGGGTTGTTGCCCTTGACCCTGCTGGCCCTGCTGTCCGCGCTGCCCCCGCTGGCCCTGCACCATCGATTGCAACTGCTCGCGCAGTTTCTCGACGCCAGCCAGATTCCGCTCATTCTTTCCGCCATCCTGGGCATTCGGATCCATGGACTGCTGCGCGCTCTCAATCGCTTTCCGCACCTTCTCCATATCGTTCGCCAGCGACTGCTCCCGCGAACCCAAATACGGCGCCAGTCCTTGCCGGTAATACCCGCCAAGCATCTTGTTGCGCAGCGTCACCTGATCCTGCTGCATCTGGCCGACGGCTTCCCGCAATTTAGACGATGTTTGCCGTTGCGACCCCTGCATCTGCCGGCTGGCATCCTGCAAGTCCCGCTCCAACCGCGCCGTCTCCTGCGTCATTTTGTCCTTCTCAGCCGCGAGTTGCTGCTGCGTTTCCATCTTCTGTCCACGCATCGCCGCCGGATCCTGCGCCGCCTGGCCAGCCTTCGGGCCGAACTCCTGATTCACGCGGTTGGCAAAATCCCGCTGCTGTTCAGCCAACTGTTTCGCCCGTTCGGCCAAGTCGCCGACCTTGTTCGTCGATTGATCCTGGCGCATTCCGCGCAGCGCGTTCTGCGCTTCGCCAAGGCGTTCCGCCGCACGTTGGGAATCGGCCGACTGCTGGCCCGATTGACCCTGTTGCTGCTGCGCCCGCTGCATGTCCTTGGTGGCCTGTTCAAGCCGTTCCAACGCCTGCTGTAACCGCGGATCCTGCCGCTGTTGTTGCTGGCCGGCCATCTGCTTCAGCCGGTCACGCTGGGAGGACTGGCCCTGTTGCCCAGCCGACTGCTGGCCCTGCTGGCCTTGTTGACCGGACTGACCCTGCTGGCCTTGTTGACCCTGTTGCCCTTGTTGCCCTTGTTGGCCTTGCTGACCCTGCTGCCCTTGTTGACCCTGCTGCCCTTGCTGACCCTGCTGCCCTTGCTGGCCTTGTTGACTTTGCTGAGCCAACTCCTGCAGCTTCTTCTTCAGTTCCTCAGCCTCGCGCCGCAACTGTTCCTGCTGCCATTTCTGCTGGAATGTCTGCTTGTTCTGCCGCTGCTGCTGTGCCAGTTCCTGTTGCCGCCGCGCCAACTCCTTGAGCCGCTGCATCGCCTCATCCACCTGCTTCTCGCGGCTGTCGCCGCCGGACGCGCTCTGCTGCTGACCCGTCTCGTATTGGTTCTTTTCGGTGTCCAATTCCAGGTCGAACAAGTTGTCTAAATCGCGGGAAGCCCCGCCACCGCCACCACCGCCACCGCCCTGGGATCCAAAGGCGACTTGAATCTGCTTCTGGAGCGCCTCGGCACGCATGAGATGTTGCAGCGCCTTTTGCTCCGGCGGCAGCGAGTCCTTGAACTTCTCCGCCTTCAGTTTTTCCGCAGCTGCCGACATCGCCGTCGACGCCGCTTCCATCTCTTTCGTGAAATTCTTGAACTCGTCATTCGATCCGGCAAGTTCACGCTTCGTCATGCGTTCGGCCAGCGACTTCGCCTGATCCTTCAACTTCGCCTGCATTTCCGAAAGGAACTTGGCGTTCTCGGCGATCGACTTCTTGTCCGCAAACCGGTTGCGGAGTTGATTCCAGGTGGCCGCGATGATTTCTTTTTGCCGCGCGGAGATCTTTCCGCCCTCTTCCTGTTCTCCGCCACCGCCGCCCCCGGACTGTTGCGACTGGGTGTACTCCAACTCCCATTGCATTGCCTCGACGAACACCATGTCGGTCTGGACCGTGTTCCGCGCGTCGCGGCCGACCGCGTACAGACTGACGATGTCACCGGGCTGCATCTTGAAGTCCTCTAAGGAAATCAGCGTTTTGCCATTGGCCTGCTTCACGTTCTGCCCCGGCAGCATTTGAATGGATTTTTCTTCGCCGCCGTTCACGGAATATCGCAGGGTCAACTCGCGCAGACCGAAGTCGTCGGAAGCTTCCACTTCAATCGGTACCTCTTCCAGCGGGTTTACCTTCGCATCGCGACCCGGCCGCTTGATCTTCAGCACCGGCTCGCTGTCGTCCTGGGCTTCGATGAAGTAGTCATCCGTCAGCCGGACGGTCTCGTTCAATTCCCGGCCGGCCAGGTAATAGACGCCGCTCTTGTTGACTGTGATCTCCGCCTGCGCCTTGTTCGGCGCCGTCATCAGAAGGTTCCGCGACTCATCGCCATTGACGACAATCATGCCGTTCTGCAACGCCTTGTCGAATTCAATCTCCAGCTTTGCGACGGTGCCGGTTACGGCGCGCACGTCGCCACCGTGCTCTTCGGTCACGGTCGGCATGCCCAACTGCGGCGGGTAAACGTAGGTCACCTTAATGTTCTTAACGCCCGGCAGGTCGACCGCGGTCAGCTTGTAAACTTTGGACTTCACCGGCCCGGATTGCACATAGTACTCAACCGAATCGGGCAACCCGGCAAAGACGAACTCGTACCCCGTACCCTGGGGCATCATTGGGGACTGCTCCCATTCGCTCGCGCCTCGATATCTCGCGAATATCTTTACTACGCCCGTTTGCAACCCGACCAGATTCGCGGTTATCGTCACGTCGCTCCGTTTGCGAACTGCCTTGTTGCCCGGCTGGACTTGGATGTCGTAGAAGGAACCCGCTTCTATGCGCGGCGGCCCGAACCACAGTAGATTCGCGCCGTATCCCCAATAGCCGGGGCCCCGCTGGAGCAACCAGAACATGGAGGCGACGCCGATAAAGGCCAGCGTTCCCATCATCATCAGATGGCGCGCCGGCACAATGGCGCCGGCGCCGTTGGCCATGGCCACGGGCAGCGCGTCCGCGGCGATCAACTCCAGAAATGGATCGGCGTCATTCCGGTGTTCGACTACGGTCAGGAGACGGTCGCCGAATGGCAAGGCCGACTCGGCACGGCTCGCCGCCCGCTTCCGGTTGACCTTCAACAGGGGGATGATGATGCCGAACGTCAGCGCCAAAGCGAGAACCAGGAACAGGACGAACCGCGCGATGAGCACGGAGCGGTCCTCAAAGGCCGTCGAATTGGTATAGAGCACCAGCAGTGCGGTGGCAATGAGGGCGCAGAAAGCCGCGACGGCCACTCCGCGAGCCCATGCGGCCAAGCGCATCTTGCGCTCTAATTGCTTCAGAAACCCGTCGAGACTCTCTAACGCGCTCATGCGGCCTCCTTACCAACCAACTCGGCCGCGGCCTGTTCGCCGACGCCGGATCCATACAAGTATCGTGACGCCAGCACACCTTCGGCCAGCGTCAATAAAAGGACTAAAAGCAACAGCCACCACCACGGGCTGACCCGCTCCGTGCGTTCCCCGCTCGCATTCACCGTCTGCGCTTCGCCGGGCTCACCGGTTGCTTTCCACAGACTCAGTGTCTCCGGTTCCATGCGGGCAAAGTCAGACTCGCGACGGTCGGCGTTTACAGCCACCAGGCTTGATCGTCCGTTTCCGCGCCGGATCTCATAATAGCCCTCAGCTCCAGGCGCGAACGACGTTGCCTTAGCGGCCTGTTCCAACGTCAGCGCCCGGTCGCCTTTGGGGTCGAGAACTTCGACGCCTGTCGCCCGGTCCGCGGCGGCGCGCAATTCCACGCCGTCGCCCACAGCGACGATTCCCGTCGATTCCTGTTGGCGCGACAAGTACTGAGCCGTTCGCTCAACCAGCGGAATGAAGGCGGGGTGCAACGGCAGGTTGTTGCCCAGATTATCGAGCGGCGAGGCCAATACCAGAACGCGGCCTTCGCCCATGGCCTGCTCCAGCATCACCGGCACGCCATCGGCCGTCTTCGCCAACACCTTTGTCGCCGCCACCGGTTCAACCGCGACTAACTGATAAAACTTGACCGACTCCAGCCCGATGGCCCGTTCAATTACCGGGTGCAAGGGCTCCTTGGAGGCCACCGTCTCGAACATCTCCCGGGCCCGCGAGGCCATCCGCTTTTCCTTGATCGCCAGTCCCACGACCGGCAGTTTCGCCTGGGCGCCGGTGTAACCGCCGGCAGCGATCCAAAGCGCTCCACCCTTCTGCACATAGTCCTTCAGCGATGCCTCCAACGAGGCTGGCAACCCGCCAGGATCAGCCAGCACCACGAACGAAACGTTCGTCAGGTTCGGTGTCGAAGTGGTCTCAAAAGAGGCGGTCTCGATGCTGTATGCATTCGGTACCGCTGCGTCCAGCGCGGCCTTTACGTAGAGGGCGCTCCGCGTGTCGCGAGCCGCGTGCAGATACAGAACCTTTCGCGGATCCGAGCGTTCAATGGAAAAACGGAACGTATCGTCATTGGGAAACGAGTCCCCGGCCCCGTCGATCCGGATTTCGCCCTTATGGAAGCCGTAACCTGTATCGAGCCCGAAGAATTCGACAGATGCACGGCCGTTTTCGGGGATTTCAACTGGCTTGGTGGCCAGCACCTTGCCGTCCGCCACCAGGGAGATGGTCTTCGCGGCTTTTGGCGTATGCAGTCCGGCGATGGTTGCCCGGACACGCGCCTTTGCCGTGTCGAAGATCCGGCCCGGCGGCGTGACAGATTCGACGGTAAAGTTCGGCAATTCCTTCGGAGCGAGGTCGTACACTTCCAGCTTCGTGTCAGCCGGCAGTTGCAAATCGGCGAACCGGGCCGGCATCCCGGCCTTCTGCATGTCCGTGTAGACATGGACTTCGAGCGGCATCCGGTGCGCTTCGGCCAGACCGCGCAGGACGCGCGACAATTCCGCGTAAGAAGTGCGTTCATCGCCGGCTACGATGGCGTTCACATTGTTCCGGAACGTGCCGGCATCCTCAGCCTTTTGTCCGATTTCGTGTGCTCCCGCGCCAAACGCGACGACGATCCCGGGCTCAGCCGGGTTTACTTTCGGGGCAAGCGAGAGCGCCATGTTCTTGGCCGCGTCGAGGGCGCCGCCGCGGCGCATGGAGAATGATGTGTCGATGGCCGCGACGCGCAACCGCTTACCGGATCCGGCCGCGATCGTCCGTTCCCAATAGGGCTGCGAGAAAGCGAGAATCAGGAACAGCAGCGCCAACAGGCGCATGACTAAAAGTGCGAAATACTTGAGCTTTTTCTGCTTGGTGGATGTCGTCGTGCGCCGCTCAAAAAACATCAGCGAACTGAACTGGACCGGCGTCGTCTTATGCTGCTGGAGCAGGTGGAGCCAGTAAGGCAGCCCGCCCAAGACCGCTGCACCGAGGAAGAACGGCGCAAGGAAGCCCATTACGACCTCCCTTGGCGAATCATGAGGAATTCTCGCAATGCCGCGTCAAGCGGTGTATCAGTCACGTGCAAATGGTAGGTCAATCCGGCTGACTGCGCTTTCTGCCGCAGCGCCGCTACATGGGCATCGATCTTTCCCCGGTACTCCTGCGCCGCATACTCGGGCGAGGTTTCCAATTCTTGCCCGGTTTCGGAATCGATCAGGAGTACCGGTCCGTCGAACTTCGGGCGGACTTCCTGGGGGTCCAAAATATGAAACAGCACCACATCATTGCCCCGGAAGCGCAATGGTTCGATGGTCTTGATCACGAGTTCGGGATCCTCATAGAAGTCGCTGACGACGACCGCCATGCCGCGACTGCTGCGCAGCGTAGATTGGAAATGGAAGAAGGCCTTGGCAAAATCGGTACGGCGGCCGGGGGACGCGTTTTCGATTGCGGCCATAGTCCGCCGGAACTGGCCCGAGCGCGATGACGGCGTGACGTACTCCCGCACATCGTCGTCAAAGACGATTATGCCGACGGCGTCGCGCTGCTGGTGGGCCATGTAGGCGAGGCTGGCTACCAGGTATCTGGCGTAGTCAATCTTAGTGACGTTGTGGGACGTGTAAGCCATGGATGCCGAGGCGTCAACCAGGAGCGTAAGCCGCGAATTCGTTTCGCCTTTGAAACGCTTAATATAGGTTCGCTCCGTGCGGGCGAAAACATTCCAGTCCACGAAGCGCAGGTCGTCGCCCTCGCTGTACATGCGGTACTCGGCGAACTCCTGAGAGAAGCCGAATTTAGGCGACCGGTGCAGCCCCGAAATAAATCCGTCCACGACCGTCTTCGCCACCAGTTCGAGGTTCGAGATGGACGCGAGGACTTTGGGATCGAGGAAGCGTTGGTCCATGCGGATTAGTCTCTCGGAACAGCGATGGATTCGATCATCTTGCGAAGAATTGTGTCGGCGGTTATCTTGTCCGACTCAGCGTGGAAATTGAGGATAACGCGGTGACGGAGGACCGGCACGGCCATGGCGGCGATATCCTCGAAGGACACGTGGTACCGCTTCATCATGAGAGCCCGCGCTTTCGATGCGAGGATGATGTTCTGGATGCCGCGGACACTGGCGCCGAAGTTCAGGTATTTCCTGACAATCTCGGGCGAAGTAGGATCCGTGGCCCTGGTCGCGCGGACGATAGCTACGGCGTAGCGGGCAACACTGTCGGCCACCGGGACCATGCGGACCAACTGCTGCATGTCCAGGATTTCCTGGGCGTTTGTGATCGTATCGGCCTGGGCAACGTGGGTTGTCGTCGTCAGCCCCAGGACCTGCATCTCTTCGTCGAAGGGCAGATAGTCCAGGAGCACATTGAACAGGAAGCGGTCGAGCTGAGCTTCCGGCAGAGGATAAGTACCTTCGAGCTCGATGGGGTTCTGGGTGGCGAGGACAAAGAAGGGCGGCGCCAGCTTATAGATATTCCCGCGGACCGTACAGCTCTTTTCCTGCATGGCTTCCAACAGCGCGGCCTGCGTTTTTGGCGGAGTGCGGTTGATTTCGTCGGCAAGCAGGACATTGGTAAAGATGGGGCCGTGGACAAAGGTCCATTGGCGACGTCCGGTGGTGGAGTCCTCTTCGATAATATCGGTGCCGGTGATGTCAGTCGGCATCAGATCGGGCGTGAACTGTATGCGCTTAAAGTTCAGGCCGAGTGTGTCGGAAAGCGTCTTGACGAGCAGCGTCTTGGCGGTGCCCGGCATGCCGGTGATCAGACAATGGCCGCCCACGAAGAGCGCCACCAAAACCTGATTTACCACCTCCTCCTGCCCGACGATTACTCGCCGGACCTGCTCGACGATTTTTGCTTGTGTTTCCTGGAAACGGGTTACGCGCGCACGCAGATCCGAAGTGTCCAGCGTGTTCGCAATCGTGGTCGACATGATTATTTAGAGAGCTCCAAGAGTAATTTCTGGGCCGGGCGGAAGCTGGGCGCGGCTTCCAGGGCGAGTAGGACATTGTCGCGGGCTTGGTCGTTCTGACCGGCGGCCCGCTGCGCTTTAGCTAAATTGTAATAACTTCCGGCGAGGTCCACAGGCTTCGATCCGACGACGGCGGTGAACTCGCGGATGGCGCGGTCCTTTTCACCGACTGCAAGCCACAGTTCTCCCTGACGGCGGTGATACTCGTCGTCCTGCACCGGGTAGATGAAGTTAATTCGCTCCAGCGTTTCGGCGGCTTCCCGTTTGCGGCCGGCTTCTTCGAGCAGCGCGGCCAACTTTTTCAAAGTTTCGGGCTGCCGGCCGCCGACTTTGGCCCACGCTTCGAGGGTGCTGATCGCCTTGGCTTTGTCGCCTTTTTTCTCGGCAGCCTCCGCGAGTATTTCATAGGCGGAACCGGGATCGACGTAGTCGGGATAAGCGCGGACGATGGGTTCGGCGGCTTTGATCGCCTCATCCCATTTTTCCGCTTTAGCCAGTTCGCTTGCCACTGCCATATTCTTCCGCCAGGCGTCGAATCCTTTCACCTGTGCGCCAACTTGTTTGTCGAGCCAGGCGAGGAAGTCCTTGTCGAAGGCTTCGGTCTTCATGGCCAGATGGCTCTCCAGAACCTCGACCGTAGTCTTCCCGGTGGCGAAGTCCTTAAGCATGTCGACCAGCTTCTGCCAGCCCCATTTCTCGTTGATGTAGTCGCAGATTTTGCCGGCCTGGAAGTAGCTGACGGTGACTTGGGCGGGATAGGAAGGGCGCACGAAGCCGCGGTCGAGCGTGGCTACAGGGAGCAGTTTACCGTCCTTGATAGCGCGGATTGTGGAAGGGTCGAGGCGGTCGCCCCATTCCTTATTAACCGCGGTTTCCTCGTGAACGGCGAGGCCCTCGGTGTACCAGCGCGGCACCCGATGCTTAGTTACGGCGAGGGCGTAGACGTGGCTCAATTCATGCCACAGCGTGGAGGCCCAATGGAATGTGCCGGGCTTGCGGCCGGAGGGGGAGTCCATGGCGACGATGTTGCCGAACGTGACGCCGAGCGCGCCTAGTCCTGGCAGGCCCATGGTGCGGACGGCAAAATCTTCGTGGTCCGGATAGACCTCAAGCTGAACCGGCTTTGTTAGTTTGAGCTGGTATTTCTTTTCGAAGACATTGGAGGCGCGTTCGAGTTCGGCTTCAAAGTAAGGACGCAGCAGTTCGGCTTCCTTCTTATGGACCCGCAAGATGAGCATGCCTTTCTTGAAGGTGACGAAATTTTTGTAGCTGTCCATGAGTGTCAGCGTGTTAGTGACCTGAGCGGTCTTCCAATTGGCGTAGAAGCACTCTTCAAGGAGTTTGCGCGCTTCGGCCTCCTCGCCGAGGCGCATAAGGTTTACGCCTAACTCGGCTTTGGCGGCGAGCAGGTCGGGGTTCATTTCCAGCGCTTTGCGGTAGAGCTTGATGCCCTCCTCATAGCGGCGGTTGATGATGAACATCCCGGCGGCCAAGGCGTAGCCTTCGCCGTAGTTGGGGTTGATTTTATCGAGCTTGGCGATCCATTCAGTGCCGGGCTTGTCGTTGAGCCATTCGACGGTGGCGTGAACGATGAGGGCGTTGAGGGCCTCGGGCGAGATTGCTAAGGCTTTGTCGGCCTGCTCAAGGGCGCCCTTTTCGTTGTACTCCTCCAGGGCGAACCGGGCCAGCATCTCGCGGGCTTCGTAGAGCTTGGGATCCTTTTCCAGGGCCTTTTCCGCCATCTCCACGGCTTTGCTTTCGAACCCGCTGGAGGCGAGGTAAGCGAGGCCGATCAGGGCCGGCGGGAAGTCCTTTTCCAGTTCCAGGGCTTCTTCGTAAAGGGCGGCCGCGTCTTTGCGCTGGCCACGTTCGAAAAAGAGACGGCCCCACCGGGCGCGGACGTTCGCGTCTTTCGGTTTGGCCGCGGCGGCGGAACGAAAGCGCTCGTTAGCGGTGTTGAAGTCGCCTAAGGCCCAGAAGGCTTCGGCTTGGAGGGCGGCGTCGCGGGATTGGGTGAGCGCGAGCCAGCAGGTTTTCGCTTCGGGGAGGCGTCCGCGGCGCTTGTGTTCGTTGCACTCGGCGAGCGTGGCCGCCTGAGCGAGGGCGGCGCTGAGAGCGAGGAGGACGAGGGTTTTCACCGGTCGAGTTCCTCCTGCACTTTGGCAAGTTCCAGCAGTAGAACGCCGAGCTGTTTGCGGTAATCGGTGACGGAGATGGCGGCTTTCTCGTACTTCAATTTTTCGATCTTCGCCTCGGTCTCCTCACGGCGCTTGAGGAGCGCCTGCTTTTCGGGGGTTTTGGCGGCTTGCTGCAAGGAGCCGAAGCGGACCAGGGATGTCTGGCCGGCCAGCAGGCCGTGGCCATTCTCGGCGCTGGGGGCGCGGACGCCACCTCCCTTCCCGGTGTCTTCGAGCATGGCGTGTTCGGTGGCCAACCGCTTTTGCGTCTCGTAGAAGCCGACCGTTTTCTTGTCGGCGAAGCGGTAGGCTTCCAGGACGCTAACCACTTCATTTTTGTCGCTGTCGGCCTCCGGGTTGCGCATAGCTTCCACCCAGAAGCGGGCAAATTGCGTGGCCAAGCGTTCGGTGGCGGCTTTGGTGGCGGTGACGATGACACGATTGTCGCGGCGCAGCATGTCGATCGAGGCGCCGGAGCAGGAAGTGGTGTTGATGACGGCCTGCTTCTGGGCGGGGACGCGGTCCATCCATTCGGCGAGTTCGGCGGCCGTCATGTCGGCGCCGGGGATGTTGACTTTGTAGTCCTGGCCGTCGAAGTTGCCGTGGCCGATCAGTGTCACGACGAGCGTGTCTTCGGGCTTGCCGTCTTTGGCGGCCTCAGCCAGCGCCTGTTGGATGCGCGGTTTGACCGATGCGGACCCGGTTAAAGTGGTTACCTTGGCATCGGGTGTGGTGCGGACCAGTTTGTCCATCTCCATGGCCAGGTTGACGAAGCGCACATCGAAAAGCGGATCGCCGCCGAGTCCAGCGACGGTGATATACCAAGTCGCGGATGGCGCCGCGATGGCCGATAAGATGGCCAATGACGCCAGGATTCTCATACCGCTCCCCACCTTCTGCGTAACAACCATTCGCCGGCGCGCAGGGCGGCCAGCAGCAAAAAGAACACGGGCAGATGCCAGAGGTCGCGGATCTCGCGCGAGGAGATGCCGGCTTCGCTCAATGCGATCTCATCCGGCAGCTTTTTCGTGTTGTCCGGTTTCCAGTATTTGCCGCCCGTTTCGGACGCCAGACGTTCCAGGAGTTCGCGGTTTTGCTCCGTGTGAAAGCTCTCGGCGACACCATCTTCGCGCCGGAAGGCGATGGTGTCGGTCCCGGTTCGTTCGCCGTTATGGGACGCGACCATTTCAACCAGATAAGAACCGGGCTGATCGGCGGCATACTCGCCGGTATAGACGCCGGGGTGAACGGGATCTGGTTGCAGGACGACGGTTTGAGCGGAACCGGCGGGGCCGGAGACGCGGGCTTCCACTTGCCCATCGGGCTGGAGTTCGTACGTCTTGCCGCGGACTTCGGCGCGAAGCGGGATCTTCGGATCGTCGGTGAAGACGGTCTGGGTTGTTGATGCCAGCACCGTGCCGGGCGTGCCGGCGACGAGCCAACGGGTCAACTGCTGCCAAAACATCTCATGCGACTTGTCTTCCAGCGGCTGGGACATCTGCCAGCGCCACGTGCCGCCGGTGGCGAGAACGGCGGTCCGGCCACGGCCGTAGTTCTGAGTAATGAGGAGCGGCACCTTGCCGCTTTCGGTAAGCGCATTGACATGCACAATAGCGCCGGGCTTCACGGTGCCGGGATTTTGGTAGTCGGCGAGAAACGGCAGCTTTTTCCAGCGTTCGTTGTTTCTGGCGGCGTCCTCCTCGATACGCAAAGCCAGATTCTCACTACCGTTGGTGGTGAGCTCAAGGTGGGCTTTGTCGCGGACGAAGGTACCCTTTCGATCGCCGAGGACGACGGGGAGGATGTCCTTCAAATCGCTGGCCGCGTAACCGCCATCGGAGAGCGAGGCGCGACCGCCGAGGAAGAGGACACCACCGCCACGGCGGTCAACGAAGGCCCGAAGCAGCGACTGCTGCGTCGGGGTAAAGTAGGACGCCTCGACCGTGCCGATGATGATGCCTTCGTAAGCAAAAATTTCTTCGGGGGTGGCTGGGAAGCCCCCTTCGAGCTCCTTGGGGTTGTTCACGCCCTGGCGGTAAATCTTGTTCTGCGTGGTGCGCAGCATGGTGACGATCTGGACGCTCTTATCCTCTTCGAGGGCGCGCCGAATGAACTTGAACTCCCAGCGGGGTTCGCCTTCGATGTACAGGACGCGAGGCTTGCGCTCCTCAACCTGAACCAGGCGGGTCATTTGGTTATTGCCCGGATTTTCTTCGTTCGAAAGGAGTCCCAGGGAGACCTGGACGGTGCGGATGCCGGCCGGCCCGGCGTTGAAAAGTACGGTTTCGGTCTGCGCCGAACCATCGGCGGCGAGCGTGATTTCCTTGGAAGTCAGAGTTTTGTCGCCGTCCTTCAAACTGAGCTTCGTTTTCTGGCCGGCGTAGCCGCGCTGGCGAAGGATGACCTGGACGCCGAGGCGGGAATCCGCCAAGACGCGTACTGGAGCCTGAACGTCGACGAGGGCGATATCGCGGTCGTACTGTTCACGGCCGTAGCCGACGGTGTGGACGGGAAGCTGGCGGCCCTTGAGTGCATTGACGGTATCGCGGTCGATACCGCCGCTGGTGTCAGCGCCATCGGTCATCAGAACGATGCCGCCAATCGGGAGGCTGCCGGTTTCGGCGGCGATCTGCTTCAAACCGTCGGCGAGCCGGCTCGAGGTCTTTTCGCCTTTCAGGTTTTTATGACCCTCGGTGCGCTCCAGGTGGTCTGACACTCTATAAAAGCGAACCTGAAACCGCTTCTTAAGTTCGTCAAGAAGACCACTATCGAGCGTCTTCACCATCTCATCCCGGCGAACTACGCCGCCGTCGGTGAGGCCCATCGACTTCGAATCGTCGAGCAGGATGGCGACGACATTCTGCTGCTTCTTGAGCATGGCAACCGAGATTCCGGGCTGCCAAAGCATGAGGAGCAAGAGGGCGACGATGGTGGACTGCATGACCCAAAGCGCGGCGGAGCGCAGGAGCGGCCAGCCCGCGGCGCGCGTTTTTTGCCACCCAAACCAGCCCAGCACACCGCCGCCGGCCACAACCAGCACGACCAGCAGCCACACGGGCCAGCCACTCTGGAACACGAAGGTTCCCTTTTGAAAAACGCTTAACGGTTGCTGGAAGAAGAGTTCAAACATTCATTTCGTTCGATTCTTAATGGGACATGGCGTACACGATGTAGTTCAGACCGATGCGATAGGCGAGCGAGGCGTACTTTTCGGGGTAGCTGGGCGAGTCAGCCCATTCCCAGGCGTCGGCGATATCCATGTTATGGCAAATGGCCACCATCAGGCGTCCATGATCGTCGTAGATGCCGCGCCAGTTCGCGGTAAAGCCGTCATACTCATGGGTTTGATCAAAGGGATAATTGACAATTCCAGGGATCTGGAATTTGTCGTCGAGATCGTACAGAACGTGGAATATGGGGTCGGTTTTGGGCAGGTCGACAACGGGCCGGTCCGGAAAGACGCGCTGCATGGAGAGCATGAAGATATCCCATTCCATGGTGCCGTGAAAGTCGTCGGTCATCAGGAATCCGCCCTTGAGCAGATACTCGCGAAGTTTCTTCACCTGTTGGTCGGTGAGATCCCAATGGCCGGGTTCAACCACGTAGGCCCAAGGGTAGTTCATGATCTCATCCGACGCTAAATTGACAACCTGCTCGACGGAGCTGACGTTCAGGCGGCTGAGCCGGCGGACGCCCTGGACGAATTGCCGATCGGCTTTGGGATAGTCAATGGACCAGGCGCCGCGCGCGGACCACGTACGGTCATTGGAGCGCCAGTTCGGATATTGAAGCCGCGCGAATTGAAATTCCGTGCGGTCGCCGGCATCGGAAGGCATGGGCTGTTCCTCATCCTCGCGAAAGGGAAAGGAGCTGTACGGAACGCGGAGGCGCTGGGCAAAAGCTACGCCTAACAGGGTGGTCAGGAGTAACGCGGCGGCCAGAATTTTTCGCTTGCGCATAAAGCGCCTTCCTCTCCTTATCGATTTATGACGCAGCCGAAGCCCGCAATGTCACCGAAATTTCAAATCAGTTTACATCGCCGCCAGTCCGCGCATGTTCCAGCCGCAAATGGTGGAAGCAAGGAACTTGTCGCCACCCGGACCGGGCCAATGGGTTTCCAGGCTGAGCCAGCCTTTGTAGTCATCCGCCTGGAGGGCGGCGATCTGTCCTTTCCAATCGACGGAGCGGGTGGCGACGGGGCCCCAGATGGGTTTGTGATCCTCCATGTGACAGTCTTTGACGTGGACGTGGGCGATGCGGTCCTTGGGAAGCAGCGAGTAGCCGCCCGGGTACGGGGATTCGCCGGAAACCAACGCGTTAGCCGGATCCCAAACGAGCTGCAGATTCGGATGGCGGACGGAATTCAGCAGGCGCGCGGACTCGGCCGCGGTGGCGATGTTGCAGGCGTGCTCGTTTTCGATGCCGATGATCAGATCTTCCTTAGCTGCTTTGATGGCGAGATCGGCAAGTGCGGTGCAAATAGGGTCGAAACATTTGTCGGGATCGACGGTGCGCCAATAGGAAAACACGCGGATGATGCGGGCGCCGAAGAACTTGGCGATGCGGAAAGCTCGTTCGGCCAATTCCGGCTGCATTTCGAAGGTATGTTTCGAGTTAAAGATATCCTGCTGGAAGCGGGTATCGATTTCCGGAGCGTTGGGAAGCACGCACTTGAGGATCGGCGAGGCGATCGATACAACCTCCATGCCGTGGCCCTGGAGCAAATAACGAAGGCTGTTCATTTCGGCCTCGGTCAGGTCCATGATGTTTTTGCCGTAGATCAGGCGGAGTTCAGCTCCGGTCATCCCGATGGAGGCCATTTGGCTGAGGGCACGGGATGGGTCGGCGGGGGAGAACTCGTCGGTGATGGCTGCGATTCGGAATTTTGGTTCCATGTGAAATGACTATTCTACTTGGGTTAGCAGGGCCTTTGGGTCGCGGATTGGCAGGCGGCAGACGAAGTCTTCGCAGATTTGCGCTTCGGCGGGGCCGTCCTGCTGATTGGAGCGGATGAGAACCTGGAACGGACTGAATTTCGAATGGGCGATTTTGATGAACTCGGCGGGGTCAGCGCCGGCGAACTGGATTTGCCGCGGCTTGTCTTTGGCGAACAGGTAGGCGCATAGCATCTGGGGAACGGCCGCGGTTTGGCTGGTAAGGCGGCTATGAAACGCGGCGATGGTTTTGTTGGCGGCGTTGGCGAAATTCTCGTTCCCGGTGATAGCGGCAAGTCGTAAGAGGGCCATGGCGGCCATGGAGTTACCAGAGGGTTCGGCGCCGTCGTAATCCTCCTTCAGGCGCATGACAAGGGAAGTGTCGCCTTCGGCGGTGGAATAGAAGGCGCCGTTTTCGGTGTCTTCGAAAAGAGTGATGAGGCGGTTGGCGAGCGTACCGGCGAGATCGAGGTCTGGTTGGTAAAAGGTGGTTTCGTAGAGGTCGATGAGGGCGAGGATGAAGAACGCATAGTCATCAAGGAAACCGTTTATGCGTCCATCTCCCGCGCGCCAACTTCGCTGCAGAATGCCAGTTTCCGGACTCCACATCGCTTGTTTGATGAAGTCCGCGGCGCGGCGGGCGGCGTGGAGATAGCGGGGTTCCTGGAGTACTTGCGCACCTTTGGCGAAGGCGGAGATCATGAGACCGTTCCAGCTGGTGAGGACCTTGTCGTCGAGGTGCGGGCGGACGCGCACGTTGCGGAATTGGAGGAGTTTCGTGCGTTCTTCGGCGAAGGCGGGGGCGGGTTCGATGGCGCGGAAGAGGATATTTTTGCGGGTGAACTCTTCGTGCGGGTCTTCATGGGGCTCGACGTTGCCTTCCGGACGGCAGCCGAAATAATTGCCGAATTCGCTTTCGCCGAGGACAGCGTCAATTTCACGGGTGTCCCAGACGTAGAAAGCGCCTTCGGCTTTATGGGTGGGGTGAGCGGGGTGGACGACCGAGTCGGCATCTTCGGCGCTATAGAAGCCGCCGAGGTGGTGGGTCATGTCGCGGATGACGTAGTCGAAGATGCGGCGGGCTTCGGCGGCGAGGTCTTCATGCCCGGTTATCTGGTATGCCTCCAGGAAGCTGATCGCCAACTGCGCCTGATCGTAGAGCATCTTTTCAAAGTGCGGGACGAACCAGCGGGCGTCTACGGAGTAGCGGTGGAAGCCGCCGCCGAGCTGATCGTTCATGCCGCCGCGGGCCATGGCGCGGAGGGTGGCGACGGTCATGTCGAGGGCTTCCTCTTCACCGGTGGCTTTCCAATAGCGAAGCAGGAAGTTCAGTTGGACGGGACGGGGGAATTTCGGAGCACTACCGAAACCGCCGAGCTTGCGGTCAAACATGCGGCGAGAGTGATTGAACGCGGTGTCGAGAACGCTGTCATCCACGCGGCCGGGACCTTTGCTTAGCGCGGCGTGGCCCTGGAGTTGGTCCATGATTTCGGTGACGGAGCCGTCAATCTTTTCGCGATCATCGCGCCAGGCCTGGGCGAGGTGATTGAGTACGGTGCGGAAGCCGGGGCGTCCGTAGCGGTTGTCGGGCGGATAATATGTGCCGCCGTAGAAGGGCTTCAATTCCGGGGTGAGCCAGACGCTCATCGGCCAACCGCCGCCGCCGGTGGTGGCTTGGACAAAGAGCATGTAAATGCGGTCGACGTCGGGACGCTCTTCGCGATCGACTTTGATGGAGACGAAATCGCGGTTGAGGATTTCAGCGACGGGTTCGGTTTCGAAGGACTCGCGCTCCATGACGTGACACCAGTGGCAAGTGGAGTAGCCGATGCTGAGGAAGATGGGTTTGTTCTCGGTGCGGGCTTTGGCGAAGGCCTCCTCGCCCCAGGGGTACCAGTCGACAGGGTTGTGGGCGTGCTGGAGAAGATAGGGGCTCAGTTCGTTGGCGAGGCGGTTGGTGTGCATGTAGAGTGAGGGGATGCCGGTTCTTGACGACTTAAAGGAATTCCTGCGAATTCCCAGCATTAGTACCAGTGTGGACCATGTCGGCGATTGCCTGCGAGCCGCGGAATGGGTCCGCGCGCATTTGCCGGCCGCGCGGTTGATCGAGAAGGACGGCCACCATCCGCTGGTGTATGCGGAATATTTGAACGCTCCTGGGCAGCCGACTTTGCTGCTGTATGGACATTACGATGTGCAGCCGCCGGATCCGCTGGAGTTGTGGACTTCCCCGCCTTTCGAGCCAGAGGTTCGGGGAGACGATATCTTTGCGCGGGGAGCTTGTGACGATAAGGGCCAGACGCTGATTCTGCTGGCGGCGTTGCGGCAATTTAACGGACAGCCGCCCATCAATATCAAAGTATTGATTGAAGGCGAGGAAGAGTCGAGTGGCGAGCATTTGGACGAGTATGTCGCCTCGCATGCCGAAGAATTGCGTGCCGATGCGGCATTGATTTGCGATACGGAGATGTTCGCCAAAGGGCTGCCGACCCTGTGCACGGGATTGCGCGGGGGCGTATTTGGCGAGTTGCATGTGGAGGGCGCGGCGCAGGATTTACATTCCGGCGTTTACGGCGGCGCGGCGCCGAATGCGGTGGAAGCGGTGGCGCAGATTATCGCCGCGCTGAAGGGGGTGGATGGGGTTGTGCGGGTGCCTGGTTTTTATGACGCCGTTGCGACACCAGCGCCGGAGGAGTTGGCGGCGTGGAAGACGTTGCCGTTCGATGAGGCGGAGTATTTGAAGACGGAGGTCGGGTCTACTTCGCTGACGGGCGAGGCCGGTTATAGCGTGATGGAACGGACATGGGCGCGGCCCACGCTGGAGGTACATGGGATTGTGGGCGGGTTTGTCGCGAAGGGTTTTAAGACGGTGATTCCGGCGCGGGCGTCGGCGAAGATCAGTTGCCGGCTGGTGCCGGACCAGGATCCGTTACAGATTATTGAATTGTTGCGGACGGCGGTTGCCGCGGCGACACCCCGCGGGACTGTCAGCCGGTTCGATGTATTCGGTAGCAGTCCGGCATCCCTGGTGAACCCGTCGCATCCGATATTGCAGGCTGCAGCGGCAGCATTGGCGGAGACGTTTGGGAAGCCGGCGATATATATGCGCAGTGGCGGTTCGATTCCGGTGGTGGGGCTGTTTCAGCGGGAGTTGGGGATACCGAGCGTCTTGATGGGGTTCGGACTGCCGGATGATAATCTGCATGCACCGAACGAGAAGTTTCATTTGCCGAATTTGTATTCGGGGATTGAGGCGGTGTCGCGGTTTTTGGTTCGGCTTGCTGAAGCACGTTGATGTTCAGTACCCAATCGGCCGGACCCAGAAACTCTCCTCCCAAAACTCTCCCGGGGCGATCGTCTGCAAATCCGTGTAGACGCCCCGGTGCGCCAGATTCAAGCCGTTGTTGATCGCCGCCATCGGTTCAAAACAAATAAAGTCGCGGTTCGCCGGAGCGTAAATCTCCCCGGCGCTAAACTTGCGCCCAAAGATGACTTCGATCTTTTGCGATTTCCCCTTCACCCAGAACGTTGCCTGGCCCGTTGCGTCGCGGATCATTTGATCGAAGCCATTGTCGAAGCCGCGCTTTCCGAGCACGAAATCAGAAGGGGTAGCGACGAGTTCGCTTAGCGGCCGCGTCTGCCCGGTGGGGAGCAGATCTTTGTTCAGCGTCCATTCGCGAGTCGCACCCAAACCGACTCTCCATTGGTCACGCGGCGCATCGGTGATTTGAAAGAACGAGTGATAGCCAATGGAGAGCGGCATCGGCTCCCTACTCCTATTTTCGACACGCGTCCGCACTTCCAGGACACCATCGCGCAGGACGTAGGTCATCTCAATCACATGCGCAAACGGGAACTGCGCCATCCATTGCGGCCGCCTGGACACATCCAATCTGCTGGTCACTAACGCTTCCGTTTCAGATGCTTCCAATCGCGTAATTTCCCAATCCGCCGCCAGCGTCAGAAACCCGTGAATGGGATGACCCGCGCTGTCCACATGGACGTTGCCAAGGTCCGGATTAAAACTGTATTTCCGGCCATTGGCGTAGAAGGCGTTTTCGTCGAGCCGATCCGCCCACGGCGCCAGCAGCGGGATTCCACACGCTTGCGGCTTCTGCCGAAAAGCGGCAACGGACGGATAGGGAAAGTGCAAAATGTTAACGCCGTTCACCTTCATCTCATACGCGATGTTTCCGATGGACGGAGCGATGGAGACCGAAGTGTGATGCGCCGCGCCTTCGAGGCGAATGATTTGCAGCCCATCCACGATCATCCGCGCGGCCGAATACGGAGCGCCCGCGGCCGATAAGCAGAGAAGTGCGAGCACAATCCATTTCGGAGTCATCTATAGGCAATATGATATAGGCTATGCTGCGCCGCACCTTTCTACCGCTTGCCATTTCACCGCTCCTGGTGGCCGAAGAGTACGCTTACGGGCCGGACTCTTCGCGGCAACCGGACGTGCCGCGTGGCGCCGTGACGAAGCACGTTTGGAGCACCAGCACCGTCTACCCCGGCACCACGCATGACTATTGGATCTACGTGCCCGCGCAGTACGATCCGGCCAAGCCAGCGGCCGTCATGATTTTTCAGGATGGCGCCGGCTTCGTCAATGAAACGGGGGCGTTTCGCGTACCGATCGTGTTTGACAACCTCATTCACAAAACCGAAATGCCCGTGACAATAGGCATTTTCATCAGTCCGGGCATCCTGCCCGCCCGCAACGCATCCGAGCAAGCCCGCTTTCACCGCAGCTATGAATACGACGCCGTCACGGGGCGCTATGCGCGGTTCCTGATAGAAGAAATTCTGCCCGAAGCCAGCAGGGCTTACAAACTGACAGACGACCCGAACATGCGCGCGATCTCCGGCTCTTCCTCCGGCGGAAATTGCTCAGTGAATACAGCCTGGGAACGCCCCGATTATTTCCGCCGCGTCGTCAGTTTCATCGCGGGATTCACCCACCAGCGGGGCGCGCTGATCCTACCGTCGCAGGTCCGTAAGTTCGAAGGAAAGCCGCTCCGGATCTTCCTTCAGGACGGCACCGGCGATGTGAATATGCAGAGCAATCAGGATATGATCGCCGCGCTCGATCAGGCCGGATACGACGCCAAGCTTGTCGTCGGCACGGAAGGCCATAATTCCAAACACGGTGGCCCGCTGCTGCCGGACGCCCTGCGTTGGGTGTGGCGAGAGTGGACCAAGCCGATCGGCAAACCGCTGAAGTCCTTCGCCTCGCGGTTCGTTGATCCAACGGTTGAATGGGAGTTGGTCAGCGGCGGCCACAAGCTTACCGAAGGTCCGGCAGTGGATGCGGACGGCAACGTCTATTTTTCCGATATTCCCAATAACCGGATTCACAAAGTGGAGCACGCCTCGGGCAAGGTAAGTGTCTTCAAAGAGAACACCGGCGGTGCAAATGGCCTGATGTGCGGACCCGACGGCCGCCTTTATGCCTGCCAGGACGGACGCCGGCGCATCGTTGCCTACGGCATGGACGGAAAAGAGTCTGTCATTGCCGAAGGAGCCGGTTCCAACGACCTTGCCGTCACCGCCAAAGGCGAGATCTATTTCACCGAACATCACGCCCGGAAGGTATGGTTCATTAGCAGCGCGGGCGAGAAGCGAGTGGTTCATGAAGGAGTAGGTTTTCCTAACGGGATCAGACTCTCCCCCGATCATTCCCTGCTCCTGGTGGCCGACTCGGCCACCCGCTGGATTTGGTCTTTCCAAATTCAGCCGGACGGGACGCTGAAATACGGTCTTGCCTTTCATCGCCTGGAAATTGAGGACGAGTCCGCCGAAGGGCAGACACGTTCGGACGCGGATGGCTTCACGGTCGATACAGAAGGGTTTCTCTATGTCGCCACCCGGCTCGGCTTACAGATCTCGGATCCCGCCGGCCGAACGTCCGCCGTCCTTTTGAAACCGAACGGCCGGAATATTTCTAACACCGTTTTCGCTGGGCCAGCTCTGGATACGCTTTATGTGACAGCGGAGGATCAAGTATTCCGGCGGCGAATGAAGACGCGCGGCGTCTTCCCATGGAAGCCGTCCAAGCCGCCGGTGCCCCGATTGTAGGGCGGAAGAGCCGTGCACGTTCACCCGCTTCATAGTTCAATGGTATTGATATGCGACTCCTGCCGATCCTCCTCCTGGCTACCGCCATTCTTCCCGCGCAGAAACGCCCCGTCACCCACGAGGATGTATTCCTGCTAAAACGCACTGGCGAGGCTGTGCCGAGCCCCGATGGAAAGTGGGTTGTCTTCTCGCTCACCGAACCGGATTATGACGCGACGAAGTCTGTCAGTGACTTGTGGATTGTGCCCGTCGATGGCAGCGCTCCGGCGCGGCGATTGACGTCGAGCAAAGGGGCGGAAAGCGGTGTGGCTTGGTCACCCGATTCAACGCGGATCGCCTTTACGGCGAAGCGCGAGGGCGATGACGTGGCGCAGATCTACATCCTGCCGGTGCAGGGCGGAGAGGCGCAACGGATGCTGGTTCTGGCGTCGGCCGCGGCGAATCCGAAGTGGCGGCCGGATGGATTGGGATTGCTGTTTGAATCGACAGTGAAAGGCTCGGGGAAGAATCCTGGCAAATCGACCGCGCGGGTTTATGACAACATGCCGGTGCGGTATTGGAACGCGTGGCTGGAAGATAGCCGGCCGCATTTGTATGTTTGGGAGTTTGGTTGGACGAGCCCTATCGATTTGTTGACTGGTGGAAAACTGTTCGAATCGGCGGGATTCTCGGGCATTCGCGGGGGATTGAGCTCAGATACGAGTTTGCAGCCGGCGTGGTCGCCGGACGGGCGGGAGATCGTGTTTGCCGCGACTGTGAACAAGAACGAAATGATGCGGGCAGAGACCGAAACACATCTGTTTCGCGTGAGCAGGCAGGGTGGCGAACCGCTGCAACTGACGACAACGGGGAACAGCTATACCCGGCCGCGATTTGCACCCGATGGGAATTCGTTCTACGCGCTGCAGGACCGGACGGCGACAGCCCAGCACCCGTATTCATTGACCCGGCTAGCTAAGTTCGCTTGGCCGGCGGCGGGAGCGCCGCGCGTGTTGACGGCGTCGTTCGACCGGGGCGTTGCGGGATTTACCGTGCCGGTCGATGGGGCCTCCCTCGTTTTCGACGCAGAGGACGAGGGGTTCACCAAGTTATTCCAGTTGAGCGCGAATGGCGGGACG
>Ga0105048_10004367_pt1 | contig 23056 bp, 21 predicted proteins | sample MAT05_FD_78382 | JGI IMG/M metagenome (GOLD analysis project Ga0105048, IMG submission 78382) | Freshwater microbial communities from Lake Fryxell liftoff mats and glacier meltwater in Antarctica - MAT-05 | ecosystem: Environmental > Aquatic > Freshwater > Ice > Liftoff microbial mat | place...
ATTCATCTGGCCACGCTGCTGCGCCGCGAGTTTCACGACCTGCGCGGAGCCATCGCCGAGCTCACCGCCGCGCTCGCGCGCAACCCGCCGCAGAGCGCCGAGCTGGCCTATCAGGTCGCCACGCTCTACTTCGAGCTGCAGGATTACCAGCAGTGCGAGATCGAGGCCTCGAAGGTGGCGCGAAAATACGAGACCAGCGTGTTTGTCGACGACGCGTTGTTTTTGCGCGGTCAGGCCCTGTCGATGATGGAGGGCAAGAAGCTGGAAGCCCAGCGCGCGTTCATGGATCTGGTCGACAAGTTCCCCGACTCGGAGCTCAAGCCGCATGCGCTCTTCGAGCTGGGCCGGTTGAAGAATGATCAGGGCGAGAACGAGCGGGCCATCGAGCTGTGGGTCGAGGCGCTCAAGACGCACCCTGACCCGCGGGTGGTGCAGAGCTCCATCTCGATGGTGCGCTTGCGCCTCCGTGAGACGACGCCTGACGGGGTGGGCAACGCTGCCAAGGCCTTCGACCGCGGCGTGCCTGGCGCGTCGGGCGAGGGCGGGCCGGTCGCGGTGAAGGGCCCTCCACCGAAGAACTCGGTCGAAGCGGTTGGCGGCACGGCTGAGGAGGCCGCGGCCGAAGCTCACATGAAGGGCGAGGCGATTCCTGCAGTGCCGGTGGCACCGAAACCCGCCCCATGACGGTCTGTGGTCTCGATTTCGGTACCAGCAACAGCGCGGTCGCTTTGCCCAGCGGCGAGGTGCTCCGCATCGACCCGTCAGCGGAGCAAGCGCGGCTGTTTCGCTCGGTGCTCTTCTTCCCCGAAGACTCGCCTGAGACGCTCGCGGGCCACGAAGCCATCGAGCGCTACCAGGAGGACAACTCCGGGCGCTTCATTCAGTCGATGAAGACCTGGCTGCCGAGCACCTCGTTCAGCAAGACCATCATTCGGGGCAAGCCGTACGCGCTCGATGAGCTGATCGCGGTGTTCTTGCGGCGCCTGCGAGCCCAGGCCTCAGAGGCGTGCGGCGAAGCGGTGACCGAGGTGGTGATGGGGCGGCCCGCGCGCTTCTCGACCGACCCCGCCACCGATGCCTTCGCGCAAGAACGACTGCGGAGCGCCGCCAGCCTCGCCGGGTTCGAGTCGGTTCGGTTCTTGATTGAGCCCATCGCCGCGGCGCTGACCTACGAGGCGACGCTGAAGCGCGACGAGCTGGTGTTGGTGGCCGACTTCGGCGCCGGCACTACCGACTTGACGCTGATGTGGCTGGGGCCCTCGCACCGCACGAACCCAGACCGACGGGTCGACGTGGTCGCCTCGGGCGGCGTCTACGTGGGCGGAGATCGCTTCGACGCGGCGATCATGAAGAATAAGCTGCTGACGTACTTCGGTCAGGGCTCGACCTATGAGGTGGGCTTCAAGCGAATGCCGATGCCGACCTACGTGCTCGGCCGGTTGCTCTCGTGGCACGAGATGTCGCTGATTCGCGAGAAGTCGACCCGCGAGCTGATCGACCAGATGCTGAAGACCGGCGACAAGAAAGACGCGATCAAGGCCCTGCACGACCTGGTGATGTACAACCTGGGCTATCGCCTCTTTCGCGCCATCGAGCGCGCGAAGGTCGAGCTGTCGACGAAGAACAAGTCGGTGATTGAGTTCGACGAGGAGCGCATTCACGTGCGCGAGGCGATTACCCGCGATGAATTCGAGCGGTACTCGGGCGGGCTCATCGAAGAACTCGAGGCGTGCACCGATGCGGTGCTCGAGAAGGTGCCGAGCCAGTTGAAGATTGATTCAGTGTTTCTGACCGGCGGGTCTTCGCAGATACCGGCGGTGCGGAAGCTGTTCGCGCGCAAGTTCGGCGAAGAAAGGCTGCGCTCAGGCGATGCGTTCACCAGTGTCTGCGAGGGTTTGGGCCGCGGAGCCGCTGAAGGCTTCGCCCTGAGCGACGCTGAACCGTAAATCAGCGACTCCGGGCTGACATTTGGCGATGGGGCTCCACCAAATCGCGTCTTCGGCGTTTTCTGCAGGCGCTTCAGCCCTTTCCGCATGCGCTTCCGGGTCAAGTTTGACTCCATCAGGCGCTTTCACTGACCGCTTCAGCGTTTCACCCATGCGCAACATCGTTTCAGAGCATGCGGAGATGCTTTGCGCGGCCCCATCAGCCCAGCGCTGGGAATGAAGTCGAGTGCTTTTCGCGACTCGACCGGCGTTGCAGCCGCCGCGGGTGCCGCGCACCTCGCCTGCGGCTCATCGCGAATTTGTATCACTTCAACTTCATCGCCTTGACCTGGTCTGCTCGCTTCTGGTTCTCGGCTTTGATGTGGGTCTGGTGCTCGGGCGAGCCGACCACATCCATGACCAGCGCGTGGGCCTTCGCGTAGTCCTCAGGCGCATTCGTGCCCATCAACTTGGCGGCTTCGCGAACCCGGTCGGTGTTCTCCTTCGAGTAGGTGCGCGCGCTCATCTCGTTCAATAAGCGACCCATCACCTCGGGAGGAAGAGAGGCTGGCGCCCTCCCCGCCCGTGAGCCCGCGGCCGGAGCCTCCGCGGCCTGCGGACGGGCAGGCGTAGCAGACGCACGCTCGGCGCGCGCGACGGCTTCCGCGGCCGCGACCTCAGTGGTGCGCTGCGGCACCGGCTGGCTCCGCATAGGCACTTGGAGAGCCTGGCCCTGGGGATGGGTGACCGCCGCAGGTTGAGCCTGAGGCGGCTGGGATCGAGGTTCGCCCTGCAGTGCTGCGGCTGTTGGCGGATCTGTCGCCACGTCGGCTCTCTGCGGAACCGGTCGAGCGCCTGCAGGCGGCCGCCAACCGGCCTGGGCTTCGGGTACCGGCGCGGGAGGAGGTGGAAGCTTGAGCTTCTCTCCAGGGTAGATCCAGTGCCCGTCCGGCGCGCGCCGTGGCCCGTTCGGCAGCTGCTTCGTGACCTGAGGGTTGTGCTCGCGAAGCAAGTCGACGAGCTGCGGCACGCTCAAGCTCTCGTAGCGTGCGTCCGCCCGCAGGCCTGTGGCTATCTTGGTAAGCGAATCGCCCGTCGCAACGGGGTACTCACCTGCGGCACCCGCAGCGCCGCTCGCTTCTTCGCGGCTGGCAGTTGCGCGAGGTGACTGGGTGGGCGGGGCGCGAACGCTCGGGGGAACCATCAGTGACTGTTATCGCCCGGTTGGCGGCAGAGGTGTGTCTGCCCGGAGTCATTTTATCTGAGATATTTCAGGCATGTAGCGTTGATGTGTTCTCACTGTCGCCACCGGTTAGAGAGACCACCAGGTGATTGGTCGCGGCTCTTCGCCTTGGTGAGCCCAGCTCAATCGTTGATGTGCCCGAGCGGCGTGCCGTCGTTTGGGTGACGGTCGTCACGAGCAAAGAGCTGGTCGGCAACTTCAAGAATGCGGGTCGCGAACGGCAGCCGCAGGGCGAGCCCGAGTTGGTCGACGTCCACGATTTTCCCTCCGACGCAGTAGGCAAAGCGATTCGGTACGGCATCTATGACGTTGAGGCCAACGACGGCTTCGTCAACAGGGTGGCCCGCGTCATCAAGAAGTCTTGCCGCACGCAGTTGCTTGAGCTGTCGAAGTACTGCTCGACGAGCGCGTCGTACTCGCGGCGGAAGTCGGCGAGCTTGGCGGCCTCAGGGCTGCTCTCGATGAACCGCTTCACCGGGCCCGCGAACCGCTCACTTTGATCGCGATGGTGTGCCGGGCTGAGCGCGGCGTTCCACATGGTGGCGCGATCGAAGCGCAGGTCTTTGACGCCCGCCCCGAGTCGCTCGCGAATGACCGCCGGGTCGCCCCACAAGACCGGTGACGGCACGGCCTGCGGCGGAGGACCCGCGTACCGCGCGGCGATCTGAAACATGCGCCCGGTAAAGAGCTCGCCCGGCCAGGTCGAGAAGGCAATGACCCCGCCCGGTTTGAGAACGCGGAGCATCTCCGCGGCGGCGACCTCGGGCCGTGGCGCGAACATGTGGCCGAACTGACTGAGCACCACGTCGAACGTCGCGGGGTCGTACGGGAGCGCCTCGGCGTCACCTTCTCGCCATTCGACCTCGACGCCCGCGAGTGCGCTGTGCTGCTTGGCCGCGGCGAGGAGCTCCGGCGTCAGATCGAGGCCGCTGACTTGCGCTCTCGCCCTCGCGGCGGTGACCGCGACCACGCCGGTGCCGCACCCGACGTCGAGCACGCGTTGACCCGGCTTGACTCCAGCGAACGTCACCAGCTTCGCGGCCGCGGTCATCGTCGCGATCTCGAGTGGTGCGAAAAAGGCCCAGCCCTTGCGCTGAGCGGCCTTGAACTCTGCGAACGCTGTATCCATGTCGTGCCCCCCCTAGGCACCCACCTTCGGCTCAGGAAGAAAATCGGCGCAATGAAATTCGACCACCGAGCACCGTTGGGGTGTCGCTGGCACAGACCACGCAACCTCTTGGTGTCCCTGCCGAGAACTTGGAAGAGGAGACAACAATGACAACAATCACCACCCAGGGTCAGGCCCTTCGAATCGCTTCCATGAACCGCCCAACGCTTGATGCCGGCGACGCAACCGGGATGCGCGCCGTGTCTGTTCTAATTTCCTCGCTTCCAGTGGAGTCCCAAAAGCTGGCTGTCAATATTAGCCGCGACCCCAGGCTGAATGACTTTGTGTGGGGCAGAGGCCTGAGGGCACTCGAAGAGAACCACCGCCTCGAACAGGAGCTGTCGGCGCTCGAAGTTGCGAACTACCTGCGTTCTCTCCACGGGCAGACGCCGCTCGTTCAAAAGGCGAGAAAGCAAGGCCAGGAGCTGCTGCGACTGGTCCTCTCAATGCGCGGTATTCCTCTGTAGCTCACATCAGTGCCTGGATTGAGCGCTCAGGGCACGCGCCACGAGAACTCATACGGCCCGCTGGTCGCATGCAGAGCGTTGTAGAGCGCGACATCAGGTTGTCGGCTGCTCGGCCCATCGAAGAACTCGAACTTCGTTGCATCATCGGCGCTCGGCGCGAGTTGCGAGAAGTCAGCGTTGTCGAGCCACCGTCGCGGGTCCACCTGCAGGTGCAGCGTGCCCTCCGAGCCGAGCGTGAGCGCCGCAGCAATCGGCGAGACGATGCGCTGCTTGCACAAGGGGTTCGTCCCCGGCAGCGCGGGCGAGGCGGGCAATCGCCGATTCGCCCCGATGGTGATGGCGGCCTTGAACGGCCAGGTAGCCCCGCCCCTCTTCGCGGAGCCCTCGAGCGAAAGCACCACCGTCTTCTCGTCATCGGCATTCACGTCTTGCGCGGTCAGCCACAGCTCGCCCGCGCGAGTAGGCGCATCCGTCCCCACCCCTTTGACGGGAAACGGTTGCGGATCGGGGTTCAGCACGTCGATGCGCAGTGAGCCCTTCACCTCGCCCGAGTAGATGCCGGGCAAGATGCACGCGGTCTCGCCGGTGTAGTTCGCGGGGTTGGTCTGATTCAAATACACCGCGCCGACGAACAGCTCGGCAGAGGTGAGCGTCACCTCGAACCCGCTCGCGGCAGTGAACCGATACGGCTGGCCCGCCACCGCGTCGTTCGGCCCGCTCGCGGTCGCATCGAACTCGACCAGGCGACCTCCAGTGCTCTGCACGCATGCACAGAGCAACGTGATGAAAGAGCACCCGAATGCGCGGCTCATGACTCGCCTCCAATGTTGAACGCCACGGTGAGAAACACCTCGCGTGGGGCGCCCGCGGTGAACAGCCGGCCGGGCACCAGCGTGGGGTAAGGCGCGGTGGTGCGAAAGTCGGCGGTGTAGTTGAACTCCGACTCGCGGTACCGGGTGTTGAACAGATTGGTGGCGCCGACGCCCACCGTCACGAAGCGCCAGGTCACCTCGAGGTTGATATCCGTCACGAAGATGACGTCGCTGCGCTGCCCGAGCGGGAGCGCCCGCCGCCCGACAAAGGTCATGCCTACGCCTGCGCTGGCCCGCACCGCCGAGCCCATCACCTCGAACGGCAGATTTCCAAAGAACGCGGCGTCGGCACGGGTGACCAGATCGGGCACGTAGGGCACCAGCAGCCCGGTGTCGTCGAAGCGCGAGGTGACGTAGGTCGCGTGGCCTGAGAGGTCGAAGAATCCTCCGCGCACGCGAGCCTGCAGCATTCCGCCGAGCCGGGTGGTCGCTCCGCCGAGCACGTTGCGGCCGATGGTCTCGGAGAAGATCAGATCCTTGTCGACCCGGGTGCCGAAGATCACCGCGCGGGCGCTCACGTCGAGCGCGTCACTGTGGAGGCGCTCCTTGACGTACGACGCGCCGCCCTCCCACGCCCGAATCGAGGCGAACGGGGTATCGCGGTTCTGATTGACGAACTGAGGGTCGATGCTGCGCACACCGCTGCCGTACGAGGCGGCGAAGGTCACCGATTTCCACGGGCCCAGGAGCAGGCTCGCGCGTGGCATGAACGCCGCACCGGTCGCGCTGACCCGCTCGGTCGGTTCTCGCGGGAGCCCGAAGTCGCGCTGCGACAGACAGCTGGCGTCGCCGGGTGGGTCGCTCACCGATGGCCTGCGCACCGACTGCACCGCGCAGTTGTTCTGCACCGAGTAGGTGAAGAGATCTGCACGCAGCCCGCCGCGCAGCACCAGCCAGTCGAACAGCGAGAGGTTGCCGTCGGCGTACAGCCCGAGGTCCGAGAGCTTCGAGTCGAGATCGATGTTTTTCCGGTACGGCGTGTTGCTGTCAGCGCCGGCGAGAATGCGCTGCTGCTGACCACCGGTGACGTCGAAGCGGGCCGAATAGCCGAGCTCGATCTCTTGCGGCCGGTTCATCACCCGCGTGCGGTAGCGGCCGTACCCCTTCGCGCCGACTGTCATCGCGGTGATGTCACGGTCGACCAGATCTCCGCGCTGATCATGCGGAGTCTGCTGGGGCTCCTGCGTGTCGGTGATGAACCCGGTGAAGTTCTCGAGCAGCCGCGAGCTTCGATACGTCGCGAACACCTGATGGTGGTTGGTGAAGTTACCCTCGTGGTTGTGCAGGTCGGCTGACACCGAGAAGCGCTGGGTGTCGCCGCCCTGCCGTACATCGTAGGTGTCGTAGAAGCCCAGCCGCCCGTTCACCAGGTCGTCTTGCCGAACCACGCCCGCGGTCTTGAACTGGGTGGCGTAGCCGTTGGCGGCGAGCCGAAAGGTGGTGGTCTCCGACAGCGTGCCTTCGTACTGCAACATCGCCCGCGCGCTCTGCGAGCCCCGGTTCTGGCCGAAGCCATCGCTGCGGCCGATCTGCACGCCGGCGTAGGTGTGCGACGACTGATTCCTCGGCCCCCACAGCAGCACCAGCCTCTGCGAGTTGAAGGTGCCGACAGTGCCCTTCACGGTCAGCCCGCGCTGGGCGAGACCCATTTGGTAGTCGGCGCTGCCGGCGACTGCGTAGTTGCCTTGTCGCGGGTCGAAGGGGCCTTCGACTACGCGAAAGCCCTCGACCAGCTCAGAGATGATGAAGTTGGTGTCGGCGAACCCGTTGCCGTGCAGGTTGCCGGAGTCGTTGATCGGCGTGCCATCGATGCTCAGCTCGATGTCCTGGCCTTCACGCGCATCGAACCCGCGCAAGAAGATGCGTTGGGGGTGGCCGTCGCCGCCTTCGTTGGTGAGCAAGATGCCGGGTGCGAGCTTGAGAAACTCTGCCGCGTTTTTTCGGGGCACCACGCGCTGCTCGCCCAGATCGAAATGAAAGTCGCTCGGCCCGCGGCTGCGCGGCAACGTGCGCCCCAAGACGATGGTCGACATCTCGTGCGCGGGGTGACCGGCGTCGACCTCTTCGACAATCATCACCACGCCAGCGTCGGGCTCGAGCGCGGGCGCGTCGGCCCTCATCCCCGCGTCGGGCGAGACGTCGCCGGGCCAAGGCATCGAGAAAGTGAGGCGGGTGCGGCTCTCGATGGCCACCCCCTCGTGCGAGGCCGGGCGAAAAATCCACTGCGCGAGCGCGCTCGTCGAGGCCTCGTCCCACGAGGGGCCGGCCGACTCGATGACCGCGATGTCGACCGCGCGCCCGTCGGGGTTGATGGTGAATTCGAGCAGCACGTGACCCTGCGTCGGCGGGTCGACCCCCACCGGTACCTGGGCCTCGACCCGGCTGATCACGCTCGGCGGTTGAACCTCACCGGCAAGGGCGATCGCGGCGCAGAGCAGCGCGCCCGCGAAGAGGCAACGAGTGACAGAGGTAGACACGGGTGAGGCTCCGACAGCTGCAAGGGGAGACGGCTTCGAACGATTCGAAAAAATCAGCTCGACGCCGCTCGAGGCGGTGACGCCTTCGGAGCCCAGCACAACACTGCCAACGGGTTTCTCGCCCAGCGATGACCGCTCGCCGTCTGTGCTCCATCGCCGCCCGACGCCTCGAGCGGAGCCTGACCCGCTTGGAGCGCCGTGGGCAGCTGACCGACCTTCGCCGCAGTGCAGGTGAGGTCGGCGCCGGGCGCTGACTCGGTGGGGCTGCCGCACCAGCTCGCCTGCGCATGCTGCTGATGCGAGGCCGTCGGGTCGCGCAGCACCTGATGTCGATGCTGCACCTCGCCCGAGCCTGACAGCGAGAGTTCGTGCGCCGCGAAGGCCGAGTGCGTCGCCACCAGCAGATGCGCCGCTACCAGTAGCAGCGAAACCACGAACCGTGGGAGTGACGAGGCGGACATGCGAAGGCGCGGTTTAAAGACCCGTCAGGTCGCTGTCAATAGATGCACTTCAGTTGCAATAGCACCGGCACCCCTGCGAGGGTGGCCTGATGACCGAGACCGTGGCGAAGAATGGCCTTCGTACGCTGGCCATCGTCACCAGTGTGATGTTGGTGGCGCTCGCCTTGTGCTTCGGGGCGGGGGCGCTGGTGGTGTACCGGTTCAGCGAGTCGATTGACGGCAACTGGTCGTCGGCTCCGGTCTCGTCGGCCAAGGCGCGCGACCTGTTCGGCATCGAGGTGTTGCCGAAGGTGGTGCTGCAGACCCAGCAACGGGAGGGCGGCTTTCAAGACTCGTTCTACGACGCGCTGGTGCAGGTGCCCCTGGGCAGCGGAGAAGCGTTCTTGGAGGACAACCATCTGGCGCGAGACCCCGAGGCGCTGGGCTCCTTTCCGGGAGCGGTTGATCAATTCGAGCAGCGCATTCGTGACCTGGCCGCGCCCAAAGGCGAGCTGAGGGTGGTGCCCCTGACAGGTGTGCGTGAAGCCCACCTGGCCGATGGGGGGTCGGTGGTCGAGTACCGCAACGTGTTGTTGCTGGAGTTCGATGATCAGCTCTGGGTGGCGCTGGTGGCTTTCGACACCTGAAAACTTGCCGAGCCACAGGCCTGTGAAAACGTGTTGCGCATGACGACTCGCCGAAACACGTTGCGTCGAACGATGCGCCTGCCGCTCTCGCTGGGCCGCCGATTGCCGGCGCTCACCGCCGATGTGTCACGCGGTGGTTTTCAAGCGGAGCTCGCCCAGGTGTTCTTGCCCGGCTCGAAAGTGCACGGGTATTTTCTGGTCGATGACGCCGAGGTCGCCTTTCAGGGCACCGTGGCCTGGGCCGAGGCGGGCAACCCCCAGCTGAGCGTGTACAGCCGCATCGGGGTGACCTTTGACCACACCCCGGAAGGCCTCAAAGCCTGCTTCGCCCAGCATGACGCCCGGCCCCGCCGTCTCAAGAAACGCTGATTTTTCAATACTCGAGAGCAACTGACGCTTCGCGGCAGCGACAATCAAACATGAGCTCGACCATTCCAGACCGGCCGGTTGCGGGCGCTTCACGGGCCGGGGCAGTGGCCAAACCAGCCGCTCACGCTTCAGTCGCGGCGGGAAAGCTGGCTCAAGCCGAGTACCAGAAGTCGCTCGAGCGGCATCAGCGCCCGTCATTTGCGCTCCGCTTGCAGGTGCCCTTGTCGAAGGTGCCGGAGGCCGTGCGCGAGAAGTTCGACGCGCTGCGCGCTGAGAACCTCGGCTCGCGTCTGCAAGTCGCCGCCTGGGAGGTCAAAGGCGAGCTGGTCTATTTCGCTCACGCCATCGACGGTGACCACGCGCAGGTGCTGGCGGTGACCGCGCAGGGTGCGATCTCCGCCCAGGGCACTGCGCTTGAGCAAGACGGCGCCGCGGGGTGGAAGGTCAAATGGCGTTAGAGTCGTGTCAGTGCCCACGCGGCCGCTTCGGCGACGCCCGCGTCAGGGTCTGAGGCGAGCTGACTGAGGGTCTGCTTCACCGCGAGCGTCGTCGCCCCCATCGCCCCCAGCGCGTAGGCCGCATTTCTGCGCAGCCCATTGAACCCCGCGCGCGCCAACGGCGAGCCGGGCACGAGCTGTTGGTACTGCTCGGCGGTCATCGCAGCCAGCTGGGTCACCGACAGCGCGCTGAACGCGCGGGGTGCGAAGCGCTCCGGCCCGAGCAGGGGCGAGGCGTTGAGCGGGCAAACGTCTTGGCAGATGTCGCAGCCGAAGACGATGTTGGGCATCGAGATTCGCAGCGCCTCGGGCACGGGGTCGGTGTTCTCGATGGTCTGATACGAGAGACACAGCCCGGCATCGACCACCTGATCCGCGACGATGGCGCCGGTCGGGCACGAGGTGATGCAGAGCGTGCAGCGACCGCACTGATCAGCGGTGGGGCCACCCGCATAGGCGTGGGCCTCCACCTCGGCGTCGAGCGTCATCGTCGCGAGCACCACCCACGAGCCCAGCTCCGGAGTGATGAAGCACGAGTTCTTGCCGACGAACCCCAGGCCCGCGCGCGCGGCCCACACTTTCTCCATCACCGGGCCGGCGTCGACCGAGGCGTAATCGTGGGTGTCGGGCCACTCGGCTCGAATCGCCCGTCGCAGCGCCCGAATGCGATCGCGGCCAGTGGCGTGGTAGTCGCGGCCCCGGGCGTAGCGGGCGATGGGGCTGGGCGCATCGGTGCGCCAATAGTTCGAGGCCAGCGCGATGACCGTCTTCGCGCCCGGCAGCAGCTGCGAGATGTCGAGCCGTTCGGCCAGCTTCAGCGTCATCCAATCGAGGTGGGCGTGATGACCGGCCTCGAGCCACTGCGCGAGGTGACGCGGGTCGATGGGCTCGGCGCGGGCGAAGCCGACCGCGTCGAAGCCAGCAGCCAGGGCGAAGGCGCGCAGCTTCGCCGCCGGTATCACCCCGCTCACGCCGTTCAGTCTTTCGCGGGGTGCCACGGCACGTCGGTCACTCCGCACTTGAAGTTGGCGAAGCGCGCCATAGTGAAGAGCAGATCAGACAGCCGGTTCAGGTACACCACCACCTCGGGGCCAATCTTGCCTTCGCGCAGCAGCGGCACGGTTCGCCGCTCGGCTCGCCGACACACCGTGCGGGCCAGGTGCAACGCGCTCGCGGCCTTGCACCCGCCGGGCAGAATGAAGCTGGTGAGCGGCGCCAGCTGGGCGTCGAACCCGTCGATGGCTTTCTCCATGTCGGTGACCCACTCGCTCTTGATCTTGGGTATCGCCTTCTCGGCTTTGGAGCCCGCTGGCGTGGCCAACACCGCCCCCACGGTGAAGAGCTGATCTTGCAGCGTCTTCAGCAACGCCTCGAGCGACTCGAGCCCCTCGGAGCGCGCCACGCCGAGGCAGGCGTTGAGCTCATCGACCTGGCCGTACGCTTCGACCCGGTTGTCTTCTTTGCCGATGCGCCCGCCGCCGAAGAGCGCGGTGTCTCCGCCGTCGCCGGTCTTGGTGTAGATCTTCATGGTGCTCCCGTTCGAACCAGCTCAACGAAGGTGACGTCTTTTTCGAGGCCCGGCCGGCGCGACACTTCTCGCCAGTGGCTCTTGTCGATGTGCAGAAAGGTGTCGCCGTTTTCGACCTCGCGATCGATCTCGGTCAAGAAGAGGTGGGTGGCCGAGGGCAGGGCCTCGACGTAGAGCTTGGCGCCTCCGATGATCAACGGCTCCTGATCAGTGGCGCGGGCCAGGGTCAGCGCCTCCTCGAGGTTCTTGGCGACCTCGCACCCCTGAGGCGCCTGCTCGCCGCGGGTGACCACGATGCTGCGTCGACCCGGCAAGGCGCGGCCGATCGACTCGTAGGTACGCCGGCCCATGATCATCGCGTGGCCCATGGTCACGCTCTTGAAGAGCGTGAGGTCTTCGGGCACGTGCCAGGGCAGCGCGCCGTTCTTGCCGATGACGCCGCCGCGCGCGACAGCGACGATCACCGCCAGCGGCTGCAGAGGAGCGCTCATATCGCCACCGGCGCTTTGATACCCGGGAGCGGGTCGTAGCCCTCGAGCGTGAAGTCTTCGAAGCGAAAGTCGAACAGGGTCTTGCGCTCGGGGTCGAGCTTCATCGTGGGCAGTCGGCGCGGGGTACGCGAGAGCTGCTCGGCGGCCTGCTCGAGGTGATTCAGGTACACGTGCACGTCTCCGAAGCTCTGTACAAAGTCGCCGACCTTCAGGCCCGACACCTGGGCCACCATCATCGTCAGCAGCGCGTAGCTGGCGATGTTGAAGGGCACGCCGAGAAAGAAGTCGGCGCTGCGTTGGTAGAGGTGGCACGAGAGCTCACCGTCGGCCACGTAGAATTGAAACATGGTGTGGCAGGGCGGCAGGGCGACCTGATCTGCCTCTTTCGGGTTCCACCCCGAGACGATCAACCGTCGGCTCATCGGTCGCTCGCGCAGCTCGGTCATCACCCGTCGCAACTGGTCGACACCGTCGTTGGCGTAGCCGCCGTCGGCATTCGGCGTGGCTCCGAAGTTGCGCCATTGGTGACCGTAGACAGGCCCGAGATCACCCGCCGCGCGGCCGAACTTGGCGGTCTGCTCCGCGGTGGCCCACTCATTCCAGATGGAAACGCCGACGTCTTGCAGCGGCTTGACGTGGGTGTCGCCGCGAACGAACCAGAGCAGCTCGTGCAGAATCGATTTGAGGTGCACCTTCTTGGTGGTGATAAGCGGAAACCCCTCGCGCAAATCGAACCGGAGCTGGTAGCCGAAGAGGCTCCGCGTGCCCACGCCGGTGCGGTCTTTGCGAACTTTCCCTTCGGTCACCAACTTCTTGAGCAGGTTGAGGTAGGCGACTTCAGACATGCGCCGATTTCTAGCTCAACTTGGTCGACGGTGAGCGCGAAGTGGGCGAGACGAGGCGCCTTGGGTATCTGATTTTGACTTTCATTCTCAACTTTGGGCATAAGTGAGCTTCGATGAAGTGGCTCGTGGTGCTCAGTCTTTTGGTGTCGTCGGTGGTGTCAGCGACCGAGTCGAGCGACGCGACGTGGCACCGGGTGGTGGGGCTGCTCCAGTACCTGGAGGGCGACTACCCCGCGGCATCGGCGAGTGGTGATGCGGCGGAGTTGGCTGAGCAGCGCGGGTTTGCCGACGAACTGGTGCGGGCACTTGAGAGTGATGCCCGGTACCTGCCTGCGGCGCGCGCGATTGAAGCGGCCATCGATGGGGGCAAGCCGGCCGCCGAGGTGAGCGGGCTGTGCCGAGCGCTCGCGCAGCAGCTGATCGCCGAGCAGCACCTGGTGCAGTCGCCGAAAGAGCCTCCGAGCTTGCAAGCGGGCGCGGCGTTGTTTCAGACCGCGTGCGCTTCGTGTCACGGCGCGAACGGTGATGGCGATTCGCCGATCGCGGCGGCGATGACTCCGAAGCCGGCCAACTTTCACGACGGCGAGCGAATGAGCACGCTGACGCCGTACAAGGTCTTCAACACCACCACCTTCGGCATCTCAGGCACGACGATGCCGGCCTTTGCCGGGCTCAGCGACCCCGAGCGTTGGAACCTGGCCTTCTTCATTTTCACGCTGCGGCAGCCGCCGTGCCCCAAAGACAGCGAGCCGCCTCCGAACGTGGGCCTTCGAGCGCTGGCGACCTTGACCGACGTCGAGCTGGCTCAGGGGCACGGTGAGAAGGCGGTGGCGTGCTTGCGTCGCGAGATGCCGAAGGTCGATGAGAAGTCGTCGATTGGGGTGGCGGTGGCCGGCGTGGGGCGTGCGCTGGAGCTGTCGAAAGCGAGTCGGCACGACGAGGCGCGGCAGGCCATCGTCGATGCGTACCTGTTGGGTGTCGAGCCGATCGAGCCGACCTTGCGTGCGCGTGACGGGGCGTTGGTCTCTGAGCTCGAGCGGGCCTTCACCCAGGCGCGGCTGACCGCGCAGCGGGGCGGAGACCTGCAGCACGACACGCAGCAGCTGCTCGAAGTGCTGCAGAAGGCCTCGACCCAGCGGGCGACGGGCGATTTCTGGTCGGTGTTCGTGACCGCCTTGCTGATCTTGCTGCGCGAAGGCTTCGAGGCGGCGGTAGTCGTGGGGGCGCTACTGGCGGTGTTGAAGAAGATGGGTGCGACCGAGCAGTCGCGGGTGGTGCACTTCGGGTGGATCTCGGCCCTGGGGTTCAGCGCGGTGGCCTACGTCTTCGGCCAACGCCTGCTCGCCGGCGCGAACCGGGAGTGGCTGGAGACCGTGGTCTCGCTCTTTGCGGTGGGAATGCTGCTGTACGCCGCGCTGTGGCTCAACGCGCGCGCGAACATGAGCAAGTTCATGGGCGAGCTGCGCGAGAAGATGAAGGGAGCGATCAGCAGCGGCAACCTCACCGGGCTGTTCTTGATCTCCTTCACCTCAGTCGGCCGCGAGACGCTCGAGACCGCGCTGTTTCTCGAGGGCCTGGCTGGCGACTCACCGACCGCCGTGGCCTGGGGCGCGGGAGCGGGGCTGGTGGTGCTGCTCGGGTTCATGCTGATGGTGCGCAGGGTGGGGTACGTGTTGCCGATGAAGACGCTGTTCAAAGCGTCGACGGTGATGCTGATCGCCACCGCGGTGATGCTGATCGGCAAAGGCTTCCACGGCCTCCAGGAGCTGGGAATCTTGCCGCTGTCGCCCAACGGCTTCTTCGCCATCGAGACGCTGGGCATCTATGCCGACTGGGTCTCGCTGACGCCCCAGCTGGTGCTCGCGCTGGGCCCAATCGCCTGGTGGTGGCTCCGTCGCCCGAACCGACCCGCCCCGGTCGAAGCCCGCTCGAAACCCACCCTGTGAGAACCTCGCCCGGTTGTAAGAATTCTCCGCACAGCCGAAAGCGAGTCGGCTTCGACTTCGAGCGGCCTCGTGACCTTGTGCCGCCTTCTCGATGACGGGGCGATGCAGCCGGCTCGCTCCGTGCATTGACCCATGGCTGTGACCCCCCATGCGCCCCCCAGCGACGACCTCGAACGTCGACGAGGTCAACGACTGAGGGCCTTTTTGAACATGATGGCCGTGGTGACGGGGCTCACGCTCACCACGTTCGCAGTGTGGGGCGCTCTTTTTGCGGCCTTCGGCTCGATGTTGATGTTGGCCGCGTCATTGCTCGGCCTCTTGGCGCTGGGTCGGAGCGCGAAACCGAAGAGGCACACTCGCGGTGCTGCGCGGTGTCTCGAGCACGTCGTCGTTGTTTTGGTTGACCATGCTGCCCGCTGTGGCGCTCGCCGTGGGGGGCCGCCGAGCCGCAAACATCGTGCTGGTCGGCACCCTCTCTATCGACATCGCTGCGCTGCTGATCATGGAGCACCGTTGGGTCGAGCCTCTGCTTGAGCACCAGATGAAGAACGGCGCCGGCACCCCTGTCGTCGGCACGGCCCTCTGCGGCATGTGCGACAACGGTGGTCAGGCCGCTCGAAAGGAGGCTCCGCCTGGGCTGGGTATGACGCTGCCCTCGCGCGCCAATTTCTCCAGAATCGCGATCGTATTCCGTTCGGCAATCGGCCAGACAAATGCGGCCACGTCGTCGTAAGCGCGAGCGACCAGATCGCTGACCGACGCCGGCTCGGTGAACGTTCGCAGCGCCTCGAGCACCTTTGCTTCGCGCCAGGCGCGATGAGCCAGGTACTCGTCGAGCTTCTCGGCGCCGTTGGGTATCGCCGGCCCATGCGCCGGGTAGATGGTGCCGACCAGCGCGCGCAGCCGCAGCAATTGCGAGAGATACTCGGTCATGTCGCCTTCGGGCGGGTCGATGACGATGGTGCCAACTCCCGCCACCATGTCGCCGACGACGGCGGCCTTGGTGCGCTCGTCGATCAACGTCACATGCCCTCGCGCGTGACCCGGCGTATGCAGCACGCGCCAGTTCATCGGCAGCGGCCCGTCGAGCTCGATGACGGTGCCCTCTCGCAGCCGCTTCGCCACCGGCCACCCGATTCGCTCGGCCGTCTTCTCATGCGCCCAGATCGGCAGCTGCAGCTTCTCGACCAGCCGCTCTACCCCGCCGATGTGGTCACCGTGATGATGGGTGAGCACGATGGCCTCGAGGGTGCAGCCCTCGGCCGAACGCAGCTCCTCGAGTCGCGCGATCAACGCGTCTATCTCACGATGATCATCTGAGCCCGGGTCGACCACCAGCAGCTGCCGCGTGCCCAGAATGTACGAATTCGTATGCGTCGCTGGCGGCAAGGTCGCAGTGCGCAGCGGCATCACCTTCACGCCGCGTTGAAACTCGATGCGGCTGGAGATGAATCTCGCATCGAGCCCTGGAGCCCCGCGCAAGCTCTCCACCGCACTCGCCTCGTCGCGAAATGCGCCCATCACCTGCAGCGCATGCATGTTCGGCGGGTGGAGCAGGGCGGTGCCCGCCTCCCACTGCGAGAGCGCCTCGGCTGGTCGCACCCAGGCGCCTTCAGACAGCTCACCGGGCCACACCTCGGCGCTCTGGCCCACTGGCAGCTCAGCCAGAAAGAAGCGCGCATCGAACCGCGCATTGGGAATGAACTCGGGCGTCACCCAGCGACCCGCGAGCTTGAAGTCGGCCGCGCGCAAGGTGAGGTGTTGCTCCAAGATCAGCGTCGCGAAGGAGAGCTTCTCAGCGAGCAGCGCGGTTCTCAGCTCCGCGAGCGGCAGGTGCGGCTGGCCCTGCACCAGCAAGACACCCGTCTCTTCGAACAGCTCGCGCGCCGCAGCGACGACCTGCTGCGCCTCGGGCCCTTCGGCTCCTTCGACTGGCACGGTGGCATCGGCCTCGTCGACCTTTCCGCCGGGGAAGGCGTAGAACCCTCCCGCGAAGCGCAAGCCCTTGTCGCGCTTGAGCCAGAACACCTCGGGCCCGGTGGCGGTGCGCCGATAGAGAATGACTGCGCTTGCATCGCGCGGCGTCGAAGGAGGCGGGGCGGCGGGCACTCCAGCCATCGCCTCACTCATGGCCGAGGCCTCCGGTCAGCTTGGAGATCAACGGCTGAGCGGCGGCGACCTGATCAGGCCGCACGTACAACCGCGACAACCTCACCGCGCCGCTGAAGCGTTGGTACAGCGGGGTGTACGCCGACACTTCGGTCAAACGCCCGCTCGACTTGTCGAGCACGAACAGCGACGGGCTCGAGCCCTCATCGAAGTACTTCGAGAGCACGCCGCGCGACTCGACAGAGTAGTGCTCGAGGCCCGCCTGGGTCAGCGCGCTCGACAGCTCGGCCATGTCGTAGCCCTGGTCTCGCTCGGTGAATTGCACCATTCGCCGAAACCCGCGCCGGGTGACGATGCGCTGGGCCCAGCGGTTCTTCGAGGCGCGCAGGGTGTGAATCAACGCCACGTCGTCGCAGGTCAGAAACGCGTCTGGGTCGGCGGGTATCTCGAACTCGCCGGGCGCCTCTTCGTAATACTGCCGTAGCATGTGGTCGAAGCTCACCGAGGTGTGGTGGTAATAGACCGAGAGAAACATGTGGTAGCGGCTGAGCAGAAAATCTTCGAACGCGAACACCGCCGCCCGCGACAACGCCAACACCGCGCGCCCGTCGAGCACCGCCGCGTTGAGGTTCTGGAGCACCCAATCGACGTCGTACCGGCCGTAGTTGACGCCCGTATAGAACGAGTCGCGCAGCAGGTAGTCCATCCGGTCGGCGTCGAGCTCACCTGAGACCATCGCCCGCAGCAGCGGCGCCCAATCGATGCCGCCGTCGCGAAAGCCCGAGCTGTTCGGCGCCTCTCGCCCCGTCACCAGCGAGGCCACATCGAGCGGCGTCACTCCGGCGTTCGCGTACACCTCGGTGATGGTTCGGGTCAGCTCGCTGTCGAGCAGAATGCGGGCGGTGAAGTCTTCGTGCGAGGCGAACTCCTCGCCGGTGTCGGTCCATGTGGGGAGCTTCAGCAGTGCGCGGCGCGGGGCGATCTTCTCTGAAGCGTGCGAGAGCGGCATGTGGCCGAGGTCGTGGCAGAGCACCGCCAACCGCACCGCCGCGCGAAAGCGAAATCGCGCTGGAGTGCTCAAATCAGCCTTCGCCGTCGCCGCGTCGAACAATTTCGACGCCACATGCATCGCTCCGAGCGAGTGTGCATGACGGGTGTGCGTCGCGCCGGGGAAGGCGAGATCGCCGAAGCCGAGCTGCCGTACGTTTCGCAGTCGCTGATAAAATCGACTGTCGACAATTTCCGTCTCTTCGTCGCTCACGGTTATGGTGCCGTGTATGGGGTCGCGAATGCGCACTGCTGCACTCCTTCTCTTTCTGTTGGTGCTCTCGTCTCACATCGCGTGATAGAGCGCGACCGCTCTCGATGCACATTGCGCTCCTCCACAATAGAGACCACACCCACCTCGATGATGACCCGGGCCGCGAAGCGCGTGAAGACGTCGTTCGCGTAGCGGCGGCGCTCGCCCAATCGCTCGAGGGTGGCAAGCGCACCGTCGAGCTGGTGCCCATCGATCAAGACCTGTTCACTCTGCACGAGTCGTTCGCGGTGCGTCGCCCAGATGTGGTGATCAACCTCTGCGAGTCGCTCGCCGCCGACAGCCGGGGCGAGATGCTGGTACCGGCGATGCTCGACCTGCTGCGGGTGCCCTACACCGGCTCGTCGGCGCTCTCGCTGGCGCTGGCGCTGCACAAGAACAAGGCCAAAGAGATTCTGCACGCTCGCGGCGTGCCCACCCCGGGCTTCTGCGTTGTCGAGCGGGTCGAAGACCTGGTTCGGGTGAACCTGCCGTTTCCGCTCATCGTCAAGCCGGCTCGTGAAGACGCCTCGATGGGCATCGACTTCGACTCGGTGGTGCACGACCAGGTCTCGCTCGGTCGCGCGGTGGCCCGGGTGCTGCGCACCTTTCACCAGCCTGCGCTGGTCGAGGTCTTCATCGCCGGCCGCGAGATCTACGTGCCCCTGTTGGGCAACGGAGCCCGCCGCGCCTTGCCGCTGACCGAGATTCAGTTCGGAAAAGCGTTCGATAACCAGCCCAACATTCTCTCGTACATCGCCAAGTGGGACGAAGCGTCACCCGAGTGCATCGACAGCCCTTCGGGCCCGGCGGTGCTGACGGCTGCGGTCGAAGCGCGCTGCATCGACGTCGCCCTGGCGGCGTTCGAAGCCCTGGAGTGCCGCGATTACGGGCGTGTCGACCTCCGTGTCGATGCCAGCGGCAACCCTTTCGTCATCGACATCAACCCGAACTGCGATCTCCACCCGCAGGCGGGCTTCGCCAAAGCCGCCGCTGCCGCGGGCATCGGGTACGCCGATTTGGCCTTGCATCTGGTGGAACTCGCGGAAGAACGACGCCATGGAAATCAGGCCCCTCTCGCAATCGGACCGACAGCCGCTCGCCGAACTGCTCAGCCGCATCGAGACCTTCACGCCGGACGAGCATCAAGTCGCGCTCGAGCTCATCGACGTCGCCCTCCAGCCGAACAACACTGACTACCAGGTCTTCGTCGCCATTCGCGAACGGGTCGTAGGCTACGTCTGTTACGGCCCGACGCCGATGACCGACGGCACCTACGACCTCTACTGGATCGCCTCTGACCCGCAGGTGCGCGGCCAGGGCGTCGGCGCGGCCCTGGTCTCGGCGATGGAGGGTGACCTGCGACGCCGAAAGGGCCGGGTCATTCGGGTGGAGACCAGCGCGATGGAGGCCTACGGGCCCACTCGTGGGTTTTATGCCGCCATGGGCTACAAAGAAGAGTCGCGGTTTCGCGACTTCTACAAGCCCGGCGAAGACCTGATCATTCTCGCCAAGCGGTTGTGAATCATCGCGGGAGCACTGCGTTGGGGCCTGCTACCATCGAGGTCTCCCATGCTCCGTTCTTCTGCGTCTGTGTCGGTCAGGTATGTCGTGTTGGTGCTGCTCGGCTCGTTGCCGGCGTCGGCCCAGAAAAAGGCGCCAGCCCCCGCGCCCCTCTCAGACGCGGTCACCGTGCTCCGCCCCGCCGAGGGTGAGTATTTCGGGCTGTATCTGATGGGCAAGAAGGTGGGCTGGCTCAACGCCACCGCCAAGCTGAACCAGGCGGGCGATCAGTTCACCGCCGTCAACGACTACCACTTCAAGATTCTGGTCGGCACCCGCACCTCGGTTCGCCTGCTCAAAGAGACCAAGGTGTACGAGGCCAAGCCCAACGGCAAGTTGCTCTCGTTCAAGCTCGAGCAAGCGGGCGATGGCGGCGAGCAGCTGCTCGAAGGCACCGCGTCTGCCACCGGTATGTCGGTCTCGCGCAAGCGGCCGGGTCACTCGAACGAGACCTTCAGCATGGCGGCTCCGCTCGAGACCGTCGAAGACGCTGATCAGGCGCGGGTCGCGCTCAAGCGCAAGAAGACGGTCGTGGGCACCATCGTCGACACCACCGAGCTCAAACAATACAAGGTGACCACCACCGCTGAGGCTGAAGAGTCGCGCATGGTGCGAGGTGTGAAGGTCAAGCTGCAAAAAGCGGTGACCATCTCTGAGAAAGAGAAGGTGCCGACGCAGTCGTGGTTCGACGAGAAGGGCCGCACCCTCGAGGTGCGCTTCGGCACCACGATGACCGCCAACGCCGAGCCAGAAGAGGTGGCCAAGCGCTTCGACGTGGTCGAGGTGTTTGGGCTCACCCGGGTGGTGTTGCCCCGGCCGATGCCTCCCTCGGCGCGCCAGGTGCCGGGGTCGGTGACGCTGGTGGTCAGCGGGCTGCCCGAGAAGTTTCGCATCACCACCGCGCGTCAGATCTTCAAGCCGCTCGCCGGCGACAAGGTCGAGGTGCTGCTCAAGGCGGCGGTGCCGGAGAAGCGCGCTCCTCGCCCGCTCAGCGACCCCAACGGGGGGGTGAACCTCGAGAGCAACATCAACGTCGAGAGCAACAACCCCGAGATTCGCGCCACCGCGAAGAAAATCGTCGGCGACGAGAAAGACGCCTGGGCCGCCACCAAGAAGATCGGCCGCTGGGTGTACCAGAATGTTCAATCTGATTACGGCTCGTCGTCTGATCGCTCGACCGACGTGCTCAAGACGATGAAGGGCGATTGCACCGAGCACTCGCTGTTGGCGGTCGCGCTGCTGCGGGCCTCGGGCATACCGGCCAAGCGCGTCGACGGCATGGTCTACGTGATGAACGAAGACAACGTGCCCGCGCTGTACTGGCACGAGTGGGTCGAGGCCTACGTCGGAGAGTGGACGCAGCTCGACCCGACCTTCGGGCAAGACGTGGCCGACGCCACCCACTTCGGGGTCGGCGAAGAATCGAACGCGGAGATCACCCCGTTGATCGGCTCGATCAAAGTCACTGACCTTCGCTGAAACTGACATGGCGGCGCTCTTCGGCCGATATCAGCTGCTGAAGAGAATCGCGGTCGGCGGCATGGGCGAGGTGTTTCTCGCGCGGCGCGGCGATGTGACGGTGGTGATCAAGCGGCTGCTGCCACACCTGGCGAACGACGTTGGCGCACAAGCCCGGTTTCGCGATGAGGCGCGGCTGGCCTCGCAGGTCAGGCACCCCAACCTGGTGAAGGTGCTTGAGCTGGGTCAGGTCGAAGGCCAGTGGTTTCTGGTGATGGAGTACGTGCGAGGCGAGTCGCTCCATCAACGCATGACGGAGGGGCGGTTCGGGCTCGATCAGACGCTTCGCATCGTGGCCGACCTCGCCGGCGCCTTGAGCGCGGTGCATTCGGCGCGCGACGCGAGCGGCCAAGCCCTGCACGCCGTGCATCGCGACGTCACCCCGCGCAACGTGATCATCGATGAGGCGGGGGTGGTGAAGCTGATCGACTTCGGGGTCTCGGCTGTGCGAGGCGGAGGCACGCTCGAATACGCCGCGCCCGAAGAAGAGCCTGATCACCGAGCTGATCAGTACTCGCTGGGCATCATCTTCTGGGAGCTGCTGAGCGGCCGCGGCCTCTTTCACGCCGACTCCGATGCCCAGACGGTGGAGCTGATCGAAGCCGGCCTCATCGCCAGACCTCCACCGTCGGTGAGCGACGAGATTGTCGAGGTGGTGATGCGCATGCTGGCTCGAGACCCCGCCGCGCGCTTTTCCAGCTGCGACGAGGTGAGGCTGACGGTGCACGAACTGCTTGAGCCTCCGACCGCTCCGTTAGCGGCCTCGAGGGTGGTGGTGCGGTTCGAGCGACCGACCACCTCGTTCATCGGGCGGGCCCGAGAGCTCGCTGACCTCGAGAGGCTGGTGGAGCAGGGTGCGACCCGAATCGCCATTGTTGGTCGCTCAGGCCTTGGCAAGACCCGCGTCGCACTGGAGCTCATCGAACGCGTCGGCCCGCGGCTCGAAGTCATCACTGCGCTCGAAGCGCCGGTGCAAAGCGACCTGACGCTCTATCGGCTCCCGCCACTGAGCCAAGCCGACGGTGAGGCGCTGTACCTCGAGCGCAGCGGCGGCAAGGTGAGCCCGGCGCGAGCGCTCGATGGGCTGGCGTTGACGGTCGAGCTCCTGGCGGGCTCCGGCACTGCCGAGGCGCTCGACCTGCCCAGGGCGTTCGAGGTCGCCTGGTTGCGCCTCGAACCCCGCGCGCGCCGAATGCTCGAGGCTCTGGCGGCCACACCCAGCTCATTCTCCCTGGAGCAGGTCGAGCACCTCGCACCCGATGGCCTCGAGGTGCTTGAGGTGCTGCGTGATACGTCGCTGCTGCAAGTACTCGATATAGGAGCAGGCGAGCTGCGATTCTCGCTCCACCCAGCGAATCGAGCCCTGACTCTTCTCATCACCTGAGGTGACCATTCTCGGTGTTCGGGTGCGCGATCGATTTTAGCGGTTCGAAGCGCGGCGTTTCTCGAAGAGTGAGAGATTTTGGGGCCTTCGGCCCATAGCGCCCGGCCCAGTGAATCGCGTCATAAAAACGGTCGGCGCTGGTCGTTTGGTACACGGCACGAAGACGCGCCATCTGTCGACCTCCGACGTGACCCCAATGCTGACCGGCTCGTTTCATTCGCGCCTGAATCACGTGGCGGTGGGCGCTCTCGACAGGCCCAGAGCCGATGA
>Ga0105048_10004368_pt1 | contig 23056 bp, 21 predicted proteins | sample MAT05_FD_78382 | JGI IMG/M metagenome (GOLD analysis project Ga0105048, IMG submission 78382) | Freshwater microbial communities from Lake Fryxell liftoff mats and glacier meltwater in Antarctica - MAT-05 | ecosystem: Environmental > Aquatic > Freshwater > Ice > Liftoff microbial mat | place...
GACAACGTCACACCTCGCGTCGAGATGTTCTTGGAATGCTTCGTGCCCGAAGATCGTCCGCGCTTCATCGAACAGCACATGAAGAGCCTGCAGCACCCCGAGGCCGGCGAAATGGATGGGCGACTGCTCCGTCCAGACGGTGAGCTGCGCCACGTTCGACTCAAGGGTGGCCGGTTTCTGGGCACCAGTGGCCGCGTCGAGCTCCGCGGCACGATGCTGGACATCACGGATCAGGTGCACAGGCGCGAAGAGTTCGTACACTCGCAAAAGAGGGAAGCCGTCGGGCGCCTGGCGGGGGGTATCGCCCATGATTTCAATAACTTGTTGACGATCGTAACCGGCAACCTCGAATTCTTGGCCGACGAGGTCGGCAGCCGGCCTGAACTGGACGACTGCCTCCGCGCCGTCGACTCAGCCGCCAACCTGACACGACGCCTGCTCGCCTTCGGACGGCGCGCGCAGCTCTCGCTCAAGCTGGTCGATCCCAATGAGCTCGTGCGCTCGACGATGAGTCTCATGCAGCGGCTCGTCGGCGATCAGATCCGACTCGAAACCAGACTCCCCTTGGGCTTGCCCCACGTCAGAGTGGACTCCGTCGAAATCGAGCGCGCCTTGGTCAATCTCGTCGTCAACGCCAGGAACGTCACCGCACAAGGCGGCCTGTTGACGATTGCGACTGGCAGCGCGGAGCAAGGCGCTTGGGTCGAATTTTCGGTGACCGATGAAGGGCCAGGCATCAGCGAGGCGGATTTGCCGCACATTTTCGAGCCCTTCTACACCACGCGACACGGCTCAGGCGGAACAGGCTTGGGCCTGGCCACGGTATTCGGCACGGCCGAGCAGCACGGCGGGAGCGTTCGCGTCGAGGCCGGCGAACATGGGGGATCGAAGTTCACCATTGTGATCCCAGCCACGGCAGAGTCAGCGCCCGCAAGCAGCGCCAGGGGCACCGATGCCACACCGCCCGCCGAGCGGCCGCTAGAACTCTTGGTGGTCGACGATGAAGTGAGCGTGGCCGAAGTCGCGCGTCGCATCCTGGTCGCCAGGGGGCACAACGTACACGTCGCCTATTCTCCCGAGCAGGCCGAATCGATTTGGCGCCAGCACGGCAAGACCATCGATCTGATGATTTGCGACGTCGTGATGCCGCCGATGAGCGGGCCCGAACTCGTGCACCTACTCGCCGCAAAGGGCCCGTCGCCACGCGTGCTGTTCATCAGCGGCTACAACGAGGCTGCCACCCACGCCGACCTCGCGCACCCCTTCTTGGCCAAGCCTTTCACGGCCGCACTCTTGTTAACGGCCGTGACAAGCGCGCTCGAAACGCCGGTTTGAGCCGTGCTGGGCGCGCGAAGCTACTCCGTGAGTAGCTCGCCCGGCATCACCAGGGCAGCAACGATTCCGGCTCAGCTCAGTTTTGGCCGTAGCAGTCGAGCAGCGGGTCGCAGGCGGCGGGCAATAAGGGCTGGGTGGGGACTACGTAGTCGACGGCCTGCTGATACGGCGTTTCACATCCCAAGATCTGGTCATTGGAACCTTCGGGCTGCACGCAATCCGAATATCCCCCAACAGTCAGGGTACAGGAGTCCTTGTATTGGACGTCCACCGAGCAGTCGGTGTCGATCGAGCCGTCATCCCGACTGTCGACGCAAGCTGCGGCCAACAGATCGCATTGCGAGGGAAACTCGCTCTCGGGCCCCAGGCGCGCTTGAAGCATGGCCTTGATCCCGCAGCGCTGGGCGATTGCTTTCTCGGTTCCAGCGATGGAGAGGCACAATTCCTTCTGCTCCGCGGCGTCGAGATCTTTGAGGAGGGCAGCTTCGTCGATCGCAGCCTCGGCGCCATCATCGTTGGTATCGGATTGTGAGCCACTGCAGGCTCCCAGTGCGCCGCACGCGACTAGGAAGACTGTGCGGTAACCGAGTAACAACCGACTAATTCTCGTCGTGCTCGAATGGCTCGAGCGAATGGTCCTAGGACCTTCGTTTTGCTGGATCATGCTTTGCCTTTCTGCGTCTATTTGAGCGGAATCTCGTTCCCGTGCGCGTCCAAGCAGGAGACCTGATATCCGCCCTTTGCTTCGATACATTGCACTGATCCACCGCCAGGGCACGCTACCGATAGCTCCCACTTGCCGGACGCGTCACCGCAGGCCAATACCGCGGAGGCCTCCGGATCGTATGCCAGTCCAACGCAGACTCTACATTCGCAGGGTTCGAGTGATGGTCTGCAGTGTGAACAGCCTTCGCAGGGGTCACCGAGTCGAGCGTCCGTGGAGGGGCGTTCGTCTGCGCACGCAGCGGCCAGTAACAGCAGCTGCGAAGCCAGACAAAAAGCGCGAAATTTCGTGGGTTTCATGGTGCTCTCTATCGTCGATTTCCTCGAGATTTGGACATGAATCGTGGCGAGCGAAAGCGCGTGCGCGTTGGTCTCAGTCGGGAGGCGCATTCAATGCAAGAGGTAGGTTGCAAGAGACTGCACAGCCATTTGCTCCGAGTCCTGCGCCCAATGCTTCGATGCAGTTTCGACAATCTCCGTAGGTCTGCGATTTCTCTCGAAGCACACGGGGAGCCTAGTCGATAATGGGTCGTCATGTGGTACGAGTGTTCATCAGGCCGCGCCCCCTTCACTGCACGGTGAGTCCAACGCGCAGCTCTGCCCAGGGCGCAGCATCGTCGAACACGACGCGCTCGCCCTGGAGCCGCACGCCCAATTTTCGCCAGAGCAAATCCAGCTCGAGCGCTGCTGGCGTCTGGCCCCGCAGTCGGTACAGTTCGGAAAGCACGTGCGTTTCCGTTGCCTTGTCGCCTGTCTCGAGCAACCGCTCGATGGTCCAAGTCGCGGTGACGGTGCCGCCGTTCCTAGCGATCGCGCGCAGCGCGTCGTCGAGCGAGTGCCTGCCTCCCGTTTGCTCGCGGATGGTCAAGTCGGCTTCCAGCCAAAAGAGCGCCCCGCCCCAGTAGGTGCGACCCCAAGTGGGCGTATGATCGAGACCCTGGTCGTTGGATTCCGGCAGCCCTCGAGCCGCGTCGCGCAGAAGATCGCGCCACAACTCATCGACGGTCAGCGTGCCAGCGCGGACGCGCACGAGGGGCTCCAGGTAGGACGAAAGTCCCTCGCCGACCCAAGCGTAACGGCGACGATCGAGGCTCGGAAATGTGACGTGCAAGAGTTCGTGCGTGAGGATCCAACCGCTGCGCGCCTTCTCCTCGGTCAAGTCTGCACCGAGTTGCAAGAGCACCGAAGCGCCCTGTTCGCCGCGTGTGATGCCATTGAGACCCGAGTCGGCGCCGACCACGACGACGAGCGTGCGCGACACCGGGAAGGTTCCGTAGTAGCGCGCGACGCCGCTCGCTGCCTCGTGCACCCAGCGCTCGAGGGCGTCGTCATCCATCGCGAATGTTCGTGGCGCAATCAGTAGGTCGATGACCGCGGCATCCTGTTTGATGGACCGCGCGCGCCACACACCAGCGATCTCCGGCAGCTCCCATTGGCGATATGCCGGGCTGTCGAGCAGAGATGCTGCCGTGCTCGCGGGCTGCGCCGCAGGGCCCGGGCTTTCGATCGCCGGCTGGCCCGGCTGTGGTCCCCTGCACGCGCCAACGGACGCCAGAATCAGCGTCACCCAGCAGAACTCGAACCAAGTGGGTGCCTTGCGCATGCGATGCGAGTCTGGCCCTGCCACGAGGTGCGTCCACCGTCTGTGGGCCCATACGCGCCAACTATCGAAACAGTGACAGCGGATTGCCGCACCCCGAACGCTAAACATCGCAAAACATTCACGAAACACAGGTTTTCTCCTGCAAATTTCCTCTTGGGAACCGGGCCGAGGCTGTTAGGTTTCGCCGCCCCCGTGACCGACGCCCGAGCGCCCTCTAGCCGCATTGTCCACCTGACAGGTTTGGACGGCTTACGCGGACTCGCCTTGGCTGGCGTGTTGTTGTTCCACGCCGACGGCGCTTTGCCGGGCGGCTACCTGGGCGTCGATCTCTTCTTCGTGCTTTCGGGTTACCTAATCACGGCGCTGCTGCTCAAAGAACGGAGCGACACCGGCCGCATCGACTTGCGTGCCTTTTGGGTGCGGCGCTTCCGTCGCTTGATGCCAGCGTTGCTCGCGCTGATGCCAGCGATCGCCGTCTACGGCCGATTCTTCGCCCGGCCCGAGGACCAACTGGCGCTGCGCAACGAAGCGCTCGCTAGCCTCGGCTACTTTGCCAACTGGTACGCCATCTTCGGCGATCGCAGTTACTGGCAGTTGTTCGCTGCGCCTTCTCCGCTCGAGCACACGTGGAGTCTCTCGATCGAAGAGCAGTTCTACGTCGTCTGGCCGCTGCTCACGCTGCTCGTGCTCAAGCGCTACGGCTCACGCGCGCTGCTCGCCGTTTCGCTCGTGCTCGGTCTCGCTTCTGCTGGCGCAATGTTGTTGGTCTTTTCGGAAGGAAACAGCAGCCGCGCGTACCTAGGCACGGACACGCGCATGACGGCCATCTTGCTCGGCGCAGCGTTCGCCATCTTGATGCCGCCTGGCACGCAGCTCGCAGCTCGCCGCGTTCGGCAACTCGACTGGCTGGGTGTGGCCTCCGCGCTGGGTCTCGGCGTCGCCTGGTGCCGACTCAGTGGCACCGATCCGTTGCTTTACCGTGGCGGCTTCTGGTTGACCGAGCTCGGCGTGTTGGTGCTCATCGCTTGTGCGGTGATGGGTCGCGAGAGCTTCGTTGCGCGCGCTCTGTCTTGGCGACCGCTCACCTTCCTGGGCACGCTCAGCTACGGCGTCTACCTGTGGCATTGGCCGGTGAACGTCTTTTTGACAGCCGAACGCACTGCGCTCGACGGCATCGTGCTCCAGGCACTGCGCCTGTCGATCACCTTCGCCATCGCGCTCGTCTCCTACCACCTGCTCGAACGACCGATCCGCAAGCACGGTTTCACGTTCATGCAGTCGCATTTGACGTTGCCGGCCACGGCCGCGCTGGCCTGCTTCTTCATGGTGAGGCCCACCGGGCCCCGGGCGGAGCCGGTGTCCAGCTCGCTCCTCAGCATCGACACCCACAGTCGCGCCGAATTGAGCTCGGATCTGGCGCGCTACCGCGTGGTCGTATTCGGCGATTCGACGGCCAACTCGCTCGGCTGGGGTCTGCGCAGCCTCCACGAGAAGGGCCTCGAGGTGCAGCTGCTGGGCAAGGACGGTTGCCACATGCTGTCAGACACCTGCGATGGCCAGCACTGGGCCGACAAAGTGCGCGAGCTGCACGCCGATGCAACACTCGTCTACGTGGGGGGCGCGTTCCTGCACGGCGTCAGCGTCGACGGCAAGTGGCGCACCGCCTGTTACACGCATTGGAACGCGAAGTTCGAAAGCAACCTCACTCAGCGCTTACGCGAACTCGGCGCCACCGACCGCCGCATATTCGCAGTGACCGTGCCATACCCGGAGGGTCGCTGGGGAACGCCGCAGTACCGCGCTCAGGTCGACTGCATCAACACGTCACTCCGCAAAGCCGCCGCAGCGACGCCTGCCGTGCGCGTGATCGAGCTACCCGAGCACCTCTGCCCGAAGGGGACTTGCCGCCAAGAACTCGCCGACAAAACCGTGATCCGCCCCGACGGCATCCATTTCTCGCTCGCCGGAGCACAAGACAGCGCTGGCTGGGTGCTCGCCCGCGTGCGCCGCCCCTGACGAAGTTCAGGATCCCCTCCCGATGCTTTGCTTGCTCGTGTTCTGGCTGGCGCTGTCGGCTGCGGCGGCATTGCTCGGGGCGAAGCTGTTCGCCCGCTCGCCGCGGCGAGAAGGACTGTATCTATTTCTGGCGGCGTATCCCGTCATCGTGCTGGGCCTTTGGGTCGCCATCGTTTGGATCCTGAGCTTGGCGCACCTGCTCGCTTTGCCGGGCTTGCTGCTCTCGGGTGCAGGGGTGCTCGCGTCGTCCGCGTGGCTGGCGAGGTCGCGCACTTCCGAGTCGACGGCGGGCGAGGTGCTCTCGGGGTTCTGGGAGCGACGCTGCCGGCTCCTGCTCTTCTTGCCGGTGTTCTGCCTCTTGGCCTTTCTGCTGTGGAAAGGCTTCGTGCTGCCCACGAGCAATCCAGACGCCCTCTATCTCCACCTGCCCCGCGCGGTGGAGATCACGCGAAACGCCGGGCTACCGCTCGGACGCGACCTGGCAATCGGCTGGGGCAGTTACGGCACCTACCCTCTGAACTACGAGGGCATCTTGGCGTCGATCCTCTGCCTTTCGGGTCAGGATACGTACACCGAGTGGTTCACGACCTGGACGCTTGGTCTATCGTGCTCGCTGGTGATCGGCGTGTCTGGCGTCGTTCGCGAGCGTGCGTCCCTGCGCCAGATTTCGATCACGCTTCTGCTCTTCGTATGCTTGCCAGTCCTGGTGCTGCAAGGCGCGACCGACAAAGTCGACATTGCCACTGCAGTCGTCTCCGCGTCTTCGTTGTTTTGGCTCTACTGGTGGCTCGAACGCGACGGGCGAACGTCGATCTTCCTGTTGAGCTGGGCTTCAGCCTGCATGGCAGTCGGCTTCAAGCGCACCGGCGTCCTGTTCCTTGCGACATGCGCGCTTGGGCTCGTCTGCAAGCTGACGCGCAATGGCTGGCGCTCTGCGCTGAGCCTGATCGCGGCTGCACTCGGCGCGGGCCTCTTGCTTGGCTTCGTCGGAGTCGCCAACAACTTTTTCGCCTTCCGCGGTGTGTTCGGAGCCGACGGCGGCATCCAGAACTACAACCGCTTCGAAGGCTCTGCGTTGTTCGATCCGAGCCAGTTGGTCACTTACCCAGCGCTGCTCAACTTGGTTCCGTTTTCGAGCGCCGCTGGCGCAGTCTACGTTCCTTGGCGCAGTGACTGGTGGTACTGGCCTGCTACGAACCTCTTCTTCAGTCACTGGGGGTTGGTGTTCAATGCGCTGGTCGTGGTGTCGTTCGTGGTCGCTCCCTATTGGGTGCGCGAGGCATTGCGGGGGAGACGAGCCGCACGACTGCCTCTGATCGCGCTCGGCGCCTTCCTGGTGATCGTCGCCAAATCGTACGCTTACGCGGGAGGCTTCAACTCCTATCCGCGCTACACGCTCTTCTTTGCGGCGTTCGTGGCCGTCTACCTCGCCCTTCCGCTGGTCGAGCTACTCACGAAAAGCCGCAGGGCAAGCGTCGCCGCCTTTGCTCTCGCAGCCGTTTGGCTGGCGGCGAATGCCATCTACTACACCGAACACGACGACTATGCGCCGTTCGCGCAAGTCTGGCGGCGCTGGCGAGAGCCGGAAGCACGCCGCATCGTTCCGACGGGCGCGCGACGCGTTCCCTGCCTCGTCGACCGCGCTGCCGGCCCGGATGCAGTGATCGCCACCGATCTCACCTACATGACCTGGGTCCATCCGTTGTACGGGAAAGACCTCCGGCGGCCGGTTCACATTCTTCGTCCAAGCGTCCCCGGCAAATTCGACGTGCCCAAAGACGCCGAGTGGATTGTGGCCGACAACATTTCCAATGTGGTGTGGGGAGGCAAAGCCGCGACGACCGCAGGAGAGCAGCTGCGCGCGTTCCACACGGGCCGACCTGCGGAGCGTGACACGGCGCTCTTTCGGCAGCTGCAGCACGACCCACGATTTGCGCTAATCTACGTCGCGAACGAGGGCGCCGAGGCAGTGTTTCGGCGCAAGCCTCTTCGCTGAGCGATCTGCCAAATCACAGGTCAGCTGATGGAGAGGATGGGCAATGTCTTCAGTTGCTCGCTTCGCCGCCGGTGAGCGGACCGAACATCGTCACGACTGCGGCCATGGCGTCAACGGTCGTGCGCGGAACGCGATCGAGCACCAGCTCCACCTCGAACGCGCGACCATCACGGAAGAGCCGCAGGAAGATCGAGTCGCCCGAGTTCTCGCGGGCAGAAATGTAGGCATCCCAAGAGGGCTTTTCATTGCCGTCGACGGCCAACAGCACATCGCCGTAACGCGCTCCGGCTTCGGAAGCGGGGCTCCCGGGCAGAGAGCCGTAGCTGGGGAAGCCTCCAAGGGCCCCGCTAGGCGAGTGAGATCGAGCTTGGCGATCATCCTGAACCCGAGGGGAGTGAGACACGAGCCGGCCGCGGGGCCAGTCGACGGATCAACCATGGATCTTCTCGCCCCGCGCGCAGAGAGCGAACTTCTCGATTCGAGACGCCCGCGTTTCGGCCTTCTTGGCCGTCTGCAGACGGAAGAGAATCGCGTAGCGATTGGCGCCATCGAGCTTCTCGAAGAAGGAACGCGCCTTGGGGTTTTCCGCGAGTGCGCGGGCCAGGCCCTCTGGCACACTCGACGTCCGTGCGCCGTTGTAGGCGGAGTCCCGGCGACCGGCGGCGCGCGCACGCTAGCGAAGTTGCTCGCCCTGGCTCACGAGTGCTTGCAAAAATACGCGCTGAGCCAGTCCGTCATCGGTGCCGACGAAACGCATTGGCGCATGATGGGCGCCAAGGGAAAGAAAGACGGCGGCGACAACAAGCGCTGGCAAGTATGGGCCATCGTGGCGCCGAACGCCGTCTGTTACCGCATCGAAGACAGCCGCTCGGCAGATGCGGCTAAGTAAGGTCTTGGGCGACTACGCTGGCACGGTGATCTGCGACGGCTACAGCGCCTACCAATCGTTCAAAAGTAAGAGCTCGCGCATTGCTGGGCGCACGTCCGCCGCAAGTTCATCGAGATCGAGGACCAGTATACGACGCAGTGCAAGCAAGTGCTGGACTGGATCGGAAAGCTCTACGCGATCGAACGCGAGACACGCGACGGGCCACCGCGAGAGCGGCTGCAAAAGCGACAAGAAGAGTCGCGCAAGATCATCATTACGATTCAGAACTGGGCGCTGAAAACAGAGGCGCTTGCGCAGAGCAATTTGGGCAAAGCGATCGCTTACATGTCGGGGTTTGGGACGGCCTACGCGTATTTCTCGACGACGCCGACGTCGAGCTGTCCGAAACTGTACGGCTACATTTCGACGGCACCGACATGTGGCTGTTCACGAAGCGGCTCGGGACAGGTCTCTTCGCGACCCCCTGGAAACGGCCGCAGCACTGGCGGTCGGAGGTTCGCCAGGGGACTGGCCGGTGACGAAAGCAATCGGCGTGGCGACCTCTAGTCCGAAGAAGATCGCTTGCCCTGGCGGGCGCAGCGGTCTCTGTTGAATATCGAAACGTTAGTCCGAGCCGCCAGCTCCGCCCGAGCCTCCCGCCACGTCACCACCCTGGTCCATGTCGATGCTCGTCGCGGCGTCTTGCTGGCAAACCATGTGCAAATCCTCAGTCCGAGCATTGGGTCCCGCGAAGGCAACCGTCAGCCTCTTGTCACTATCGAAGGGGCCGTTGACCAAAAGCTGAGTCTTCGGTGTGCCGTGATAGCAGGTGCCCTGTGCGACCGTGCCATCTGACCCTTTCGTCTCCTCGCAGCCCGGCCGATCGGGTTGGAAGTAGTGGATCTCGAAGCTGTACGTTCCATCCCCGCATTGCTCCGACTCAGGGGTGGTTTTGGCAAACCCTTCGGGGCCAGGAATGATGACATCGCACGTCGTGTCGTCGAACGTGATTGTGTAGGTAGCCGTCGAACTCGCGCTTGATTTGAGATCCAACGCGGGTACCTCGCAGACATCGTCGTCTTTGCTGCATCCCAACGCCATCAAAAGACAAGCACCGACTAAAGCTGAAAACCTTCTTCTCGAAGCCATGATGCAATTCCCTCTGCTGGTGTGTAGTAGCCCTCGATGGGGCCTGTCGCTACAAAGTTGCAAATGTGATTGCGTCGAGTCGAAGACGCAATGCCTACCAGGCGGCCATTGACAAAGACTGGACCCCCCGAGTCCCCGCCGCACATCCCGAAAGCTGGGATCGAAGCCCGCAGAAATTTCTCGCCCGGTCTTTTCTCGATCTTACCGGCCCACTGGCGGAGTGATCCCAGGCGATTGAGCGGAGTTCCATATCCCCAGAACTCGGCATCCTCTGAGCTTGAGAGAGTTGCAACGGTGGCCGCGATTTTTGGGAGGCCATTTTTGGCCAGGCAGTACGCGAAGTCGTGTCCGTTCAAGACTCTCGGATCCGGATGAGCCCGACAGCGTTCGAATTTAATGGTTGTGCCCTGATAGGTCGTGCTTCCGAAGTCTACGCCGCAATGACCGGCGTAGACGACAAGCTGATGTGTCAGAACGACTCCCGTGCACGTGTCGCCCATGGTAACGAGCATCGACTCTGGATCCCGCGCATCAGACAACTTCGGCATCCAGACCAACGCGGCAAGGACTAGGGGCGCCTTGATCCCTGGGCATGCCGGAGGCCGGACAGATCCTGGAAAAGATGGGCAACCTGGAAACGGAGAAGCTGCTCGGCCTGGTCGTGTCGAACCTGCCCGACGAATTTCTTGACCAATGCGACTCTTCGGCAAGAAACCTGCAGCAGAGCCGAGCGCCACGGAGCCTCCTGCGTCGTAAACCCCTGCCCGGCTGCCTCAACGCAACGCGTGCAGGACGAAGTTGTTCAACTTGCGTTCGATGGCGAGCGGCGGGACCTCGCTCCAGATCTGAGTAAAGCCGTTGTCGCGCAGCAACGCCTCGATGGCCGCCAAGCGACCGTCCATGTCGTGCCCTTCGAGCACAACTTGACGAACTAGGGGCCAGGTCTGTGGACCAATGCCTTGCAGCACCTCGAGTTCCGCGCCTTCGACGTCGACCTTCAGCAGATCGATGCGCTCCACACCCTCGCGGTGCACCACGGCATCGATGGTCTCCAGCGGACAGCGCACACGCGTCGTGCCGATGCCAAACTCGAAGGCCCAACGCGTGAGCCAGCTCTTGGGCAGGCCGCGAACGAACGCTCCGACGACGCGGCCGACGACGCGGCCCACGGGGCCTAGCGCGCGCGCCCAGGCCATTTCGAGGGCGTCCGCTTTGGCCGCGAAGAAGGCCTCGAACTCGCCGCGTTTCTCGTCGATGTGCTGAGTCGTGTCGCAGGGCAAGCGCTTGAAGTAGTGAAACTCGGCGAAGTCGGGCGCGCCCAGCGCAGTCAAACCGACCTGAAACAGGTGCGGCTGGCAGCTTGCCATCAGCGGATTGGCGGCGAAGTTCTTTTCGAGCGCTTGGAACACCGGCGCGATGGGCTCGAACCCGTAGAAAGTGAGCCCGCCCTGTGCGCGACGCGCGGCGTGTAGAGCAAAAGCGCCGATGTTGGCGCCGACGTCGAACACCACATCGCCTGGCTTCACGCTGATGCCGTGCTGGAAGTATTCGTCGATCTCGGCCACCAGATCGTCGAACTGCGCGCCCGCGCCCAGCGGAAAGTAGACTCGACCGAGGTTCTCGGTCTCGCGCGAAAGCAGCATGCCCGCGAGCCCATCGCGTTCCCTCTCTTAGTTGTCAAGCAAGCAGCTTTTGCGTCGAAAGATCCGCACGCCTTCGACTTCGCTCACCTGCTCGTAGCGGCTGCCCACGACCTCACTCAGCGTGGGCCAGCTGCGGAGCGGATGTTTGCGCCAATGCAGAGCGTCGCTGCCCGACGTATCCACGATGAACGCAGGCGGTCTGCGGGCAAGGTCGAGCAACAGTTGCTGGCGGTGCCGCTCGACGATGCGCGTCTCGGGCGGGACTTGGCCACGCTCGTACGCCAGGTTGCCCGAGACGAAGCCCGAGATCGTATCAATGGGCACGACAAAACGCGTCGCCGGTTTGCGGCCCGCAGCAGCGTAGAGCTGCGGCGCGTAGCCCCAAACGAACAGAGGGCCAGCGCAGGGATCGCTTTTGATCGCGCTCCCGATCCGCTGGTTCAGCACAAGCGTCGTGTCCATGGCTCCGCTAGCAGGCGCAGTGACGACGACGTTGGCCAGACAGAACCCGAGCGACGACACCCCAGCGTAGCCAAACGCCCAGCGCGGTACGCTGCGCTCGCTGAACAGCAGCAACGTTGCTGCGTAGAGCGCGGGCAAAAAATAGTGCCCGAAGAAGCGGGCGCCCAGAAACGCGGGCAGCAGCGTCGCTACGACGAGAACACTCAAGAACATGCGACGCGGGTGCCCAGCGCCGAAGCCCAACCGCGGCAGAATCACCGCTGGGAGCCAAGCAGCGACGAGCGGCAGCAGCATGCCCAGAGCGCGCTCCGCCACGTGGAGGGCCGTGAGAGGCGCCTTCACGTGCCCCAAGTTGTACTCGACGATCCAATACCAAGCGTCCGCGCCACCGCCGCGTGCCTGCAGCATCAGGGCGGTCGCCGTGAGCGGGACTAGCGCCCCGGTGCCGAGCATCCAGGCGCGAGCCGCGTAGTCGACGGGCAGCGTCTTCGCTTTCCCTGCCATTACAATGCGTTCGTCCGCGAACAGCAGCGCCGCGCCCACAAGCAGCGCCGGCTGTTTGCCGAGTGCTGCCAAACCCAAGAGCACGCCCACGATCCACTGCCGCAGCCCACTCCCCCGAAACTCGGCATCCAGCGAGAGCTTCACGGCAAACGAGAGCGGCAAAAGCATCGCCTGTTCGGTATTGGCCGCCAAGCCGTCGGAGGCGACGAACGCGCCCGAAAGCAGCAAGTAGAAAGCCCCGGCGAGAGTTCCGGTCCGCCGGTCGTTGAAACACGAAGCCAGGGCCCAGACCGTCGGCAGCACGACACCGAGCAAGAACGTGACGTGCACTCCCAGCATCGCCCAGCGAGACGGCAAGAGCGCCACCGCCGGCGCGTAGAGCGCGTAAATGAGCGGCGGCTTGTTGTCGACGAAGTCAACGTACAGCCGCTGTCCCGAGGTCAGCAGCGTCTGCGCACCCAAGAGATGCGCGGCTTCGTCGACGTTCAAGAAGTCGTACGCGAAGTAAAAGGGCAAGCGCGGCACGAGCAGGAGCAGGCACCAGAACAGCCAGCGCCGCTCGATGACCGGCGTGAGAGCAGATTGCAGGCGCAGCCAAGCCCCGGGCGCTGAGACCGATTCAGGGCTTCGCATTCGAGCCAACTGAGTTCCGGACAATTGCCTGCACGCGCTCGTAGTCTGCGGGCGTGAAGCGTGCGGCAAGCAGCACTGCGAGCCCCGCGCCGCGCAGATAGAGCAACGTGACCTTCGCGTTCGTGCGGAAAGTTCTGAAGTCCGACCAAAGCAGTCGCTGCTCGCCGCGCTCCGAAGTTTGCGTGACGCCGAGCAAGGAGACTTCGGTTCGGGTCGGCATGCCCTGAAAAGGGCTGTGCTTGAAGGCCCGCTCTGCGCTCCACGGCAAGAAGTTCGACTTCGTGCTGCCTTTCGAGCGGGTCATGTCGAACGCCGATCGACTCAAGGAGCGAGGCACTCGGCGCGCTCGGCTCCGTCTCCGCTTTGGCTGGTGGCGAGAAGTCCACATACATCTCTGGTGCTTCCAACTGAGCCGAGACAGCTCAGCCACGACTGCAAATTTCTTGCAAGAAAGAAATATAACCCTTTTTGTTTCACTGTGAAACAATCGATTGAAAGCGCTGCACCCGCATGAGATGAAAAGGATGACGCTTCTTAATCTTCGATTCCCGCTTGTTTCTGTGGTCATTTTGGGCGGTTTGGCTGTCGCGGCATGTGGTGACGGTGCCACGGCCGATGCGGGATCCGGGGGTACCGCCTCCGGAGGAACGGGAACGGGAACGGGAACGGGCGGCAGCGTCGTCGGCTCGGGCGGCACCGCTGTGGGCGCAGGTGGCACTACGGCCGGGACGGGCGGATGCACGGGCCAGTACGACACGACCTGCACCGCGGTCGCTTGCGGCACAACGGCGCTGATCGACGACTTCGCCGACGGCGACACGGCCATCGCCGATGGCAACGGAACGGTCGGCTACTGGTCTTCCTGGGTCGATCCGGCGGCGCTCGGCGCGAGCGTCACGGCACCCGACGCTGCCATCACCGAAGGCAAGATCGAGGTCACAGCCACTGGCCTGACCGGTTCGGACGGCGCCAACTTCGGCGCGGGGCTCAACAACCTGAGCACGGTCAACTGCGGACTCGACGCGCACCTGTTCGACGGCGTGTCGATTGTCGGCAAGACGCTGGCAGCGAGCGCCGAAACGGTGCTCCTGCGCGCAGTCATGCCCGACGTCGTGCCGATCGCCGGAGGCGGTCTCTGTCCCGCCACCGACCAGTGCTGGGGCACTCACTCGGTCGAGGTCGTGTTCGAGCCTGTTTCCGGCACGGTGCTGAAAACGAACGGCCAACCCGTCGTTTGGACCGACCTCGAGCAACCCGACTGGGCCACGCCCGTCGTATTCGACCCGGCGCGCATCATCACGGTCGAGATCGCCAACAAGCCCAACACCGACGGCTTTCACCTCGAAATCACCAGCATCGGTTTTTCCGGCGCTGGTGGTGGCGTGGGCGGCGCATCCAGCTGCGAGTGAAGGGAACGCCATGAACTCGAAGCTGCATCACCTGGCTTGGTCGTCCATTCTCTGTGCCGGCGCCTTCGCCGCTTGCGGAGGCAGTCCGACGCCCACGGACCAAGCCAGTGATGCCGCCGACGGCGACATCAGCATCGACGGCAGTTCCAGCGGTGGCGGCGGAAGTACGGACCCGCGCATCGTTTACACAGCGCCTGCGCAGGGCTTCACCAACTACGACGACGGAACTGGCTCTCCTTCGTACCGTTCGAATGAGGTGACCGCCGAGCAAGCAGCGGTCTTGACGGCAGCGCTGACCAGTCCACCTGCCGCCGATCCCAGCCTGATCATCGCGTACCCGTTCGACGACACGATGGTGCCGCGGAACCTCACGTTCATCGAGTTCCAGTGGAAGCGCGCGCCGGGCGACGTCACCTTCCTCGTTCGCGCAACGAGCGGGGACAAGGTTTACCACCTCTATCTCGACGCCGAGTGCACCGCCAACAACTACTGCACACGCACCTTGCCCAAATCCGAATGGTTGACGCTGGGCCGCGAGCTTGCGGGCCTCGATGTCGAGTTCGAGATCTTCGGAACCAGTGGCAGCGCGGTTTCGCGCACCACGCCGGTGACAGTGCGCTACTCACCCGAGGACTTGGCGGGCGCTTTGTATTACTGGGCCTCGGCCAACGCCACCATCAAGCGCGCCTCGTTCGGTTCGGGCCACGCCGTCGACTTCATCGTGCCAAAGACGGCCACCACGGACTACGCCTGTGTGGGGTGTCACAGCGTCAGTCGCGACGGCTCGACCATCGCCTTCGCGGTCGCACCCGCGGAAGGTGAGAACATCGCGGGCATCCAGACGGCCTCGACGCTCGACCCGACGAAAAAATACATCAACCCCACGAATGGCACGACGCCGTTCGTCGACAACGCCCACGGCAACACCCAGGGTCCTACCAACAGCTTGGGCCACAACGTCGCGCTGAACCCCGACGGTTCGCGCATGGCCGTGAACGCCACCTCGCCCCCCTCCAACTGGCCTTCGCACCTCGATATCCGCGGCACAAAGACCGCCGACACGGTGCTTTCGAGCTACGAATTCGGCGACCCCATCTTTGGCGGCGAAAAAATCGGCATCATGCCGGAGTACTCGCCCGACGGGACCCAACTGGCGGTCATGTTGGCGGAGAAGACGGCCAGCCTGACGGGTCTGTCCGCGTGGAGCGCCCAGAAGGGAGGCATCGGCGTATTGCCGGCCAACGCCGATGGTACGCTGGGGACCGCGAAAGTGGTCGTCACCGCACCGACCGACGGCGGCTACCACTTCTATCCAACCTGGTCGCCCGACTCGAAGTACCTAGCCTTCGTCACCTCTTGGGACCAGAACGGCACTTCAGGCTCGCTCGGCAATGATCGCGGCGTGCTGCGCATGGTGGCCGTCGCCGACGCGCCCGTCACCTGCCCTGGACCGAAGTGCGTCGAGCTTTCGCGCGGCACGGGCTACAGCGTCGCAGACGCCCGGGGCACGGTGGAAACCTCGGGCTCGACCTGGCCCAAGTTCGCTCCGTTCGCTCAGGGCAGCGACAAATCGGTGTATTTCATCACATTCACCTCACGCCGCCGCTACGGGGTCCGTCCCATTGATCAGACCCAGCTGTGGATGTTCGGCGTCGATACGAACCGCGCAGGCGACCCTTCCTTCGAACCGTTCTGGCTGCCCTACCAGGACACGGCCGACGGCTCGCTCTCGCCTTACTGGACTGAAACCTTGCCGTGCAACATCGACGGGGGCACCTGCAACGGCTGTCTCGACAGCGAAGCATGCCTGGTGGTCCAGAACACGAACCAGTGCACCTGCGCCGCGCTGACCGACGGCGTGCGCTGAGTTCAATAGGGCGCGAGGCGCGCTGCCTTCACGCGTGCCGCAATCAGCATGTAGAGGGCAAACAGCGCCTCGTTCTGGGTGATGGTCGAGGCCGGACGGCTGGCGAGGCGACGTAGCTCGAGGTACTCGCGCCCTTCGATGCCAAGCAGCTGCGCGCGCGTTCCCGACCCTTCGACTACGTGGGGACCGAGCAAACCGTCGAGGATGTCGGAAACGCCGCTGGCTGCCCGATGCACGGCTTCTGCAAAGTGCCCGGTCGAGATGTCCGCTTCTATGGTCGTGACGAGCAGCGGCTCGTCCCAGAGCGTCGAGAACGAAAACAGCGATGCGGCTGGCGCTTGGATGGTCTTGACGTCGCGCGGCACCGGCCGACTGGACTCGGGCGCGTCTTCGACGTCCAAGGAAACATCCATTTCAGCATCCTCGTCGACCAACTCGAGACGGGCGATGGCGTTGCTCAACTGAAAGGCCATGCCGCTGCGGTGCGATTCGATCGCGACCGCCTCGCTCAGCGCGCTCGGGTTGATGGCCAGACGCTGGCCGCTCTCAGCTTTACCCCGACTTTTGGATTCCTTATCCATCAACGACTGGCTGACGCGCTTCACGATCGCGCGCAGCGCGTCGCTCACGCCGCGCCCCGTCGACGCGCAGGTCTCGAATTCCGGCGCGCCATAGCCATTCAGCTCGCGGCGCAACTCGTCGACCTGCAAAATCGCCGGCAGATCGCGCTTGTTGTACTGAAACACCAGCGGCAACGATTCGAGACTCACGCCGAGTTCGTTCAGGTTCGCACGCAGATCGTCGAGCGCTTCGAGATTGCGCTCTTGAGCGGCGATCTGACTGTCGGCCACGAAGACGACTCCGTCGGCTCCGTCCAGGACCAGCTTGCGCGTGGCGCCGTAGAACACTTGTCCAGGCACGGTGTAGAGCTGCAAGCGCACGTCGAGCCCCTTGATGCGCGGCAACTGCAGCGGCAAGAAGTCGAAGAACAGAGTGCGGTCGCCTTCGGTCGCCAAAGACAAGAGGTCGCCGCGATGCGTCGGGCGAACCGTGGAATGGAGATAAGAAAGAGAGCTCGTCTTGCCGGAGAGCCCCGGCCCGTAGAAAACGATCTTGGCTGAGATCTCACGCGCTAATGGATTCACGACCGACACCCTGGGCAGGGTAGGGCCTGTCTGCTCGCACGTCACATGGCCCTTTTTTCAGGGCGAACAGATTGCGCTCGACACCCTCGTCATCACCAGCTCGAGCGCAGGCGCGCGGCAGGTCGAGTTTCAGCCCGCCGGGCAGAAGGTGATGCTCAGCTCGTTGCCGGCGCAGGAACGAAAGCCGCCGTGCGAGTTCCAGTCGTCGTACGAAAATGCGTAGATGCCGGGACAGGCCTCGTGCACCCAGCTTGCATAGGTGTCGTGCGGGTCGGTCTGGTAGTACTTACTCTCGTCGCCATCGTCCGGTGCGCTCAGCATGTGGCGATTGAGCGCTGCGCAAAGCCGGGGATCTTCGTGGATCGGTGGGCTGCAGGCGTAGACGGCCGGCGTGGTGAGCGCCGGATTGCTGCCTGCGTACCGGTAAACCAACCCAATCCACGTAGGTGATGTTGAAGTTGAGCACCGACAAACCATCATGAGGGTTGTCGAAGGTCATCTCGACCTTGTCGAGCACGGTCTGGGTCGGGCCGTCCTGCCCGATCGAACCACCGATTGCCAGGCGTACAACTGGAACCAACCCGAGCAAAAGACGGCGCAGATCGAGATCACCGACGTATTCGAAACGTTCCATCTCTACGCCGTCGAGAAACGCCTCGATCGCATCGACATCTTCGTCGATGGCGAGAAGTACTTCAGCTACAAGAAGCTGCCAGGTTCGGACTGGAAGAGTTGGCCGTTCGACGAACCCTTCTACTTCATCCTCGACATTGCCGTCGGCGGCCAGTGGGGCGGAGCACAAGGCGTCGACCCCGCCATCTTCCCCCAGCGCATGGAAATCGACTACGTGCGCGTCTACGAGCTGGCCGACTGACGAGGGTGCGGGGCCGGCGGCTGTGCTGGCTCTTCCCGTCGTCCACGCGCGTGCAACGCCGGTCGGTGTCGGGCAGACTCGGCTCATGAAAACTTGGGCACTCACAGCTGCGGCCACCTTCTCCTTCGCCGCTTGCGGTAGCCCAGGTGCCAAGGATCCGGGTGACGCCGAAACCGGCGGCGCCGCTTCAGGTGGAAGCCCCGCGTCGAGTGGCGGAGCGCCGTCATCGGGTGGAACGACCGGCGGCGGCGGTTCGAACGAGCCAAAGACAACGCGGCTTTACGTCGGAGGTGGCGATTGGTCGGACGAAGGACACGGTAAGCTGAGCGTCTTCACGTTCGACGAAGCCGCTGCGACCTTCACGCCGGGCCCCACGCTCGACGTCGGCCAGCTCAATTCGTTCGCGGCCTTTGCGCCGACGTCTCCCTATCTCTATGTCGCCGACGAGGCCGGCAAGATGCTGCGTTCTTTCTCCATCGACGGGGCCAATGGCGCGCTCAGCCAACTCGACGAAACGCCCACCACCGGTGGTCCCGTCTACGTCAGCGTGGATTCAACGGGAAAATACGCGCTCGTGGCTTACTACGGCGAAGGCCAAGTCGAAGTCTTCGCGCTGGGAGCCGACGGTTCACTCGGCGCCTCCGTCGACACGGAGAACACGGGCGATGCCGCTCATTCGATCGTGCTGTCGCCGGATGGCCGCTTCGCTTTCGTATGCAACAAGGACAGCAACAGCATTTCGCAGTTCCAGTTCGACGCCACGACGGGCCAGCTCGCTGCCAACTCCCCAGCTTCGGTGACGCGCGCCGGCGGGCCTCGACACCTGGCGTTTCACCCGAATGGCCAGTTCGCTTACGTGATCAACGAACTCGCCGGCACGATGACCGCCTTCGCCTACGACGAGGATGCAGGCACGCTGAGCGAGCTCGAAACCGAATCGGCTGTCGAGGTGGGATTCGCGGGAACTCTGGCCGCAGCCGACGTGCACGTGAGCGGCGACGGCAAGTACCTCTACGGCTCCAATCGCTCGGGCGACGCCAGCAGCCTGGCCCTATTTTCGATCGGAACCGACGGCAGGCTCGAGCCACAACAAACCACGAGCACCCACGGCAAGACGCCGCGCAATTTCCAGCTCGCCCCTGCCGGCGACGTGCTGGTGGTCGCGAACCAAGACTCGAACCAGCTGGCGCAGTTTCGTTTAGGCGCCACTGGCGAACTCACCTTTTCGGCGACGACCGAGGCCGGTACGGCGCCCTACTGGATCGGCTTTCGCGTTTTCGACTGATCAACGCGTCCGAGTGAACTCACTCCGCAGGTGGCGGCGACTCGCTGCCCGGACATCTGCGTCTTCATGAAGTCGTCGATGCTAGCTGCTGCTTGGCGGTCGCGCACCAGTCGACTTACTGTCCGGCGCGATGTGTACGATTGAGCACCCGCTGTTCGGAACGATGAATCTGGCAGCTGCCGGCAGTTGGGACGCCACGATCCCCTTCGCCGGCCACGAGATCGACGTCGACGTGACCCTCGACGAACCGAACCTCACCCCCGCCGAACTTACCGCGCGCCTGGCTATGCTCGACAAGCTGTCTCTCCGCGACCGGGTGGCGCGCGTCGCGCTGTCCGAAGAGGCCAAAGCGGGCGATGAGACCGCCTCGGGTCTCTACTTCACGCACCACCGCGAAGAGTTGCCGCCCGAAGCCTGGCGACAGGTCTTTGGAACGGCAAGCCCCCAGACCATCGACGTCGACACCTTCCTCGCTCAGCTCGAACTGGTGCGCGTCGGGCTCTACCCCGGCGACGAGGACCGTTGCCTCTTGCTCGACTACATGTTGCGCGGCGAAGTTACGAACTACCTGCTTTCAGTCTCTTTCTACGCCGACGGCCAGCTCTCCGGCATCGACATGGAGGGCTGAGCGATACCCTTGCGAGCTATTCGGCGACGAAAATGGCCAGCCTGCCGCGTCAACTGGACTATCCTTGGACCGCGATGACCCGAGAGAGCAACGTCCCGCGTGCCGAGCACATGTTCACTCGGATGGACTCGCCCGTCGGGCGCCTCACCTTGGCTGCGACCGCTGCGGGTCTCGCCGCAATCCTGTGGGAGAATGATGGGCCGAGACGCGTGCCCGTACGACTCACGGTCGAGGATGCCACTCAACCGATCTTGGCCTTGGCCGTGCGGCAATTGGACGAATATTTTGCGGGGCAGCGGCGCCGCTTCTCCGTGCCGCTCGACGTTGCCGGCACCGCATTTCAGCGGAGCGTTTGGGAGGGCCTGCAAAGCATCCCATTCGGTGAGACGCGTTCCTATGGACAGCTGGCGGCCCAGATCGGTCGGCCCACGGCGGTGCGCGCCGTCGGCGCCGCGAACGGGCGCAATCCCATCTCGATCATGACGCCCTGTCACCGCGTGCTCGGCGCCACGGGCAAACTCACCGGCTTCGCCGGCGGCCTCGAGGTCAAAGCGCGCCTGCTCGCGCTCGAAGCCCCAAACGGCTGACCGCGTTCTGGGGGCGGAGCTTCGTTGCAGCCCAGCGACGCGCCCTTGCCTGCTGCTGTTGCGCGGCCTGTTGCTGCCGCTGCCGCTGCATCATGATCGTGGCCATGCCGGCTGAGGTGGAAGCGGCTCTGTCGCCACCGTTCCCAGCCTTCGAGTGGCGCACTTCGCAGACGCAGCCGATCGTGCCTGCCATGATGGCCACGGCGCTGAGATCGAGCCCCACGGACTCACATTGGTTTTTGCACTGATGAGCCGCGTCGGGCGGGATGTTCATGCCCCCCGCCCCCACCGATGCAGTGCACGAACAGAGCAAAAGAAGCGCTACGACCCCAAGGGGGAAAATGGACGGTGGACGACGCATCGGAGGACAGTAGGCGCAGTCAGGGGCCGTCTCAAGCCACGAGCGCGCGTCGCAGAGCTTTCAGGGTCCGCGTGAGGGCCAGAGCACGTGGAGCGCCGACTCGACTGTCGGAAAGCTGTGGCCCGCGACTTCGATGAGAGAACCGGGCGCCGCGTTCATGCGCATGACGAGCGAGCGACGCAAGCATTCGTAGGCTGTCGCGCCCGTCACGAAAGGGCCCGAGGTCCAAACGAACGACACATCCGTGGCGCGCGAGCTGTGGCGCACGAGCTGTACGTGGACGTATATGCCGTCGAGCCGACGCTCGATCTTCGGTACCATGGTCAAGCCGGCGCGCGCCTCGATGTCCATGCGGCGGAAACCAGATTCCGTCCGATTCTTCGGTGCGGCCGAAGGTTGGGGATTCGCCTCGGCCTGCTTGCTCCACGGCGCATTGACACGCGGCGTAGGCACCTGTGAATCGGATTCGCTTCGTGGATCGGGTCGCATGCTCAGAACCGTGCACTTCCCGTGCCAGTGGTTGGAAGTCGCGTTGCCGCGGGTTTCAGCGTGATCGAAAAGCGCCGCAAGCGAGCGGGAGCGCACTTCGCGCCATTTCGCCGCACCTCTGCGTCGCGTTTGCCAATCCAACGGGCGAAGGCAGCGCAAGTGATTTCGATGCAGCTGCTCGCCCCCAAATCGCTCCGCTCGTCGAGGCGGAGCACGCCAAAGGTGCTGACCGCCGCGGTGACGACGTCCAACGGTGCCGCATTCACTGGCGCAGCACTAGGTGCCTACGACTTCATCAACATCATGTCGTACGACCACTGCGGTTGGTCGGTGAAAGCCTGCGAACACGCCGGCTTGGCGGAATCGAAAAAGGAGCTCGCCCGACGACTCGTTGTTCGAAGTCGTCAAAGAAGCCCAGTGAGCGCGGACTTCGGATTGACCAGCACCTGGTAGGTTCGATGCTCCGAAAGGACACCCGCGTCCTCGCCGTGGGCGTGGGGTGTGGGCCGTTGACTCAGCTGGTAGCCCGGCAGGCAGCAGGCCAAAGTGAAGGCCGCGTCCCAGCGCAAACCTTCGAGTACCTCGTCGACGTGCACGTGGGCATGAACGAAGGTAACGAACACGGGACTCGGGCCGAGCGCATTCAAACGCTCCGCCTCGTCGGCGATACGCGCCTTGCGCCAAGCAAAGCGCTGGATGCCGAACTCGTCACGCCAAGCCTGGACGAGGGCTTCGTTGATCAGCGGATCGACGCTGATGTTTTCGGCTTCGGTCTTGACCGCAAATAACGCAGCAGTGCGCGCGTGCGCGCCGTCGCCCACATGGATGACGCGGCTTGGGCCGACCAGATTCATGAGCGGTCGAAGATGCTCGAGCGCCGAGAAGCTCTCGGTCATCTCTTTGGCGGGTTTGGTGGCCTTGGCAAAAAGCGGCCACAACGCCGCGAACGACTGCCTGCGCATCAGACGATCGAGATAATTACCGTCGATTGCGGCAGCCACAGCCCGGTATAGGCCTGCGTCCGAGTCGTGGCCAACGGGCGGCGTAGCGAGCGACACAGCCGGCGGGCCCTCGGGCGCTTCTGCGGAACGCCGAAGCGCGATTGACCTGGGATCCGAAGTTCGAGTAGCTCTGCAGTCGTATGAAGAGCCTCCGACAGGGCAGCAAGGGCGCAGAGGTGAAGGCCTGGCAGTACTTCCTGCGGGGCCAGGGGCTCTACCTGGGTGAAGTCGATGGCGCCTTTGGGCCTGCGAGCGCTCGGGCCAGTAGCGAATTCCAGCGGACGCAGGGTCTGACGCCCGACGGCATCGTGGGTCTAATCACTCTGGGGCGCGCCATGCAGCTGGGCTTCGATCCGCTCGAACGCGACACGACGGACTTGCGTGAGGAAGGGCCCAACTTTCCTGCACCGCTCGCTGGACTGAAGCCCGCGTCGTTTGCTCAACGCATCAAGCTCTTTGGCCAGTTCGAGTTCGAACC
>Ga0105048_10004370_pt1 | contig 23052 bp, 18 predicted proteins | sample MAT05_FD_78382 | JGI IMG/M metagenome (GOLD analysis project Ga0105048, IMG submission 78382) | Freshwater microbial communities from Lake Fryxell liftoff mats and glacier meltwater in Antarctica - MAT-05 | ecosystem: Environmental > Aquatic > Freshwater > Ice > Liftoff microbial mat | place...
GTGCCGATGCACGGCTCGCCGCCCTAGCTACCGAGTTTGGTCTCGCATATGGCCAATACAGTACGTAAATTGGCCTTGTTTTTAGACCGAGCTATGATTGTGCCATGGCGCGGTTTTTGGGGACGATTCTACGAAGTGATCTTGAGGGCGGGCTGTTGCAGCTTGAGGCGGACAACGGCACTCGCTTCGAGCTCGAGGGCGACGTTGCGGAACAGTGGGTGGGGCAACGTGTTGCGGTGGACGGTTCCGTTGATCGGAACGCGCTGTCCTTCACGATGACTGGCCCTCGCTTGATCGTGAAAACGATCGCAGCCGCAGGCTGAAGACTTATTGAATTGCGCGCTTAACCACGCGCACGCGTGGGGTGGCCGCGAGATCGGCATGGGCGTTCACGATCACCGCGTCGCCCACATCCAACCCTTGGGCGACCAAGGTTTCAAGATCAGAACGATCCGCCACCGCAATCGCGCGAACTTCAACCCGCCCGGACGGCGATGCCACAAACAAACGATCCGTGTTGCCTACTTGCATAACTGCAGAGTTGGGGACGGAAAAAACGCCATCGAATCGAGCTTTGGCAAGCGAAACACTTTGGCCTGGATTGCCCAAGACACCCACAGGAAGTTCAACCACCACGGTGTCTTCCGCTTCGGTTCCCACAAACTCGCAGTCGTATGGCGCATCGGCCAACAGAACGCGGCAGAAAGCCAACCGCTGGGCTTGTTCTGCGTCGTCGTGGGAAAGCTTGAACACCCCATGCGCTTGATGGGCTTTCAAGGTCAAAACAGCATCACCCGGCTTCGCTCTATCGCCAACATTCAACACGACAGCGTCGATCTCACCGTCGGTTGCGGCCACGATCGCCACCTGCGCGAACGCTGCCATCGCTTCATCTAGAAGCTGACGCTTTTCTTTCAGCTTGAGATCCGCTTGGTGCATCTCGCCTTTGTTGCTCTCGGCGGTCATCGCCTCCAGCATTTGCTGGTAATAGGCGATGCGTTCGCGCAGGTGAGCAATTTCGCTTTCCTGGCGTTTGCCTTCGTCCGTGATGGCCAACACATCTCCAGCGCGGAACTTGCTGCCAGCTTCCCGTAGTTCCACCAACCTGCCTCCCGCGGGCAGCGAGAGCGTTGCAGGCGCGGGTGGCTGCATCTGTCCTGTGGTGTCAAACCATCGATACACCGCTGTGGGAGACGGTTGAATCGTGTCTACTGAAACTGGGGCGCCAGCGGGTCTCAAGACAATCCTGAAAACAACAAATCCAACAGCCGCCGCCAGCGCAATTGCTACCAATGCCCACAACCACCATTTACGTTTCGCTACGAGAGAAGCTGTTTGCGGCAGCGTGATGCCCATCCCTGCCGCAAGTTCGCCTGGGGCTTCGGGAGGATCATCAAACATCGCCATGGAAGGGCGGTTTGCTGCGGCCTTCAAATCGGCGGTGGCGTCTTCACTTCGCTCATGGGGAGAAGGAGAGGCATTGTCATCGCCAAGCCATGATTGTGGTGGCAAGGGCGCGCCGGATTCGCGGCGCCGCTCACCCGTTTCATCATCTACAGGAGCATCCGTTTCGCCAGGCAACTCATTTTCACCTGTGCGGGCTCGTGATACCGCCAAGAGATCGCTCATGCTGTTCATGAGCGCGGTCGGTTCGGCTTCGTTCCAACCAGATGCACTGGCAGGTGGGATGGGCGTTCGCACAGAAGCTGTTTGGGCCAAACTTGTGGCTGCCAACCGCAACGCCGCCAAGCCGTGTCCCGCCGTGGGAGCGTCTTCAAACTCGTCTGGCACACCCCCGTCAGGCTCGTCGGTGTTCGCTTCGGTTTCCAGTAGACCTAGTTCACGCAGCTGGTTTGCGAAGGCCGCCAACTGGTCTTCTGATAGAGCGAGGTTGTGTCGCTGCGCCACCGACTCAATAACTTCTTGCAGCGGCCTACCGTCCAGCTCCATAGCCACGCGGTATTCAAATTCGTACAGTCGAAACGCCTCAGCGTTGGGCTGCGCGATCTCAAAAAAAATGTATCCGTCCGCCTCCACCTGCTTTGCGGGGAGGCCGCTGCGAAAACGCACAACGCTACCTGACATGGTGAGCATCATGCCGCTTTGCAGGGTTGGATGCCAATTTAGCGATGTCGACCTGTCTGACGCGACAGATTTGCCAGCCGCTGTGAAGTGGCCGTATCAGCCAACAAGTGAACCAAAGTCATTGGCATCCGGTAGGTCCAATTGTCGGGCGAGACACTGCCAGGCAGGTTGACCCGGCCACTTAAACCAACAGCGTCTTGGAAGGGAACCAGGGTAAGTTGCGAGGGAGCGGCGTAAACCAGAGTCAACAGAGCGTCTCGCACCTCAGGCAGGTATCGGCGTTCGCTGGCAAAGGCTTGGAGCCCAGGCAACTGGCAAATCGCTTGCCGTTCGTGCTCGGGCAACGTTTCCCACCATTCGGCTTGGGTGTCGGTGTCGTGGGTGCCGGTGGTGGCCACGGAGGTTTCCGGCCACGAGGCAGGGTCACGATGAACGAACCCATCGCGTTCCCAACGCAAGACCCGGAATCCGGGGATCTCCATGCTGGACAACGTTGCTCGTACAAAAGGCGGGATCACTCCCAGATCTTCCGCCAATACGTGGCCAGCGGCGCGCAAGGCGTTCAAGGCAGCGCGGCCTTGGACGAGTTGAGAGGGTTCGTCGGGGGGTATAAATCCTGTAGCCGAACCATCCGCCGTTTTGTAGTACGACCTGAATAACCCAACCACGTGGTCGATCCGCCAAAGGCTACACAATGAATTCGAGCGCAGCGCGCGCACTTTGAGCCATTTGAAGTCTTGGTCAGCAAGGTCCTTCCAGTTATAGACAGGAAGCCCCCAGTCCTGGCCATCCTCCGAGAACTCGTCTGGTGGGGCGCCTAGTCGAAGATCAAGCTGGAAGAATTGCTGGTTTGCCCAAACGTCTGCGGCGTCGCGCGACACCACGAACGGGAGATCGCCACCAAACTCCACACCGACTTTCGCGGCTTCGGATCGAGCGTCAATCCATTGTAGGGTCAACACCCACTCCACGTACTGGCGGTACTCGACGCCATCGGCCAAGCGCTGGCGTGCTTCGTCCATCGATTTAGCGTGGCGGTTGCGCAGCCCCTCGGGCCAGTGCGCCCATCCGGGGCCTAAATCAGACGCGATGGCGTGGTAAAGGGCGTAGTCATCCAACCAACTTGCTTCTTGAGCCTTGAAGGACTCAAAGACCTCCGACCGCGCGGAACCCGACGCAGTTTTTTTGAAATGCGCGAAGGCAGCCCTTAGAGCATGGGTCTTAAGGGACCGAATTGATTCCCACTGAACGTTAGACGCGTCGCGGCATTGCGCCAGTTGCGCCTTTTGCTCTTGGTTGAGGACCACCGCCTCGCCTCCTAAGGCGATGAAATCTTCACAGGCGTTTAAACTGGCGAAGATGGGATCAAGGGCAAACGCGGTAACGGCACCGTAGGGGCTGGTTTCACCAGGCCACACTTCGTGAAAAGGCAGCAACATGACCGCTGAGAACCCAGCCTGAGCTGCCCATTGGGAAAAGCCTACCAAATCGAGTACTTCCCCTACACCCCAGCCTTCCTCTGAACGAAGAGAGAACAAGGGCATCACCAGACCCGCCTGTTTTGGCATCGACATCGTTGCGGTACTATGGCGCGCAGCCGTGAGTCCCGAAAGGGGCCCCTACAGAATAGGTTTTTTTGCAGCTTGCCGCCGCTTTGCGGCTGGGTGTCTAGGAATTATTCCTTGTCATGGTTTTGGGGGCGTGGTAGCGAATGCCCCTGGCTTTGGCCCAGGCGGGGTCCCCGTGTCCCCTTTTAGTCTTGAACCGACACATTCTCACCGGACTTAGAGCGAGGCCTAGATGAAGCGTTTCGTTGCGCGCGCCCTACCTGTAATCGCGATTTTCGCGATTGCGACCTCACTACCTACTGTCGCCTTGGCGCAAACCACGGGGACGGTTCAGGGTAGCGTCTTCGATGAAGGCGGTACCCCGGTAAAGGGAGTCAAATTGGTTGCCAAGTCATCCACTAACATTGGTGACCGGACGGTTTATTCCGGAGCCGATGGTTCCTTCCGCATCATCGGCCTGATGCCGGGTGAGTTCGAGGTCACAGCCTCTGCCCCAGGTCTAAAGACCAAGGTGCAGAAGGGCATTGCCGTTGGAACGGGCAGCTCCTCGGATATTTATATAATCATGGAGGTCGCCCAGAAGGAAGAGGCCGAAACCTACGTGATCGAGACGAAGGCCCCGGTGGTCAACACCAGCAACGCCCAGATCGCTGAGAAGTTCGACGGCGAGTTCCTCAACAATCTTCCGCTTGAAAGCAGGGGCGGCATTCAGGACGTCTTGTCCAACAACGTCGCAGGTGCCGTAGACAGCGGCCGCGGTCCCCAGGTTCGTGGCGGTACTTCCAGCCAGAACATATTTCAGCTTGAAGGGTTTGAAGTTAACTCGGTTGACGGCGGTCGCGGCCAATTGGTGACTTTTAAGAGCTTGGCGAACTTGGAGATGCAAACCGGTGGCGCCAGTGCCGAGAACTCTGGGGCTTCGGGCGCTGTCATGAATGCGGTCACTAAGTCCGGCTCCAATAAGTTTGAGTACGAGATTGATGGCTTTCATGAGAACTCGAGACTGCGGCTTTTCCTAGACGAGTTCGACACTAACAATTTTGCGATGGCGACCAACGTCAGCGTCAACGTCTCGGGCCCGATCGTTAAAGACCGCGTCTGGTTCTTCATGAACTGGGAAGTGCGCAACTCCGTGACCGATCGGGGTAGGGATCCAACGGGGTTACGTCCCGTTCCGCCTCGTGGGTCTAACAACAGCCTCCGATCAACAGGAAAGATCACCTGGCAGGTTACCCCCCGCAACAAGCTGCAGCTTGTTTACGTTTTCAACCGCGACGCGGCGAAGAACGGTCAGGGCGGATTCAACACTGACCGCGACGCCCAGTGGAAGCGCGACAGTCTCGATGGTTTCGTCGGCCTGATCTGGGAATCGATGCTTTCGGACAACCTGCTCTTTAGAACGCAGGTAGGTGTTCAACAATTCGATATGGATTTCGCCCCGGAACTTTGCCGAGAAGATCCAAACTCGTGCGATGCCGTGAATCCGTTGAGGCAAATTTCTCCGCCCTATGAGTTTCAGAATTGGAACACGCACTCGCGACAGACGTCAGGCACAGCCGAGTTCAAGAACACACTTGAGTACTTCATCGAAAACCCAGCTATTGGTAACCACAACATCAAGTTCACGGCGCGGTTCAAGGGCGCCCGGTCGAAAGACACGGTGACGACCCCAGGCGATGCCATCTACGTTTTTGACGGCGATCAGCCCGACACCAAGCGCGAATTGTTCGTGAACGATCCGCTGACCTCGCCCGGGCGCTACGGTTGGGGCATCAGCAATGCGCAGTCAACGTTGCTGCAATTCTCGCTTCAAGATCAGTTCAAGTTGCCTAACTACCGGTACCTTACGATTACCCCAGGCGTTGGCTTCCTGATGAGCGATGCCCAGGACGGTTCTGGCAACTCGGTAATCAAGTTCGCGACGTTTACGCCTAACATTTCAGCCGCCTGGGACGTCACTCACGATGGCCGTACGTCTTTGCGTGCCAGCTTCAGCCAAAAAGTGGATCCGGGAAGCCTAGCGATTTCCAACTACATCGGTGCAAACCGCACGCTACGGGTTTGTAGATGGGATGCAAATGCGGGCGATTTCAATAAGGATTGCTTCTTCGAAGGCGGCTTGAGTGGAAAAACGGTGGGGTACTCCTGCGGTTCACAAAGGTTCGACGCCAACGGCAATGATTGTAAAGAGAACCTCAAGGTTCCTCGAACTTGGGAATACACCGCAGGTATCGAGCGCGAAGTGGTTCAAGGCGTGGCGGTGGGTGCAGACTTTGTTTACCGCGACTTCAAAGATCCCTTCGAAGACCGGGAGACAAACCAAATTTGGAATCCCGCTGGTACCGCTTTGAACCCAGCTGGAGCCTACCGAAACGGCCGTGCCATTCGCGTTTTTAACTTGGAAACACCTTCAGAGGCAAAGCGTCGCTACGTCGGTGTCACCACCAACATCCGCAAGCGTGAAGGCGCGTTGAAAATTAACTTCACCTACACCTGGAGCAAGTTGACCGGGAACGTTGTAGACGGCTTCCAGAACCCTTTCCTGAACAACACTGGACAGGATCTTTTCCAATACGGCGACTTGCCCGGCGATGCACGCCACTCGATCAGATCACAAGCGACGTACCAATGGAGTTCATGGCTTTCCACCGGTGTTACCTATAACTATACAGCCGGTGGGCCAATTGAGCCTACCTTCTTCAACTCGGTTACTGGTGGCTTCACGGACCTTCGTGCTCGTCGCGGATTCAACCCCGGCCTTCAGTTGAATGATCCTGCGGACGACGTGGCTTTCCGTTTGCCCGACATTCAAGCGTTCAACTTTCAGGTTCGCGCCAACTTGAAGGCGATCACGAAGTTCAACGCCCAGTTTTACGTCGACTTCTTGAATCTGTTGGCCCTCCGAACGACTACGGCATACAACACGCAGGTGGCTGAGAACCAAACTGGATTGTTGGCTATCATTGGTCGTCAAGAGCCCTTGCGCCTCCGCGTTGGTTTCACGTTTAAATACTAAAAGAACGACGCCTTCGGACGTCTTCATCTTGCATACGCCTCTGCCGCTTCCGCTGCAGGGGCGTTTTGCGTTTGGATGCCCTTTTAGGAATTCCAGGCGGCAGGCGGTACTATGACCGCGAGGGTTATGCAGACATCATCGAGACTTAAAGTGCAAGGTCGCCGCATTTTCATAACCGGAGGCGCTGGCTTTATCGGTTCGCACCTTGTGGAACGGCTGGCCGCACAAAATGAAATAGTGGTGCTCGACACACTGCGAAGAAATGCCTTGTCGCAAACCGGACTCGATAGTCATCCGAACGTGAAGCTCATCACGGGTGACGTCATGGACGGCGCTCAGGTTCGTGCCGCTATGGGCGACTGTGATGTGGTGGTTCACCTAGCTTCGATTGCCGGGGTTGACACAGTGATCAACAACCCCGTCATGACGATGCGTGTATCGTTGGAGGGCACGATGAATGTGCTTGAGGCCGCTCGCGAAAGCGGAAAGGTCAAACGTTTGATCGACTTTTCCACCAGCGAAGTGTTCGGCCGCTACGCCTATAACGTTACCGAATGGGACGCCACGACCTTAGGTGCGGTTGGCGAGGCCCGCTGGACCTATGCTGTTGCCAAACTGGCCACAGAACATCTGGCCTTGAACTATTGGAAGCAATACCAGCTCCCCACTTGTTCCATTAGACCGTTTAACATCTATGGTCCCCGGCAAGTGGGAGAAGGGGCAGTACACCATTTCATTCTCAGGGCGCTCAAGGGAGAGCCTTTGCAAATTCACAATGATGGCTCGCAAATTCGCGCCTGGTGTTATGTGGACGACATCGTGGATGGGATTCTGTTAACCATCAACTGCGAAGAAGCCGTTGGCCATTCCTTCAACATTGGCAACGCCCGTTCAACGTTAACGATTCATGGGTTGGCCAAAGAGATCATTCGCTTGGCTTCATCGTCCAGTCGTCTTGAATTTGTACCCTGGAACCACCCTGACGTAGAGTTACGCATTCCCAACATCTCGAAAGCCCGCGAAATGTTGCAGTACGAACCACAGATTGATCTCGAAGAAGGTCTATTGCGAACGGTGTACTGGTACCGCCGCAACCAAGGGAGTTAGATACCATGTCCGTCGAGAGTGTTCTTACCGCCGTCGGGCTGGCAAAAACCTTCCACTTGGGCTTCTTCAGAAAGAAAGTACAAGCTGTAAAGGATGTGAGCTTTCACGTCAAAAAGGGCGAGATTTTCGGCTTTCTTGGCCCCAACGGCGCCGGCAAGACCACCACGATGAAAATACTGACTGGGTTGGTCTTTCAGGATCGGGGCACAGCCTCTGTGTTGGGCAGGCCGGTGGGAGATCTTCACGCCAAACAGCGCATGGGTTATCTCCCCGAAACGCCCTACTTTTATGAATACCTCACGCAAGAAGAGTTCCTCGATTTTTCCGGGCAATTGGCAGGAGTCGCAGGAACAGTTTTGCGCAAGAGGCGCGAAGAATTGATTGAACGCGTTGGCCTTGGGCATGCGCGCGGGCGGCCCCTGCGAAAGTTTTCCAAAGGCATGCTTCAGCGTGTTGGCATTGCGCAAGCATTGATGGGCGATCCCGATTTGGTGATCCTTGATGAGCCCATGACGGGTCTTGATCCTTTGGGTCGTAAAGAGGTGCGTGATTTGATGGTGGCCTTAAAGAGAGAAGGGAAAACAGTGTTCTTCTCTACGCACATACTTCCGGACGTTGAGATGATTTGTGATCGCGTTGCGCTGGTTGTGGCTGGACGCACAGTGAGTGAGGGGCCTTTGGCATCGCTATTGTCAGCGCAAGTGATAGGCACCGAGGTGCATTTACGTCCTTCGGCTGCGGGGACATTGCCCGAACTGCCGAACGGCGTTGATAAACTTGTCAGCGGTGGCGACGTACGTCTGGACCTTCCTGCAAGCGTTGATGTAGACACATTTTTGCTGTCGGCGGTCAACGCGGGCGCACACGTCATTTCAGTGCAACCGCGGCGAGAATCGTTGGAAGAATATTTCGTGCAGCAAGCCAATAAGGGCAACGCCAAGGTGGCACAGTCGTGATGAAGATTGTTGCGATAGCGAGAAACACTTTTCGCGAAGCCGTTCGCAACAAGATCCTCTACAGCTTGGTGATGTTCGCAACAGCCTTGATTTTGGGGTCGTTGGTGCTGGGGGACTTCACCTTAGGCGAGGAAATTCGGTTAACCAGGGATTTGGGTCTTTATGGGGTCGACATCTTCGGAGTGCTGATAGCCATCTTTCTTGGCGTCAACATGCTGTACAAGGAGCTTCAGCTGAAGACCGTGTACACAATTCTTCCCAAGCCTATTGCGAGGTACCAATTCGTTCTTGGTAAGTGGCTTGGTTTGGTTTTTACGCTGGTGCTACAGGTGGCAGTGATGGGCGCTGTTCTACAAGTGGCGTTGCTGATTCAAGGCGCCGGATTTGAGACAGCGGTGTGGAAGGCGTTGTGGTTGTTGATGATCAACGTCATTGTGGTCACTTCGATAGCCTTGGCCTTTTCGGCATTTTCCACTCCCTTTTTGTCGGGCGTGTTTTCAATGGGTATCTTTTTGGTGGGGCGCGCCACTCCTGACTTGGTTGAAATCGGAAAGAAGGCAGGTGGATTGGCTCATACAGGCGTGGCCATCGCCGTAAAGATCTTGCCCAATCTGCATCTGTTCTTTCCTTCCGGCGCCGTGGTTGGAGCAAAACACATTTCAGTTCATGCCAACCTTGTAGACATGAATTACATGGTGTCAGCCACGCTTTACGGCCTTGGCTATTCTATCGTCGTGGTGGCGCTGGCGATAGTCATCTTTCGTAAGCGCGACTTTGTTTAAGCTGATTGGTACACAAACTTTCCAAAGGGCACGTGTACAAGCACAATGCCTCCGTGTCACCTCGAGTGAAAAGCTGGCTTCAAACAGCCATGGCGGGAGCTACCGCAGCGCTGCTGGTGGTCGTTCTTCGCTTAACGTGGGACGCCCACAAGTTGGCCTCTTACGGCGAAATGCAGGCAAGTCGTCGTGCATATCCAGAAGCCTGCGCGGCCTTTATGGATGCAGCGCGCGCATACTATCCAGGAAATCCGTACGCGGACTTGGCCTTTGCTCGCTTGCTTGCACTCGCTGATGAAGCGCCCGCGTTGGGCAACGTTGTCGCTCCTGATCTCGAGAGGCGGGCGCTTGAATCCTTTCGGACAGCTGCGATGGCGACGCGGTCAACCTATGTCCCCCACGCCGCTGAACTCGCAAAGGTTAACGAGCGCTTGGCAACAATCTACGCCCGCTGGGAACAAGAGGCGCGCGGGGTCTATAAAGGTTCATTGCAGGGTGCATCGTTCGAACAGCGAAAGCAGTGGCATCTGCAGAAACTACAGGAGGTTCCCGGACCCTCGTGGCTATGGTCGTCCGTAGCGTTCGTGGGGCTAGGCATTGCGGTAGGTGCAGTGGTTCTCTTCATTGGTAAAGCACTGTCACCCGCTTTAAGGGTCCAAAGAGGACCTGCACTTGGCGCGGGGCTCGCGTTCCTGGTCGGTTTTGCGCTGTTTCTGCTCGGTATCACCCAGTAGGAAGACCGTTTTTGTGTGCGGTGTGATAAAACTGCCAGGCTAACCCCTCCCCCCCATGGACGTACGCTGCGAGCGCTGCTCCACTGAATACGAGCTTGACGATGACTCGGTACCTGACGCTGGTTGTCCAGTGCAATGTACGACGTGCAGTCATACCTTCATGGTCACGCGGCGCGGTGTGGCCCCGGCTGCCACCGCGCAACCCGCTTCCGAAAGTCTGCCATCACCACCCGCGGCAGATTGGTTGCTTGAAACTTCGGACGGACGGCTACATCGGTTTCGGAACCTGACGTCGCTGCAAAAGTGGATCATCGAACGCAAGGTGACCCGCGAAGACAAAATCTCGCGGACCGGCCAGGCTTGGCGTCGCTTGGGAGAAATTGTTGAGTTGGCGCCGTTCTTTGACGTTGTGGACGAAGCCGATCGCGCCCGGGCTGGCCAAGCTGGGAACGACGAATTGAAAGCCGAGGCTCACCGCGCACGGAACCTTGGATCGAGCAGTCGCCTTAGCCCTGTGCCACCGCGGCCAGTGGTACCTTCGGCTCCGCCCCACCAATCGTCTGCACCGTCGCGGGCCCCAATGCCAGTGGCCCCGCGCCCACTTCCGCCGCCTTCGCCTTCGCAAGAGCTATCTGCAATCGATGCGTGGGCCTCTCGTGCAGAGGATTCGTCAGGTTTTGAGGAGGAGAGCGAAACTTCGGTGGTTCCTTTGCGTCGCCGCGGGGCCAAGTTCTTTGTAGCTTTTCTTCTTTCTGCGGGCGTTGCCGCAGGAGCGTTTGTGTTTTACCAGCGGTACAGTGAGAAGGCCGAAGTAACCGAGGCCGAGTCATTGGCGCTTCTTGCGCCAGCCGACGAAGTTTCACCCAAGACCGCTGCTCTAACAGAGGAGCCGCCACCACCCGTTGCCGCGAAAGTGGAGGAGCCAGCGAAGACGGTTCCAGTCGTAAACGCGCAGTCCCCGACAACGATAGCCACCGCACCTGTCCCGGCAACGCCTCCAGTTCCTGGCTCCCATCCTGCGACGTTATCCGACGAACCGGGGCCAGGGTACGAAAGTGCGTTGGCCCAAGCAGATCGTTTGCTTGAAAACGGAAGCACAGAAAAAGCTTTCAAGCTCTACGAAAAGGCACTGAAACTGCGTCCGGATGGGGCGGAAGCCTTAGCGGGGCTCGGTTACGTCATGCTCGACAAAGACCGAGCCGGTCCCGCGGTTTCCTATTTTGAAAAGGCTCTGGCTCAGGCTCCAAGTTTCGGTCCAGCCGTTTTCGGTATGGGCGAAGCGTTGCGCGCTAGCGGACAGGAAAGCCGGGCATTGGAAATGTACCGACGCTACTTGCAGATAAATAGTTCGGGCTCCGACGCGCCCGCTGCACGAAGGCAAGCGTCGCTTTTGGAAGACAAGCTCAAGGCACGATCTGGCAGCGAGCAGATGCCGACGCCTCGCGAGGAAGCCGTAGTCCCTACTTCGGGCCCGCCTCCTAGCCCTTCATCAACTTTGAACGAGCCTGCTTCGCCTTAGTGAGCTTTCGTTTGTCTTTAAGCTTTCGAGCGGCAAGGACTCTCCCCACATGAGTGCATCCACGAAGCATGTTGGCGGTGATTTTGGCGAGACGGAGGGCAGTTCCATTTTTCAGTCTACACGTGGAAAGGCACGCCGATTCTTGGTGCCGCTGTTGCTCGCGGTGGGCTTAAGTGGCGGAGCGTTGGCGCTATACCACCGCCCCAGTGGGCGTGGTTTTTGGGCGGGAACCAATCTAGGTAGACTTTCGCTCCACGTGCAAGTTGAACGCTTGCTTGTTTGGGGGCATCGTACAGCGGCGCTTGTCTTGGTTCTGGTCGCCGCTGTCTGGGTCTACTGGAAGTGGCGTCGATATGGCTGGAACGGAACGATTGGTCCAGTCGGTTGGTTCGTTGTTGGATTGTCCGCGACGTTGACGGCATTTCTTGTTCCTTGGGAGCAGTTCCTGCCGTGGTCTGACGTGGTTACTGTGGCTCAGCTTGAGCCCACGCGATTGGGTGAAGCAGAAGGTCCCTTCCCTGAACTGATTGGCTTGAGATCACACTATCCCAAAGGCATTGCCGACCTTGCCTGGCCCGAAGCTTTGCGAAGCCGCCGGGGTTCGGTTCTAGCCTGGGTTCACGTTTTGGTCGGTCCCTTGGGTGCTTTGGCTGCCTTGTTCGTGAGAAGGATGAACCGCGTTCGACACGGAAAAGATACCTAGAGACATCGCCATCAGACCCGCCAATGAGGCAGCCAAGAGGCCTGGGCTTGATAGCTGATAGCCACCCGCGGTTACCAGCACCAATCCGTATCCGATCAGACGCCACTGCGGTCGAGATCCCAAAAGTGAGATCAGACCAAAGACAGTTGAACCGGCTGCGGCTGAAAAACTAACGGCGAAAAGACTTCCTCCGGCGACTCCAAAGCGAGGAACTTCCAGGTTCAAACCCGTGGCCGCAACGTTTTGAACCAAGTCATAACGAAGGAGCAACAGCGCAAAGCAACTGGCGCTGGCAATGATGCCCGCCGCGGAGGCAAACGCAAAGGCGAACGGACGCATGAGGCTTCGAGAGGGCGGGGATAAGAACAAACCCGAGCAAAGGCCTGCTGCCAGCACCGTCCATTGCCCCCAACGGCCGATCGCTGCGGCTGTTTCACGGGCTGCCAAATCACCTGATCGATCGACGAAGCTTGCGGCGGCGTACAGGATGCCAGGCAGTGCAAACAACAAAAGCCCGATAACGCTTCGCTTGTGTCGACTTGCAGCCGCGTTCTTTCCAATCATTGAACGCAAGACGCCCACAATTACGAAGGCGGCCAAAAAGCCGTACGAGATCTTGATGTACAGAGAGAATCGTTCACCCACCGGCGACAGCAGCGCGCGACTTGAAAGCAAGACGAAGAGCGCGGCGATGAAGATCAAGCTGACTTGAAGCGGGCGGGGAAAGATGCGCTGTCTTACTTTGTAGTTGGCTAAGGCAGACACCAAGAGCGTTAGCGAAAGCACTCCCGTGAGGTGCCCCAGGTACCCTGCGGCTGCCATGAGAGCGTTGTTCAAGCCGCTTGAAAAGCCACCTTGCGGCAACAACAATCGAGATCCTATGCGGCCCCACACCAAATCGGCCAGAGCCACCAACGCAGTGGCGGCCGTGAGATTGATGTTCGGCCAACGAGACGAAGGGGCAACAGATTGACTCACGTTGCTGGCAGCATACTACGCCCGTAGCTGAACTTTGGGGATTTGGCAGCAAGGTTGTTATGCTGTGTTTGTGTGGGTTGCCTTGTTGCTCGCAAGTTTTGTAGCGGCACCAGTTCCAGCTGGCGGCTTTACCGTGGCGTTGGATCCCGGGCACGGGGGCACAAACCTGGGTGCGACCGGGGTGGTTCCGGGGTTTTACGAAAAACGCATAACTTTGGAAATCGCTCGCCGGGTGCAAAAACGTCTCGCCCGCCAAAAGGGCATAACAGTGGCGTTGTGTCGGGACAAAGATGAGTTGATGCCAATTCGGGCGCGGGTTCGTTGTGCAAACGAAGCTCAAGCAGACTTGTTCATAACCCTACACACCAATGCTTCGCCCGAGGGTCCTACACACGGAACCCAAATCGGGTTTGAACAGTATGTGTTGCCTGTGGACATTGCCGACCGCGAGGCTGCTTTGGCCTCGGCGCAAGCAACCAATCCTGTGGAGGCCGTCTGGGAAGCTCAGAAGGTCCATTTGTTGGTTCAAGCCAGCTTAGACGCAGCCAAACGCATTGAGCTAGAGTTGGCCGATGCGTTGGGAAAAGATCGTGATCGCGGCGTAAAGCAACTGGGCGCGTCGTTGGACGTACTTGCTGGACTCCAGATGCCCGGCATCCTCATCGAAGTGGGTTTCATTGATCATCCCGAAGAAGGCGTCGAGATCACGACCGATGAAGGTCAAGAGCGTATTGCCGCTGCGTTGGCCAAGGCAATTTCTGATTTGGCAGCGCGGGCGAAAAGGGCGCGCACCGATCCTAGCATTACGGGTCGGGCAAAGGCTCAGTGACTGCTGCGCGCTTGGCTCGCAGATCAGCAAAGAACGATTTGAGTATCGCTGAGGATTCTTCTGCCAACACACCTGATACAACTTGCACGCGGTGGTTGAAGCGGGGATCTTCTACCAACTGATACAAAGAACGAACGGCTCCGGCTTTGGGATCATCGCAGCCGTAGATCACGCGTTTGACACGCGCATTGATCATTGCTCCTGCGCACATGGGGCACGGTTCAAGTGTGACGTAAACGTCGGCATCGCAAAGTCGCCAATGTCCAAGAGCTTGCGCCGCCCTTCGCATCGCCAGCAGCTCTGCGTGGGCGGTGGGATCGTGGGCTAGTTCTCGTTCGTTGTAGCCCACGGCGACCACTTGCTCGTGCACCACAACGACGGCGCCCACGGGCACTTCACCACGATGCTGGGCTTTCGCAGCTTCTGCCAAAGCCATTTGCATATAGTCGGTGTCGGTCAAAGACATGGAATTGCTTCTGATCAGCGCGTTACGACAAATTGATAGATACCTGAAGCGACCTCAAACACGGCCGCGCCGTCGCGCAATTCTAGAAATTTGACGCCTGGCGCTTTCGTTGCAGGCCGTCCGCCTTCGAAAACCTCTTCAGCAGAGCTTGTGGGTACGTGAATTTCTGCCGTGGCGTGCACGGGAACTTCCACATCCATTGTGAAGGTCTTTGCTGTCTTCGACCACGACGACGCGATATCGCCTCGCACCGAATGATACCGGGCGCGTACAAACTTTAGATCACCTCCTGGGCGAGGACGAATCACGAAAGTTGAAAACGCGGGGCTCTTTGGGGAGCGCTGGATGCCTGCAAGAGTTTCGTACATCCATTCGCCCACAGCGCCAAAGGCATAGTGGTTGTACGAATTCATGCCGCCTACGTCGCGTGGGCCTTCTTCAGGTGAGTAGCCATTCCAGCGTTCCCACATCGTGGTTGCCCCGTTGTTTACTGTGTAAAGCCACGAGGGATAGGTTTCGGTCATTAGAAGTTTGTAGGCCGCTTCGTCTTGACCAACCATCGAAAGCGCAGGCAGAAGATGACCGGTTCCTAAAAAGCCCGTGTTCAGGTGGCCCGTGCTTCGCTCTATGGCCGCCAACAAATGTTTTGCTGCCATCGCGCGTTTGGCTACGGGCAGAATGTCGTAGCGTAAAGCAATGACGTATGCAGTTTGAGTGTCAGAAGTGATGTGACCATCTTCGCTGACGTGCGCTTTGTTGATAGCTTGCACGATGTTCTCGAACAATGTGTTGTAGTTACGAGCGTCCTCTGTTTTTCCTAGCAACGCGGCCATGTTGGCCACAAGTTTCGCCATTCGTGCGTGGAACATGGGACCAAGGACTTTGTTTGGCGTTCCTGGTGGTGGTGCAACCCAATCACCGAATCCCCATTTTTCATTTAAGAAGCCTTTTGCTTCGCTCGTGCGAAAATCGACCCACTTCTTCATGGCATCGTAGTGGCGTTTGACTGGTTCCAGATCTCCGTAAACATCGTAAAGCAGCTGCGGGAGAAGCACGATGGCGTCGCCCCAACCGAAACTACCGTAACCAAGTTCAACTGTGGTGGGCGCTACGTGTGGCACAGCACCGTCGGCGCGTTGGCCATCGTGCAAGGCCTCCAAGTAATTGGCGATAAACGCATCCGAATCCATATTGAAAGTGGCCGTGGGAGCAAACAATTGGATGTCCCCTGTCCAACCCAAGCGTTCATCGCGTTGTGGGCAATCCGTGGGGATGCTGAGAAAATTTCCACGTTGGCCCCACACAATGTTGCTCTGCAGTTGGTTCAACTTCGCGTTCGACGTTTGAAACGTGCCGGTGCGGACGAGATCGCTGTGCCACACCAGCCCCACCAATGAAGTGACCGGCAAAGGCTTGGATAGGCCCCGCACTTCGACATAACGAAACCCGTGAAAGGTAAACTTCGGCTGCAACACCTCTTGAATGCGGCCACCTGAAATGTATTCATCAAACACGCGAGCGGTTCGTAGATTGTCGGTAAAGACCTTTCCGTTCTTGTCCAACATCTCTGCGTAGCGAACGGCGATCCTCGTTCCTCGTGGCGCCGTGAAGCGCATCCGAATGGAACCGACCATGTTCTGTCCAAGATCAAAGATCTGCACGCCAGGTTCGGGCATTGTGACGGCGCGCGCACGGACAACCTGGGTTTCGCGGACCGCTGGTGCCGTGGCCGCTTCGATTAGAGGAATGTTGATGTTCGGAACAAACACCGAGCGCCATGTGCGATCGTCAAACCCAGCTGAGTTCCAGTTGGGTTTGTCGAGGCGAGCGTCGTACTGCTCTCCGTCTAGAAGATCACTTTCGCGTATCGCTCCCGTGCTGCCTCTCCACGATCCATCCGAGGCAATCACGTCTTCGGTGCCATCGGCATAAACCAGGTGAAGCTGGGCGCGCAAAGCTCTCTCGAATCCCCAAAGGTGTTGCCCCATTCCAGTGCGACCTGCGTACCAACCATCTGCCAACAAGGCGGCCAACGCATTGGGGCCGTGGTGAATCAGTTTCGTAACGTCGTAGGTTTGGTAGAGCACACGCTTGGAGTAATCGGTCCAACCAGGGGACAATAGATCGCTGCTTACCGCGAAGCCGTTCACAGTCATTTCGTAAACGCCGGCGGCCGTTGCGTACAACCGGGCTTTCGTCACAGGTTTGGTGACGGAGAATGATTTGCGAAGTTGTGCAACAGGAATGAGATGATCGATCGCTGCAAACGAAGGATCCTTCGCGTCGATTCGTTCGCCAAACATTCCCAGTTCGCGGCTGGGTATGAACGGGGCTTTTTCAGGTGCGTCTTTGCGCCATTCATCCGGAAAGGATGGCTTGTCGATGGTGCGAGAAACCCATGAGCGGTCGCTTTGAATGAAACGCGCCCTTCCGTCGGCCAGTAGAAGGCGAAGCGTAACCAAGATCGCCTTTTCTTTGAAATAGGGTGAATCAATCCAAAGTTGATTGCTGCCTGGTCGGACCAGGGACGTTACGGTGAGGCGACGAGGATCACGGAGGTCGGACGTGAATCTCCGCAATGCTGTATCGTTGACCGTGATCCGGTGGTCGGCCTCTTCATCCCACGGACGTCCACGGCTGGGGCCTACGAAAAATAGGTCGGCCGCCACCACCTTGTCAGCGGCGGGAACATCGAATTTCTTCGTGAAGCCCACGCGCTTGGTTGTTGCCGTGGTGGCCAACGGTGCGGGGGCTATCCACCGCGCGCCCACAAACGGGCGTCGTTCGTTGTCACCTGCCGGGCGCAATCCGATCCACTGTCCTTTCCATGCGGACGGATCGCCCTTTTGCAAACCTGTCTCGAACCACGTCGCCGCCGTGAACATCTTGTCTTGTTCATCCCATAGGCGTACTTGTACGAAGTAACGGGTGCGTGGTGACAGGACGGTTCCCGCATACGGGAGCAATAGGTTTTGCCCCGACGCCACCTTGCCGCTGTCCCAGAGGTTGCCTTGCCCTTTACGAAGGATGGCCTCGTCAGACGCAACCAAGATTTGGTAAGCGGTTTGTCGCGCACCTCGCATGGGCGACGTGGCTATCCACGAGACCCGCGGTTGGGGCGCATCCACCCCTAGGGGTGTGACCTTCTGTTCAATGAGAACTTCAGAGACCTTGAGGCCAGCTATGGCTGGTGCTGTCTTGAGCGTCGTCACCGCGAGAAACAAGGTGAAAACGAACAAAGGCTTTGCGGCGGCGGATCGGCAGTTCATGGCTTACCTCGGAATTGGGGCATGATATGCCAGCGGCGCCGTGTAAACTACTAAACGTGCCTTCACTCACAGACGCACAGCTGTCTTTCACTGGTTATGTGCAAGAACATAAGCGTGCCGCCCTTGCGCGTTCTCGAGAGGCATCCGCTTACTCATTTGGCCCAGAACAGCGAACAAGGCAGCGTCTGGCACGCGTTAGGCCCGTAATGCTGGCATTGGAGTTGGGGTTAGCCCAATTCGAGAAAGCAGGCCGTGCGGCACTGCTTGAGGGGGCGGTAGAGATAAACAGCGTCCAGTTCTCCTCGCTTTCGAAAGCGTTGGCACAAGCGGCTGCGGCCTTGGGGGTGCCGCCTCCCCGTGCTTTTGTATCGCCCACGGTGGGGGTTCATGAAACCAATGTGTTTGGAACGGCGGACGATTGTATCTTGGTGTTGCCAGCGGCCTTCGTTGACCATCTCTCTTCCGAAGAGTTGCAGTGCACGTTGGCCAGCGACTTGGGACGTATTCACAACGACCACACGCCGTTGCTCACGGCATTGTGGGTGTTGCAAACCGATGCGCCAACGGCGTTGAAGTGGGTCGCCACACCAGCCTCATTGTTGTTAACTTCGTGGGCGCGGGGCGCGGACATCACCGCAGATCGGGCAGGGCTCTTGGTCAGTCGCAATCTTGCAGCCATGGCTACAGCTTTGGCCAAACGATTGGGAGCAGGCCGCCGACTTCTGTCCGACATTCGGACTGAAGGTGCGCTGCAACAACTAGATTCGGAGCAGCCTCATCCTGATCTTGGCCTAGATGTCGAGCAATGGAATCAATGGCGCACGCGGGTGAAGGCACTACGGCTTTTCGAGCGAACAGCGTTTTACCAAGCTGGCGGTGGAGTAACTTCAGGAAGCTCGAGCTTGACGTTGGCTCAATGTAACGACGAGATCGTAAAACTGCTGGGGGCACCTTAATGGAATCCTCCACGCTGGGATCGCCGTTCGCTCGCCGAAAAGCGGACTTGACCGAGCTTTTGTTGCGATTGGCCTCCTTGGCCGACGACATTGGTTTGCCAAGCACCGCGCGGGACGTGCGTGAGGTGCGGTTACCGAAACTTGAGCAAGAACGTTTTTCGTTGGTTGTGCTCGGTGAATTTAACCGCGGAAAGTCAACGCTTATCAACGCCTTGGTTGGTGAACGCATTTTGCCAGCTGGTGCCACGCCAACCACCGCTGCATTGGCAGAGTTGCGCCAGGGTCCTGCATTTTCAGCGACAGCCGTGTTCGAGAACGCCGAGCGGTTGGTCCTAAACCGGCAAGAACTAGAAACCTATCTTACAGGGCGAGTGGAACCGCCTCCGTTGGTTCGCGTTGATCGCGTGGAAATTACACTTTCCGCAGCCATTTTGCAGAACAACCTCACGATCGTAGATACGCCAGGCGTTAACGATCTTTCGCAACAACGTGCGGACGTCACCTATGGATATTTGCCGCGTGCCGACGCCATTGTGTTTCTATTGGATGGCACACAGGTGCTTTCAGCCTCTGAACGGCGCTTTTTGCAGGAACGTGTGCTCAAAGCGGCACGCGAGCGCTTGATCTTCGTCATCACAAAATGCGATTTGCTCGATGAAGCTGAACGGCTTGAGGTCACGTCGTTTGCGAAGCAAGAGCTATTGAACGTCGTTCCGGACCCTATGCTTATTGAGGTCTCGTCAAAACGGGCATTGATGGGTGACAAAGCGGGATCTGGGTTGGGCGCACTTGAAGCGGCGATCAACCGGGTTATTGGGGACGATCGGCAACGTGTGTTGATCGAGCACGGTTTGGACGACGTAGCGCGCCTGTCGCGCTTTTTGCGACAGACCTTGGGGATGCGACAAAGCTCGCTGTTGCTTTCAGACGATGAGCTAAATGAGAAGGTGGCGGCCGCCAAGGCGCGTCTGGAAGACGGGCGTGCGGTGCTGCAAGAGGCTAGCCGAACCATCACTGCCGAATCGGCGGCAGTGAAAGCCCGCGTGCAAGCAGATCTGCGCGACTTGGTAGAGTCACTTTGCACCCGCTTACCAACTGAGATCGCCGCGAACGATGCTGGCGATGTTGAGCGCTTCTTAGGGCCTTTTTTGGAAGACACTTTCCGTGTCTGGCTTACACTTGAAGGCCAGATGGTTGCGAGCGAACTTGAAAGAATAGCGGAAGCGGCGGTTTCGGTGGCTACGGAACGGCTCAATGTTGTTTCGCAAGCCGTGGCGGCTGCACTGGGGGAGGCACGTGAAGGGATCGAAGTAAGCCGTTTGCCGTCTTCTTATGAAGCGTCTGTCTTCGCTTTGGGCGCGCTTGGTACCACGGCGCTGCTGTTTGTAAATGTCATGGCAGGAGGCGCGTTGGCATTGTTGACGCCTGCCTTAGCGTCCTTGGCTCGAGCGCGGGCCGCAAGATCTGCTGTGCTAGAGGCAGCCAAGAAAGCTCCGGAGCTGGTTCGCGGCATATCTGAGGATGTGGGGGTGCGGATGGCAGCGGTGGTGGATGACTTCGCGAACCGGTTAGACGCCTTCATCAGTGAGGCTGGGGCCAGTCTTGCACAAGGGATCTCCGAAGTTTTGCAGCGGGCTTTGCTTGAGCGCAACGCGGGAACCGGATTGGCTGAACAGCAGGCACTTGCTGACGCAGAACATCGGCTTAAGGCGATAGACGAAAAGGTCACAGAGCTGCGCCAAGAACTTTGGCGTCCCGTTTAGAGCGTTGAATGTCGCGTGTATCGCCGCTTCGCTTTAGAATGAAGTGCAGTGGACGGGACTGAAGCAGGATTGATGACTAGCAGCGACGAGGCGGCCTACTCCGCTTTGGTCGGGAAATCCGCTTTCTCGCCTTTCACTCATACGCTGGCTTATAGGAACGTACTACTTGAAAGTGGCCTCGGTGATGCCTGCTACTTCGTAGCTCGACATCGTGGAAGGTTACGGGCTGCATTGCCAATGTTTATAAAGAGAACGTCGGTTGGGGCGGTAATGAACTCGTTGCCACTTGTACAAAGTGCCGGTGGGGTCATAGTCGCTGATGATTCAAGTGAGGATGAACGGAAGGGTCTCAGTCAAGTTCTTGTTCAATGCGCGCTGAACCACGCGTCGCAGAACGAGGTCAGAGTCTGCGTGTTCATTGGAACACCTGCTAGCACAATGGCTGACGCCGGAAATCAAAATTCTGGTTTTTCCATTGATCGCACCACAAGTGTCCTGGAGTTAACGCGGCCGCTGGCATTGCACCACGCCGCTCGAGAAGGCGTGCGCAAAGCAAGTTTGGCAGCTCCAACTCGCCATATCGCGCAAACCGAGGAGGAAGCGAGATTGGTGTGGCAATTGTATGACCAAAGCATGCAGCGAATGAAGGTCCGCTCGCGATCGTGGTCATTCTATGAACGGTTGCGCAGACATGGGGGCGAATCGGTGCGTTTCGTTTGGTCCGCCGTCAATGGCGAAGCAACAACTGGGTTTGTGTTGTTATGCAACAATGACGTTGTCGACTATCATTCGGTGGGCAACACCCCACTGGGAAGAAAGCACCAAACCAATAGTTGGTTGTGCCTGCAAGAACTTCAATGGGCGCGATCTAGCGGATTTAAGCGATGGAACTGGGGCGCATCCCCAACCATGGAAGTAGCCGCATTCAAACAACGGTTTGGAGGAGCTGAACAAACGTTTCCATTGCGGGGATACTGCACCAACGACACCACGTCGTTGCAACAACTTTCGGCCGCACAACTAGCTGAATTCTTTCCTGAATACTTCGTTCTTCCATATAGCTGGCTAGGCTCTTCAGAACTGGAACTCAAGTCATGACCGACGCTTCCTGTACAGTCCCCAATAGCCAAGTTGTTGCGCAGATCATGTTTGATTGGGAACACTTGGGCCGAGAGCAGGTGGAGACGCTGGCAAAGACGCTACCGCGAAAACTGCTGCGCTGGTTGGGATCCAATCATCCCGACAACAGGACCCGCAAACTATTTTTCCGAATGACCGGAGTACACATTGGAAGGGGCACGAACATCACGGGGGGCCTGGTCGTCAATGACGGTTTTAGCGGTCTGTGTAGCATTGGGGATCGTGTTTCGATCGCTACAAACGTCACGCTGGTGGTTGATTCGAATCCCAACAACTCGCGATTGCAAGAGCACCCATATGTCATGTCGCAGTTGATCAAAACGGCTGCGGTGATCATTGAAGACGACGTCTGGATTGGCACCAACGCGATTGTGTTGCCCGGCGTGCGTGTTGGACGCGGAAGCATCGTTGGCGCGGGTGCGGTGGTGGTGCGAGACATTCCGCCAATGACTGTTGTGGCGGGTGTGCCTGCCCACGTCGTGCGCAAGCTTGACGATTCTCAAGGAATGGAAGGCTCAAAAGAGATATGAAGCACCAACCAGGCAGCCTGACTGTTGTGATTATGGCCTTCAATGAAGTTGAAAGTTTGGCAGCGGTGGTGCAGGAGATTTCCACCAGCCTGAACAAACTTCCCGCGGCTGAGCACCACGAAATTCTTATTGTCGACGATGGCAGTACTGATGGAACTTCACAACGTGCAGATGAACTTACTCAACTGCAACAAGGCCCTAGGGTTCGAGTTGTGCATCACGAAGTCAACAAGGGTTTGGGTGGAGTATACCGAACGGGATTCGAACGCGCCGAAGGTGAGTTCTTGTCATTTTTTCCTGCAGACGGACAATTCCCAGCTGAGATCATTGAACACTTTTATCCAATGATGCCTAGCCAAGATCTTGTCTTGGGCTACATTCCGCGCAACGACGCTGGCCGGGTGGCGAAGGGGCTGTCATTTGCAGAAAAGGCATTGTACCGGGGTTTGTTTGGTCCAATGCCACGCTACCAGGGCGTATTCATGATGAGGCGCGCGCTGCTTGAAAAAATTCCGTTGTACACGCAAGGCCGCGGGTGGGGTGTTGTGATGGAATTGGTGTTAAAAATTCATCGTGGTGGCCACCGAGTTACCAGCGTATTGACACCATTTCGCCCGCGGATGGCTGGGTATTCAAAGGTCAACAACCTGCGCA
>Ga0105048_10004371_pt1 | contig 23038 bp, 24 predicted proteins | sample MAT05_FD_78382 | JGI IMG/M metagenome (GOLD analysis project Ga0105048, IMG submission 78382) | Freshwater microbial communities from Lake Fryxell liftoff mats and glacier meltwater in Antarctica - MAT-05 | ecosystem: Environmental > Aquatic > Freshwater > Ice > Liftoff microbial mat | place...
GAATAGCCGGGGAGCCACGACGACGCCGAGCGGTCGTCGAAGCGCCCGCCGATGGCGATGACGAGGTCCGCGTACCGCCCCGCTTGGTTGGCGGGGTACGCGCCGTTGCGGCCGATGAAGCCGAGGGAAAGCGGATCGTCCATGTTGAGGCAACCCATGCCGTTCGGCGAGCTGATCACCGGGATGCGCAGCCGATGGACGAGTTCGGTCAGTTGCGGACCGGCCTCGGACAGCGTCATGCCATGGCCGATGAACAGAACCGGGCGTATAGAGCTCTTGATCATCGCCACTGCGGTGTCGATATCCGCGGGCGAGGCACCGCTGCGGCGGACATTAAATCCTTCCCATGCCGGCTCGAGCGCGACGTCCGCTTCTTCCTGAAACAGGTTATACGGTATGTCAATGTTGACCGGGCCCGGTCGGCCGCTGGTCATCGTGGTCACCGCTTGCCGCAGCGCCAGCGGCAGCATGTCGACCCGGCTCGGCTGGAAGCTGTGTTTGACGACCGGCCGGATCACGTTGGGAAAGTCGGCCTGGTTGTGCCGATTGAGTTCCTGGAACGGCCCACGATTGAACTGCGAGGTCGGCACATTGGCGGTGAGCGCGAGCAGCGCCGATGAATCGGTTTGGGCGACCGCAAGCGCCATGATGAGATTGGCCGATCCCGGACCGGTGGAGGTGAGCGTCGCGACGGGTTTGTGCTTGACCCGGAAGTAACCATCGGCCATGTGGCCGGCGGTCTGCTCGTGCCGCGGGGACACGAGCTTCACCTCGTCGCGCACGTCGTAGAGCGCGTCCAGCAAACCCACATTGCCGTGGCCGCAGATGCCAAAAACGTAGGGAATCTTTTCCTCTACGAGGAAATTGGCGATGAGTTCTCCGCCTTTCATGCGTGCCATGTCGCGCTGACCTTTCGAATAATAAGGATGGGTGAAGGTGGGGCGTGCCGATTGCGGCGGGACCGTTACACGGTGACGGTTTTTGTGCTTTATAGTACTTCACATAGTCGAATGTCAACCGACAATGTAGGATACTGGCTATGGTCGTACCGTCGACGAACGAGCGAGCGAAACCGAAGGGGGGACCGCAAGGCGAACGGTCGCGCCGCGGCGCGGAGGGGCTCCTTGCGATCTGGCATGGCGCTGAAATGGAGTTTGAATCCGAATTCGACGACTGGTACGACCGCCAGCACCATCCGGAACGGGTCGGCATTCCCGGCTTCGAGCGGGCGAGACGCTACCTCAATCTCGACGGCGGACCGCGCTATTTTTCGCGCTATGACGTGAAGAGCGCCGACGTGCTGGCCTCGCCCGCCTATCTGCACGCGCTGAACCATCCGACGGAGTGGACACGCAAATTGATGCCGCGCTACCGCAATACGACTCGGGCGGTGTTCCGCTTTGCTGGCGGCGTCGGGGACGCCGACGGGGGAGAGCTCGTTACGCTGCGCATTTCGGGGGGCGCGCCGGATGCGGTGCGGACGTTCGGGCCTCAACCGATGGCGGCGCTGGCGCAGGCGCCCGGCGTATTGAAGATCGAAATCTGGACGGCGGACACCGCAGTGTCCACGCTGCGTACCGAGGAGAAAAAGCTGCGCGGATCGGTCGACGACGTGGTCGGACAGGCGATCCTGGTCGAAGGCAGCAGCATCGACCGGCTGACCGATGCCGTCGCGAGGCATCTGCTGCCGTTGCTCGGTGCAACGGCGAAATTAGACCGTTATCGCTTCGTCTACCAGCTGCTCAAGGGCTGACGCGTCGGCGTAGTCGATCGCGTCGATCCACCCCGTTCATTCGACTACTCAACGGATACCGAATGCCATGGCAATTCTGATCACTGGCGGCATGGGGCACGTGGGCTTCGAGACCGTCCGCCAGGCGCTCGCGGCAGGACACGAAGTCGTGGCGCAATATCGCAGTGTCTTTCGCGAGACCGACGCCAGGGCACTGGACGGACCGGTGACGTGGGTACTTTGCGACCTCGCGAGCCGCGAGGAGGTTGCAGCGCTGATCGACGAACATTCGGTCGACGGCTGTATCCACACTGCCGCAGTACCCAACGAGCAGCACGCGCGCGCCGACCCGGTCGGAACGTTCGATGCCAACGTCGGCGCCGTGTGCCGGCTGCTCGATGCAGCTCGGCGCCAGGGGTGGCGGCGCTTTCTCTACACGAGCACCGGCTCGGTGTTCCAGAACTCGACCGACTCCAAGGCCGTGATCCTCGAGGATGCGCAGACCAAGGTAACCAATACCTACAGCACCACCAAGTACGCGGGGGAGCTGATGGTGAATCTCTACCGATCCCAATTCGGGGTCCCGGCGTCTACGGTCCGCATTTCGTGGGTCTACGGACCTCCGCTGGTGCCGCGTATACGCGAGAACCCGCGCGGTCCGATTCCTCTTTTCCTAAAGATGGCGCTCGCCGGCATTCCGGTACGCGAAGCCACCGGCGGGGAATTCGCCGCGAGCTACACCTATGTCGTCGATGTCGCCGCCGGGCTGATTGCGGCGTACGGCGCGAAAGCGCTGAAGCACGAAACCTATCATTTGGGCTCCGCGCGCAACTTCGACACGTCGGAGGTTGCGGCCGCTGTCCGCTCAGCCGTTCCGGGTGCCGTGATCGAGGTGGGTCCCGGAACTGCGCCATGGACCGACCACACCCGCATGCGGGGGCCGCTCGCCGGTACCCGGCTGCATGAGGACACCGGGTTTACACCCGCCCACAGTCTGGAGAGCGGCGTCGCTGCATTCGCAGCATGGATGCGTGCGCATCCGGATAGCTACCGCGACGTATGACCCGCGGCCGTGAGTCCGCGACGACGACAAGGAGAACAGAGCATGCGATTCAAGAACGTCCTGGTGACGGGCTCCGGCGGCCTGCTCGGGCGCCACGTGGTGCGGGAGCTGCGTTCACGCTGCAACGTCTCCGGATTCGACCGGAAACGCTGTCCGGAAGACGTGCCGCAGACCGTCGGCGATGTGACGGACATTGCTGCGATGCGGGCCGCGTGCGCCGGCAAGGACGCCGTCGTCCACATTGCGGCCATGCCCAACATCTGGAGCGGCACGGGGGAGCAGATCCTCGACGTTAACGTGATGGGAACGTGGAATGCCTTGCAGGCGGCCGAAGAGTCGGGCGCCAAGCGCGTGATCCTGTGCAGCAGCGACTCGGTGGTCGGCTTCACGGTCATGTCCGGAACGATGCGCGGGCCGGAGTTTCTGCCCGTCGACGCCAGCCATCCGCTGCGCCCCACCGATCCTTACGCACTGAGCAAGGTTCTCGGAGAGGACATCGGGCGCAGCTTCGTCGATCGCGGCACGCTGGAAGTGATTGCGTTGCGTCCGGTGTTCGTGCTGTACGAGGAAATGCACGGCGAGGTGAAGGCGCGCGCGGCCGACCCGGCGAACTACAAAGGTCCTGCGGCGGGGGGGCCGAGTGCGGCCGGCGGCGGCCCGATGTGGCATTACGTCGATCCTCGCGACGTCGCGCGCGCGTTCCGCCTCGCGCTCGACGCGCCTGCGCTGCCTGCGTTCGAGGGGCTCTTCATATCGGCGGCGTCGACGCTCGCGCCCAACCCCACGCTCGATCGACTCGAAGCCTTCCTCGGGCGGCGCGTCGGCGTGCGCAACCCGGACGTCTACGCACGAAACCCACACGCGCCGTTGTACGACCTGGCGCGCGCGCGCGATGTGATCGGCTACGAGGCCGAGCACGATCTGCGCTACCTCATCAATTGAGCGGCCGTCGCACCGGTCGGACATAGGATGAGCCTCTTTCATACCGCGCACTTGCGCGTCCAAGCGGGCGTGGTCGAGGCATTCAAGGCGCGCCTGCTTCGGCATGCGGAGATCAGCCTCGCAGCCGAAGCCGGCTGCAGTCGGTTCGATGTGCACCAGGAGCGCGGCGATCCGACGCTGTTCCTGCTGATCGAGTGCTACGCCGACGAGGCTGCCTTCGAACTGCATCGAATCTCCCCCCACTACCTTGCCTTTCGCGAAGACGTGAAGGACTGGGTGCTCGAGCGGACCTGGTGGTACTGGCAGCCGCTCAATGCGACCTCGGCACCGGAATTGTGAGACGCAACATGGAATCGTTGCTGCAGGCGGAGGAACGGGCATGACGATCAGGGTCGCGGCAATTGGAACCGGATATTTCAGTCAGTATCACTACGACGCGTGGAGCCGTATTCCCGGCGTGATGCTGGAAGCCGTCTGCACGCGACGCAACGAAGCGAAGCTGCGCGAAGTCGCGCAGCGCTACGGTGTCCGCCGCACCTACCTCGACGCGGCGCGGATGCTGGACGAAGTCAAACCCGACTTGGTTGACATCATCACCACGCCGGAGAGTCACCAGGAGTTCGTGACGCTCGCCGCGCAGCGCGGAATTCCGGCGATCTGCCAGAAGCCGCTCGCACCCTCGCTCGACGCGGCGCGCGCGCTCGTCGCTACCGCGGAAGCGGCCGGCTCGATGCTGGTCGCGCACGAGAATTGGCGCTTCAAGCCATGGTTCCGCGAAACCCGGCGGCTGCTCGACGCCGGACGCATCGGTGCGGTCCACTCGGTGGCGTTCCGCATGCGCCCCGGCGACGGACAGGGGGCGCAAGCCTACCTCGGGCGCCAGCCCTATTTTCAGAAGATGCCCCGGTTCCTCATTCACGAGACTGGCATCCATATGGTCGACGTGTTCCGCTACCTGGTCGGCGAAGTCACCGGCGTGTTCGCCCGCCTGCGCCGCCTCAATCCGCATATCGCGGGGGAAGACGCGGGCTACGTGGTGTTTGACTTCGCCGCGGCGACGGGGTTGCTCGACGGCAACCGCTTGGCGGACTTCCCTGCCCGCAATCCGCGGTTGACGATGGGCGCGTTGCAGGTCGAGGGGCTCTTGGGCACGATCCGACTCGACGGCGACGGCGGGCTGTGGGTCAAGCCGCATGGCGGTTACGAGGTGCCGCATCCGTATCAATGGGAGGATCGTGGCTACTCGGGCGACTGCGTGTACGCGTTGCAAGCGCATGTCATCGCCCATCTGCGCGATGGCGCACCGGTCGAGAATACTGCGCGCGAATACCTGCGCAACGTCGACATCGAGGATGCCATCTATCGCTCGAATTTTGAGCAGCGTTGGATCGACCTCGATGCGGCGGGCGCGCTCGTGGTCGCGCCCACGCGCTATGTGTCGCGTTAGTTGACAGGGTCGGAAGGTGATGGTTAAATTTCGTTTCACAGCGTCGCAACGGCTCCTACAATGAAAAATACGTCTGCAGAGACGCTGAAAACTTAGGAGGAGTCCACACCATGACGCGTATTTCCACATTGGCTTTCCTGTTCTCGGCGACTTACCTCGCCGCCGTCGGTTCTCCGGCGCTCGCGCAGCAGTATCCCAACAAGGTGATCGAAAATTCGGTGTGGGCGTCCGCCGGCGGCGGCACCGACACCGTGAACCGGCTGATCAGCAAGGCGATGGAGAAGGAGTTGGGCGGTTCGATCATCGTCGCCAACCGCACCGGCGGCGGCGGCGCTGTGGCGATGAACTACGTATGGTCGAAGCCCCACGACGGTTACAACTGGCTGGGCGCTTCCGAGGCCATGCAGAACACCACGGTGATGGGTTTCCATCAAACCAAGACCAAGGACTGGCGCTGGTACATGGTCGCTGGCGCGCCCGCCTCGCTGGCGGTGAAAGCCGACTCGCCGTACAAGACCGTCGACGACCTCGTCAAGGCGGCCAAGGCCAATCCCGGCAAGGTCAACATCACCCACTGCGCGATCGGCTGCGTGTGGCACCTGAAGGCGATGGCGCTGTCGGACGCGGCGAAGATGCAGCTCAATTACGTGCCCTATCCCGGCAGCGCGCCGGCTATGGTGGCGGTGCTTTCCGGCGATGGCGACGCAGTGATATCGTCGATCTCTGAACAAGCCGAATACATCAAAGGTGGCCGCCTGCGCTCGCTGGGCATGGTGGAGATGACGCCGTTCGTGTTTTCGCCGCAGATGACGATTCCCGCCGTCGGTGAAAAATTCCCGGACATCGCCAAGATGCCGGCACGGCAGTGGCTGGGTTTCGCGGTCCCCGCCGACACGCCGAAGAGCATCACCGACCGTATCGACGCCGCCTTCGCCAAGTCGATGCAGGACGAGGAGTTGAAGGCCACTGCCGCGCGCATCCACCTCAATCTCTTCGGCGCTTTCGGCGACGAGTCTATGAAGATACTGACGGCGATGGAGAGCGCCGTAAGTTGGAAGCTGCAGGAACTGGGCGTCGCGAAAATCTCACCCGAAACGCTGGGTATCGCCAAGCCGTGAGCGTCGTTACCAGCGCGGATGCCGGCTCGCACCACGGCGTCCGCGCAAAGTTGTCACTCTCCCCAAAGGCTGTCGGTGGTTATGCCGCTACGCAGATAGACTGGCTGCCGCAACGCGTCCGGAGTCGGGAGCGCGGGCGGCGGCGTGACTGCGGTCCGGTGCTGCAGTCCCGGCGCACCAAACCCATGGTGAACCCAAGAAAAGGCACCGCATGCGCTTCGAGAAAGTAGTGTGTACCGGCGGCAGCGGCCGGCTCGGCAAGTACGTGACGGACGACTTGCGCGGCCGTTGCGCGCTGACGGTGTTGGACGTGCGGCCGCCACAGGCGTCGGGCGTGCAGTACACGAATGCGAGCATCATCGACTTCGCCGCGCTGAAGCAGGCGTTTCAGGGGCAGGATGCCGTCGTCCATCTGGCCGCGATCCCCAATCCGCGCTCGGCGCCGGCCGACCTCACCTTCAGCACCAACGTGCAGGGCACGTGGAACGTGCTGCAAGCTGCGGAGGAAGCCGGCGTGCGCCGCGTGATCGTCGCCTCGAGCGACGCGGCGCTCGGCCTGCACTACAACCCGCCGGGCTACGGCCCTCAGTACGTGCCGATCGACGAGGACCACCCGCTGCGTCCGATCGAGTTCTATTCGCTCAGCAAGGAAGTGACCGAGACGATGTGCCGCAGCTATGTCAACCGCGGCAAGCTCGAGGTGATCGCGATCCGCCCGACGCACATCGTCTTCCCGCCCGAGTATCCCGAGCTCGAAGCGCGCGGCGCCGACGTGCAGAACTATCACCTCTGGACCTACGTCGCGCCGGAAGACGTCGCACAAGGCTTCCGCCTCGCGCTGGAGCTCGCCGAGTCGCCATTCCAAGCCTACTATATTTCCGCCGCCAACGGCCTCAACACGCGGCCGACACTCGACATGCTGCGCGAACGCTATGGCGCGCTGCCCGAGATCCGCAATCCGGACCATTTCCGCAAGAATCCCCTCGCGACCGTGCTCGATATCACCCGCGCGCAGGACGTGCTTGGCTTCGAACCCACGATCGACTGGCGCCAGATGGCCGCGGCATCCAAGGTGGCATAGGTACGGGGCAATACGGGCCGCCACACCGTTGCCGTCAGCACCAATTTGAACGCGCAGGTAGCTGTCGCAAACAGGATGGCGCCGCAGCGGCAGTACGCGCGGCGCCTCCTGACCGGGGCAACGACTCAGCATCGAGGGGCTTGGCAATGCGCATCAAGAGCCAGCAGGACTTTTTCGCGGGTCTCATGTTCACGACGGTCGGCGTGGCGTTCGCATGGGGTGCGACGACGTTCGAGGTCGGCGTTGCCGCGCGCATGGGGCCCGGCTACTTCCCACTGATGCTCGGCATCCTGATGGCGATCCTGGGTGTCGTCGTCATGCTGCGGTCCATCGTCGTCGAAACGGAGGACGGCGAAAAGGTCGGGGCGTTCGCGTGGAAGCCGCTGGGCTTCATCATCGCGGCCAATCTCGCGATCGGCGTCATGCTGGGCGGGTTGCCCAGCATCAGGCTGCCCGCGATGGGCATGATCATCGGCATCTACGCATTGACCTTCATCGCGAGCCTGGCGAGCCAGGAGTTCAAGTTCAGGGAGGTCGCCATCCTTGCCAGCGTGCTCGCGGTCGCAAGCTATCTTGCGTTCATCGTGCTGCTTAAGCTGCGATTCCAGGTATGGCCCGGATTCCTGGCCGGATGAGCGGCTGAGCCCATGGACCTGGTCGCCAACCTGTCGCTCGGTCTCAGCGTCGCGTTAACGCCGATCAACCTGCTGTACGCGTTCGTCGGCTGTTTCCTCGGCACGCTGATCGGCGTGCTGCCGGGGATCGGCCCTGTGGCGACCATCGCCATGCTGCTGCCGGCTACGTACACGCTGCCCCCGGTGTCGGCGCTGATCATGCTTGCTGGCATCTTCTATGGCGCGCAGTACGGAGGCTCGACCACGGCAATCCTCGTCAACTTGCCGGGCGAAACGTCGTCGGTGGTGACCTGTCTTGACGGTTACCAGATGGCGCGGCAGGGTAAGGCGGGCCCGGCCCTGGCCGCGGCGGGCTTGAGCTCGCTGTTCGCAGGTTGCGTCGGCACGCTAGTGCTTGCGGCGTTCTCCGCCCCCTTGATCGAGGTGGCGTTGAAGTTCGGCGCCGCCGAATACTTCTCGTTGATGGTGCTGGGCTTGGTCGGCGCGGTGGTACTGGCGTCCGGCTCGCTGTTGAAAGCTGTGGGCATGATCATGCTCGGCTTGCTGCTAGGACTGGTAGGCACCGACGTGAACACCGGAATTCCCCGGTTCAGCCTTGGTATTCCGGAGCTCACCGACGGTATCGGCTTCATCGTGATCGCGATGGGCATCTTCGGCTACGGCGAGATCATCAACAACCTGGGCCAGCCGGTGAGCCAACGCGTATTGCTGACGGCCAAGGTGAAGGGCTTGCTGCCGACGCGGCAGGATTTCAAGCGCATGGTGCCGGCCACGCTGCGCGGCACGGCGCTGGGCTGCGTGCTGGGCATCCTGCCTGGAGGCGGGGCGACGATGGCCGCCTTCGGGGCCTATACGATCGAGAAAAAGACCAAGGTCCGCAAGGGCGAAATGCCCTTCGGCAAGGGCAACATCCGCGGCGTCGCTGCGCCCGAGGCCGCCAACAACGCGGCGGCACAGACATCGTTCATTCCGTTGTTGACGCTTGGCATTCCTGCCAACGCGGTGATGGCACTGATGGTGGGCGCGATGACCATCCACAACATCCAGCCCGGTCCGCAAGTGATGACCAGCAACCCCGCGCTGTTCTGGGGGCTGATCGTCTCGATGTGGCTTGGCAACGTGATGTTGATAGTCCTCAATCTGCCGCTTATCGGCATGTGGATCAAGCTGCTCAACGTGCCGTATCGCTGGCTGTTCCCGGCCATCGTGCTGTTTTGCGCCATCGGCGTGTATTCGACCAACAACAACACTTTCGACGTTTGGATGGTCGGGATCTTCGGCGTCATCGGCTATGTGTTCATCAAGCTACGCACGGAGCCCGCGCCTCTGCTGCTGGGATTCATCCTCGGACCGATGATGGAGGAGAACCTGCGCCGTGCCCTGTTGCTCGCCCACGGAGACTGGAGCGTGTTCTTCACGCGCGGACTGTCGGCGACGCTGTTGGGGGTGGCCGCCGTGCTGGTGATCATCGCGCTCCTGCCCACCATCAGGAAGAAGCGCGAAGAGGCGTTTGTCGAGGACTGATTGCGTGCCCGGCGGCAGGCACGGCGCACATTTTCAACGAAACACTGACTCAGGATACTAGTCAATGATCCGCACCAACTCTCCCTTTGCCATCAATACGTATTCGTACACCCTGGGCCACACGGCTCGCGCGACGCTGGAATCGCTGTCCTCCCGCGGCTACAACGAATTCGAGCTGATGATGTTCCCGGGACACCTGTGGCCTGCCGATTTCGACCAGTCCTCGCGCGCGGAACTACGCAAGTTCATTGACGGCAACGGCCTGTCGGTGAAGACGCTGAACATGCCCAACATCGACCTCAACGTCGCTGGCGCCGCGGAGGAGATGCGCGCCTACACACTCGCCAACTTGCGGAGCGTGGTGGAACTCGCGGGCGATCTCGGTGTGCCAGGTGTCGTCATCGGACCAGGTAAGGCGAACCCGCTCTTTCCCGCGCCGACGGATCGCCTGTTGGGTTACTTCTACTCCGCCCTCGATGTTCTCGAACCGCTCGCCCAGAGGGTCGGCACGGCGCTGTATGTGGAGAACATGCCCTTCGCGTTCCTGCCGGGGATCGACGAGCTGATGAAGGCACTCGATAGTTACGGCAGCGACCGGATCGGAATCGTCTACGACGTGGCCAATGGACACTTCATCAACGAAGACATCAGCGCCGCGCTGCGCAAGTGCCGCAGCCGCATCAAGATCGTGCACCTGTCCGATACCAACCAGAAGCTGTATCGCCACGATACGATCGGCCTTGGCACCGTCGATTTCGCGCCGATCCCGGCCGTGCTCGAGGAGATCGGTTTCAAGGGAAAGCCCATCTTCGAGATCATCTCCCCGAATGCGGATCGTGATATCGAGGACAGCGCGGCAAAACTGTTGGACATGGGCTGGGGACGGGCCGCGCAGTGAACACGGTCGCGCCGCTCGAGGTTGGCTTCGTTGTCGCCGATATCGATCGGCTGTTGCCGTTCTACCGGGACGTCCTGGGATTGGCCGTGATCGGTGACATCGAGTCGCCAGCGGTGCGCAGCCGCGAATCCGGCCTGGCGCCGGACGGTTATCGCGTGCTTCGCCTCGAAAGCCGTTCGGGCGATCGGTTGAAGTTGGCGCAGCCGGCCGGCGTCAGCCGCCCCGCGGCGTCTCGGGCCGGCTACGCGATGCACTGCGCCGGCGCATGCTACCTGACGTTCATCGTTGCGGATCTCGCCGACGTGTACGAGCGGCTCCGACAGGCGGACGCCGACATCCGCAGCCGGGGAATCGTGCAGTTGCGAGCTGGCTTGCATATGCTGCTGGTCGTGGATCCGGAAGGAAACTTCATCGAGATTCTCCAGTACGATGACCTTTCCGCCTACCGGCCGGTCTCCAATCCCGTCGCTCGATCCACGCCATGACTGAAACCACGCTTCACCCGCAGCTGATCTCGCGGTCCGCGGCGCTGGATTTGCTCAAGAACGCACCGGGTGCGTTCTATCTGCTTGCGCTGATGGGGATCGTCCTCGCGTTTGCTACCACAAGTTTTTTTACAGTCGCGAATCTGACGAACGTCGCGCTGCAGGTGGCGGTGCTGACCATAGTCGCACTCGGCATGACGCTGGTGATCCTCACCGAGGGCATCGACCTCAGCCTCGGTCCAGTACTCGGCTTGTGCGGCGTCGCCGCCAGCCTGCTCGTGGTGGGTGGATATCCATTGCCTTACGCGATCGGTGCTGCCGTGGGCATCGGCGTCTGCTTTGGCCTGTTGAACGGCATGCTTGTCGCTGTGGCCGGCATGCCGCCGTTCATCGTGACGCTCGGTACCTTCGGCATCGCGCAAAGCGTCGCGATGGTGCTCACGCGTGGCGACTCGGTGGTCAACCTGCCCGGGTACTACCGCTGGTTCAACGACGGCGTGTTCCTCGGTGTTCCCGTGCCCCTCTTGGTAACCGCGTCCGTGTTCGCGTTGACGTGGCTGTTGCTCTACCGCACGAAGTTCGGTCGCTACGTATTCGCGATCGGCGGCAATCGGCAGGCGCTGCAACTGTCCGGTACGCGCGTTCGCCTCTACCATGTCGCGGTCTACGTCTATGCGGGTGCGCTGGCCGCAATCGCCTCGTTCATCATGACTGCGCGCATGAACGCGGCCCATCCAACGATCGGTGTTGGAATCGAGTTTGACGCAATCGCAGCCGTGATCCTCGGGGGCACCCGTTTCGAGAAGGGCCACGGCGGGATTGCCGGAACGATCGTCGGGGCGCTCGCGGTGGGCGTGCTGCGCAATGGACTCAACCTGATCGGCGTGAGCGCGGAGTGGCAGGTCGCCATTGTCGGCATCGTGATCATCGCCGCGGTCGGCATCGATTCGGCGCGCGGGCAGCCATGAAGACGCAGATCCTCGACATTGTGGGGTCCATACGCGGCCGGCTCGACCACACGCTCTTCATCGTCCTTTCCCGCGTGATCGCCATCGTCGCGATCATCGTCGTTCTGTCGATCCTGAGCCCGCAGTTCCTGTCGTGGGGCAATTTTGTCAACGTCGCGCGGCAGGCATCGTTGCAATTCCTGATCGCGGCCGGCCTGACGATCGTCGTCCTCACCGGCGGCATCGATCTCGCGATCGGGGCCATCCTCGGTCTCGCTGCCTGCCTGTCGGCATCCCTGATCAGTCAGGGCCACGTGGCGTGGGGTATCGCCTCAGCACTCCTTGCGGGTCTCGCGGCCGGCGCCACGAGCGGTACGCTGATCACCTACGGTCGCATCCCGGCGTTCATTGCAACCTACGGGATGCTATGGATTGCCCACGGGCTTGGCTACGTCTTCATGCGGGGTGAGGTCATCTACGGTCTCCCGGAGTCGTTCCGATTCATCGGTGCCGGTTTCGTCGGGCCGGTACCCGTGCCGGTGATCGTCGCGGTCGTGCTGCTGGTTGCGCTGCACGTCATGCTGCACAAGACCGTGCTCGGCCGCGCGATCTACGCGATTGGCGGCAATCCCAATGCGGCTCGTCTCTCAGGCATGCCTGTTCAGCGGAGACTGATCACGGTGTACGCGCTGTCGGGGTTGCTGTCGGGTTTCGCCGCGCTCGTGGTCATCGCGCGCGTCAATGCCGCCGACTCAAGCCTGGGCGAGGATCTGCTGCTTCCGGCGATCGCCGCCGTATGCCTGGGCGGGACATCGCTGTTCGGCGGGCAGGGCGGCATCGTCGGAACGGCAATCGGTTCGGTCATTCTGGCACTCGTGATCAATGGCATGAACCTGCTCGGCGTGGAGACGTTCTGGCAGAACGGAGTGATGGGTTCCATCATCCTGGCGTCGGTGCTGGCCGATCAGCTCGGTGGATCGAAGCTGATCGGCAAGCGATGAAGCAATGAAACATCAAGGAGGATATCAATCATGGATCGCAGAAAATTTCTGAAGACGTCGATCGCAACGACCGCGGCCGCGGGGCTCGCTTCAGGTGTCGGCCAGGCAATCGCGCAGGCGGGCAAGCCGCCCACGGTCGCCTTTTTCGTCAAGAACGTCACCAATCCGTTCTGGAAGGCCTGCCGCATCGGAGCCGACAAAGCCGCGAAGGACTTGGGCGTCACGCTCGAAGTGGTCGCACCGACCAAGCCCGACAACATCGAGGAACAGACGCGGCTGGTGGAAGACTGGATCGTGCGCAAACCGGACTCTTTCGTGTTCGTACCCGTCGACTACAAGGCGCTGGTCCCATCCATCCAGAAGGTCAACAAGGCCGGCATCCCGGTCGTCAACTACAACAACAGGATGACCGACATCGAGATGGTCACCTACGTCGGGTCCGACGACGAGCTGATGGAGTACCAGATCTGCATGTACCTCTTCAAGGCCATGGGCGGCAAGGGCAAGGTAGTGCACATCGACGGCGTTCCGGCTGCCATCACCGCACAGGCGCGCAAGCGCGGGTTCGAGCGTGCGGTGAAGGAGACCCCCGGCATCGAGGTGCTGGCGTCGCAGCCCGGGCAGTACCGCCGGTTGCCTGCGGTGCAGGTTTTCGAGAATCTCATGCAGCGTTTCCCGCAGATCGACGCCGTGGTGAGCGCGAACGACGACATGGCGGTCGGCATCGCGGAAGCGCTCGCGGCGGCAGGACGCGGGACCAATACGAAAGTGATCGGCATCGACGGCATTCCCGATGCAACTGCCGCGATCGCCGCCGGCAAGATGTTCGCCACCGCAGACTTCAGCGGCCATGATCAGGCGTATCTCGCCGTTACCGCCGCTGTGCGTAACCTGCGCAAGCAGCCGGTTCCCAAGGACATCCAGCTGCCGATCGTCATCATCAACAGGGAAAACGTCCAGGGCTTCCTGAAGACGCCGGAAGAGCGTGCCGTGCCCAATTGGGATAAGGTCGTCGCCGCGCAGAAGTCCTGACTTTCCGTCGCCCCCAGGGAGGCGGGCAGCGCCCGTCTCCCTCTCACGCAGACTACAACTACCTCAGACCATGGCCGACAGCATGTCACCGATTGTTTCGATGCGCGGGATCCAGAAAGCGTATGGCGGCGTGCAGGCGCTGAAGGGTGTCGACCTCGACATTTACCTGGGCGAGGTGCACGCCCTGGTCGGTGACAATGCCGCTGGCAAGTCCACGTTGATCAAGACACTGGCTGGTGCCGTCCGTCCCGACGCGGGGACGATCTCCTTCGATGGCCGCGAGGTGGTGATCGAGAGTCCACGGCACGCCAAGGCGCTGGGGATCGAGACTGTCTATCAGGACCTCGCTCTGGCCGACAACCTCGATGTGCCCGCCAATGTCTTCCTCGGGCGGGAGATGACCCGATTCGGCTGGCTTCTCGACAACCGGTCCATGGAGGAACGCGCGCGCGCCTTGCTGCTGCGTCTCAAGATCAATATCCCGAATGTCCGTCAGAAAGTGCGCGCGATGTCGGGCGGGCAGCGCCAGTCCATCGCGATCGCCCGGAGCGTATGTTTCAACGCCCGCGTCGTCATTCTGGACGAACCGACCGCGGCGCTGGGCGTGCAGGAGACCGGCAAGGTCTACGCGCTGATCCGCGAAATGCGCGAACAAGGTTGCGGAGTGCTGCTGATCAGCCACAATCTCAATCATGTGTTCGAGAACAGCGACCGCATCACGGTCCTGAAGACCGGAAGCCTGGTCGGTTCGCGCCGCGCGGAAGCGACGAGTCAGGACGACATCGTGCGTATGATCGTCAGCGGCACGGACGAATCGTCCCGGACGACGCTGCCCGATCCGCAGTGACGGTCCGGCTGAAACCTTGAATCGAACAGCGCTGATCGTCGGCTTTACCGGCGCAGTCGCACTGCGCCTGGTCGAGCGGCTGCTCGCCGACGAGTGGACAATCGTCGGGCTGTGCCGGCAACCGCCCGCAACGTCGCCGTCCCCGCGAATCACCTTCCTGCAGGCAGATCTCCTCGACCCGCCCGACTGCGCGCGCGCCCTGAGCCGAGGCCCGTCGGTCTCGCACGTGTTCTATAGTGCGCGTGCCAAGCACGGCGAGATGGGCACGGAGAGCATCCCCGAGAACGTGGCGATGCTGGCCGCCACCCTTGACGCGGTCATCCCGACGGCCCGCGCACTCGCACACGTGCATCTCGTCGAGGGCGGCAAGTGGTACGGCATGCACCTGGGTCCCTTCGCGACGCCGGCACGCGAAGACGACCCGCGTCCGGAGACGCCGAACTTCTATCACGGTCAGGAAGACCTTCTTCAGGAACGCCAACGCGGGCAGCGGTGGACATGGTCCGCATCGCGGCCGAACATCCTCTGCGACTTCGTGCCCGGGCGCGCCCGCAATCTCACGTCGGTACTGGGCGCGTATGCCGCGGTCCTGAACGAATTGGGAATGCCCCTGCACTTTCCGGGGAATGCCGCGCGCTGGAACGCGCTGATGGAGTTGACCGATGCGACGCTGCTCGCGAACGCGATCAACTTCATCGCCACCGACCCTCAAGCCGCGAATCAGGCATTCAACGTCACCAATGGCGACGTCTTCCGCTGGAACCGCATGTGGCCGCGGCTTGCCGCACACTTCGGCATGCGCCCCGGCGACGTCCTCCCGATGAGCCTCGCGGAATTCATGCGCGACAAGGATCCGGTGTGGCAGCGCGTGGTGCGGCGATGCGGATTGTTGCCTTCACGACTGGACGATATTGCGGCATGGGCGTTCGGCGACTTCGTCTTCCGCCTCGACTACGACATCATGTCGAGCACAACCCGCCTCAGACAGGCCGGGTTCCACGAGGCGCTGGACAGCGAGGCGATGTTTCTTCACCAGCTCGGGCAGTACCGCGACGCGAGGATCCTTCCCTGACGCCGCGCCTGCGGATCACCCCATCATTTGCACGTCGCCACAAACACTCACCGCCTGTCCGGTGATGCTCGCGCCAAAGGGCGAGGCAAGGTAGAGCGCCATGTTCGCAATGTCCTCGGTTGCGACGGTACGCTTGAGCGAGACCGGCGCCAGGAACCGCGCGCGCACGTCGTCGAAGCTCTGCCCGGTCGCTTCAGCCTTCGACCGGACGACACGCCGGAAACGCTCCGTCTCGACGTGGCCGGGCAGAATTGCATTGACGCGTATCCCTGTTTCACCGAGTTCGACCGCAAGGCTCTTGGTGAAGCCGATCACGGCCCATTTCGAAGCGGCGTAAGGGCTGCGCATCGTGAATCCGAGGCGGCCCGCCACGGAGCTCAGATTGATGATGGAGCCGCCACCCGCAGCCCTCAGCATCGGCACCGCGTGCCGCGAGCAATGAAACTGGCTCGCCACATTGACGGACAGCGTTTCCTCGAGCGCCTCCGGGGTCACGTTCTCCACGGATGCGGTCGGGCCCGCGATCCCGGCATTGTTGACCAGCACGTCGAGGCCTCCGAAAGTCCGCTCGACCGAGGTGAACATGCCGGCGACGGCCGCGGGTTGCGCGACGTCGACGAGTTCACAAGCCACGTCCGGATGCAGCGCCTGCATTTCGTCCAGAGCGGATCGTGACACGTCGCACACGAAGACACGAGCGCCGCGCTCGCGAAATGCAGTGGCGATGGTCCGCCCGATGCCTGCGGCGCCGGCGGTGACTAACACCCTTTTTCCCGTCATGTCGACGGGCAGAAAAGTCTTGGTCATGGAATTTTGGCCTAAAGGAGTCGGCGTGACCGCGAGCAACGCTGGCGCCACCCGCGGAATGATCGCGTCGCCGAGATACCGCTATTCGTCGTCGATCGGCGTGGTCACGACGATGAACGTGAGATCGCCGAGGCCCGAATTGGTGATCCCGTGCTCCACCCCCGGCGGGATGAAGATGACGTCGTGCTTGCGCACCACGCGGCGGTGGCCGGCGATCTCCATCAGGCCTTCGCCGTCCAGTATGTGATAAACCTGTTCTTGCACCTTGTGCGTGTGCAGCGCCACGTATCCCATTGGCTGGTATGTTGAAATGCGGTAGTCGATCAGGCGCGACCCGGCGGTCTCCGGACGCACGAGCGGCTTCGACAGCGCGCTGCCGAAATGTCCCGGAAATTGCTGCCAAGGAACTTCGGCGATGTTGTGGATGACTGCGTCGCGCTTGGTTTTGTCTTCCAAAATTTTCTCCGTGGTCACATTCACTGGTTCGCTTCCGCGCGGCGCGCTGCGATGTACGCGGCAAGACCCTTCCGAATTCCGAATTGCGGCTTGTAGCCAAGTTCATTGCGCGACCTCGTCGTGTCGAGGGCGCCCTTGCGAACGACCTCGATCCGGTCACCGAACCGGTACTGGCCCGGACCGATGGTGATGTCGCAGCCGGGGACGAGTTCCCGAATGATGTCAACGATCTCGAAGAGTGAAGGGGCTTCGCCGGACGACAGATGATAGACGTCGTAGCGATGCTCACGCTTGTCGAGCGCCGCGAGAATTCCCGCGACGAGATCGTCTATGTGGACATGATCAACACGAAAATCGCCGCCGGCGGCGATATGCAATGGGCGCCCATCGACCGCCGCATCGACCAGCGTCTTGGGTACTCGTGCCCGCGGGAGACCGGGGCCGTAAACCCAACACGTGCGTACGTTGATGGCCTCGATCCCGTGGTTGCGCGTGTAATCGCGGCCCAGTTGTTCGACCGCGAATTTCGATATTCCATAGGGCATCACGGGGAAGCACGCATGCTCCTCGGTGATTCGGTCGGCGGTGAAATGGCCATACACCTCTTCGGTACTGAGGTTGATGACGCGTTTGATCCCGAAGAGGCGCATGGATTCGAACACGTTAAGCGATCCTTCGACATTGACGCGCATGGTAGCGAAGGGCGCGTCGGCCGAGGCGATCACGCCGACAATGGCCGCGCAGTGAACGATGGCATCGGGCTTCGCGTCGCGGATCAGATGGGTCACGAGGGGCCATTCGGTGATTTCACCGGGGACGACGTGTACGTTGGCATGGCGCTCCTGCAGAGCGCGCAGGATCGGGCCAACGGCAATGTCGAACGCGAACACCTCGTCGCCGCGTGCGGCGAGCATCCGGACGACTTCGGCGCCGATGAAGCCGTTGGCGCCGGTAACGATGATTCGTGCCATTTCCCCCTCATTCCCGCGTTCGCTGGCGCACGTTGCACCTGGACGGATGCAATGCCCGACAATCAGTACCGCTTATAAGGCACCACCATGACGTATGTCAACCGACAATGCCGAATAAGGCCCGGATCCGGGGAATGAAAAAGCTTCAAGCCTCGGCAATTATCGCGAATCCTCCTCGATCATCGCAACACCCTTCTCACCAATCATCGTGTCGCCGCGTTGGGATTCGCCCCGACAATGTTCGGCATCACCGATGCGTCCAACACGCGAAGTCCACGACGTCCGCGAACGCCGTGCACGCGCAGGAGCGCATCGACGACGGCGCCCCGATCGTGCCCCATGCGGCAGGTGCTCGTCGAGTGGTGGAGCGAGCGGGTTTTCTCCCGGCAGAACTGCCGCAGATCGTGATCGCTCGCTCGCGCCGAAAAACACGACTATGAGCCGGCGGACGTATTACTTGCCCGTCTCCGCAAGAAGCGTCGCCGGGCCAGCCTCAACCAACTCTTGTACCTCCTGCGTAACGGCCAAACGATGGCCCCGCGCGAAGAGACGGGACTTCCCCGGTACGGTTGGCATTCCGGCGCTAGTTCAGCCCCTTCAAACCCGCCGCGGATATCTGGGAATCCTGGGTGGATAGCACGCCCGAGACTCCGATTGCGCCGACTAGCCGGCCATCCACGATGATCGGAAGCCCTCCCTCGAGTGGCGTCACACCGGGTAGGCTGAGAAAACGCAGCCCTTCGCCACCTTTTGCGATTCCATCCTGAAAGACCTTGCTTGGCCGACGAAAGTTGACCGCCGTCAGGGCCTTGCCCTTGGCAATATCGACACTGGAATGCTGTGTGTTGTCGAGCCTATGAATCATAACGACCACCGCACAGGAGTCCACGATCACTATGGCTACTGGCCAATTGTTTGTGGTCGCCTCGGCTTCAGCGGCCACCATGATTTTTGTTGCCTCCCGGAGTGTCAATGGTGCGCCATAGGGTGGAACAACGGTCGTGCCGCCAGTATCGGCGCCCGTGGGATCTTGTGCGGACGAAGAATATCTTGTCATTTTCAACCCTCTAAACATGCGTAACCAAGCGAATTGGTGCTTTGAAACGGCGCGCAACGCGGGTCGTAGCTTGACTTCAGATCAGTGCGCCATTCGCCTGCACGATCTGGCCAACGACCCACGACGCGCGAGGCGAGGCGAGGAATGCGACCACTTCCGCAATTTCATCGGGAGTACCGATGCGATTGAGGGGACTTAGCGCGGCCGAACGCTGCTTGGCCTCGTCGGTCTTGCCCGCGCGGAACAAGTCGGTATCGACTGGCCCGGGAGCAACCGCATTGACGCGCACCTTACGCACAGCGAGTTCCTTGGACATCGACCGCACCAGACATTCGACGGCAGCCTTGGTGGCCGAGTAAGGTCCGATGCCAGGAACCGCGTGGCGCACTAGCGACGTAGTGATGGCGATAATGGTGCCGCCGTCCTCGACCCGTTGAGCTGCTTGCTGGAGAACGTTGAAGGCGCCGACGACATTAGTCTCGATCAGCGCTCGAAAATCTGCGGCATCGAACTGACCGACCGGCGCAGGCGGCACGTTGATTCCGGCGTTCGCAATCACGCACTGGATCTTCTGGCCGAAGTCCTTTTCTGCTGACGTGAATGCATTCGCGACAGCGTCCGCTTGACGGACGTCCGCAGCGTAGCTGACTATGCGCGCATCCGGGAAGGCTTGGGCCATCTTGGCGACGAGATCGCACGCCGCTTCCGCATTGGTGTTGTAGGTGAAAGCGACATTGAAACCGTCGCGCGCGAGTAGGCGCACCAATGCTGCTCCGATGCCACGCGAACCGCCGAATACCAGGGCCAAGTTCTCTCTCAATTGATTTCCTTTTTCGATGGATAGTGCTTGCTTTTCCAGTCAAACACCATATGGTTGCCGAAGATAGGTTCCTTAAAAGGGTTCGGCGTGTGGATGCCACGGTCGCTTGCGGCCACGTCACGGCCAAATCCTACAATGTCTTGGGGAGCCGGCAAGGAGCTGCCGCAGAGACTGCGCAACACCTGCGGCAAGTTCTTCCGGTTCAGGTGCAACCGGCGTGAGCGTCGCGCGATTGCAATGACGTTGCGCACACGAGCCCGTTGCGTCTTAGCTTCTCAACGAATCAGGTGCGCTACACCGCCGCGGACACGACAATCTCAATGAGAGCGTCGGGTTGAGCGAGCTTGCTCTCGCAAGTGGCTCGCGTAGGTGCGGCGTCTTGTGGCAACCATTCGACCCATACCTCATTCATGCCGGCAAAGTCGCGGTCGATATCCTTTAACCATATCTGGACGGTGAGAAGCCGAAGCTTGTCCGTGCCGGCCATTGCTAGAGAGCCTTCGATCTTGTCAAGCACGTCGCGTGTCTGTGCTCGGATGTCGCCCGTGCGCGCCCGGCTCATTCACTACAAATTCCAAGTGGAGGACACGTCGGACGGCTAGTTCGGCGCGGCGGAGCATAACCTTATGCGACTGGAAGGAAAGATACGCGGGAGCTGGGGTGCCGGAACTGACGTGGTTGCGTGAGCTGGAGGCGGAAAACGCAACGCTCAAGCGAATGTACGCGGACCTGGCGCTGGAGAACTCGGCGTCCAAGGAGGTACTGAGCCGAAAATTCTGACGCCACCGGCCAAGCGCGAGGCGATCCGGACCATGACCGAGTAGAAAGGTCTGTCGGTATCGCGCGCGTGCCAAGTAGCCCGACTGTCGCGGGCGGCGTACTACAAGCCGGGGACGAACTGGACAGAGCGTGATGCCGAGGTGATCGCTGCGATCAATGCAGCGTTGGCCGCCGCTGGGGCTTCCGGAAACGCTATGACCGGATTCGCAATCTGGGTCATCCGTGGAATCACAAGCGTGTGCATCGGGTGTACTGCCGCATGAAGCTCAACTTGCCACGGCGGGCGAAGCGGCAGCTGCCCAAGCGGGAACGCCAATCGACCCGACCACGCTAAATGCCTTTCTCGTCAATGAAGCGGCTCCAATCTATGGTGGCGGCACTCGCGATCGTGACGTATTTACCTGCCGTGTCACTGAGGCTACCTCATCTGCTCACCAACTAGCACGCATGGCGCCGGGGGGGCGTGATCGGGGCACCCCGGCCCATTCCGGTGGTCGGTTGAATTACAATCAATTGCGCTAGAACGCCTACTGCCGCCATTGAATCGCATCACCAGTCTCCGAGCTTCGACATGAATGCGAAACGCACACCTTTGGCCGATCCGGTGGCCGAGGTGTTAAAGCACCTGAAACTGCGCCATCTCACCTGTGCGCTCGACGTCGCACGGCTGGGAAGCGTGCGGGCGGCGGCCGACGCGTTGTTCATCACCGAGTCGGCGGTATCGAAGACATTGCGCGAACTCGAAGAGCAGCTTGGTCTGCGACTCTTCGAGCGCACGCCTCAGGGGATGCTGCTCACGGAGGCCGGTCGCCAATTCACCAATTATGCCCACAGCGCGCTCAATGCGCTGCAAACCGGGGTGTCAATTGCGTTTGGCGAACGCACGGGCCCGCCGATCGCTATTCGCATCGGTGCCATGACCGTAGTATCGGCCACATTTTTGCCCGAGGTCGTGCGCCTCTACCTGGCCGAAAGCGGCGACTGCCTGGTCGAGATCGCGTCCGGCTCCGGTGAACTTCTGCTGCAGCGATTGCGTGCGGGCTACGTCGATCTGGTGCTTGGTCGCTGCCCGCCATTGGACGACATGGCCGGCCTCGCGTTCGAGCAACTTTACTTCGACCGCCATATCTTCGTGGTGCGCGCTGGACATCCTCTCGCGGGAGCCGGCACGGTCGCGCCGGCCCAGATTGCTGCTTACCCAATCGTGATGCCACCGCGCCAGTCGCTCTTCTGGCAGGAAATTCACCAACTGTTTCTGGCACGTGGCGTCAAACCCAGGGCGGCCCAGGTGGAAGTGTTGGACCTGCAATTCTGTCGCACATATACGCTCAAGTCGGAAGCTGTCTGGATCGCATCCGAGAGGGTGGTCACCGCCGATCTGTATGCAGGTTCGCTCACGCGCCTTCCCATCGATTCGCCGACGCTCGAGGTACCGGTCGGAATCATCACGCGACGCTCGGGTAAACCCGAAACCCATGTGATCCGCCTCATCGAGGTGATCCGTCGCGCCAGTTCCTGATAGAACGGGGTTGACCAAACGGTCAACCGGTCACGCCAAACGTCAGTTCTTCTCATCGCGGAACGCTGGTAATTTAAGTGGCATACCGCTTGGAGGAGAAAGCATGAAACGCATCATCGCGGGCTATACCGCCGCCCCTGCAGAAGCGGTGGCAGCTGCCACGTACTACGACGTGCTGCTGCAGGTACCCGAAGCTGACGGTCTCGAGTTTGCATGGAATGGCGCGCCAACACCCGCGCAGTTGGCACCCGTGCTAAGCCGCATCCCGCGAGCATGGACGATCACGCTGAACGACATCCCCGCCACGTGGCGTGCATCGGTGCAGCAGCCCACCTTCGGATTGGCATCACCCGACGAGTCGGGACGCAAGGCCGCGATTGCCATGGTGCGGGAGGTGCACGCCGGCATTCGCGCAATGAACGACAACGCTGGCCGCAACATCGTGCTGGCCACAGAGTTTCATTGCGCGCCCGGTTTTGACAACCGCGTGGTGGACGGTGATGCGAATGCGTTCAAGCGTTCCCTCGATGAAATGTCGACCATGGATTGGGAAGGTTGCAGCGTTATGATCGAACACTGCGATGCTTTTTTGCCCGGCCAGAAGCCCGCCAAGGGCTTTCTGCGACTGCATGACGAAATTGCGGTCCTCAAAGGTCTGGCCGGTGCCCCGATCGGATTGAGCCTAAATTGGGGGCGCTCGCTGATCGAAGTCCGCGATGCCGAACGCGTGATGGACCACGTCGTCCAAGCAGCCGGTGCCGGCGTACTGAAGGCGTTCACGTTCTCCGGCACCGCCGGCAGCGA
>Ga0105048_10004372_pt1 | contig 23035 bp, 23 predicted proteins | sample MAT05_FD_78382 | JGI IMG/M metagenome (GOLD analysis project Ga0105048, IMG submission 78382) | Freshwater microbial communities from Lake Fryxell liftoff mats and glacier meltwater in Antarctica - MAT-05 | ecosystem: Environmental > Aquatic > Freshwater > Ice > Liftoff microbial mat | place...
TGATTACCGTGGACAGGCGCCGGACGCCCTCACGAATGAAATCGGGGGTGGGGTAGCAGAACGACAGTCGCATCTTGTTGCGGCCGTTGCCGTCTGCGTAGAACGCTGTGCCGGGGGTGTACGCAACGAGTTCTTTGACCGCGCGCGGGAGCATCGACTTGGAGTCGAGGTTGCCCGGCAGGGTGACCCAGACATAGAAACCGCCGGCGGGGTGTGTCCAGCTGAGGTCAGGCAGGTAATCGGTCAGCGCGGCGAGCATGGCGTCACGGCGTTCGCGGTACACGCCGCGGAAGGTGTCGATCTGACCCTTCCAGTCGGCGTTGGAGAGATACTCGCTCACTATGTGCTGGGTAAACGAGCTCGGAGAGAGCACGGCGGCCTCATTTGCGAGAATCAGCTTCTCGCGGATCGCGTGCGGCGCGAGCGCCCAGCCGAGCCGGAATCCGGGAGCGAGCGTCTTCGAGAATGTTCCGAGGTAGATCACGCCGTCTTCTTCGACAGAGCGCATCGCGTGGGGTGGTTGTCCTTCGAAATAGAGAAGACCATAGGGATTGTCTTCAAGCACTAAAATGCCCTCTGACCGGCATATTTCAAGAACCTCGAGACGGCGTTCCCACGTCAGTGTGACACCAGCCGGGTTCGAGAAGGTCGGAACAGTGTAAAGAAACTTGATGGACTTCCCGGCAGCCTTAGCGGCGACAATACGTTCGCGCAGCGCCTGTGGAATCAGCCCGAACTCGTCCATGGCAACATGGTTGACCTCGGCCTGGAAGGACTTAAACACCGTGAGAGCGGTGACGTAGCTCGGTCCCTCGGCGAGCACAACGTCGCCAGGATTGATGAAAAGCTTGGTCACGAGCTCGAGCGCGTGCTGTGATCCAGTGGTCACCACAATGTCGTCGACGCTGCCCCGGATGCCTTCGAGGGCCATGACTTCGAGGATGTGCTCGCGAAGCGCGGGCATCCCCTGGCCAGAGCCGTACTGCAGGGCGACGGGACCACTGTCGCGCATGACCTTGTTCATGGCGTTGGTAATCAGGTCGGCGGGAAGCGCGGAAACAAAAGGCATACCCCCGGCAAGGGAGACAACCTCGGGGCGGGAGGCAACAGCAAACAGTGCGCGGACTTCAGAGGCGGCGAGACCGGCCGTGCGGTCTGCGTAGTGGCCGTACCACCGGTCGAGATTGTTGCCCATGTTTGTCATGCGCTGCCCTTTTCAGTCGCGAAGTTTCAAGGATATAAGCCAGCTACGCGAAAAGCCCCGCTCCCAGTCGGGAGCGGGGCCAGTTGTTGGCGATTGGCTACGCGAGAAACTCGGCCAGGTCGGACTCGAGAGCAGGCTTCGGCTTGGCACCGATGACCTTCTTGACCACCTCGCCACCCTTGAAGACATACATCGCGGGGATCGACGTGATCTGGTACTTCATCGCGGTCTGGGGGTTGTCGTCAACGTTGAGCTTGACGATCTTGATCTTGCCGACGTTCTCCGCGGCGATCGCGTCAAGGATCGGGGAGACGGCGCGACACGGGCCACACCATTCGGCCCAGAAGTCGACCATGATCGTGTCTTGTGAGTTCAGAACCTCATCGGCGAACGTTGCGTCAGTGACATCGTGTGCAGTGGACATTGTTTCTTCCTTACTATCGTGATGATTAGTTACTAGCGCGAAATTACGCGGATGCGCCGACCGGCTGCTGCACAGCCGAGTCGACAAGGGCTTTGGAAAGGCCAGCGAGGTAGTGCTCGGCATCGAGGGCGGCGACGGTACCGGATGCCGCCGCGGTTACCGCTTGGCGATATGTCGGGTCGATCACATCGCCAGCCGCGAACACACCAGCGATGTTGGTGCGCGAGGTACGGCCGTCTACGGCAATGGTGCCCTCCGCGGTGAGGTCGAGCTGCCCGTGCACGAGGTGCGTGCGAGGGTCTGCCCCGATCGCCACAAACAGACCACTCAGCTCGATCGTACTTTCCGAGGCATCCGTCACATCGACGACACCAATGCCGGTAACGAGATCGTCACCGTAGATGTGCGCGACCTCTTTGTTCCACAGGAACTCGATCTTCGGGTCGCTCAATGCGCGGTCTTGCATGGTCTTGGATGCCCGCAGTGTGTCTTTGCGGTGGATCACGTACACCTTGTCGGCGAACTTGGTGAGGAAGGTGGCCTCTTCCATCGCGGAGTCGCCTCCACCGACGACAGCGATCGTCTTCTGGCGGAAGAAGAAGCCGTCGCAGGTCGCACACCACGAAACACCGTGGCCACTGAGACGAGTCTCGTCTTCGATGCCGAGCTTGCGGTAGGCCGAGCCCGTCGCGAAGATCACCGTGAGGGCCTCGTGAACGTCGCCGTTGCCGAGCGTGACCCGCTTGACCTCACCCTCGAGCTCGAGCCCTGTGACATCGTCGAGGATGATCTCGGTTCCGAAGCGCTCGGCCTGGGCCTGCATGGCGAGCATCAACTCCGGGCCCTGGATTCCCTCAGCGAAGCCGGGATAATTCTCTACCTCGGTTGTCTTCATGAGCTCGCCACCGGCCTCGACGGAGCTGGCGATAAGCAGGGGCGCGAGGTTGGCCCGAGCGGCGTAAATGGCTGCCGTATACCCGGCGGGGCCAGAGCCGATGATGATGAGCTGGCGCACTTCAGTGTCTCCCTTAGTTGTCACTGCCCGGTACAACGCATCCTACCGGCGCGCTATTCCGGGCATCCGGGCTCAGCGGAATGTTCAGCACTGCTTCATTCAGCGCGGGGTGGGGCGCATGCGTGCGAGGATCGGGCGCAGGAAAGAGCTGAGCTGCGGGTTGCGAGTAATCGCAAGAATGGCGATGTACACGAGAGCCATGCTCGAACCTGCTACTGCAAGAGTGACGCCACCCCCGATCCGTGTAGCGATGGCGAATCCGCCGGGCGTGAACCCACCCATAGTCCACACGACAACGGCACCCACCGCCCCGGCGGCGACCGCGGCCCCGAAGAACCAGAGCCCCTGCCGCACGATCGGGCCGGCATTCAGCGAACCCAGGCGGCGCCGAAGGATCACGGCGGCCACGACGCTCTGCACCGTTCCTGCGAAGGTCATCGTGATGGCGATTCCCACGGCGATCCACTGGGTGGGCAGCAACGCCGCGACAAGAACGCCGACAACGAACACCACCGACTGAAGCACCTGCATAAAGAACGGGGTTCGGGTGTCTTCGAGCGCATAGAACACCCGCTGCAGCACGAACAGGATCGTGAACGGGATGAGCCCAATGAGATACGCAATCACCACATTGCCCAGCGCGCCAATTTCAGCGAACCCACCACCGAAGACCGCACTGAACGGGTAGGCGAGTACCGCCAGGCCCACCGCGGAGAACACCATGATTAACAGGATCGCGCGCAGCGACGCTGAGACATCCGCCCGCACCGAAGCCAGGTCACCGTCACGAGCGTGCCCACTCATCCGGGTGAAGTATGCGGTCGCGATCGACACGGTGACGATCGAGTGCGGAAGCATGAAGATCAACCAGGCGTACTTGAGTGCGCCGAGTGAGGCTTCGCCCGAGGCCATCGTGGCAACGCGCGTCTCGACGATCGCCGCGAGCTGAGTCACCAGGATCATGCCGAAGACCCACGCCGCAGCCTTGCCCGTTTTGCCCAGGCCTACGCCGCGCCAGCGAAAGTCCGGGCGGAAGGTGAGCCCGGCGCGACGCCAAAAGAACAGCAATACGAACGCCTGCGCGGCAATGCCGAGGGTGGCTGTGCCGCCGAGCAGCGCGATCATGGGAGAGGTCCAGGTCGAGGCATCCCGATGTGCCGGATCACCACCGAACACGATGATGAAGATCGTGAGCCCAACTATCGCGATGATGTTATTGAGCGCGGGCGCCCAGGTGAACGGACCAAACACCTTGCGGGCGTTGAGCACCTGGCCGATCAGGCTGTAGAGCGCATAGAACAGCACCTGCGGCAGGCACCAGTAGGCGAAGGCTGTGGCTAGCGCCAATTCGTCGGGGCTAAATCCGCGGGTGCCCGAGGCCGCGTACAAACTGACCAGCCATGGTGCACACAGTGTGGCGATGGCGGCGACGACGACGAAGACGACGGTGCCGAGGGTGACGAGCTTGTTGATGAACCGCTGTCCGCCATCGTCCTGAATGCCGGCGCGCACGATCTGGGGAACCAGCACCGCACTGAGCAGGCCACCCGCGATGAGCGCGTAAATGCTGTTGGGAATCTGGGTGGCCAGGGTGAACCCGTCGGCGGCCGCGCCGATGTAGCCGATTGCGGTGGCAAGCACCGCGGCGTTCGCGAAACCGAGGATGCGCGAGACGATGGTGCCCGATGCCAGCACGGCACTCGCGCGGCCGATTGCCGAAGCCCCGTCGACCTCGTCGCTCGGACGGTCAGTCATCCGTGACGCTAACGTCGGCGCTGGCGGAACGGCGACGCTTGAGAATACTGCGAACAATTCCGAAACCGAAAACCCCGAATACGAAAACCGCGAAGGCAAGCACTACGGGCGTCTCCCAGCCCGCCGCGACGTTGACCTTAGTGCGGGTCGGTGTGCCGATGACCTCTCCCGAGGGTCCGGTCAGAGTGACGGTGAGTTGCACGGCCCCGTTGGAGAGCGCCTGTGCGGGCACTTCGCCCCTGCCTTGCGAGTTGGGCTCGATCACGAGCTTCACGCTCGGGTCTTCGATTGCGAGTAGCGCCGTTTCGGGGTGCACATTGATGTATACGGTCACCGCCTGGTCGAGCGAATTCTTCACGTAGATCGGAATCGACGACCGGTCGGCGGCAAAGTTGAGCCCGCTGCTCTTGACGAGCTGCACCGAGTCTCGAAGGTCTACGGATGCCGCAACAAAGTCGTCGGTTGCGGTCGCCCACCCGGCAGAGTTGCCCTGCCACGCGATCGAGGTGAGGCGCAGAAGCGCGAGCCTGCGCTCCCCGGTGATGGCTCCAGGGTCGGAGGCGACGATCGCGAACCGCTGCTCACCCTGCTCGGCCAACAGCAGGCGGGCGAGGTGGGCGACGGCGTCGGGGTCCTGTGGTTCATCCACGATTGTGGCGGCGGACGTGGGCGTCGCGAGTGCCTCTGCCATGGTGACGCTGGTGATTCCGACGGTGGCCTGCAGGGATCCCAGGGTGTCGGTGATTCGGCTGCTCGTGAGCGGTGCGGTGCGATCAAGGGTCGCAAAGACGGTGGGCTGGCTCCCGAACTGTGCCGCACCTGCCGCAGAAATCGATGCGGAAAGGGCGTCCATGGCCGATTGCCATTCTTCGACGCCGAGCGCATGCGTGGCCGCGCTCAGGGCAGACGTCACGCCGTCGTCGGCTACGAGCACGGGAACATCGTCGATCGTCACTGATGCCGAGGCGCCCGCCTCTCGGGTGACGTTGCCAGAGGCGAGAATCGCCGTGGTGTAGCCGGTGGCGGTTAGTGCGCTGAGATCCGGCGTGACGACGGAGTCGGCGCGCGGCCACGCGATGTTCGCGAGTGTGTAGGGCCAGGCGACGAGGGTTTCACTCGTCGGGAGCGCCGGAAGGGCACCCGCATCGAGGGTCGGCGTGGGTGTGGGGGTCGGAGTCGGGGTGGCGGTCGCGTCCGGTGCGGGGGCGAAGAGTGCGGGGTCGATGGCGAAATCGAGGGAGAGGGGAACCAGCGCTGTGAGATTGCCGGCCTGAGTCGCGAGAGTGAGGTCGGAGTCGGAATATGCCAGCGGGAACGTTTCGTTGGTCGCGGTAGCGAGCCGATCGAGCCAGGCGGTGGCCGTGACGGGAGCCGCGGATCCCAACACGCGAATGGAAGCCAGGATTAGCGGGTCGATGCCGATCGCGACCGGTCGGCCGATCACGGCATCCAATTGACGGGTGAGAAGGCCGGTCGGCGACGTGTACTGCGCGAGGGCATCACCGCTGATGAACGGCGTCGTGCTTTGCGGAACCACCAGCGGCATTGCCAGCGCGAGTCGCACGGGCGCGTCTTCGGCGGCGACCGACGCTGTCGGAATGCCCGCAGCTACGCCAACCAGCCCAAGCACGAGTGCCAGTGCGGCGCGCACGGGTCTCATTGACGTGGGCCGACGGAGGGATTTGAGCTCCGCCAGCATGATAACGAGTCTATTCTCTGCAGGCTGAGCGCCCCGTCGAACGAGGGGTAACGCGGCCCCTATGCCAAGCTTGACGATCATGGAGAGCGTCGCCGCGGCAATCACGCGACTGGGTGAGTTGGCCGAGTCGACCCCGGTCGCCCGTCTCGCCGCAGCGTTCGCCGCCGCCGGTCACGAGCTTGCGCTGGTGGGCGGACCGGTTCGCGATGCCTTTCTCGCACGCCGCACGAACGATCTCGATTTTGCGACGAGTGCCCGGCCCGACGACATCCTCTCGATCGTCGCGCCCATCTCCGACGCGCAGTGGGATGTCGGACGCGACTTCGGCACGATCGCTGCTCGCATCAACGGGCACACGGTAGAGATCACGACCTATCGCGCTGACGCCTACGACAACGTGACCCGTAAGCCCATCGTCGAATTTGGGGATTCGCTGGAAAGCGACCTCGTGCGCCGTGACTTCACGGTCAACGCGATGGCGCTGCGGCTGCCCGAGCGTGTGCTCGTCGACCCGTGGGGTGGGCTGGAAGACCTGTTGGCCAAGCGGATTACGACGCCGGGGCCACCCGAGGTCTCATTCGGCGATGATCCGCTGCGGATGCTGCGTGCGGCGCGGTTCACGTCGCAGCTCGGTTTCACCGTCGCCGAGCCAACCGTCGCAGCCATGCGGCGGCTCGCTTCGCGCCTCGAGATCGTGAGCGTGGAGCGCATCACCGACGAGCTGTCGAAACTGCTCCGCAGCGCCGACCCGGTGCGGGGCATTCGCTTGCTCGTCGACACCGGTATCGCGCAATTGGTGTTGCCGGAGGTGCCCGCGCTGCGCCTGGAGATCGACGAGCACGCGCACCACAAAGACGTCTACGAGCACAGCCTCACGGTGCTTGAGCAGGCCATCGATCTCGAGAAGTCGCGCGGGCATGCACCCGACCTCGTGCTGCGGATCGCTGCGCTTATGCATGACATCGGCAAGCCGGCGACCCGCAAGATCGAGGCGGGCGGCGTTGTTACCTTCCATCACCACGACGTCGTCGGCAGCAAACTCGCGACCAAACGGCTGAAAGCTCTGCGCTTCGACAACGACACGATCTCGTCGGTCGCCCGCCTTATCGAACTGCACCTCAGGTTCTTCGGGTACACCGATGGCGCCTGGACCGATTCCGCCGTGCGCCGCTACGTGCGCGACGCGGGTGATCAGCTCGAGCGGTTGCACATCCTCACTCGCGCCGATGTGACGACCCGCAACCGCAAGAAGGCCGACCGGCTGTCGTTCGCCTACGACGATCTCGAAGAACGCGTTGCTGCGATCGCCGAAGCGGAAGGGATCGCAGCGGTTCGGCCCGACCTCGACGGCGAGCAGATCATGGCGATCCTCCACCTGAAGCCGGGCCGCGATGTCGGAGAGGCGTACCGCTTCCTGCTCGATCTGCGCCTCGACGAGGGACCGCTCGGTGCGCAGATCGCTGAGGAGCGATTGCGCGCGTGGTGGACGGCGCGCTCGTGAAGCGGATCGGGCTGATCGGTGGCATGAGCTGGCAGAGCTCGGCCCTGTACTACTCGCTGATCAACAAGTTGGTGGCGCAACGCCTCGGCGGATTTCACTCCGCAGACATGGTGATGGTGTCGGTCGACTTCGCATACATCGAGCGGATGCAGTCGGCGGGCGACTGGGATGCGGCGGGCGAGGTGCTGGCGCGCGAGGCGGCGGCCCTCGAGAACGCGGGCGCCGAGGTCATCGTGTTGTGCACGAACACCATGCACAAAATTGCGCGGGTGATCGAAGCCGCGGTCTCGGTTCCGCTGCTGCATTTGGGAGACGTGACGGCATCCGCGGTTCGTGATGCCAGGCTGCAGACCGTGGGGCTGCTGGGCACCCGCTTCACTATGGAAGAGGCGTTTTATCGAGATCGGATCGAGTCGCACGGGCTGGCGGTGATAGTTCCGACCCGCGAGCAGCAGTCGCTGGTGAATCGTGTGATCTACGAGGAGCTTGTCGCCGGCGTCGTGCGCGATGAGTCACGCATCGAGTACCTCGCGATCATCGCCGACCTCGAAGATCGCGGCGCGCAGGGCGTGATTCTCGGATGCACCGAGATCGAGTTGCTCGTACAACCCGAGCACAGCGAGCTGCCCCTATTTGCCACAACGCTCCTGCACGCGAAAGCGGCCGTGGACTTCGCGCTCAGCGCGAGGTAGCGATCCACTCGTCGAGCATCGCTCGCGCGACCGGATCAGGAAACTGCTCCGGCGGCGACTTCATCAGGTAGGCGGATGCCGCGATGAGAGGTCCACCGATACCAGCGTCGAGGGCGACCTTCGCCACCCGCACCGCGTCAATGACAACGCCGGCGGAGTTGGGTGAGTCCCAGACCTCAAGCTTGTACTCCAGACTCGTCGGCGCATTGCCAAAGCCGTGCCCCTCAAGCCGCACGAAGGCGAGCTTCTTGTCGTCGAGCCAGGGCACGTGGTCACTCGGCCCGATGTGCACGTCGCGGGCATTGAGCTCGGCTTCGAGGTTGCTCGTCACCGAGCGTGTCTTCGAGACCTTCTTGGACTCGAGTCGCTTTCGTTCGAGCATGTTCTTGAAGTCCATGTTGCCGCCAACGTTGAGTTGGTAGGTGCGGTCGAGCACGAGTCCGCGTTCCTCAAAGAGCCGCGCGAGCACGCGGTGCGTGATTGTCGCGCCGAGCTGACTCTTGATGTCGTCGCCAACGATCGGAAGACCCGCCGAGGTGAACTTCGCCGCCCACTGTGGATCACTCGCAATAAAAACCGGAAGCGCGTTGACGAACGCGACACCCGCATCAAGTGCCGCTTGCGCGTAGAACCGCGCGCCGTCTTCCGACCCGACGGGAAGGTAGCAGACGAGCACATCGGCTCCGGAGTCACGGAGGGCCTGCGCCACGTCAACGACGGGGGCATCCGATTCGGCCACCACCTCGCGGTAGTACTCGCCTAGCCCGTCGAGGGTGGGCCCGCGCTGAACGGTGACCCCGGTCAGCGCGACCTCCGCAAAACGGAAAGTCGAGTTGTGAGATGCCCACATCGCGTCTGCGAGATCGACGCCGACCTTTAGTGCGTCCACATCGAACGCGGCGACGAACTCGATGTCACTGACCGCGTACGGCCCGAGCCGGTTATGCATGAGACCCGGGATGACGGCGTCGGCCGCAGCATCCGCGTAGAAAGTGACGCCCTGAATGAGCGAGTTGGCGCAGTTGCCTACTCCGGCGATGGCGACCTTGACGGCCATGGGATGGTGCTCCTTGCGTGAAATGCGTACACTGGGCAGGTTGTCTGGTTCTATTACGGATCCCGGCAACCGTCAACACCCTCCTGTTGCAGATCGTCTGCAACCGTTCTAGTCCGAAGGAGGTGGGTTTGTGACGCACCAGTATGAACTCATGGTGATCCTCGATCCAGAGATCGATGAGCGCACCGTGGCACCCAGCCTAGACAAGTTCCTCAATGTCATTCGTACCGATGGTGGAACCATCGACAACGTAGACATCTGGGGCCGCCGCCGCCTGGCTTACGAGATCAACAAGAAGACCGAAGGCATCTACGCCGTCGTCAACTTCACTGCGAACTCGTCAGCCACTGTCGAGCTCGACCGCCAGCTGAAGCTCTCCGAAGCCGTCATGCGCACCAAGGTGCTGCGTGCGGAAGAGGGCTTCGCCCAGGTCGCCGCCGCCAAGAAGATCGCGGATGAGAAGGCCGCCCGCAAGGCAGCCAACCCGTCGAAGGCTCCCGCAGCTGCCCCCGCGGCCGCCGTTGCAGCAGCACCTGTTGCCGCGCCTGCCGCCGCCGCAGAGGCCGCTCCCGTCGAGGCCGCACCTGCAGAGGCCGCTCCTGCCGCACCTGCCGCAAGTGCGGACGACGCGCCTGCCGCAACCGCGCTCGCAGCAACCAAGGACGAGGCGCCCGCCGCCAAGCCCGCCGCCAAGAAGCCTGCTGAATCGAAGCCCGCTGCCACGGCAGCTGCTGCGGACGCGGAGTAGGTCATGGCCGGCGAAACCGTCATCACCGTCGTGGGAAACCTCACGAGTGACCCCGAACTGCGGTACACGCAGAACGGGCTCGCGGTAGCCAACTTCACCATCGCTTCGACGCCGCGCAACTTCGACCGTGCGAGCAACGACTGGAAAGACGGTGAGGCACTGTTCCTGCGCGCAAGCGTGTGGCGCGAATTTGCCGAGCACGTCGCCGGTTCGCTCACGAAAGGCTCGCGAGTAATCGCGACTGGTCGCTTGAAGCAGCGTTCGTACGAAACGAAGGAAGGCGAGAAGCGAACGAGCATCGAGCTTGAGGTCGATGAGATCGGCCCCAGCTTGCGTTACGCCACCGCACAGGTGACCCGCGCCGCGTCATCCCGCGACTCGGGAGGCGGCGCCCCACGTGGCGGCGGCAACCAGGTCGCAGAAGAGCCGTGGGCAGCTTCGGCTCCCTCGGATGCTTCGGGCGGCGACGTGTGGAACGCGCCGGGCAACTACACGGACGAGACGCCTTTCTGATCCCCCAATCATTCAGACTTTAAGGAATAACAACTCATGGCAGGAAAGAGCAGCGGCGACCGCCGCAAGCCCATCCGCAAGGGCAAGGACGGCAAGAACGCCGCCCCCGCCAAGGCGATTCGCGTGGGCGTCATCGACTACAAAGACGTCGCGACGCTTCGCAAGTTCATTTCAGAGCGTGGAAAGATCCGTGCTCGTCGCATCACCGGTGTCTCCGTGCAGGAGCAGCGCCTCATCGCCACGGCCGTCAAGAACGCCCGTGAGATGGCACTGCTTCCGTACGCCGGCTCGGGCCGTTAAGGAGCATCCGATATGTCAAAGCTGATCCTCACGCACGAGGTCACCGGTCTCGGTGCGCCCGGCGACGTCGTTGACGTCAAGAACGGTTTCGCTCGCAACTACCTCATCCCCCAGGGCTTCGCCGTGGCGTGGACGCGCGGTGGCGAGAAGCAGATCGAATCCATCAAGGCAGCTCGCGCGTCACGCGAGCACGCCACTCTCGAAGAGGCACAGGACCTGAAGGCTCGCCTGCAGGCCACGACCGTCAAGCTCACCGTCAAGGCGGGCGAGGGCGGACGCCTCTTTGGCTCGGTCAAGACCGCTGACGTGGCCGACGCTGTGGCCGCTGCTGGCCTCGGCACGGTCGACAAACGCAAGATCGAGATCACCAGCCCGATCAAGTCCGTTGGCGAGCACGAGGCGACTGTTCGCCTGCGCGACGACCTGGTCGCAACGATCACCCTCCAGGTGGTTGCAGGCAAGAAGTAGAAATCACCCCCTCAGTGGGGGTGGACAGCGGCGGCCCTTGCGGGTCGCCGCTGTCGTCGTTAAGACCAGTTGTCAAGACCTTTGTGCACAGGAGCCACATTTTTTTGGTAACCCTCAAGCGGCAGTCTAAACATGTTTCTGCACACACCGTCGCGAAACTAAAAGTGCTGGTCAAGCGGTATTAATTGGTCGAACGGCCATGACTTTCCACAGTTGAGTGCACAGGTTGCTCACACAACGCACGGCGTTTCTCGCACGTTGTCCACAACCCCATCCACAGGCCCGCTTGGTGGGACGTTCTGGCCGTCCCTACTGTGAGAAAGTCCCGGTTGGCGCGGGCGTGTCGTGCGTGTGCGCACACCCGGAGTGTCGGACGGCTCGGCTACAACTGGGGCGTAGCGTCATCAATCGGAGGGTTCGAATGTCCATTGCTCACCTTGGCCTCGCTGGTGACCAACGCCAGGGGGATTCACGACCCGATTCCCGCGGCGACCGGGTTCCTCCGCACGACCTGCTCGCCGAGCAAAGTGCCATCGGCGGCATGCTTCTGAGTAAAGACGCCGTTGCCGACGTCATCGAGAGCGTCCGCGGCATGGACTTCTACATCCCCAAGCACGAAGTGATCTTCGATGCGGTGATGAGCCTCTACTCTCACGGAGAGCCGACCGACGTCATCGCCGTCACCGACGAACTGACCAAGACCGGTGAGCTGACTCGCGCCGGCGGTGCGGAGTATCTCCATACACTGACGGCGCTCGTTCCCACCGCGGCCAACGCGGGGTTCTACTCGACGATCGTCGCCGAGAAGGCGGTGCTTCGGCGTCTCGTGGAGGCGGGAACGCGTATCGTGCAGATGGGCTACGCGAGCGAAGGCGAGGTAGTCGACCTCGTCAACAACGCCCAGGCCGAGATCTATGCGGTGACCGGCGGGGTCGAGAGTGAAGACTTCGTTCCACTCACCGACGCCGTCACCACGGCCATCGACGAGATCGAGGCTGCCCGCGGTCGTGACGGCCAGATGGTCGGCGTTCCCACGGGGTTTGCCGAGCTCGACGAACTGACGAACGGCCTACACCCGGGCCAACTCATCATCCTCGCGGCGCGACCCGCGCTCGGTAAGTCGACCCTCGGCCTCGACATCGCGCGCGCCGCTGCGATCCACAACGACATGCCCGTGATCATCTTCTCGCTCGAAATGGGTCGAAGTGAGATTGCGATGCGCCTGCTGTCTGCCGAGGCATCCGTTGGGCTTCAAAGCATGCGCAAAGGAACGGTGCACGCCAACGACTGGACCACCATTGCCCAGACTCGTGGCCGCATTAACGATGCGCCACTGTACATCGACGACAGCCCCAACATGACCCTGGTCGAGATCCGCGCGAAGTGCCGCCGCCTCAAGCAGAAGGTTGGCCTGAAGATGGTGATCATCGACTACCTGCAGCTGATGACGAGCGGCAAGAAGGTGGAGTCGCGCCAGCAGGAAGTCAGCGAGTTCTCTCGTGCACTGAAGCTGCTCGCGAAAGAGCTCCAGGTACCAGTGATCGCGATCTCGCAGCTGAACCGTGGACCGGAACAGCGCGCAGACAAGAAGCCGGCGCTAAGCGATCTGCGTGAGTCAGGGTCGCTTGAGCAGGATGCCGACATGGTCATCCTGCTTCACCGCGAAAGCGCCTACGAGGCAGAGAATCCGCGCGCTGGCGAAGCCGATCTGATCGTCGCTAAGCACCGCAACGGCCCGACCCGCACGGTGACCGTCGGTTTCCACGGTCACTTCTCGCGGTTCGTCGACCTTCCGCCCGGTTCCTGACCCCCGTAAGTAGCGTCGTGCCGCGCGCTTAGACTGGGTGGCGTGACTGAATGGTATTTGCCCGTGGCGCGCGCGGCTCCCGCCCTCGCCCTCGCGGCTGTCGTCACCTTCACTGCGGACCACTCAGCTGGGCTCGGACTACTCTTGTTCGGTTTCTTCGCGCTTGCCGCTGGAGCCGTAATCACCATCTTCGCGGTGCGGTCGCCGCGCCGGGCCGTGACGCGCAGCATTCAGATCGCGCAAGGTTTCATCACAACCGCCGCCGGTGTGGTCGCACTCTCGATCCCCGGCGCAGGCCTTCCCTTTCTCGTTTTCCTGGTCACGGCGTTCGCCGCTCTCACTGGATTCCTCGAGCTCTACGTGGGCCTGCGCGAGCGCGGCAAAGACGCCTCGGCACGCGACTGGGCGTTCGTGGGTGGTCTCACAGCGCTGCTGGCCGTGATCGTGCTGCTGGTGCCCCCGGGATTCAGTCAGCCGGTAGTGGCTGATGAGGTCGTGGTGGGACAGCTCACGGCATCCGTCATCGTCGTTGGTGTGCTCGGTGCCTACTGGGCCATTCTCGGCGTCTACCTGGTGATCGCCGGGCTGTCACTCAAGTGGTCGGGTGCACCGGCCTCCGTTGCGAGCGAGGCATGATGGCTAAGGCCAACCGTCGGGATCGTACCCGGCCTGCGGAACTGCTCGGCCTGTCAGCCGTGCTCGCACTGTTCACGGGTCTCGTGGTGTTTATGGCCACGCGCGAACTCGATCTTGCCCTGATCTTTACCGGGGTCGCGTTTATCGTGGCGCTCGTTGTGCTCGCGATGCTGGCGCTCGCGGTGCAGACCAGCGACGAGGAGAAGAGCGACCTCGCCGAGCAGGACCGCAACGACGAGAAGCGCAACCTCGGGCATTAGCGCCTGCTGACCCCGCGACGCTGAGCGCCGCGCGCCGCGCTGCGGTTTGCGCGCAGCGCGCGTGTTTGTACCTGCGCGCGCCGCGCAAACCTCAGCGCGAGGGCGCTAGCGTGATACCTCAGGGCGCTGGCGCGGTGCCGCTAGCGCTCGATGTAGCCCACCAGCTCGCTCGCCAGGCCCGCATAGCCCGCGGGGGTGAGGGTGCGCAGTCGCGCCTTCGCATCGTCGCCAATGTCGAGGCCGTCGATGAACTCGACGAGCTCTACCTGACCCACCCGTTTGCCCCGGGTGAGTTGTTTGAGCAACGCGTACGGGTCGGTGATCGAGCTGCGGCCCGCGGTGATCTCGGCGCGCACCACGGTCTGGATCGCCTCGCCCAGAATCTCCCAGTTGGAGTCGAGGTCTGCAGCGAGCTTCACGCGATCGAGGTCGATCTCGGTAAGCCCGCGCTCGATGTTGTCGAGCGCGAGGAGTGAGTGCCCGAACGCGACGCCCACGTTGCGTTGCGTTGTGGAATCCGTGAGGTCACGCTGCAGGCGGGAGGTGACGAGGGTCTGCGCGAGCGACTCGAGCAGCGCGCTCGAGAGCTCGAGGTTGGCCTCGGCGTTCTCGAAGCGGATGGGGTTGATCTTGTGTGGCATCGTGGAGGATCCGGTGGCGCCCTCCTGCGGGATCTGGCGGAAATACCCCATCGAGATGTACGCCCAGATGTCAGTGCACAGGTTATGCAGCACACGGTTGGCATGTGACATCCGCTGATACAACTCAACCTGCCAGTCGTGGGACTCAATCTGGGTGGTCAGCGGGTTCCAGGTCAGGCCGAGGGATGTCACGAACTCATGCGATATCGCCGGCCAATCCTGAGTGGCATCCGAGGCCAGATGCGCGGCGAACGTTCCCGTTGCACCGCTGAACTTCGCCAGGTACTCGGTGCCCTCGATCTGGGAGGCGATGCGGTCGAGCCGATACACGAACACGGCGAACTCTTTGCCCATGGTGGTGGGTGTCGCAGGCTGGCCGTGCGTGTGGGCGAGCATGGCGTCATCCCGAAGCTCGACGGCGCGGGTGCGTAGGGCCTCGATGACTGCACGGAACTTAGGCAGCCAGACGTCGCGAACGGCCGAACCGATGGTTAGCGCATACGACAGGTTGTTGATGTCTTCGCTGGTGGCGGCGAAGTGGGTGAGCTCGGCGACGCTCGTGAGTCCCATTGCGGTGAGCTGGTGGCGCACCAGGTATTCCACGGCTTTCACATCGTGTCGGGTGGTGGCTTCGAGTCGGGCGAGCTCGTCGATCTGTGTCTGGCCGAAGTCGCTGGCGAAAGCACGCAGCACTCGCTGCTGCTCGTTGTCGAGGCGCTCAGACCCGAACATGCCGTGGTCGGTGAGGTAGATGAGCCACTCCACCTCGACGAGCACGCGGGCGCGGTTAAGTCCGGCCTCAGAGAGGTGGTCGCCGAGGGCGATCACCGCCGAACGGTAACGTCCATCGAGCGGGCTGATCGGCTGTTCTGGCAGCGGGGTCATGAGGCTAGGCTCCCTGTCGAATTCCTGGTTTGATCTGTCGGAATAGCGCGGCGCACGCCCGGGTGATCATGGTGAGCACCTGGTCGAACATCGCGGCATCCGAATAGTACGGGTCTGGCACATCAACGAGCGCGGTCTGCTCGCTGTCGAAACTGAGCAGCAGTTGCACCTTTGAGCGGTCTTGCTCGGTGGATGCCCACGCTTTGAGTATTCGCTCCTGGCTGCGGTCAAACACCACAACGAGGTCGAGGTTGGCAAACCACGCCGGGTCGAACTGTCGACCGCGGTGACCGGAGCCGTTGTAGCCCTGGGCGGCAAGGGCCTCGAGAGTGCGCTCGTCGGACGGTTCGCCGACATGCCAGTCACCGGTGCCTGCAGAGATCACCGCGATCTTCTTCTCGAAACCGGCCTTCTTCACGAGTTCTTTGAATACGGTTTCTGCCATCGGCGACCGGCAGATGTTGCCCGTACAGACGAAGCAGATACGAAAGAGCGCCGACTCATCGAAGGTCCGCTCGAAGCTCATGGTTCATTGTCCCGCAGTTTCCCCTCCCCAACACGACGGGTATTGCGGAGCTTCGCCCCGGTTCCTCATTGCGCGCGGCGCGGCGCGTTACCGGGCGTCATTCTTGGCGCGTGACCACAGTTCAGGATGCCCAAACTCTCGACCTTCTAGAAACGCAGTGCCGCGAACTTACCGGGGTGCTCATGCAACTCGAGCGCGCGCGCCGCGACCTCGTGCCGGATACGGCGGTAGGCCAGTGGCGCGGCCTTGCCCGCTACGCCTTCGACGCATCGGTGGGCTCGTTGGCGCAGAGCCTCGAGTGGGCTGCGGATGCCCTGCGCTCGGCCCGCGACCACTCGCGCATGGCGATCACTGCGATGGCCGCTCATGGGTGACGACCTCACTATCTCCGGGGGCGGTTCGGTCGCCGTTGCGACCGACGAGATGTTTGCCAACGCGCAGAAGCTCACCGAGCTTGCGCTGCAGGCGGGATCCATGCGCGAGCGGCTTGTGGTGATCGACGCCTTGGTGTCGTCGACGGCCATCGCCGCGGCGGGGGCGTCGCGCGGCGGCGTGCGGGCCGAGGTTGATATTGACGTGGCATCCAGCGCGCTTGCCGATGTCGCCACGCGCGCGCAGCGACTGGAGTGGATTCTGAACCGGGCAGCGGACGGCTACGGCTTCGTCGATCGCACGGTCGAGCAGGTCGGAAGCCAGCTGGCCGAGTCGGTCGCATTCTGGGCGGGCCGCTTCGGCCCGGCGCTCATGCTGGCTAACCCCGCACTGACCCTGGGAGTGATCGGCACAATCGTCGCGGTCGGCCCGCGACTGTTCTCACGGCAGAACAACGGGTTCATCACCAACCCCTTCACGGTGGGCGTCATCCGTAATCTTGCGACGGCTGCAGACGACGGGATGCTCGGACTGCTGGGTGTACCGCCCGTCGTGGCGAGGGCGATCGGTGACGGCGGGCTCGGACTCACCGGGCTGGCGGTAGCGGCTGGCACCGCCATGAAAGTCGGATCGGTGGGCGGCATCCTCACCGAAACGCCGGTGCGGCTGGTGTCGACGCAACAGAAACCGGGCGCGGCTCCGCCGAGCGGCTTCGCCGATCGACTTGCCAGAGTGCCAGACACCGATGAGACCGGGGGTGGTCAGGTTCGTATCGAGAGGTACGAGATTGCCGGCGAGCCCGATCGATACGAGGTGTTCGTCGCGGGAACGGTCACGTTCTCGCCCGTCGCCGACACGGAACCGTGGGACATGACCAGCAATCTTGCCAACGCGGCCGGCGCGGGATCGGGATCCTATGAGTCGGTCGCGGAAGCGATGCGACTGGCGGGCATCGACGAATCGAACCCGGTACAGATCACCGGCTACTCGCAGGGCGGAGGCACGGCCGCTCGCATAGCCGCCTCGAGCGAGTTCACCGTCGTTGGGCTGCTTACCTTCGGCGGCCCCACCGGAAATGTCGACTTACCCGACAATCTGAACGCAGTGATCGTCGAGCACGTCGACGATGTCGTTCCTGCACTCGGGGGAACGCAGCAGAACCTCAATGCCGTTCTCGTCGACCGGGACGTATTTGCCGGTCGCGAGATTCCGGACACGTATGCGGTGCCCGCGCACCACTACGAGTACTACGAAGAGACCGCGACGCTTATGGACCGGGCGCGGAGCGACCAGCTCACCGACGCGGTTGCCAAACTCGACGCCTTCACCGCCGGGTCAACCGCGGTGAGCAGCACCGTCTACGAGTTCGAGCGAGTCGACGACTAGCGCTTGTCGCGCCCCATGACCGGGCGAAGCAGGATTCCTATAAGCCAGCTGATGAGGCCGAGCACGATGGCGCCGAGCACACCCCACCAGAAGCTCTCGACGTAGAGGCCGAAGCCGAGGAAAGTCGAGGAGATCCAGCTGACGAGCAGCAGAAGCAGGCCATTTACGATCAGAGCGATGAGCCCAAGGGTGAGGATGTATAGAGGGAACGCGACGATGCGGATCAGGTTGCCGATGATGGTATTCACGAGGCCGAAGATCACCGCGACGATCAGCAGAGTGATGATGAATTCAACATTCGTACCGGGCGCGTAGGCCTGGATGGTGACGCCGGCGACGATGAGCGTCGTCAGCCACAGGGCGAGGGCGTTGATCAGCAGGCGCACGATGAGTCTCATGCTGCTAACTATGCCCGTGCATCCGGCCGCCCGCAATCGGGCCCGCAGCCAATTAGGCTGATTCGGTGAGCACGCCACGAGTACGACTTCGCCCCGAGATCGAATCAATGGTCCCTTACCGTCAGGGCCGCACGGCAGCCGAAGATGCTTTCAAGCTGTCGTCGAACGAAAATCCCTACCCACCGCTACCGGCCGTGATGATCGCGATATCCGATGCCAGCGTGAACCGATACCCCGAGGGCTCCGCTGCTGCACTGCGGAACCGGCTGGGTCAGCGTTTCGGGATCTCTGCGGAGCGGGTGCAGGTGGGGGCCGGATCTGTTGCCGTTCTGTCGCAACTTATTTCGGCATCCAGTGCGCCCGGCGACGAAGTCATTTTCTCCTGGCGCAGCTTCGAAGCGTACCCACTGCTCGTCGCGGCCTCCGGCGCGACCGCGGTGCAGGTTGCGAACACGCCAGACCACCTCCACGACCTCGACGCGCTCGCCGCCGCCATCACCGAACGCACCCGTCTGGTGATCGTGTGCAGCCCCAATAACCCCACGAGCACGATCGTCACGCGTGACGAGTTCGTCGCGTTCATGGCGCGGGTCCCCGAGAGCGTGCTCGTCGTCCTCGACGAGGCGTACACCGAGTTCATCATCGACGAGAGCGCCGTCAACGGAGCCGACCTGCTCGACGCGTACAGCAACCTCGTTGTGCTGCGCACCTTCTCGAAGGCCTACGGGCTTGCGGGGCTGCGGATCGGCTACGCCCTCGGCCAGGAATACGTCATGGATGCCGCCCGCGCGGTGGCGATCCCCCTGTCGGTAACCGATGCGGCCCAGCGCGCTGCTGTGGTGTCGCTCGACAACGAAGCAGAACTCCTCGAACGGGTCACGGCGCTGAATGCGGTGCGCGAGGAGATTTACACCGGCCTGGTTGCCCAGGGTTGGCAGGTTCCCCGCCCGCACGGCAACTTCGTCTGGCTGCCGACGGCGGACGACACCGCCCGCGCTGCCGAGATCTTCGCGGCCAATGACATCGTGACGCGGCCTCTTGTTGACGGGCTGCGGGTGAGCGTGGGAGAGACCGAGTCTGTCGAGAAACTCCTAAAGGCTGCGGCGGAGGTTGTTTCGCTGCGACAAGAGGCTCCCCCGGCGCCCACGTTAGATTAGGTAAATGTCTTCCACCGCCGCGACGGTCCAGCTGCTCTCGCCCGAGGGCACGCTTGTGTCGAGCGATGCATCCGAAAAGTACCTTCCCTACATCACCGCGCTCAGCGACGATCAACTGCGCGACTTCCATCGCAAGATGGCGGTGATGCGCCGCTTCGACATTGAGGCAGCCAACCTACAGCGCCAGGGGCAGCTGGGGCTCTGGATCCCCAGCGTCGGGCAGGAGGCCGCCCAGGTCGGTTCGGGTTTCGCTGCCAAGCCGCAAGACCACATTTTCCCCGCCTATCGCGAGCACGTGATTGCCAGCATCCGCGGTGTTGACCTGATGCGCATCATCGAGTTGCTTCGCGGGCTCAGCCACGGTGGCTGGGATCCGAAGGAGAACGGCAACTTTCACCTGTACACGCTGGTCATCGGTTCGCAGACCCTGCACGCCACGGGGTACGCGATGGGATTGCAGTTCGACGGAGCAACCGGTACCGGCAACCCGGACACCGACGAAGCTGTGGTCGTCTACTTCGGTGACGGATCGACCAGTCAGGGCGACGTGAGCGAAGCGCTGGTGTTCGCCGCGAGCTACCAGACCCCCGAGGTCTTTTTCCTGCAGAACAATCACTGGGCCATCTCCGTGCCGGTCTCCCGCCAGTCGCGCACACCCTTGTATTTGCGCGGCGAGGGCTTCGGCATCCCGAGCGTTCAGGTCGACGGAAACGATGTGCTTGCAAGCTACGCGGTAACCGTCGAGGCTCTGGATGCCGCCCGCAGCGGTGCGGGACCGCGCTTCATCGAGGCCCTCACCTATCGCATCGGCGCACACACCACCAGCGATGACCCGACCAAATACCGCACCGACGCGGAGCTGGCCAGCTGGGTCGCGCGCGACCCGATCGCCCGCTTCGAGACCTACCTTCGGGGCAGAGGTGAAGACGAGGCGTTCTTCGCCGATGTCGCGCAGGAGGGCGAAGACCTCGCCGCCGACGTACGGAAGAAGACGATCGCGCTGGGGGTTCCGCCCATCACGAAGATCTTTGAGCACGTGTACTCCGAGCCACACGCTCTCATGGAGGAGCAGCTCGCATGGCTGACCGCCTACGAGGCGTCGTTCGAGGGTGGAGACGCGTGAGCATCGAATCGATGAGCATGGCCAAGGCCCTCACCGCCGGTTTGCGCCAGGCGATGCTCAACGACCCCAAGGTTTTGCTGATGGGCGAAGACATCGGCCCGCTGGGTGGCGTGTTCCGCGTGACGGAGGGCCTGCAGGCTGAGTTCGGCGACAAGCGGGTGCTCGACACCCCGCTCGCCGAGTCGGGAATCGTGGGGACCGCCATCGGGCTGGCGATGCGCGGCTATCGTCCGGTGTGCGAGATCCAGTTCGACGGATTCATCTTCCCCGGCTTCGACCAGATCACGTCGCAGCTGGCCAAGCTGACCAACCGCCACGAGGGCACTCTGACGATGCCGGTTGTCATCCGGGTTCCGTACGGCGGGCACATCGGAGCCGTCGAGCACCACCAGGAGAGCCCCGAGGCCTACTTCGCCCACACGCCGGGCCTTCGGGTTGTGACGCCGTCGACACCGAACGACGCGTACTGGATGATCCAGCAGGCGATCTCCAGCAACGACCCGGTGCTGTTCTTCGAACCGAAGAGCCGGTACTGGCCCAAGGGCGACGTCGAGTTGGCTGAGCCGGGCATCCCGCTGCACGCCAGTATTGTCGTGCGGGAGGGGACCGAGGTCACGCTGCTCGGCTACGGGCCGATGGTTTCTGTTCTGCTTCAGGCGGCCGAGCTCGCGGCCAGCGAGGGAACGAGTGCCGAGGTCATCGACGTGCGATCCCTCTCACCCATCGATTACGCGCCGATCGTGGCATCCGTGCAGAAAACCGGTCGCCTCGTGATTGCACAGGAGGCCCCAGGCTTCGCGTCGATAGGGTCCGAGATCGCCGCGACCGTGACCGAGCGCGCGTTCTACTCGCTTGAGGCCCCTGTGCTGCGGGTGGCCGGGTTCGACACCCCCTTCCCGCCCGCCAAGCTCGAAGGCACCTATCTCCCCGACGCCGACCGCGTGCTCGAGGCCGTCGACCGGGCCCTGGCCTACTAGGAGACTTCACTCATGGCGAATTCTGATTTCACACTTCCCGATGTCGGCGAAGGCCTCACCGAGGCCGAAATCGTCTCATGGAAGGTCAAGCCTGGCGACACGGTGACGATCAACCAGGTGCTCGTCGAGATCGAGACCGCCAAGTCCCTGGTCGAACTACCGTCGCCGTTCGCGGGCACGGTGTCGGCCCTGCTGGTTGAAGAAGGCCAGACCGTCGAGGTCGGTACCCCGATCATTTCGGTCGCCAGCGGGGCGGATGACCCTGCCGAAGTTCCCGAGTCCGCCCAAGAGTTCAGCGCCGTGATCGCGGATACCGCGGCCACCGTGGCCGCGGCGGAAGAGAAGCCGGGCGCGGTGCTTGTCGGTTACGGAAGCAGCGGACACGGGGTGTCCCGACGTCGTGGTGGCGCGAGCCCTGCGGCTGCGGTTGCCAGTGCACCGCCGGCTCCGGCCGCGCGGCCGACCAGTGTGCCGGCGGCTGTGGCATCCCCCATCATTGCGAAGCCACCGATTCGCAAGCTGGCCAAGGATCTCGGTGTCGACCTCGCCGCCGTGCTCGCCACCGGCCTCGCCGGCGAGATCACGCGCGACGATGTGATTCGCGAGGCGTCGCAGGCGAGCGTGTTCCGCAACATCGAGACCCCCGAGTGGGGAACAGAGCGCGAAGAGATCATTCCGGTTAAAGGAGTGCGCAAGGCGATCGCGACGGCGATGGTGCAGAGCGCATTCAGCGCTCCGCACGTGAGCGTGTTCGTCGACATCGACGCCACCCGAACGATGGAATTCGTGAAGCGGCTGAAGAACTCGCCCGACTTCGCTGGTATCCGAGTATCCCCGCTGCTGATCGCGGCCAAGGCGCTGATGTGGGCCGTGCGGCGTAACCCCACGGTCAACAGCACCTGGACCGACAAAGAGATCACCGTGCACCACTACGTGAACCTGGGCATCGCTGCGGCGACGCCGCGGGGCCTCGTAGTGCCGAACGTCAAGGATGCCCATTCCCTGACGCTGCGTGACCTCGCGATGGCGCTCGAGCAGCTGACCATCACGGCGCGTGACGGCAAGACCCAGCCCGCCGACATGGCTGGCGGCACGATCACGATCACGAACCTCGGGTCATTCGGCATGGATACCGGAACCCCGATCCTCAATCCCGGCGAGGTGGGAATCGTTGCCCTCGGCACGATCAAGCAGAAGCCGTGGGTCGTCGATGGCGAGGTGCGTCCGCGTTTCGTCACCACTCTCGCGGGCAGCTTCGATCACCGCGTCGTCGATGGGGATGTCGTGAGCCGGTTCGTAGCCGACGTCGCGAGCGTGCTCGAAGAGCCGGCGCTGCTGCTCGACTAGAGCGCTGCTGCTGCTGCTGCTGCTGGCGTCGCGACGCTGAGCGTGGCGCGGCTCGCGGAGGGTTGTGCGCCGCGCGGCGGAATAAACGTCCGCGCGCCGCGCAAACCTCAGCGTGGCCGGGTGCGCCGATCACGAGGCCCCGCA
>Ga0105048_10004374_pt1 | contig 23035 bp, 24 predicted proteins | sample MAT05_FD_78382 | JGI IMG/M metagenome (GOLD analysis project Ga0105048, IMG submission 78382) | Freshwater microbial communities from Lake Fryxell liftoff mats and glacier meltwater in Antarctica - MAT-05 | ecosystem: Environmental > Aquatic > Freshwater > Ice > Liftoff microbial mat | place...
ACGAATGTTGAGCGACAGCACGCCCGGCCGCGCCATATTGGGCGCGGGGGCGGGAGGCGGGGCCTTGCGGTCGACCATGGTCAGGGAAAGACATTCCGGTAATCGAGCAACACCATTTCGGCCACCAGTCGCGGTTGCAGCGGATGGGCGACCAGCAGACGCTGGCGCAGCAGCGATCGATGATAGCGAAAGAGGGCCTTCGGCGCCACCATGCGCGCCAGTTCGGTCAGGGGCGACGCGAAATCGGGATTAAACGCCGCAATGCCCCCACTGGTGACGCGGCCGAGATCGGCGGTCCACGCAATCAGCCAATCGATGCCAAGGGTGAGTCGCGCTTTTCGTTCCTCGCGCGGTGCAGCGTCGATGCGCGCGGCCAGCGCCACCGGCGACATCGATCGCGGCGCGGCGAGCGCATTTAGCCACACGCGGCGCTCCTGCTGCAGTGCCGGATCCGCAAGGGTCACGGCCACCAGTGGCGCCCCACCTGCCTGTCCCAGCAGTGACGCTGCGTTGGCGAGCCCCTGCGCCTGCAGCCAGGCTTGCGCCTGCACGGTTGTCGCACGTGGCGCCGGCACCTGCCGGCAGCGGCTGCGAATCGTGGCCGGCAGCCGGCCGGGTTGATGCGCGACCAACAGCAGATACGTTTCCGGTGGTGGTTCCTCCAGCGTCTTCAGCAGTGCATTGGCGGCCGATGCATTCATCGCTTCCGCGGGCACCACGATGGCCACCTTGGCGCGGCCACGGTGGCTTGTCACCTGCGCCCAGCGAATCAGCGCGCGGGTATGTTCCACCGGGATGCCGTCCAATACCTTGATGGTGCCGTCGTCTTCGAACGTGAACGGTTCCACGAGACGCAGGTCCGGGTGCTGCCCGGCGCGCGTGTAGCCGCAACTAGGACAGGTACCGCAAGCGAAACCGGTTGCGGTCGGCGTCTCGCATAGCAATGCCTGCGCCAGGTTCATCGCCAGCGTGCGCTTGCCAATGCCGCGCGGTCCATCGAGCAGCAGCGCATGCGGCCACGTGGCGCGTCCCGCCAGCAGCGTGGCTGCCGCCTCCCGCTGCCACGGCAGCAGGGTCGGCCACGGGGGGACGGTGACATCAGGAGGTTCGACGCTCATCGCGAATTCATGGTGCAGCAATGAGCCGCAACAGCTGCGCGCGGACCTGCTCGCGCGTCTGCGTCGAATCGACGATACGGAAGCGTACAGGTTCGGCCGCAGCACGCGTCAGGTACGCGTCGCGGACGCGCACGAAAAAATCGTCGCGCTCGCGCTCGAACTTGTCGAGTTCGCGGCCATTGCCAGCCGCGCGCTCGAGGCGTTCGCGGGACACCGCAGGCGGCACGTCGAACAGCAGGGTCAAGTCGGGTCGGCAATCGTCGTGCACGAAACGCTCGAGCTCGGCGATGCGCGCCGCCGGCACGCCATGCCCACCGCCCTGGTAGGCGTAGGTGGCATCGCTGAAGCGATCGCACAGCACCCAATCGCCGCGCGCAAGCGCCGGCCGGATCACCTGCTCGACGTGCTCGCGGCGGGCGGCGAACATCAGCAGGGCCTCGGTCTCGTGCGTCATCGGCGTGTGCAGCAGAAGATCGCGCAACTGTTCGCCGAGCGGCGTGCCGCCGGGTTCGCGCGTGGTCACGACGCGATGGCCCTGCGCGGCGATGGCATCGGCGAGCATCGCGACATGCGTGCTCTTGCCGGCGCCGTCGACGCCCTCGAGCGAAATGAAGCGGCCGCGGGGAATGTTCAATGGGAGAGGAAGACGGGGCAACGCCGGGATGTCAGCGCCCGCCTTTCTGGAATTTTGCCACGGCACGGTTATGGTCGGCGAGATTCGTCGAGAACTGCGACGCCCCGTCGCCGCGGGCCACGAAGTACAGGTAGGCGGTGGCAGGGGGTTGCGCGACCGCATCGAGCGACGCCTGCGACGGCATGGCGATGGGCGTCGGTGGCAAGCCATCGCGTGTGTAGGTATTCCATGGCGTGTCGGCCTCGAGGTCGCGCTTGCGCAAGTTGCCGTCGAAGCGTTCACCCATGCCGTAGATCACCGTCGGGTCGGTCTGCAGCCGCATGCCAGTGCGCAGCCTGTTGATGAACACCGAGGCGATGGTTGGCCGGTCGGCAGCCCGTCCGGTTTCCTTTTCGACGATCGACGCCAGCACCAGCAATTCTTCCGGCGATTGCAGCGGCAGGTTTGGTGCGCGGCGGGCCCACGCTGCCGCTAACCGCGTGATGTGCGCCTTGCGCGCGCGCTGAAGCACCGCCACGTCAGCGTTGCCGGCAGCGAAGAAATAGGTGTCGGGATGGAATGCGCCCTCCGCGGAGACATCGGGCGCGCCCAGGCGCGCCATTACCTCCGCGTCGGGCAGGTCGAGCACGGTATTGCGCAGTGCCGGATTGGCGCGCAGCGCACGTCGCAACTCGGCAAAGGTTGCGCCCTCGACAATGACGAACGCGCTTTGGGTCACGTCGCCGTCAGTGAGCATGGTCAGCAGTTGCGGCACCGTGATGCCGGTCTCGATTTCATAGCTGCCCGCCTTGATCGCGCGGTCCGCCCCGCGCCAGCGAGCGAGCACGCGCAGCGCCCACGGTTGCGGCAGCACGCCGGCCGCTTCAAGGCTGCGCGCTACCGTTGCCAGCGATGCGCCGGTGCGCACATCGAAGGCCAGCGGCGATCGCGGCAACGGCAACGGCTGCGACAGCGCGCGCCAAGCCAGCCCGCCCGCGACCAACGCGGCGAGCACGACCAGCAGCAGCAGGAAACGGAAGGCGCGCGCAATCGTCATGAAGGGGGGCGCGCGGCAGGGGGAAACCCGGAACGCGCACAGCGACGCATTATAATCGGCCGATGTTTACGCAACGCCCCATTGCCCTGCCCGTTCGCCGCCCCATGGACGGCTTCACGCTGATCGAGATCATGGTGGTAATCGTGATCCTCGGCGTGCTGGCCGCGCTGGTGGTACCCCGCGTACTGGAGCGCCCCGAGGAGGCCCGTGTCATCGCCGCCAAGAGCGACATCGCGACGATCATGCAGGCGTTGAAACTGTATCGCCTCGACAACCAGCGCTATCCGACGGCAGAGCAGGGCCTGCAGGCGCTGGTGGGAAAGCCCGAGCAGCCGCCCGTGCCCGCGAACTGGAAGCCGGGTGGGTACCTCGAACGCCTGCCCAAGGATCCGTGGGGCCGCGCCTTGGTCTACGTCATTCCCGGTATTCGTGGCGACATCGAGGTGTTCAGTTTCGGCGCCGACGGCCAGCCCGGTGGCGGCGGCAACGACGCCGACATCGGTTCATGGGACCTGTAGCCGGTCGTCGCGCTGCACGTTTGGCCGCCGGTCCGGCCGGTTTTACACTGATCGAGATCCTGGTGGTGCTTGTCGTGCTGGGGATCGCGGCGACGGTAGCCACGCTCGCGTGGTCGGGTGACGACACGGGCGCCGCGACGCGCGAGGCCCGGCGTTTCGCCGGCGCGCTCGAGCACGCGGCTGCCCGCGCGCAAGTGCGCGCCGAAACCCTCGGCGTATCAGCGGAGGACATGGGCTGGCGCTTCTGGCGGCGCGATCCACAACGCGGCAGCTGGCAACCGCTGGCCGACGACGACGTGCTGGCGGCACGCACGCTGCCGGCGGGTATGCAACTGCGCGCACTCCACTTCGCCGGGACGCCGGTGCCGCCGGATACCATCCTGCCGCTGCGCCCGACGGGACGCAACGATCCCTTCGCGTTCACGTTGTCTGCGGCGTCGGTCACGCTGGTGGACGCCGCCGATCCACTCAATCGCGTCGCGTGGTCCACGGCGGACGCCATCGTGCGATGACCCGCGGTCGCGGCTTCACGCTGGTCGAGATCCTCGTGGCATTGGCTATCGTGGCGGTGGCGCTTGCCGCCGGCATGCGCGCGCTGGCCCAGGGTGCCGACACCGCCTCCGCGCTGAAGGCCCGCACGCTGGCGCTCTGGGTCGCGCAGAATCGACTCGCCGCGGCGCAGTTGTCCACACCGTGGCCGGCGCTGGGCAACGCCAATGGCGACGCCGAGCAGGCGGGAACGCGCTTTTTGTGGCGCACGTCGATCGGCACCACGCCCAATCCGGCGTTCCGCCGCATCGAGATTACCGTCGCGGCCCCGGAGAACCCGGACTATGCGTTGGCGCAGTTGATCGGTTTTCTCGGGAATCCGGAGTCCGCCCCGTGAACTTGTGGCGCGCAGGCCTGCCATCAATCGGGCGACCTACCCGTGGCTTCACACTGGTCGAGGCTCTTCTGGCGTTGGCCATCTTTGCGACGATCGCGGTGCTCGCGTACCGGGCCACGGCCGCGCTTACGGATGGCGAGACACGCCTTGCCGCCGAAGCGCAGCGCTGGCGCACGCTCGAGGCCATCTTCGCGCGCTTTGAAGCGGATATCCGGCAGGCCGTGCCGCGCAGCGTGCGCGTCGGCGGCACGCGCGAAGCACCGTGGGCCGGCACACTGGGACCCGGACGCCAGAGCGAGCTGGCCTTCACGCGCGCAGGCGCGGAGTTCAGCATCGAACCGGCGTTGGCCGGCCAGCGCGTCGGCTATCGCTGGCGCGAGGGCACGATCGAGATCGCCTACTGGCCGCACCTCGACCGCGTCGAAGGCACCGCGCCTGCCGTGTTTGCACTCGCTTCGGATGTCGCGCAGTTCGAACTCGCCTACCTGTCGCGCGATGGCGGATGGCGCGACCGCTGGCCCGGCCCGGATGATGCCGACTTGCCGCGTGCCGTGCGGATAACGCTGACGCTTGCCGACGGACTGCGCGTCGACCGGGATTTCGTGCTGCGATGAGGAGCCCGCACCAAGGCGCTGCGCTGCTGATGGCGATGCTGGTGGCCGCGCTGGTCGCGGTGGTGGCCGTCGCGCTGGCGGCCGACCAGCAACGCTGGCTGGCGGATGTCGCGCACCGCCGCGACCAGGTGCAGGCACAATCGCTGGCGCTGGCCGGCATCCAGTGGGCGCGCCAGATTGTGCGCGAGGATGCGCGCGCGGGATCGCTCGACCACCTGGGCGAACCGTGGTCGCTGTCGTTGCCCGCCACCCCGATCGCCAACGGCACGATCGAAGGCCGCATCGAGGACGCGCAGGGACGTCTCAACCTTAACGCGCTCGCGCGCGACGATGCCGCTGCCAACATCGACCGGGCGCGACTGGCGCGGCTCTTCGCAGGCAAGGGTCTGGCCCCTGCGCTGCTCGACGCGATCGGCGACTGGATCGACCCCGACGCGGTGCCGCGCGCCAATGGCGCCGAAGACGCGGCCTATGCCTCGGCAACGTCGGCTTCGCTCCCCGCCAATGCACCATTGGTGCGGCCGGCGGAGATCAGCGCCGTGCGTGGCGTCGGCGGCACTGCGTACGCCGCCGTCGCGCCATTCGTCACCGCACTTCCCGCCATCGCGCCGCTCAACGTCAACACGGCCGCGCCCGAGGTGTTGATAGCGGCGTTGCCGGACCTGCGCGGTGACGCCGTGGCCGTATTGCTGGCTGATCGCGCGCGCGCGCCCTACACCAGTGTCTCCAACTTCCGGTCGCGGCTGCCCATGGGTGTTGCCTTGGCCGACGAAGCCGGCCTCGGCGTGACCAGCAACTACTTCATCGTGACGGTCACATCAAGGCAAGGCGACGCCATCGCGCAGGCGCGGGCGCTACTGCAGCGCGAGGCACGCCAAGCTCCGGTCGTGCTCTGGCAAACCCTCGAGTAACGGCACGCGGTTACACTACGCGCGCTCCCCTCTCACGCCTGTCCGCCATGTCCGTTCTCCGCGTCGTGCTCGAAGCGGTACCTCTGCCCGCCCGCGCGGCTGCCTGGGCGCTGTTCGACGCGCACGGGCACCGGTTGCGTTCGGGCCATGGCGTGCCGACGACATGGCCCGACGCGGCGCGCCGCGAAGGCGTGCTGGCCGCCTCCCGCGTTCGCCTGACGTCGCTGCAACTTCCGCCGATGCCGGCCGATCGCGTAGGTGCCGCCGCCGCCTTCGCGCTCGAGGATGTCTTCGCGCGGCCGGCCAGCGAACAGCAGCTGCACGTGTCGGCGCGCGATGCGCACGGCCGCGTGATGGCCACCGTCACGGAGCGCGCATTGGTCGACGCACTGTCGCGCGACTTTGCGCGGCTCGTCGCCGAACCGGCACTGGCACCGTTACCCAAGGCTGGCCACTGGCTGTGGTTGCCGTCGGCCGCCGACGATACCTTCATCCGCCAGCCCGACGGCGCGGCGTTTTCGGTGTCGCATCCGCGCGACGCGCTGACATTACCGACCGAGCTCATGCTACCGCTGACGCAACCGGGCGCCGGCCTCGCCCGTCCCACCGCGGTCGATGTGGCATTTGCGGTCACCGACGCCCAGCTCGACGCCTGGTCGGCGGCCACGCGAGTGCCCTTCGCGCGCGGCGAGCCTTGGCAATGGGATGGCGATGGCCAGCAATTCGCGCGCGTGCCGGACCTGGCGCTGCAGGCCCCCAATGGTGCGACGGAGGCTCCTTCCGGTGCGCGCCGGACGTGGCGCTGGGCCGGTGCCCTTGCCGCCATCGCGATTCTCGGCGCGGGTTTGGCCACGATCATTGAGTGGTCCTGGTTGAGGATCGATCACTGGCGCACCCAACGTGCGATCGTCACCGTTGCGACCGACGCAGGCATCCCCGGTGTGACCGAGCCCGACGCCGCCGCCACCGCACTGACGCGGCGCTGGGCGGACGCGCGACACAAGGTTGCGCGCTTGGTACCAGGCGATGCGATGCCGCTGCTGGCGCGTGCTGCGCCGGCACTGGGTGCCCTGCCTCCCGGTATGCTGAAGAGTGCCACCTTCAGTCCCGGCCAATGGACGTTCGAATTGGGTGTGATGCCACCCGCCGCCGTGACCGCGTTCGAGCAGCAGCTCGCCAATCGCGGGCTGCTGTCACTGGCCGCCACCAACGCCAGCGGCACGCGGCTCCGCGCCACGCTTGCACCCGGCCTCGACCGACCATGATCGCTGCCGCTGCACACCGACACGTACCCGGGCTCTCGCGCTGGTGGGACAGCGCATCATCCCGCGAGCACTGGCTGGTGATCGTTGCCGTGCTGGCCGTGGCACTGGCCGTGGTGTGGATCGGCATTGCCCAGCCGATGCTTGCGGACATCGCGCGGCTGCAACGCGACAACCCGCGCGGCCACGCGATCCTCGCTGCCGCGCAGGCGCAAGCCACCGACATCGCCGGCCTGGCGCGCGAAACGCGGCCGGCGGCCGGAGCGGATGCGAAGGCGCTGGTGGAACGCGTCATCGCCGAGCGAGGTTTGCGCGCGGCACTCACCTCGCTCGATCTGCAGGAAGGCCGCGCGCGCGTTCTCTTCAACAACGTGCGCTTCGATGCGCTGGCATCAATGCTCGATGGCATGTCACGCAGTGACGGCTTGCGCCTCGTCTACGCCACGCTGACCACGCGGGTTGAGCCCGGCACTGTCCGTGCTGAATTGACGTTCGTCCGGGATTGACGGCGTGTCGATGAAAGGCGTGATCGCCATCATCGCGGGTTTGCTGCTCGTTGCCATCATCGGCGTGAGCCTGGCACCGGCGACGCTGGCCGAGGGCAGGCTCGCCGCCGCCACCAATGGCGCGCTGCGCTTGCACGATGCTCGTGGCACGCTTTGGCGCGGCGAGGGCGTGCTGACGGATGCGCGCGCGAGCTGGCAACTGCCTTTCGCTTGGACCATCGACGCAACGACGCTTCCCACAGGCGAACTGCGCGTCACGCTGGCCCCGGTGGGCGCCGCGATCGAACCCGCCGGCGTCGTGGGCATCGCCACGCGACAGGTGTCGTTGCGCGATGTCCGCGCGACGCTGCCAGCGCAGGCGTTGGCGGCCGCGCTGCCGATGCGCAATGCGCCGGCACTGGGTGGAGACGTCAGCATCGATGCGCCCTCCTTTCGCTGGACCGGTAACGCGGGCGACGGCGCGCTCAACCTGCGCTGGATGCGCGCGCGCATCGCGACGGCCGCCGGCCGGCTCGACCTCGGCACCGTCGACGTGGCGATCGCGCCGCAGGGAGCCCGCTTGGCCGGCCGCGTCTCCAACGTCGGAGGAGAAGTGCGCGTGACGGGCGCGTTGGGACTCACCGCCGACGGCAACGACGGCGACCTCACCATCGCGCCGCTGCCCGGTGCGCCACCCGCGTTGTTGCGGGCGCTGGCGACGCTTGCCACGCCGGACGCCAGCGGCGCCGTGCGCCTGACGTGGCGCAACCGGAACCGGTGATGGTCGGCTTGCGCCGCGCACCACCGGCGCACGCGCCCACAGATGCGGTCGCGGCGCCGAGCCGCATACCCGCGATCGATAGTCTGCGCGGACTCGCGATCATCGCAATGGTCGTGTATCACTTCTGCTTCGACCTTCGGCACTTCGGGTTCATCGCGGCGGACATGAATCGAGACCCGTTCTGGCTGCATGCGCGCACGGCGATCCTGTCGTCGTTCCTGCTGCTGGCCGGCATCAGCCTCGTGCTGGCGCAACGCGACGCCCGCGGCCGCGATCGGTTCTGGCGCCACATCGGGCGCGTGGCCGCCGCCGCGCTGCTGGTCACCGCCGCCAGCTACGTCGTGTTTCCACAACGCTACATCTGGTTCGGCGTGCTGCACGCGATCGCGATTTCGCTGGTGTTGGTGCGGCCGCTGGCGTCACGCCCTGCGCTGGCATTGACGATTGGCATCGTGTTGGTCGCCGCAGGCAATAGCTGGACGTCCGCGTGGTTCGACAACAGGACCTGGGGCTCCTTGGGCTTCATGACCGCCAAGCCCGCCACCGAGGACTATGTGCCGCTCGCGCCGTGGACCGGCGTGATCCTGCTGGGCATGGCCCTCGCGCATCCGCTGCAGCGCAACGGGTTCCGGGCGCTGGCCCCCTTAGCGCGATGGCCGGGCTGGCTCCGCGCCATGGGACGGCACAGCCTCGCCATTTACCTCATCCATCAGCCGCTCTTGTTCGGCGTGTTGTACGTGATCGCCAAGCGCTGAATTCGCGATACCGCGGGCGACGCGACGTGGGGGCGACGCGACGTGTAAGCGACGCGACGTGCAGGCGAGGCTCGAGCCTCGCGCGATGCATCCAACGAGGCTGAAGCCTCGTCCACGCCGGGTCTAAGGTTTTCCGGAATTAGAAATTTGCCGACTTTCCCACTCTCCGCTATACTTGAGGGCTTAGCAGGCGCGTAGCTCAGCTGGTTAGAGCACCACCTTGACATGGTGGGGGTCGTTGGTTCGAGTCCAATCGCGCCTACCAATCCGATTCATCGACCCAATCACGGCCCTGCGCAGGGCCGTTTGCGCGTCCGCGCTACCCGCACGCGATGAACGTCACGTAGTTCGTCGATGTTCCGATGCCCATCCGCGTCACCCGGGCATCGCGCAAATTGTGATCATGGCCGGGGGAGTTCTTCCACCCCTCGAACTGCTGCCGGGCGCCCGGATAGTTCCATCCGACGTTTTCGACGCACAGCTTGTAACCGGTTTTCTGCATTCGCGTCTGGAAGCCGTCGTGACTCATGCGGCGCGCCCCGGCCATGTCGGCACTGTGCGCATCCGCGAGCACTTCGATGCGGGGGTCCGCCGCAAGCGGTGCCAATCCATGCTGTATTCGATACGCGTTGACGAGTTTGCCCAACTCGGCAGCATAAGTATCCGGTCCGGCGGCGTGCGCAGCAGCCATCATGCCGAAGTAGAGGGCGCAGGCAAACGCCGTTGCAACGGCGCCGATGTGCATGCGCCAGCAGCGGGATGCAATGCCTTGCCCGGTGGGGCGTGCACGCCGTCGATCCATGGGTCCTAGCATAGCCTGCGCATCGTCCTACGTGACTTTGCGTAATTGGCGGATGGCTGGCACGCATGCCCGCGCCCACCCTTGCTGCAGGGCGGTTGGGCGCAGATCACGCAATCCATGCTGATCGGTACGCGCTGTGGCAGGCGGCATTCGCCGCCAGCCTCCCCGATCATCAAGCGAGGTCGCAATGGGCATGTTGAAACTTTTCTTCGGCGAGCGTTCACTGAGCAAGGTGGCCGCGGTCTACCCAAGTGAAGCGGCGGCACAATCCGCAGCGCGACAGGTGACCGAGTTGCCGGACATCGAGGGCCGGCAAGTGCAAGTGGTGCGGCCATTCGATCCCGAATGGGGTCGGCGGGTCGAACCCGAGGGTATCGGGATATGGCGCACGGCCGTGCGGGCACACGTCACCTGCACCATTGCCGGATTGGCCGTTGCATTCCTTGCGTACACCGGCCTTTGGGCCGCAGGGGCGACCGCGATTCTGTCGACACCGGCCATGAGCCTCGTGGCCATGCTCCTGTTCGGCACCATGTTCGGCTTGATGGTCGGCGGGTTGATCACCATCCGGCCAGACCACGACGCCGTGGTCGCGCCGGTGCGCGAGGCCGTGCAGGACGGACGCTGGTCGGTCGTCGTCCATCCAAGCTCCCGCAGCCAGCTTGCCGACACCACGCGAACGCTTGGCCAAACCGGGGTACCGATTTTCCAGACACTGTAACTGCAGGGGCAGCGGCGAGGCTCCGGAATCCCGGGGCTACCGCCGGCCTTGGCTGCACTGTACAATGGCAGCCTGCAAACGCGATGATGCAAGCGCCTCAACGTTGGTTTTGCATCCACCTACGCTGGATCAGACGACCATGGTTATGACACCGCTGACGTGCACGGAGACTCTGTAACCCAAGGAAAGCGCCCGCACGCCTGCAGTAACCCTGTCCTGACCAAAAAGTGCGGCAATGCGACCGCACTTTTTTGTTTTCCGGAGTTCGATCATGGTTTTAATCACGTTGCCCGACGGCGCAGTCCGTCAATTCGATCATCCCGTCTCGGTGCGCGATGTCGCGCTCTCCATCGGACCTGGCCTCGCCAAGGCCGCCCTCGCCGGCCGGGTGGATGGCAAGGTCGTCGACACGTCGCATGTCATTGCGCATGACGCGAAGCTCGCCATCGTTACCGACAAGGATGCCGAGGGCCTCGACGTCATTCGCCACTCCACCGCCCATCTGCTCGCCTACGCGGTGAAGGAGTTGTTCCCGGAAGCGCAGGTGACCATCGGCCCGGTGATCGACGACGGCTTCTTCTACGATTTTTCGTACAAGCGTCCCTTTACGCCGGAGGATCTCGCCGCCATCGAGCAGCGGATGGCCGAGCTCGCGAAGAAGGACGAACCGGTCGTGCGCATGGAGATGCCGCGCGACGACGCGGTGAAATTCTTTGAAGGGGTGGGCGAGCACTACAAGGCGGAGATCATCGCGTCGATCCCGTCGAACGAACCGATTTCGCTCTACCGCGAGGGCAACTTCATCGACTTGTGTCGCGGTCCGCACGTGCCGTCCACCGGCAAGCTGAAGGTGTTCAAGTTGATGAAGGTGGCCGGCGCCTACTGGCGCGGCGATTCGAAGAACGAGATGCTGCAGCGGATCTACGGCACCGCGTGGACGAAGAAGGAAGACCTCGACGCCTACATCGTGCGGCTCGAGGAAGCGGAGAAACGCGACCATCGCAAGCTGGGACGCGCACTCGACCTCTTCCACACGCAGGACGAGGCGCCGGGCATGGTGTTCTGGCATCCGAAAGGCTGGTCGATCTGGCAGCAGATCGAGCAGTATCTGCGCCGCGTGTACCAGGACAATGGCTACCAGGAGGTGCGCGGCCCGCAGATCCTCGACCGTTCGCTGTGGGAGCGCTCCGGCCACTGGCAGAACTTCAAGGAGAGCATGTTCACGACGGAGTCGGAGAAGCGCGACTTCGCAATCAAGCCGATGAACTGCCCGGGCCATGTGCTGATCTTCAACGCCGGGCTGCGGAGCTACCGGGACCTGCCCTTGCGCTATGGCGAGTTCGGGTCCTGCCATCGCAACGAGCCTTCAGGCGCGCTGCACGGCATCATGCGGGTGCGCGGCTTCACGCAGGACGACGGCCACATCTTCTGCACCGAAGAGCAGATCCAGCCCGAGTGCACGGCGTTCAACAAGCTGGCGCTGGACGTCTACAAGGACTTCGGCTTCAACAACGTAGAGATCAAGATCGCGCTTCGGCCCGAAGCCCGGCTTGGCGACGACGCCACATGGGATCGCGCCGAAAACGCGCTGCGCAACGCGTTGCGGGAATGCGGCGTCGAGTGGACGGAATTGCCTGGCGAAGGGGCGTTCTACGGTCCCAAGATCGAATACCACCTGAAGGACTCGATCGGCCGGCCGTGGCAATGCGGCACGATGCAGGTCGATTTCCAGATGCCGGGCCGGTTGGGGGCGCAATACGTGGCGGCGGACGACACGCGCCAGGTGCCGGTGATGCTGCACCGGGCGATCGTCGGATCGCTCGAGCGCTTCATAGGGATCCTGATCGAAAACCACGCCGGCGCGATGCCGTTGTGGCTGGCCCCGCAGCAGGCGGTGGTGCTGAACATCACGGATCGGTCGGCGGCCTATGCAGAAACAGTCGTGGCGGCCCTCAAGGCGGCTGGTTTGCGGGCCTTCGCCGATTTGCGTAACGAGAAAATAACCTATAAAATACGGGAACATAGCTTGCAAAAGCTACCTTATCAGCTCATCGTGGGCGATAAGGAGCAGCAAGCACGAACGGTGGCCGTGCGTACCCGCAGCGGCGAGGATCTCGGGGCTTTTGCCTTGGATGCCTTGCTCGAGCGCCTCTTGACAGAGGTCGCGGCGCGTCACTAACGTCTTGAAAGCAATCATTTTTCAAGTCGCGACGCGCCCTTTCGGGGCATGGCCGTTTTTTGTCGTCATTGGAGAATAGACAATAGCCCTCGATAAGCATCAGCGGATCAACGCGGAGATCAATGCCCCCGAAGTCCGCTTGGTTGGTGAAGACAGTGAGCAGCTCGGCATCGTGTCGTTGGCCGATGCCCGTGCCCGTGCCGAAGCGGCTGAACTCGACCTGGTCGAGATCGCGCCGATGGCCAAGCCTCCCGTTTGCCGGATCATGGATTTCGGCAAATTCAAGTACCGGGAAGCCAAAAAGCAGCACGAGGCCAAGCTCAAGCTGAAGCAGATTCAGGTCAAGGAAGTCAAATTCCGGCCGGGAACTGACGAAGGCGATTACCAGATCAAGCTGCGGAACCTCGTCCGGTTCCTGTCGGAAGGTGACAAAGCCAAGATCACGCTGCGTTTTCGCGGGCGCGAGATGGCGCACCAGGAGTTCGGGGTGCGCTTGCTTGAGCGTATTCGGAACGAACTCGAGCCGCACGCTGTGGTCGAGTCCTTTCCGCGTCTTGAGGGCCGGCAAATGGTGATGCTGCTGGCCCCGAAGAAAACCGTGTTGCTGAAGCCCGTGGCGGCAGTGCCGGTTGTAGAAAAGAAGCATCCCCACCCCAAGCCAGAGGACGGTGCGGCCCCTGCCGCCAAAGCCTCTCCCGCGAAAGCTGCGGAGAGCACCGCCGAAAGCAGCAAAGAAGAAAGTTGATGTCATGCCGAAAATGAAGACCAAGTCGGGCGCGAAAAAGCGCTTCCGCGTGCGCGGAAGCGGTTCGATCAAGCGTTCGCAGGCGTTCAAGCGCCACATCCTCACGAAGAAGTCGACCAAGACCAAGCGTCAGCTTCGTGGTTCCGCCGAAATCCACAGCACGAACATCGATTCCGTTCGCGCCATGATGCCGTACGCGTAAGGAGCGACCATGCCAAGAGTCAAACGTGGTGTGACCGCCCGCGCGCGGCACAAGAAAGTCCTGGACCAGGCCAAGGGCTTCCGTGGCCGCCGCAACGCCGTCTTCCGCATCGCCAAAGAAGCGGTAATGAAGGCTGGCCAGTATCAGTACCGCGACCGCCGGCAGAAGAAACGTGAATTCCGCCGCCTGTGGATCGCCCGCATCAACGCCGCCGTGCGTGAGCTCGGCATGACCTACAGCACGTTCATCAACGGGCTGACCAAGGCGCATATCGACATCGACCGGAAGGTGCTGGCCGACCTCGCCGTGTTCGACAAGGCAGCATTTACGAAAATCGCGGAGCAGGCCAAAGCCTCTCTGGCCTGATCGAACCCGCGGAACCAAGGGAGGCGTGTAGCGCCTCCCTTTTTTTTCGGCCCTGCCATCTCCACTGGACCACGACGACTCACCGATGGATCAACTTGCCACCATCATCACGGAAGCGCGCAGCGCCTTCGCGCAATGCGCCGACCCGGCCGCGCTGGAAGACGCCAAGGCGCGGTTCTTCGGCAAGTCCGGCACGCTGACCGACCTGCTGAAAGGGTTGGGCAAGTTGTCGGCCGCCGACAAGCCCGCCGCCGGTGCCGCGATCAACGAGGCCAAGCGCGAGATCGAAGCCGCACTTGATGCACGTCGCAGCGCACTTGCGGAGGCAAAACTTGCGGCACAGCTTGCTGCCGATGGCCTTGACGTTTCGCTGCCCGGGCGCCGACGCGGAGCTGGCGCGCTGCATCCACTGTCGCGCACGCTGGAACGCGTGGAGACGCTGTTCAACTCGCTGGGATTTGCCGTGGCCGATGGTCCGGAGATCGAGGACGATTTTCACAACTTCACGGCGCTGAACACGCCGGAAAACCACCCTGCCCGCTCGATGCAGGACACGTTCTATGTCGAGGGCGGCATGGTGTTGCGCACCCATACGTCACCGATCCAGGTGCGCTACATGGAAACGCACGCGCCCCCGATCAAGATCATCGCGCCGGGCCGCGTGTATCGCGTCGACAGCGATGCGACCCATTCGCCGATGTTCCACCAGGTCGAGGGCCTGTGGATCGATCGTTACGTGACGTTCGCCGACCTGAAGGGCGTGATCACGGAGTTCCTGCGCCAGTTCTTCGAGCGCGACGACCTGAAGGTGCGCTTCCGGCCGTCGTTTTTTCCGTTCACCGAGCCGTCTGCCGAAATCGACATGGCGTTCGGCGATGACGGCTGGCTGGAGATCGGCGGCTCGGGCCAGGTGCATCCCAACGTGCTGCGCGCCGTCAACATCGACCCCGAGCAGTTCCAGGGTTTCGCGTTCGGCATGGGCCCGGACCGCCTCGCGATGCTGCGCTACGGCGTGAACGACCTGCGCCTGTTCTATGAGAACGATCTGCGCTTCCTGCGCCAGTTCGCCTGAAGGCAGCACGAACATGAAATTTTCTGAACGCTGGTTACGCACGATGTGCGACCCCGCCATTGACAGCGCTGCGCTGTGCGACAAGCTGACGATGGGCGGACTCGAGGTCGAGGAAGCCCTTCTGGCCGCGCCGCTGTTCTCGGGCGTAGTGGTGGGACGCATTGTATCGATTGCGCCGCATCCTGACGCCGAGCGCCTGCGCGTGTGCAGCGTGGATGTGGGCGGCGCCGCACCGCTGCAGGTCGTCTGTGGCGCACCGAATGCCGCGGCGGGCATGCTGGCGCCGTGTGCGCTCGAAGGTGCCGTTCTGCCCGGCGGCATGACGATCAAGCGCGCGAAGGTGCGGGGCGTGGAGTCGCATGGCATGCTCTGCTCTGCCAGGGAACTCGGTATCGACGAGGATGCGAGCGGCCTGCTGGCACTCGACGCCGCGTCGACGCCGGGCATGTCCATTCGCGACGCGCTGGGGCTCGATGATACGTTGATCACGCTGAAGATCACGCCGAACCGCGCCGACTGCTTGAGTGTGGCCGGCATCGCGCGCGATGTCAGCGCATTGACGAATACGAAGCTGGCGCGGCCCCCGCACCGGGCTACGCCGGTCACTTTCGACGGCACGCGTGACGTCAAGGTCGAGGCGCCCCTGGCCTGCCCGCGCTTCGTCGCGCGGCTGATCGACGGCATCGATGCAAATGCACCCACGCCATCGTGGATGAAGCAACGCCTCGAACGCTCGGGTTTGCGCTCGATCTCCGCCGTGGTGGATGTCACCAACTACGTGATGCTGGAACTGGGCCAGCCGTTGCATGCCTACGACGATCGCCTGCTCGATGGCGCGGTCGTTGTGCGCTTTGCGCGCGAAGGCGAAACGCTCACGCTGCTGAATGGCCAGGTGCTCGCTCTCGAAGCCGACCTGCTGCTGGTGGCCGACGAGAAGAAGCCGCTCGGACTCGCCGGCATCATGGGTGGCGAGCACTCGGGCATCGACCACGACACCACGCGCGTGTATCTCGAAGGCGCGTTCTGGAACCCGGCCATCATCCAGGGCAAGATGCGACGCTTGGGCTTCAACAGCGACGCCGGCTATCGCTTCGAGCGCGGCGTGGACTTCAACGGCTGCAACGCTGCCGTGGAGCGCGCCACGCAACTCATCATCGACATCTGTGGCGGCAAGGCCGGCCCGCTCACCGATGTCACCAGCCGCGACGACCTGCCGGCACGCACCGCCGTGAGGGTGCGTGGCGCGCGCATCGCGCGCATCCTCGGCATCACCATTGCGCCCGAAGCCACCGCGCATGCGTTCACGCTGCTGGGACTCGCGCATCTGCGCACCGGCGACGACTTCCTCGTCACGCCGCCCTCGCACCGCTTCGATCTCGCGATCGAGGAAGATTTCATCGAGGAGACCGCGCGCATCCACGGGTACGACAACATTCCGGCCGCGCCTTCGGCGCACGTGCAGCGGATGCTGCCCGACCCGGAACGCCAGCGTTCGCGCCATGCCGTCAAGCGCATGCTGGTCGATCTTGGTTGGCAGGAGATCGTGACCTTCGGGTTCGTGTCGTCAGAGGCCGAAGCGGCGCTCGACCCGGGCGCGCAGCCGGTGCGCGTGCAGAACCCGATCGCGGCTCACCTCGATGTGATGCGCACCACGTTGCTGCCCGGCCTGCTCGACGTGTTGCGCACCAATGTCAATCGCAAGGTGTCCAGGGCGCGGCTCGTCGAGTTGGGCCGCACGTTCCAGCGTGATGGCGCAGGGTTTGCCCAGCCGATGCGCCTCGGCGGCCTGGCCTACGGCCCGGCGCTGCCGGAGCAATGGGGGCTGCCGACCCAGGATGCCGACTTCTTCGACGTGAAGGGCGACCTCGAGGCATTGGCCGCCCCGGCCGTGCTGACTACCCATGCGGCGCCACACCCCGCGCTGCATCCAGGCCGCTCGGCGCAGGTCCTGCTGGACGGCAAGGCGGCGGGCTGGATGGGCGAGCTCCATCCTCGCCTGCTCGCGCACTTCGGATTGCCCAAGTCCGCGGTTGTCTTCGAGCTGGATGTGGCGCCACTGACCCGGCGCCCGATGCCCGGAGGGATGGCGGTGTCCCGGCAGCCGGTCGTTCGCCGCGACCTGGCGCTGGTCGTGGACGAGGCGCTGCCGGTGCAAACATTGCTCAATGCACTACACGCCGCCAGTCCACCCCACGTCATTGCGCTGGAGCTCTTCGATGTCTACCGTGGCCGTGGGCTGACGGATGGCAGAAAAAGCCTTGCGATTCTAGTGCTTATGCAGGATACTTCCCGCACTTTGACGGACGCCGACATCGATGCCACGGAAGCCATTCTGCTCACCGTGGCCCGCGAACAATTCGGTGCCACGCTTCGCCAGCAGAGCCAGTCATGACCCTTACCAAAGCAGAACTTGCTGACCTGCTCTTTGAGCAGCTCGGCCTTAACAAGCGCGAAGCCAAGGATATGGTCGAGCGATTTTTCGAGGAAGTGCGCATTGCGCTCGAAGCCGGTGAATCGGTGAAGCTCTCGGGCTTCGGCAATTTCCAGTTGCGCGAGAAACCACAGCGCCCTGGACGCAATCCGAAAACCGGCGAAGAGATTCCGATCACGGCCCGTCGCGTCGTGACGTTCCACGCCAGCCAGAAATTGAAGGTCATGGTCGAAGCCGCGAACCATGCCGGATCCCAGCCGAGCTAATTCCGATCTGCCGCCGATCCCCGCCAAACGTTATTTCACGATTGGCGAGGTCAGCGACCTGTGCGCGGTCAAGCCGCACGTGCTGCGGTATTGGGAGCAGGAATTCGCGCAGTTGAAGCCGGTGAAGCGGCGCGGTAACCGCCGCTATTACCAGCACCATGAAGTGCTATTGATCCGGCGCATCCGCGACCTGCTCTACGAACAGGGCTTCACGATCAACGGTGCGCGGCACCGGCTGGAGTCTGAAGTATCTGAACCTCGCGCCGCTGCACGCGCGATGACCAGTACGGCCACCGTGGTGACGCTGGCGCCCGAGAATACGTTGGAACCTGCCGAGATTCGGCAGGAGCTATTGGAAATCCGGCACCTGTTGGGCTCGTCCTGACCCTCCTGCGAAGGGTATAATCACAAGTTCGGTCGGGGCGTAGCGCAGCCTGGTAGCGCACCTGCATGGGGTGCAGGGGGTCGGAAGTTCGAATCTTCTCGCCCCGACCACACATTTGGATGACCAGGTATCGGGACCGGTGACTCGGAGTACGGGAACCGGACTTTTTGCAGGTGCATGCCGATGGCATCGTTATTGCTTGATTCAATGAGCCATTTGTACTGATACTGCAGGGGGAACCCCATGATCGCTCCGGCTCGAAGCAACTCCAACACCTCCGCCGTCGTCTCGGAGCTGGCGTTCGCGCGCGCGCAACGCAACACTGTCCTGATCGTCGACGACCTCTTCTCGAGCCGCCTGCTGCTCGCCGAGATCGTCCGCCAGATCGACGGCAAGCTGAACCTCGAACTCTTCGACACGCCGTCGCGCGCGCTTGAGTTCGCGCGCAACAATCGCGTCGACATCGTCCTCACCGACTACAAGCTCCCCGAGTTCGACGGCATCGAACTGGTCAAGCAGATCCGCGCCCTACCCCATTGTGTCGACGTGCCCATCGTCGTCATCACCGTCGTCGATGATCGTAAGATCCGCTACGACGCACTGGAAGCGGGCGCCACGGATTTCCTGATCAAGCCGCTCGATGAACACGAGACCCGCGCACGCTGCGCCAACCTGCTGGAATTGCGCCGCCACAAGATCGTGTTGTCCGACCAGGCGCGCGTGTTGCAGTACCAGGTGGACAAGTCCGTGTCGGAGATTCATGAGCGCGAACTGGAGACGCTCGCCAAGCTCGCGAAGGCCGGTGAATTCCGCGACCAGACCACCGGCAATCACCTGATGCGCATGGCCAAGTATTCGGCGCTGATCGGCGCGCACTTGGGCTTGGGTGCCGAGACCGTGCACGTGCTGGAAGTGGCCGCACCGATGCATGACATCGGCAAGATCGGCATCCCCGACTCGGTGCTGCTGAAGGAAGGCCCGCTGACGCGCGCGGAGATCGATGTGATGAAGACCCATCCGCGGATGGGCTACGACATCCTCAAGGGCAGCCCGTCGAAGTACCTGTCGATGGGTGCGATCATCGCGCTCGGCCATCACGAGAAATTCGATGGCTCCGGCTATCCCAACGGCCTGCACGGCGAGGACATCCCGCTGGTGGCCCGCGTGGTGGCCGTGGCGGACGTGTTCGACGCGCTGGTCAGCGAACGTCCCTACAAGCACGCGTGGGACATGGAGGAGTCGATCGACTTCCTCAAGGGCCAGCGCGGCAAGCACTTCGACCCCACCTGCATTGATGCCTTCCTGGCCGATAAGACCAAGATCGCGGCCATCGTCGAGGAGTTCGGCGACTGACCTGCGCCGGTTGACGTCGCCATGGCGGTGTCGGCTACCAGTTCGGATGGGGCCAGGTCTTCGGCGTGTGGCGCTACCTCGACTACAACTTCAAGTCGGGCGCCAAGATCGACGACGTCAACTTCAACAGCCCGGCAATCGGCGTGGCCTTCAACTGGTAGCCAGCGGCGCCTGCAACTACGCCGCTGCGCGGTCGGCGGCGGCGACCTCGAGACGCACGATGCGATCCGGGTGCAGGCGCTCGGGTGCCCGGTGCGTGACGAACAGAATGGTCACCTTGCCTTTCAGCCGCGCAATGGTGGCGGCGAATTGTTCCGCCACCGCGGCATCGAGGCCGTTGGTGGCCTCGTCGAAGATCAGGATGCGCGGCCGCTTCAGTAACGCACGCGCGATGGCAATGCGCTGCTTCTGTCCGCCCGAGAGCCCCGCGCCCCGCTCGCCGATGGCCGTGTTGTAGCCGGCAGGAAGAGCCTCGATCGCCTGATGGATCTCGGCCAGCTTCGCCGCCTGAACCGCCATCTCGAATGTGGCCAGCGGATTGGCAAGCAACAGGTTCTCCAGCACCGTGCCGGAGAACAATATCGTCTCCTGTGGCACCACACCGAAATGTCCGCGCAGTTCGTTGGCGGGGAGATGCCGCGTGTCGCGGCCGTCGACCAGCACCTGTCCTGAAGTCGGCCACAGAAACCCCTGCAACAGTCGCGTAAGGGTGCTCTTGCCGGCGCCGGAAGGGCCCATGATCACGACGCATTCACCCGGCTTGATGGCGAGATTGAAATCCATCAGCACATGCGCGCGGTCGGGGCCGTAGCGAAACGCGGCGGCACGGAATTCCACTGTGGCACCACCGTGCCCGGCAACACGTGTGGTGGCCATCGACCACGGCTCGACCGGGACCTCCATGATGTCACCCAGCCGGCGCACGGCAATGGCCGCCTGTTGGAACTGCTGCCACAGCCCCACCAGCTTCAGCATCGGCTGCGACACACGGGCCGCGAACATCTGGAACGCCACCAGCATGCCCAGGGTGAAATCCGGGCCGCGCATCACCAGCCACGCGCCGACGCACAGGATGGCTGTGTTCCCCAGTTGCTCGAGACCCGTGGCCACCGAGTTGTAGGCGTTGGCAAGCTGCCGCGTCGCAAAACTGGCGCGCAGGTAGCTGCCGAGGTTGTCATCGAAGCGGCGTTCGAGCTGGGGCTCCATTTGCAGCGACTTCACGGTTTCCGCACCGGCGATGTATTCGGTGAGGAACGCCTGGTTGCGTGCGCCAAGCAGGAACTGCTCGTTGAGCCGCGATTGCAGCAGCGGCGCAACTGCAAAGCTCAGCCCCCCGACCAGCAGCAGCACACCGAGCGTGACCAGCGACAGCCATACGCTGTACACGAACATCAGCGCGAGGAACAACAGCAGGAATGGCAGGTCGAGCAGCAACGTGATGGCTGCACCGGAAAGGAACTCGCGGATCGACTCGATGCCTGCCATGCGTGCTGCGAGCACGCCGGTGGGTCGATGTTCGAAGTAACGCAGCGGCAGGTGCAGCAGGTGCCGGAACACCGCAGAGGCCAGCACCGCATCGACACGGTTACCGGTGTGGCTGACCAGGTATTGCCGGATCCAGCCAAGCGCCGTGCTGAACAGCACGAATACAACGAGCGCGAATCCGATGACGGCCAGCGTGCTGCGCGTGTGATGCACGATCACCTTGTCGATGATGATCTGGCTGCACAGGGGCGTAGCGAGTGCGATCAGCTGCACGATCAACGACGCGACCAGCACATCGCGCCAGACACTGCGATGGCGCGCGAGCTCGGTGATGAACCAGCGAAAGCCGAAGCTGCGCACGGGACCGTCGACGGTGTCATCGTCGACGTGGCCGGGTTGCACCGCCGGAACGGCAATGATCCATCCCGAATGACGCGCCGCGAATTCGGCCACGGGTTCGACGCGGGCCTCGTTGCTGCCCGATGGAAAGTACAGGAGCCGCCCCTGGTCGCAGCGAATGACCATCGCGCATACCTGCGGGGCAATGTGCGGCTCGTTGGCGGATGGCGGCACCGCTGCTGGAGTTACGGTGGCTTCGGTGGCCGCATCCAGGAATGCGATGCACGGGAAGGTGCCGCCCTCCATCGCGGCGGCATCGGCACGTATCAGCCGGGCACCGAGCTCGAGCGAGCGCAACGCCGCCATCAACGTGCACGCGGAGTGTGGCGGCGGGAAAGCGCGCTGGACGAGGCCGGCATCGAACGGCCGGCGGTGCAGGTTGCACAGGCTGCCAATGGCCCACGTGAAGTCCCTCGCCGAAATCGTGAGCTCGGGGAAGCCGCTGTCGTTGTCGCGCGCGTCCATCATTTCAGCGCTCGCGACCGGCTTCGTGCCATGCCTTTTGCAATGGCGCCAACAGATAGGCCAGCAGCGAACGCTGGCCCAGGTGGATTTCGGCACTGACCTGCATGCCAGACACCAGGAGCAGCGGTTGGCCATCGAACATGACGTTCTGCCCGGCCAGCGCAACGCGCGCGCGATAACCTTCAATGGCGCCATTGACGGGGTCGTCGGCTTCGGTGCCTTGCGAGCGCGGGCCGGTGGCATCCTGCGCATCCGGACCGATGCGCACGACAGTGCCATCGACCACGCCATATTTCTGGAACGGAAAGGTCGCGACCTTGACCTTGGCGACCTGCCCCGTGCGCACGAAGCCGGCATCAAGGTTGGTGATGATCACCTCGGCCTGCAGTTCCTCGCCGGCTGGAACCAGCGTGAGCAGGATGGTGCCCGGCGACACGACGGTACCCACGGTATGCGTCGCGAGGTCCTTCACGGTGCCCGCCGCAGGCGCCCGGAGCTCGAGGTTGCGCGTTCGGTACAGTTGCTTGGCCAGGTCTTCTTCCACGCGCGAACGTTGCGCGCCAGCCTGCAGTTGCTCAATGTGCAGTTGCGCGCGATTGGCGGAGCTTACCTGGGCCAGCCGATGCCTGGCCTGGTCGAGGCTGGCGCGTAGACCCTCGACCGCATGCTCCTGCGCCGCGAGGTCGAGTTCCTTTTCGATGCGATCGCGTTGCCTTTCAAGTGCATAGAGTTCGCTGACAAATCCTTCCGACTGCAGCTGGGCGTATCGGAGTGCCGACGTCTGGTAGATGGGTACCGTGCGCTGCAGCTTGGTCTGCACGGCCATCGCCGACTGCAGATCACGCTCGATGCGCTGGACCGCTGACGTGTCGTGGGCATGGGCATCGTCGAAGGCGCGCCGGTTGGCGGTGAATTGCGCAGCGGCGCGTGCGAAGAGGACATCGGGATCAGCGGGAAACATGGCGAACTTTGCGCCCGAGAGCTCGGCGTCAATGCGGCGCAGCTGCAACGTGCTGCGGGCGAGCGCGGTGCGCAACGCGCGCGTATCGGCCTCGAGGAGATCGGGCTCGAGGCGGAGCAGCAATTGGCCCGGCAGCACCGACTGCCCTTCGAGGACGGCAATCTCGGCCACGATGCCGGCCTCCATCGGCTGGACGATCTTGA
>Ga0105048_10004375_pt1 | contig 23030 bp, 17 predicted proteins | sample MAT05_FD_78382 | JGI IMG/M metagenome (GOLD analysis project Ga0105048, IMG submission 78382) | Freshwater microbial communities from Lake Fryxell liftoff mats and glacier meltwater in Antarctica - MAT-05 | ecosystem: Environmental > Aquatic > Freshwater > Ice > Liftoff microbial mat | place...
CGCCCGAGCTCGCGTTGTGGCGGTTGCCCGACACTTATTCCCCCGCCCAGCAGGAAATCCTCTCGGTTTTGCCTGCGCTGCCCGCTCCCAAGTTGTCCCTAAAAAAGACCGTCCGCCGCCGCCCCACCGCTCCCCGCCGGGGCCGCGGTTTACCTCTAAAATGAAGGTCCCCGGGCACCAGAGATCCTCACGTGCCTATAAACGGAAGATCCGTCTGAGGGACGATACTTCGAGCCCGGTGCTCGCACCGCGTGGCATACGCACCCGCTCGGTCAGACGACCGTCGTCACCGACGGAGTCGGCGGCGCGCAATGCGAGGGGACGGCCGCGTCGCCGCCGAGGCCGTGCGCGTGCTCGGTGAAATCAAGGACCGCCCGTTCTTCCTCGCCGTCGGTTTCTGGAAACCACACGCCCCTTTCAACGCTCCGAAAAAATACTGGGACCTCTACGACCGCGCAAAAATGCCGCCCCTGAATCGTTTACCTCGATCGGACCGGTCAGGGCGGCTTCAGCCGACGGACAACGCGTTTTTGTATTTCACCCGGTACTCCGATGGGCTGCAGTTCATCGCGCGGCGAAAGGCTTTGTTGAAAAATGAAATGTGGGAGAAGCCGTTCGCGAGAGCCGCGTCCACGATGGAGTTGTCGGTCTTGATCAGCTCATGGCAGACCGCGTCGAGGCGGACCTGCTGGATGAACTCGCTCAACGTCTTTCCGCACCGTTGCATGAACTGGCGCGAGAAGGTGGGCTTGGTCATGCGAGTGACCTGGAGGAGGTGGGACAGCGTGATCTGCTCCCGGAAGTGGATCAGCACGTAGCGCACCGCCGCCTGCATCGCCAGCTGGTGGCGGCTCTCGCTCGACAGTAGCACGGAATTCTCCGAAATGAATGTACGGTCGCAATCGCGGGTCGTGATGCAGATTGAGAGTATGTTGAAGAACGAGCCGAGCCGGTGCAGTCCGTCGGCGTCCGGGATCTGCCGCATCAGGATCTCCAGCTTACGGGCGGCTTCACCGGTGAAATGGACGCCGCGAGTCGCGGCATGGAAGTAGTCGCCGAAGTTTTCCGACTCGGCGAAGACCCAGAAGGGATGTGCCAGCGGGAAGTGCCACTGGAGCGAGATACCTGAAAGCGGGCCGCGCGCTTGCCAGTAGTGGGGAAGGTGTTCGCCGAGGAGGACCAGATCTTTGGCCGCGAAGGGCTGCATGCGGTCGCCCACAAAGCGCACGCCCTCGCCCGAAGTGATGAGGGTGAGTTCCATCGCCTTGTGGTAGTGCCAGTGCATGCCCTCGCCCTCGAGCTTCACGCTGCGCTGCGGCGAGATCACAAGCTCGATCTCCCGCAAGTTGTCACGCCACCTGAGCACGCGGAAGGAGTGGCCGGTGGGCATCTCGATCGGCTCACGGTAGAAGGTTGACACACCCGGGGCTTGGTCGTCGCCCGGTCGGGGCCTGACGGCCGGACCATGAGACCTTACTGGCAGGTTTACAGGGATATCTCCGGACGGGCGAAACATGCTCATGACCAAGACAGGGTGGGGTTTGGCCGGCACGACTGCCGGCGGGGCTAGCGTGAAAGGGCGCAGAGAGTGGCGGGGTTGCCGGGCGGCCTATTCCGGTGAGTACGGATGGTGGTGTCCAAAGGTGTCAAGCCTCCTGCTTAGCGATGAGACAATAATAGCATAATTTGCTTTATCAAAGGCGGCCGGGTGGGTTGGGGTGCGCAGAACCTGACTGCAGGTCGAGATCGCGGGCTAGGTTTGCGACCGCAGCCGGTCCAGCCACGAGAATGAAACAATCGGCGCATTGAACGAGCCCCATGACGTAGTGACGCGGCGCGTAATCTGGCATACTGCCGATCCAATCCCCGCGTCCTCAATTCTATCTATGCAATCTCCCGTAAACTACCGGTTCTCGTTCGGTCCTTGGAACATCGGCGAAGGCGCCGATCCCTTCGGCCCCGACGTGCGGGCCTCCTATCCGCACACGAAAAAATTCGAGCTCTTCAAGTCGCTCGGCTTCGATGGCGTGCAGCTACACGATGACGATGCCGTGCCAGACATCGAATCCAAATCCGCCGCGCGCGTGATGGAGGAGGCGGCTGACTTCGGCCGTATGCTCCAGTCCACCGGGCTGGTACCCGAATTCGTGGCGCCTCGCCTGTGGTTCGCGCGGCAGACCATCGACGGCACAATTACCTCCAACAGCGCGGCGGACCGCGCCTGGGCCGCGGACCGCCTCAAACAATGCGTCGATGTCGCCCGCGCGGTCGGCAGCCGCGCCGTCGTGCTTTGGTTGGCCCGAGAGGGTACCTACATCCGTGAGGCAAAGAATCCCCGCGAGGCCTACCAGCGCCTGCTCGCCGGAGTGGATCTCATGCTGGAGCACGATCCCACCATTGAAATCTGGATCGAACCCAAGCCCAACGAGCCGGTCGATCTCGCCTACGTGCCCACCACGGGCCACGCCATCGCGCTCGCCTACGCCACGCGCGACCCCAAACGGGTGAAGGTCGTGATCGAGAGCGCACACGCGCTGCTCGCCGGCCTCGATCCGAGTGACGAGATGGGTTTCGCTCTCGCGCATGGCAAGCTGGGTAGCATCCACCTCAACGATCAAAACGGCCTGAAGTTCGATCAGGACAAGAATTTCGGGTCCGTGAACTTGCGCGCCGCTTTCAACCAGGTGCTGGTGCTCGAGGAGGGCGGCTACGGCCGCGCGGGCGAGTTCGTCGGCCTCGACGTCAAGGCCATGCGCACGCAAGGCACTGCCGTCCCCGTCACCTCGCACCTGAAGACCAGCCGCGCGATCTTCCTGCAGCTCGTGGACAAGGTGCGCACCTACGACCGCGCGCTTGTGCAGCGCCTGCGCGCCGAGCGCGATTACGAAGCCCTCGAACTCTACACGCTCCAGCACCTGCTCGGGAAGTCCTAAGCCGGTCCCCGCCAACCGTTACCCTGTTCACCGCGCAAGGACCCGTCACTCTCCTCACCGGCCAGTGGCCCGATCTGCCGCTTAATGGGATCGAGGGCCCGTTGGGCTTTGTGCGTGTCGGTACGGGGAACGGCAGCTCGCGCCGCTCGCGAAGCGCATGGGCTATGACGGCGTCGAACTCACCTGGTGGAGCCATGGCGACGGCACGGTTGGTGTGTTCGGCGGGCATGTCGCTTTCGGTGGCGCCCGGCGTGCGTGGGACTTTCGCTTTAAGGATGTGACCGTTGCGCCGACCGACATCCGATAGCGCGGTCCTATGGACTCGACAGCGTCTTCTCTGCGGCCAAACGCAAGGCCAGCGGGTTCTGCTCTTCAGATAACCTTAAAACCATGCTCTACTTCACCGCGGGTCGACTCGACCTACCCGTTATCCTCTGAAAGTACCAAAGGCCTAATTTTCCGCCGCATTGGCATGCACCGCATTTTCTTCGGTGTTGGTTACCGCCTTTTCCAAGCGGATGCCCTGATACGGCGAGGAGATCGTAAATGGCAGCCCGTTCTCCACGTCCCGGTGCGTGCTGATAAAATCTACTCGTATGGCGAAGGCCGGAAGAGTCACGACAACTCGGAATGTGTTTCCGTGATCGCGGGACATATCCTTCGACTCCCAACGGTCGTACTCTGCCGCATAGGTATATGGCCGATGGCGGTCGATGCTCCATGACAAACGATTGACGGCCGGCTCAACCCCCGCGGGAAAAGCCGCTGTCACCGTCAGCTCATGTTTGCCCTCATCCCAAGCTGCCGTTAGCCTTGGAGGGCCGGGCAGCGATCTGGCACCGGTGAAGTGGTGGAGGGCAAACGCGAGCAGGTTTTCTTCGCACTCGGGCTGGTTCGGCGTTTCCCGCGAGTAGCCAATACCCGGCGGTCCGCCGTGCTGACCGCCGGGCGCGATATAGATCGGAAAATCCGGATGCGCCCGTCCCAACTCCAGCAGGCCCGGCGAAACGTTGTCGTTGCTTCCCACCTGATAAAAAAAATCCAGCCCACGGCGCCTGATCTCGTCGAGATGACGGGTGATTCGGAAGGGTTCCCAAGCACGGTCATTCATCACGAGCATGTCCTCGCGGCTCCAACCGGCGGTCTCGGCCTCTTCCCTGGAAATCGACTGATCCCGCCGGCGTTGCTCGCGCGCCTCCAGCCCCGTCCGAGTTGTCTCCGGCAAGCCCAGCGGGTTTGGACCCGGTGCCAACTGCGCGATGAAAGTCGCATTCTCCGCCATCTCCTCCGCGAGGGCACTGCCCTGCACATAAGCGCCCTGAGGATTCTTCTGGATGGGTGTGACCACCGGGAACATCCCGGTGAACCGGTCGTCGTGGATGCCAGAGATCGCCGCCGCCACACCCCGTTTCGAAGCACCCGTCACGATTATCCTATTCGGCCGAAACACATCCTGTTCCGCACAGGCCGCGGTGAGCGCCCGCATGTCGCTCATGCCCCAGATCCAGGCCGGGGTGAAACGTGGATCCTTCGTGCGAAGCAGGTTCGTCTTCATCCCGAGGTGCAGCTGGCCCCTGGGTGGCATCGCGTCAATCGTGCTCATTCCGACCAGGACTACCCCCACTTGATGCTCCTTCAACAACCGCAATACGGCGCCAATCGGTAGGGCCGGCTTCAAGATCGGAGCCATGTTCGTCACGATCAAGTTGGTACATGGACCACCTGTCGCCGGCGCGCACAACGTCACCGGCAACCGTACCTTCTGGCCCGCCCACCATTCGCAAACGGTGATCTCGATCAGCTTTTGGCGGATATCGGGATGTTTGGGGGAAACCGTCCAGTCCAGCACCACCCGGGTCTCCAGCGTCGACGGGTCCCGAATGGCCGCTAGGTCGAAGAGCTCATCCGCCCGGCCGACGAGCGCAGCCGCCAGAAAAAGCACCGGAATCGGGCATCGCCACCAACTTGACGCCGGTACGGCGAAGGACGGCCGCGAGATGTGAAAGCAGGTCATTGGATGAGTCGTAAAGATACGGGAAATCCCAGCCAAGGTTTTCGGCACAAGGTTTCATGTCGGCAAACGAGTCGGTAAACTCACTGTAGCCCAGTTCATCAATGGTGTAACCATCCGGATGGTTCGGGTTGATGGCGACCAAGGCAAAGCTCCGGCCACGAAGGTCGGCCCGCTGGGTCCGCAGACGCTGCTCCATGGCGTGCGACGACGGACAGAGATGGGAGGTGAAAAGCACCTTCAGCACATCGGCTTCGGAAAATTCCGCCAACGTATGCACTCGCCCGTCGATGTTGGGCAGAGCGAAATCGGGTGCGGGATCACCGACCGCCAGAGTCACAAAACCCCGGGGTTGCCCGGTTTGGAGACTGGCTTGGCTCCCGCCGCTTCTCCGGCGGCCGCAGTCAACGAATGCACAACAGACACGCCGAATGCGAAAGCCGCCAAACAACGGATGAGAAACCACCGACGATGACGCTTGGTTTTCATTCGGGAACTGCCGGTGTCGCCGCCTGCCAGGGTACCTGGCCGCCCCGCTGGATGTTCTTCTGCAGGGCCGTCGAGAGTTCGCGGACCATGAATCCCTGTTGCTTCGCCAAATCCTGTTTTTCCCCGGGATCCTGCTTCACATTGTAGAGTTCCATGGGAACGAAAGGGCTGTCCAAAACCAGTTTCCAATCACCACGCAAATAGGCCTCGCTCGTCTTACCTGCATAGGCCGGCCCGCCCTCGCGCCGGACAAAATAGAAATCGCGGGGAGCCCGGGTGGCGTCCGGTTCGTTCAGCATGGACGCCAGAAAACTCACGCCGTCGATTTCAGCCGGTGGGGGAATACCCGCGATTTCGCAACAAGTGGCGAATATGTCCATAGAAAGCACCGGCGTGTCCGTGCTTCGGCCGGGTTGGATCCGACCAGGCCAGCGGGCGAAACCCATCACGCGCAAGCCGCCCTCATACATATGCAGCTTGCCGCTGCGCCAAGGACCATTGTTGGCCCCAAGTTGCAGAACGCCGCCGTTATCGGAGGTGAAAATGACCAGCGTATCCTTGGCCAGCCCCTTGCGATCCAAGGTGGCAAGAACCTTGCCCACCCCATCGTCCATGTGCTCGATCAGCGCCACCATCCGCGCCCGGGCTTCCGCTATTCCAGGCTCGCGCTGTCGCACCTTGGCCAGCCAGTCGGGCGGCGGTTGGATCGGACTGTGCGGGGCATTGTAGGCAAGATAGAGAAAGAATGGCTTCTTCACTTTCGCCCGCGATTCGATGTATTCGGAGGCCCAGTCGGTGAAGAGATCTGTCGCATGGCCTTCCGGTTCGATGACCGTCTCGTTTCGCCGCATGTAATTTTGTCCGTGCCGCAAATGGGTCCAGTAGTCATCCATCATGTCTCCGAGGAATCCGTGAAAGAAGTCGAAGCCACGCTTCGTGGGAAGGTTGGGCCCACTCGTGCCAAGGTGCCATTTGCCCACGATCGCAGTATGATAGCCACTCTGCTTGAGCAATTGCGGCAGCAGCACGGCCTTGGGGGACAGATAGCCCCAGGAATTATCCGGCATCTCGTCCCGGATCACTCCGGGCACGCCTACCCGATCCGGGTAGCGTCCGGTAAGCAAGGCTGCCCGCGTGGGGGAGCAAACACACGAGTTGGCATAGAAATTATCGAATGAAACCCCTTCGCGGGAAAGGCGGTCGATACTCGGCGTTTGTATGTCTTTCGTGCCAAAGGCCGAATAATCCCCCCGCCCCAGATCGTCTGCGAGAATGACAATGATGTTCGGCAAGCCTTCCGCGCGTCCCACCCCGCCACCGAAACAGCAGAGCGCCAGCAGGACCACCCCCATCGCCCACAGACGCGACAATGAAACCGGGAGGAGAAACGGTCGCATCTTAGAGACGGGTGGACAGCTTCTTCAGGTATTCGATCGACGGGGGAATATTCTCCAAGGGAGCCGACGATTCCTCCTCGATGAAGTAGTGTTCGATGCCGATTTTCTCGGCCGCCGACAGCACTGCCGGCCAATCGATCTGTCCTGTTCCGATCGCCACACTATACTTATGTCCGGCCGCGTTAATTTCACCTCCGAGGGGAATGCCTTTTTGCAGATCTTTTAGATGCATAAGCTTCCAGCGCGACGAATATTTCCTTAACAACTTCACCGGATCCTGGCCTGCGATAAACACCCAAAATACGTCCATTTGGAGACACATCAGGTCGGGCCGCGTGTCGCGCACGAGGATATCGAGCAGGGTATCGCCCGCCCGATTCAGAGGCACGAACTCACCGCCATGGGTATGGTAGCCAAATTGGATGCCCTCCGCCCGGCAGGCCTCGCCCCAGGCGGTGAATTCCCGGACTACTTCCTGCGCATCCTTCTCATCCTTGATCTGCGCCAGACGCGGAGGAGGCAGCGATGTCATGATAAATTTCGCCCCCACGGCCTTGGACGCTGCAATTGCGGCCTTCACGTCCTTCTGCAGGAGCACATAGCGGACATGGTCGCCGACCACACGCAGGCCGCGCTTGCGAGCCTCACGGTCAAAAGCCTCCACCGAAAGAGAACCGGTCCCTGCTATCTCAAGATTGGAGATCCCGAATGCCTTGGCCTGGTCGAGCGCTGCCGGCATGTTCTTCAGGGCTTGGACCCGCAGGCTGTATAACTGCAATCCGAGCCGGTCCGTGAAGGGTGTCTTTCCGGAGGCATTGGGAATGAAACCGGCACAAGTGACGGACATAAAACAGACAAAGATACCCAGAAGGCATGGGCGGCGGTTGGAGGAGATGATCATAGGGGGTCGGGATTGAAGGGGGATGGTTTCATGCATTTTGTGGCCTTTCCAAAGATCGAATCCAACCAAGCGACCGATCGCAGATTTGGCTTCGTCCGGTAATCGCACAGGCAGGGTATCGGCAACGGGCCATGCTAGCATGAATGTAAGGCTTGGGTGAGAATGCAGCTACGCCTAGGGTTTCATCGGCTGAATGCATTGTCTCATTCCCGCATTTGTTTCACAATGAGGCCGCTCTCACGATCTGTCCGACCCAATCTCTCGAGGGAATCGGGCGAGCGGCATCATGCGGTCCGCGGACCGAATCATCATGGCTCTCCCTTGGAAACCTTTGCGCCGTTGCGGGCACGAAGCAGCGCCCGGTATTCCGGGCGTTGCTTCCATTGTTCCAGATAGGGCCGGTAGGCCGGGGTTTCGCTCCATGAAACCGGCACCGGATCAGGTGGCGACACCCGGCCGCCGGGATAGTCCTTCCCGGCGATGCTGTCTTCAACCGAAGCGGACCACGTCGCCAGATGCTGGCGCATCCTCTCGGCTCTATCCGGCTGTTCACCTGCAATATTATGCGTCTCCGACGCGTCATTTTCCAAATCATAGAGCGCCAGCCGTCCAGGAGATTCCTCACCGACGAGCAGCTTGAACCGATTGTCGACCAAGGCCATCCTACCGAGGAATCGAAAAGGGATCGGCTTTGCCCGTTCACCCATCTCCGCTGAAAACAACGAGCGTAGGCTCATCCCATCGATGGGATCGAGCATCGCAGTGCGGGGTAGCCCGACCACTTCGGCCACGGTGGGGAAAATGTCCAGCGTGCAGGCGGGAAAGCGCGTGGTCCGCCCCCCGGTGATGACCTTCGGCCATTCGACGATCGCCGGCACGCGCAGCCCGCCCTCGTACAATGATCCTTTGAAACCGCGCAATCCACCCACCGTCGCCGGGGTGACATCCGGCAACCCGCCGTTGTCGCTGCAAAAGATCACCAACGTGTTGTCCGCCCGGCCAAGTTCCCGCAAGCGCCGGCGAAGCGTGCCGATGCTCCGATCGAGCGCCACCAGCTCGCCGAAATGTTCCGCCGATTCCGCGTCCAAGGACGCAAACGCCGCCTTGTCCTGCGGCAGCGCCGCAAATGGCTTGTGGGGCGAACCATACCAGATCACGGCCAGCACAGGTTTTCCTTCCACGTGCTTCCTTTCCATGAAGTCCAACGCCTCGGAAACGACGATGTCGCAGGAATCACCATGGAATTCCTCGATTTTTCCTCTGCGGCTTAAAAGCGGATCGAGGTCGAAGAAATTCGTGGTGGAGAGCCATTCATCAAAGCCGAAGATTCCCGGATGATGCGGATCCGTCCTGAGGATCGGCACTCCAGGCCCCTTCAATCCGTCGAGATGCCATTTGCCGAAATGCCCGGTGGCGTAGCCTGCCGCACCCAAGGCTTGCACGAGTGTTTTCTCCTGCAATCGCAGGGCATAACCCTGTTCAACCACCCCGGCCCGGTCGTTTACCCGACCGGTCAGAACACTTGCCCTGGTTGGGGAGCAGACAGGAGCTCCAGCGTAAAACCGGTCGAAGCGAAGTCCGTTCGCCGCCATCGCGTCGATGTTCGGGGTCTTCAGGACAGGATGCCCGTAATATCCCGTTTCGCCCCAGCCCATGTCATCGGCCATCACGAGAACGATGTCTGGCCTGGAATCTGCGGACATGAGCCGAAGACTCAGCAGACCGAACGCTAGGGTGCAGAACAATGATCGTTTGCGGATCATGGGCGTGGGAGGGAGTGGTTATCCAGGAGGTGACGCTTGGGGTTGCATTTGTTAGTCACCGGTAGCAGGCAAATCCTTCACTTTCCGAAGAACGAGCAACCTAAACTCCAAAGCTTGATTGTGGGCGATCTTCGGTGCACTGAGCCGCAGCTCCCCTTTTCCGTGCCGGAGAAGGATGGTGCCGAGTTCCAAGGTTCGGAACGGCTTGTCGACCGAGACCGTACGGGGATACCGATCATCGGCGGGGCCAATAACCTTCGCATCAGTGGGGATGTTCACTTTTTGGGTGACGACGGAATCCCCGAAACTCAATTTCATCGTAGATCCGACATCGGCGGCCGGACAGGCGTAGTAGATTTCGGCCCGATAGAGACCACGGGTGGCCACGGATACGTTCCAGCTCAGGTAATCAGCCGGATCGTTCCAGCTCGTGACGAACGAACTGTTGGGATAGCGATTGGATCGCTTGAGACCGCCGTTCAGGTCCGCGTCCCGCGCCGGCAACTGTGTACACGGGCCATCGGGATGGCCGACCACGTAGGGCCGCGTGTCGGGCAATACGAGCTCCGAAAGCACCTCTTTGCGCCATTGCGCGACTGCGATCCGAAGCTTGGCGGCTACTTTCGGATGGGCACCGGAGACATCTAATTTCTGACCAGGATCGGCCACCATGTCGTACAATGCTCCGTCTGCTCCATAGCGATACTGTTGCGTCCGCGCGCTGACTTTATCGCCCCAGTGTGAAAAGAGAATACGGTCGGGAGCTGTGGAAGGCCCGTCCAGAAGTTCCGATTTCAGGCTGATTCCGTCCAGGGGCTTGGCGGGGACCGCCTTGATGCCGCACAAATCAGTTAGCGTCGGTCGCAGGTCGATAACGCTGGCGATCTCACGGACCAGTGAACGCGGCTTGATACCTGCCGGCCAGCGGACGATCAGTGGCGAACGTACGCCCCCCTCGTCGGTCATGCCTTTCTTGCCTTTCATGCCACCGTTCCACCGCCAGGTATCGGGACCGTTGTCGCTCAAGTAGACTACGATTGTGTCGTCGGTCAGGCCCAGTTCGTCCAGCTGCGCCATCACCCGGCCCACGTTCCAGTCGATGTTTTCGGACATGGCAAGCGACGCGCGGGTAAAATCCGGATCCTCATCCTCGGGGCGACCGGCACGCAGGACGATTTCCTTGGCGACATAATCCTTCCAGAACCGATCGGGCACCTGCATCGGCGTGTGCGGAGTGTTGTAAGTAAGACAGACGAAAAACGGCTCGCCGGCGGCGGAGCTCTTCTTGATGTAGCCCATGGCGTGTTCGGTCACGTCATCGATAATGAACCCTTTGCCGGTCACGATCTCGCCGTTGTGGTCAAGGAACTGGGAGTCGAAATACTGCGCCAGGTGGCCAGAGGTGAAGCCGTAGTATTCCTCGAATCCCCGGCCGTTGGGATGATAGGGATACTGGGTGCCGTTGTGCCACTTGCCGAACAGACCGGTTCTGTATCCGGCGCGCTTCATCACCTCGGCAATCGTCTCCTCGTCCAGGTCCATCCGCTCCATCCCGCTGCTGGTTCGCGAGACGCCGCTCCGTGGATGATACCGTCCAGTGAGAAATTCCGCCCGGGTCGGCGAACAAACCGGGGAGACAAAAAAACGATCGAAGTGAGCGCCACCCTCGGATAATCGGTCGATGTTGGGCGTGTGGACGTTCGTATTGCCATTGCTGCTCAGGTCACCCCAGCCTTGGTCGTCGGAAATAATCACGATAACGTTAGGCTTCGCGGCAATCGAATGGACCAGCAGCAGAATGGCGGAAAGAAGTGCGAGGTGCCTCATGCGATCGGACGTTAGAGGTTCTGCCGCTTCAGTTCGTCCATCATGTGATCGCAGGCACGCCAAGCCAGGGCCATGATAGTCAGGGTCGGGTTCTTGTGCGAATTGGAACAAAAGGTCGCACCATCGGTAATGAACACATTCGGGGAGTCCCAACACTGGGAATATTTGTTCGTGACGGATTTCAGCGGGTCCGAGCCCATCCTCGCACCGCCCACCTCGTGGACAATCTGCCCGCCGACGGAGATGGCTTTTTTTCCCGTCGGATCGATAGGTCGCCCGAGGCAAGTGCCACCCATGCCGGTGATCAGATCGGCAAACGTCTGCTGCATATGGGCCGCCTGCTTGTACTCGTAGTCGGACCATTTCCAATGGAAACGGAGAACCGGATCCCCCCAGCGGTCCTTTACCGTCGGGTCGAGATCGACGAAGCAGTTTTCGTTCGGAATCATTTCGCCCCGACCGGAATAGGCGACAAAGCTGCCATAGTAGCGACGCGCCTCCTCCTTCAGCCTCCGCCCATAGGCACCCTGGGTGGTGCCCTCGAGGAAGTTGAATGTGCGCACGTTGGGCATGTTGCGCGAAACCCTTGTGCCGATGTAATAACCCCGAGGAAAGTCGAGTTTCCCCTCCGCCTGCTCCTTATATCGCGACCAAGGAGCATAAGCGTGCCCATGTCCGGCCCCGTCCTCGTTCTGTGGAGGAAGATTCTCCAACGCCGGCACCTGTCCCGCCAAATTGGTGCCGACCGAATCCATGATATACTTGCCTAGGAGCCCGCTCGAATTACCCAAGCCGTGCGAATGGCGGGGACTGCGCGAATTCAGCAGGATGCGGACCGACTCCATCGAACTGGCGGCGAGAACAATCACCCGGGCCTTGACGGTGTAATCGCGTCCGGCGGTTTTCTCGATGAAGCGTACCCCGGTCGCCCGACCGGTATTATCGGTCTCGACCGACCGCACCATCGCGTTGGTGATGATGTCGAGATTTCCTGTTGCGAGCGCCGGCGGGAGGTGGACCGTGGGCGATTGGTAATTGGCCTTGATGGAGCAACCTCGATCACAGGGGGTGGCCCAGAAACAAGCCGCGCGGCGATCCATCTCTGCTGCCAAAATACGGGCGGCCTTGGGATTGTTCGGATGCAGGCGGGGTGGGATGTCCCGTGAATTCATTCGCTCACTCAGCACCGCCCGGTGCTGCGGTATGACCGGAAAACCAAGTTCCTTCGCCGTACGATGGAACAGCAGTTCGGCCGCCCGGGCCTTGGGCGGCCTGAGCAACACGCCGTCCGACGAGTGCGGGCAGTTCTCTATGCCGTCGTTTGCACCATAAACCCCGATCAAAGACTCCACCTTGTCATAGTAGGGCGCCACATCGTCGTAGGTGATCGGCCAGTCGAACCCGAGACCGTCTCTGGAATAGGGCTTGAAATCATAGGGGCCGTTGCGGAGGGAAATACGGCCCCAGTGGTTGGTCCTTCCACCCAGCATGCGGGACCGCCACCACTGGAATTTCTCCTCCGTGGCGTTCGTATAGGGTTCGCCCGGCACCTCCCAGCCACCATCCACCGTGGCGTCAAAATATCCGCGCGGTTTGTCCGGCGTGGGCGTTTCGCGAAGCGGCGCCTGCTCGGGTGTGTTGAACATGGGCGTCTCCGTAGACGGATCGTAATTGCGTCCGGCCTCGAGCATCAGCACGCGGACACCCTCCATGGCCAATGTGTAAACGCTCTGACCGCCCGCCGCTCCTGAACCGACCACGATCACGTCGTAATTCGTCTGGGCCTGACTCGCATTGATATGGGGCATGGTAAAAAGAGATCGAGATTGCGCAGAAATCCGAGGTTGCGGCGGCCGGGCAGCGCCGGGCTTCACCAGGGCTGTTTGTCGATACCCAGTCGCTTCATGACCTCCGGTGGGGGACCGTCAAACGTGGCCAGCGGTACATTCCCCACATAACCGACATCCTTCATACCTACCGAAGTCGTGTAATATCCTCCTAGCACTAAACCCCGGAAGACGGAGAAGAATCGGGCCCCGGCCAAATGGTCGGAAGATGCTTTCGCCTGATGGCAGATATCATCACAAATCCCCTCCGCTTCCGCTGGACTCAGATCGACAAAGAGTTTGGAGAAGCGACGCTGGGATTCCGCATCCATCCACGTCAATCCGCTCAGGATCGTCTTTCGATCCCTCATTTGATCGGGGTACGGTGCGCTGATCCATTCATCGATGAAATCTGGCACTCGCACCGCAGATGCGCTCGGTGAACTGCTGTCAACGTGCGGCAGGATGATGTCCGCCAGACGGGTCGTGAGCAGCAACTGCGCCTCACTCATGGTCCGGCTCCAGGGAACGGTACCCTCAAGGAGATTAGGGTCCAAGCCGTAGCCCTTGGCCGCTGGGACGCCCGTCTGTGCGAAGCCTCGGTTATGAGCAAGGGAAACTGCGCCGGTCGCTGCGAGCATCCACTGGATCGCATCGCGCCGGCTCATACGCTGAATAGGGTCGGTCGTTTTCATCGGAGGTTTCCTTTCTTCATCTCGGCTATCATGTGGTCGGCGGCGCGCCAGGCCAGGGCCATGATGGTAAGGGTTGGGTTCTTGTCGGAATTCGAACAGAAAGAGGCACCATCGGTAACATACACGTTGGGCGCGTCCCAACATTGCGAATGGCGGTTGGTCACGGATTTTTTCCGATCGGAGCCCATGATTGCGCCACCCACCTCGTGGATGATGCGGCCACCTTCGGCGATCGCTTCCCGCCCGGAAGCATCGAGGCTGCCGGGCGTGCCGCCCATGGTGGCGATGATTTCGGCGAACGTTCTCTGCATGTGCGCGGCCTGTCGGTATTCATACTCCGACCACTTCCAGTGGAATCGGAGCACCGGGATGCCCCAGCGGTCCTTCACCGTCGGGTCGAGTTCCGTGAAGCAGTCGTCGTTGGGAATCATTTCACCCCTGCCGGAATAGGCGACGGAGCTGCCATAGTAGCGGCGCGCCTCGTCTTTCAGGCGCCGGCCGTAGCCGACCCCCGACAGCCGCTCAAGATTGCCGAAAGAGCCGACATTCGGCATCCGGCGGCTCCCTGCTGTTTCGATGTGATATCCCCGTGGAAAATCCAGCTTTCCCGCCAGCTGCTCCTTATACAGCCACCAAGGAGAGTAAATATGTGCCCCGTCGCCTGCTCCTTCCTCATTGTGGGGAGGCAGATTCTCCAGCATCGGCACCCGGCCACCGAGTTTGGCTCCGACGGAATCCATGATGTATTTGCCCAGAAGTCCACTCGAGTTGCCGACACCGTCGCGATGCTGCGCGGTGCGGGAGTTGAGCAAGACTCGGACCGATTCCATCGCACTGGCGGCGAGCACCACGATGCGTGCCTTGATCTGGAAGTCCCGTCCGGTCTTCTTGTCGATGAAGCTGACCCCCCGAGCCTTGCCGGTGTGATCCGTCACGATGGATGCCACCATGGCATCGGTGATGATATCCAGATTACCGGTGGCGAGGGCGGGCGGCAAATGGACCGTGGTCGATTGGTAGTTGGCCTTGATTGAACAACCCCGGTTGCAAGGCGTGGCCCAGAAGCAGGCCGCCCGACGGGACATCTCGTCGGCCAGGATTGCCGCCGCCCGAGGATTGTCCGGATGCAACCTCCCGGGAATTCGCTTGGAATCAAGCCGCTCGCTCAGCACCGCCCGATGCACCGGCACCACCGGGATGCCCAACTGCTGCCCGGCCCGATGCATCAGGAGTTCCGCCGCACGCGCCTTCGGCGGCCTCAGCAAGATCCCGTCCGACGAGTTGGGGGTATTCTCCAAATTCTCGTTGGTTCCGTAGACTCCGATCAATAACTCCACCTTGTCGTAATACGGTGCGACATCCTCGTAGGAAATCGGCCAGTCAAATCCTAAGCCATCCCGTGAATAAGGTTTGAAGTCGTAGGGGCCATTGCGCAGCGCGATCCGTCCCCAGTGGTTGGTTCTTCCACCCAGCATGCGCGACCGCCACCATTTGAACTCTCTCCCGGGTTCGGAACTCGCGTTGGTGTAAGGTTCGTCCGGCATCTCCCAGCCACCGTCAACCGTGGCATCGTAATAACCGAAAGGCTTGTCGGGCGTCGACATTGCCCGGAGCGGAGCCTGCTCCGGAGTGTTGAACATCGGCGTCTCGGTGGCCGGATCGTAATTACGCCCCGCTTCAAGCATCAGGACCTTCACGCCCTCCATGGCCAGTGTATAGGCGGTTTGTCCGCCAGCTGCCCCGGAGCCCACCACAATCACGTCGTAGTCCGGCTTCGTCTTGCTCGCTTGGATATGGGCCATGATAATGGGGTGCGATTTTTGAGGAGAGGTTCAATCGGCGATCACCGTTTTGTCGGAGCGTCGAAAGGTCCGATGAGTTGGACTCTCCATTAAGAGGAAAGATCCGGTCCAGTTCGATCCCAGCCCCATCACGTCCGCCTGAGTTGCATTCTTGCGGCCAGCATTGTCTGCAAGGCGCGCGGGCACCTTTTTAAGAGTGATATTTTTCCAGCGGACCTTCTGGCCGATCTTTTCCTTGAAATTGGCCACCCCGTGCAATTGCAGAGCAATGTATCCGGTCGGAGTCAGATCGTCCTGCAGATCGGTCACCGACACTCCGTTCAGCCACGTCCGGATCCGCTTGCCTTCGGCCACGATCCTGAAGTGGTTCCACTCTCCGCTCCGATACACCTTGGCGGTGGAAACCGGCGGATGGAGAAACCCGCGCCCCGCTTCCTCGTAGAGACTGCCGGTCCAGCACTTTTCCGACGGATCGATCTCGACCTGGTAGCCCCAGAACCGACCCTTCCCCCAGGTTACTTTTCTCTCATCCTTGCTTCCGTCCGGTTTGAATCTCCCGCCCCAGCGGGTTGTCGCGGTTGTTTCCGCATGGACGCCACTTCTGATCTGGATGCCGGAATTGATCAACGGATCGATCATGAAATCGACCTCCAGGTCGAAGTTATCGTATTGCTTGGCTGTAGCTAGGAAGCTGTTGGGGTAACCGGGCAGAGACTCGCCCACGATCATACCGTCCTCTACATAAAATTTGCCGCCGCCAAAGTTCTGCCAGCCGTCGAGGGAGCGGCCATCGAACAAAATCACCGTACCTTCGAGCGTGGCCATTGCAATGTTTGGCAGAGCGGAAACGATCAAGGCGAGGCCGAGCGAGAGGGAGGGGAGATTCATGGAGATTGCATGGGGACTGAATGCGAGTGCAAGTCGGCAGGCGGCGAAATCCGGTCCGCACGATAGTGGAACCGGCCTACACATGCTACAGTTCGAGTCCCGTCCATTGCCAAGATTGTCTCAAGCGGGGTTCACGCGCGGGACGCGGTCTCGCGGGTAAGAAACAGGGTTGCGCGCAGGCGGGTGTGAGATGCATTGATGAGCGCCGTCGGATCCAAGCTGACACCGGCTGGTCCTTGGTGCCCTTGTTCGCCCGCGTCCTTTACGCGTGCACCCGCAACTAGCAGCCCTACGACGCCACCCGTCACGACTGGAACAGTCCGCTCCGCCGCTCAAAAGCCCTCGCCAAACTTCGCGCCAAGGCCAAAAGCCTCGGCTTCGAACTCGTTGAACTCCAACCTGCCAATTGATGTCTCTCGAGAGAGCACGAGTCCATCCGGAGTTTCCTCGAGTGCACCTGCCCAGCCTACCTTCTCTTCCGCGCAGAGGGCATTGAAGCGGAGGCTGCTCCGAAAATCTTTTTTGCCTTAAATCATCCGGTCTTGTGGCCAATGAGACCAAAACGCCATAGAATGACCCTGCATATGTAGCCGCGCAGGATCACATGGTTTACCGTCGGGTATCGGATCTTGCGGACACTGGAATGCTCAATCATTTACCCTGAAGCCCCCATGTCTTTACTGTCCTCATTGCCCAAGTCTCGGGCTTCCTCAATTGAGAAATCGATTTGGACTTGGCTTCGCTTTGTTGTTCTTATTGGCACATTCGTAGAACTGAACGCGGGACCGATGACAGAGCAAGTGGGGTTCAATCGTGATATCCGCCCGATCATGTCCAATACGTGTTTCAAGTGTCACGGACCCGACATCAAAAATAATAAATCGTCGCTCCGGCTTGACGTGCAGGAGTTGGTATTAGCTTCATACAGAAACGCAAAGGGCACTTCCTTTACTCCCATAGTCCCGGGTAAACCAGAGCAGTCCGAAGTCTGGCGCCGTATCGCAAGCGTCGACCCGCAAGAAAGAATGCCCCCGGCTGAATCGCTCCACCAGCTTACGGCACAAGACAAGGCGATGATCAAGCGCTGGATCGAACAAGGGGCGAAATATGAAAAACACTGGTCTTACATCGCACCGACGAAGGCGCCGCTGCCGGATCTGGGAACTTCACTAGGTGTGCAGCATCCGATTGATCTTATTATTCGCGAGAAGCTCGCTGCGAGAAAAATTGCCCCCTCATCCGAGGCTGATCGCCGCACGCTTGTCCGTCGACTCTCTCTCGATCTCAGGGGCCTGCCTCCGACGGTGGAAGAAGCAGAGACATTTGTGGCGGATCGCAGTCACGATGCATACGACAGGCTTGTAGACACCCTGCTTGCATCCCCCCATTATGGCGAGCGAATGGCAATACCCTGGCTCGACTCAGTTCGGTTTGCCGATTCGGTCGGGTTTCATGGCGATCAGTTGATTAACAACTTCTCCTATCGCGATTACGTGATAGACGCCTTCAACCGGAACCTTCCATTCGATCAATTTACGGTTGAACAACTCGCCGGGGATCTGTTGCCTAATGCTACTGTGAACCAGCGCGTGGCGACAGGTTTCAACCGCCTCAATATGGTCACGCGCGAGGGCGGTGCCCAAGCGAAAGAATATCTCGCAAAATACGCTACTGATCGCGTGCGAACTGTTTCTGCCACGTGGCTTGGCTCAACCATGGCGTGCGCCGAGTGTCACGACCACAAGTACGATCCTACCTCCACACGCGACTTTTACGCTCTTTCCGCTTTTTTCGCCGACATCAAACAATACGGCGTTTATGCCGACTATCGGAGTTCGCCCGAACCCGACCTCAAAAACTTTAGCAACCATTCCCCTTTTCCACCAGAAATTGTAGTCGTCAGTCCATATCTGGAGCGTCGACTCGCTCACTTTCGACGTCAATTTCAGGATCGGGTCACAGCAACCGCACAGTCATTGTTGCAGGATCCGGTTCATGCGATCTCTATGCGCTTGTGGACCGATCAAACTGCGGCCCGCCTCCGAGGCGATACTGGGGGTTGGTCTGTGGCAACGGTCGAACGTGCGCTAGCCCAGCCACCCGCCATATCGACCGCGGCTGAAGCAACTGTGCCTCCGAAAGATGAACGCGAACCGAAAGAGAAGGTCAAATTTGCGCTGCTCGCTGACGGAGGCGTCCGGATCGAGGGTACTGCTGTTGCCGGCCGACGGGTGGGTGAGGGCCCGCACCATGGAGAGGAGTTCTCCTTCGAGCTGCGGCCGCCAGCCGGTCCGGCTGCGGCCCTCCGTCTAGAGATCATACCGGACGAGGTAAATGGGGGGAAAGTTGCGCGCGGCAATAATGCTTCGTGCTACGTTAATTTCACTCTGGCTCTCATTCGGGCCGGCGAAAATTTACTCCAACCGCTCGCCATTGCCGAAGCATACACAGCCCTTCCCACGGAAAACTATTTCAACGGCCAGACACTCCCTTCATTGCGAGAGGGCTGGCTTACTCACCGCAATCTCAGCGGGCAGCGGCAAGCAGGCATCTATCTCCTTCGGCACCCACAAACGTTTGTCGAAGGTGACCGGCTCGTGGTCAAACTCGCCAGCCGCAATGTCGGCAGAGTACGTTTCGCGGTTTCTCCTCTCGGCGGACGTCTTGAGGTCGATGCTGCTCCCGAGATTGTGGCGGCGTTTACAGCCTCCCGCCCAACTCCGGTTCAGCAAGCTTTGCTTGCGGAGCAATATTTTCTTGGCACTGGGGCTTTCGCGGCAGATGTGTTCACCGCCGCGCTGGCGGATCTGAGCAAGGTTGTGGATTGCCATGGCGGGCGGGCGGCCAGTGTTGTCACCGAGGCGGTAGATCCCGTGGTCACCCGGGTGCTACCGCGAGGCAACTGGCAGGACGAATCGGGCGAGATCGTGCAGCCTTCGCCGCCCCAATTTCTTCCCGGGGGAGGTCAATCCGCCGGTTCACCACGACAGTCCCGCCTCGATCTGGCACGCTGGATCACTGCCCGCCAGAATCCGCTCACCGCGCGCGTTTTCGTCAACCGGCTTTGGCAGCAATTCTTCGGCACGGGCCTTTCCGCCACCCTCGATGACCTCGGGCTGCAGGGCGAATATCCGAGCCATCCCGAGCTGTTGGATTGGCTGGCCGTCGAATTTATGGACCGTGGCTGGGATGTGAAGGCGATGGTGCGGTCGATCGTCACTTCCAGCACATACCGGCAACAATCGCGGTACCGTCCGGAGCTTGCGGAGATCGATCCCGGCAACCGGCTTCTCGCCCGCCAGAACTTCCGCCGGCTTGACGCCGAGTTTGTCCGGGACAACGCTTTGTTTGTGGCCGGGCTCCTTAACCCGGATATTGGCGGACCCAGCGTGCGCCCCTATCAGCCCGAGGGCTACTACGCGTCACTCAACAACCCTCTGCGGGAATACGCGCCCGACACGGACGATCGCCAATACCGCCGCGGCATCTACATGCACCGCCAACGCACGTTCCTCCACCCGATGCTCGCCAACTTCGATGCCACCTCGCGCGAGGAATGCACCTCCTTTCGCACGCAATCCAACACCCCGCAACAAGCACTCACGCTGCTTAACGATCCAACGTTTGTCGAAGCTGCGCGAGTTTTAGCCCAGCGTGTGTTGAGCGAGTGTTCCGACAGCGACTTTGCCGGCCGCCTTGACTATGCGTCGCGCCGACTGCTTGCGCGACCGCTGCCTGACCGTGACCGTCAGTCCTTGGACCGGTTTTTTACCGGCCAGCTCGACCATTTTCGAAAAAATAGGGACGACGCACTACGTTTGGTGAGCATAGGCCTGTCCCCGAAGGCCGATCACCTTGAGCTCGCGGAATTCGCCGCTTGGACCTCTGTCGCGCGGGTCCTACTCAATCGAAACGAAACCATCACCCGCAACTGAGTCCGGCCCGATCTCCCATGAGATTTCCTATCCACCCCGATTTCATCGACGAGTGTCGGCGCAACTGGTCACGCCGTACTTTCCTGGGCAAGTCGGCGCAGGCGATCGGCACCCTCGCCCTTGGCGCACTGCTTAATCCACGGCTCCTCGGCGGACCCCAAGGGGCCCGTTGGACCGGTGTCCTGCCGGCTCCGCATTTCCTGCCTCGGGCGAAGCGCGTCATCCATCTGTGCATGGCCGGCGGTCCGTCGCATGTGGATCTGTTCGATCCCAAGCCACAGCTCACCCGGTTGCATGGCCAGCCGTTTCCCGATTCCTTCACAAAGGGTGAGCAACTCGCACAACTGCAAAACACCCAGCTTATCGCCCGCGGCTCTTCATTTGGCTTTTCCCGCTGCGGACGGTCGGGTCAGCAGATTTCTGACCTGCTCCCCCATACGCAGCGGATTGCCGATGACATTTGCATCGTCCGCTCGATGCATACTGAGCAGATCAACCATGATCCAGCGCACGCGTTCATGAACGCCGGGTCCATAGCCAAGGGTCGGCCCAGCATGGGCTCGTGGCTGCTCTACGGTTTAGGTGCGGAAACAGAGAACCTGCCCGGGTATGTCGTACTCATGTCGGGCAAGGTCGACCAGCCCGTCTCATCGCGCCAGTGGTCCGCCGGCTTTCTTCCCAGTCGGTTTCAAGGGGTACAGTTCCAAAGCCGCGGCGCGCCTGTGCACTACGTTGGCAACCCGGAGGGCGTTTGTCAGAGCGTGCAGCGGCAGGTCATCGATGAGATCGCGGAACTTGACCGCAACGAGGCCGAACTAAGCCTCGATCCAGAAATCCAGACGCGTCTCGCGCAATATGAACTCGCCTTCAAGATGCAGTCGAGTGTCCCGGATCTCACCGACCTGCGCCGGGAATCAGCCGAAACACTCAGTTCCTACGGGGTTAAGTCACCAGGAGACGGGTCTTTCGCCTCCAACTGCCTGCTCGCACGTCGCCTTGTCGAACGCGGAGTGCGTTTCATTCAGCTTTACCACCGCGGCTGGGACCACCATGCGGAGATCGACCCGAAGTTGGCGACACTCTGTAAGGAAACCGACCAGCCTGCTGCGGCGCTGCTAGAGGACCTGAAGCAACGTGGCATGCTCGACGATACGCTCATCATCTGGGGCGGAGAGTTCGGCCGCACTCCAATGGGGCAGGGGACCGGACGCGATCATCACATTAACGCCTTTTCAATCTGGATGGCCGGAGCCGGTATCCAACCTGGTCTGACCTGGGGCTCGACAGATGAATTGGGCTACAAGTATGCCGATGACGGACAAAAAATGCACGTTCACGACCTCCATGCCACCATGTTGGCTACGTTCGGTATCGACCACAAGAAGCTCGTTTACCGCTCCCAAGGTCGAGACTTCCGGCTGACCGATGTGCATGGAGATGTTGCGCGAGGCATCCTCCGCTGATCCGGACATGGATGAATTTTTTCTTGTTGGGGCGATTGCATCCAGCGGCGAGCCATCTTCCGATCGGTATTTTGTTTCTGCTGGCCGCCGTCGAATTAGCTGCGCTATTTCCGCGCGGACCGCGCCTGACCCCGGCTCTCCGGACATTCGTGCTCGGACCTGGCGCAGCCGGAGCGCTCGTGGCGGTTGTCATGGGTTGGTTGCTCGCCGACGAAGGAAATTACGATGACACCCTGCTCGCCCGCCACCGCTTGCTGGGACTGGCTGTGGCAACATTTGCGGTGGCGACGCTCGGGATGTACCTGCAAGGGTGGAGGCGCGATTACGCGGCACTGCTTGTGCTGACCGGTGGCCGCGCTCGTCGCTGCCGGTCTCATTGGCGGTTCCCTGACCCCTGGGCAGCGTATCTCACGGCGGTTCCATCGGAACCGCAGCGGGTAAGGCCATTCGACCCCGCACAGGCGCTGGTCTTTGCCGACGTGATTCACCCCATCCTGCAGCAGCGATGTGTCTGTTGTCATAGCGCCGCCAAACAACTGTGAAGGATCTCGAACTCGCGTGGATCTATCACTCGGGCGACGGGACCGGCAATATGCAGTGCAACCCCATCGGAGTCGATAGAATGATGTTTGCGCCCACCGCTGGCCGGCAAATGGTGGCTCTCGACGCGACGAACGGCCGTGAGTTGTGGAGCGCGGGGGTGCCCTTTGGTGGGCTACGCCACCACTGTTTACGAGGTAAACGGCCGGGAACTCGTCGTAATTGGTGCGTCCGGAGGCGGGCATTTGAAGGCGGCTCCCAGCGACGTCTGGCTCGCGTTTGCCTTACCCGAGAAAGGCGTAAGCGACCGCGCGAGTACAGGTAGCGCAGAAGAAAGGAAACAAGTAGAGTAGTAAGGATGAACCCAACGATAACGGAAAGCGGAAGCGCGGAGAGGAAAGCGAGAAGTGTCAGGAGCCCAGAGCCAGGTGAGCGCGAGCGAGTCGTGGGGGAGTGGGCGGCCACTGGGAAGAAGGTGGAAGAGATGGCGGTGACGACGGGGTGGTCGGTGTACACACTTTATCGGTGGCGATCGGACATCAGGGCGGAGAAGACGCCGA
>Ga0105048_10004376_pt1 | contig 23029 bp, 8 predicted proteins | sample MAT05_FD_78382 | JGI IMG/M metagenome (GOLD analysis project Ga0105048, IMG submission 78382) | Freshwater microbial communities from Lake Fryxell liftoff mats and glacier meltwater in Antarctica - MAT-05 | ecosystem: Environmental > Aquatic > Freshwater > Ice > Liftoff microbial mat | place...
AACGGTACAGGTGCCTTCACGCTCAACAATACATCCAACGATGTCGATACGTTGCTCACGGCGTCGGGTGTCGGAGCAGTCGCATTCGCCGATTCTGATAACTTCGTTCTGGGTGCCTTCACCAGCGCTTCAACACTTTCGCTTAGCGCCGGAAGCGGCACCGTCACGCAATCCGGGCCGCTGACTGCGACCGCCCTCACACTCAACGGCGCGGGTGCCTTCACCCTTACCAATATCGGCAACGATATCGACTCACTGGCGAGCGGCGCGGGCGTCGGCGCTGTGATCTTTGTCGATAGCGATGACTTCGCGATGGGTGCGTATAACGGCACTTCAAGCCTCTCGCTCACCGCCGGAAGCGGCACAGTCACGCAGAGCGGTGCGCTCGCCGCGACAACGCTTACCTTGGCCGGGCCCGCCAACTACACCCTTACGAACACGGGCAACAGTTTCACCACTTTGGCTGGCACCGGGACTGTTGGCGGCGCGGTCTCAATCACCGAAGCAAACGGATTCGCCATCGCGGGCCTCACCACGGGTGGCGCACTCACCGTTGAACTGCTCGCGGGCACCCTCACGCAGTCCGGTGCGATTATCGCCCCCACGCTTACACTCATCGGCTCTGGCGGCTTCACACTCAACAACGTAAATAATAATATTACCACGCTGGCCACCACCGGCACCGTGGGGACGCTCGCATACACCGATGCCAACTCCGTTGATGTCTCTGGTATTACCAGCACCGGCACAGTAACCCTTGGCGCGGTCTCGGGCACGCTTACCCAATCTGGCGCGATCATCGCTCCCTCGCTGGTGCTTACCGGCGCAGGAGCCTTTACCCTTGCCAACTCCAGCAATGACGTTGATGCCCTCTCAACCACCGGCACTGTGGGGCAGACATCTTTCCGCGATGCAGACGACTTTGCGGTTGGAACCTTCGCCAGCAGCGGTAACGTAAGCCTGCAAGCAGGCTCGGGCACTGTCACACAGTCTGGGGCTATCACAGCCACAACACTTACACTCATCGGCTCTGGCGCATTCCTACTCAACAACACTAATAATAATATTACCACGCTCGCCACCACCGGCACCGTGGGGACGCTCGCGTACACCGATGCCAACTCCGTTGATGTCTCTGGTATTACCAGTATCGGCACGGTAACCCTGGGCGCGGTCTCGGGCACGCTTACCCAATCTGGCGCGATCATCGCTCCCTCGCTGGTGCTTACCGGCGCAGGAGCCTTTACCCTTGCCAACTCCAGCAATGATGTTGACACCCTCTCAACCACCGGCACTGTCGGGCAGACATCTTTCCGCGATGCAGACGACTTTACAATCGCAACCTTCGCCAGCAGCGGCAACGTAAGCCTGCAAGCAGGCTCGGGCACCGTCACACAGACTGGCATCATCAATGCAGACAGCCTGCTCCTCCGCGGGGCCGCGTCCTACACCCTCACCAGCGTCAACCTTTTCTCCACCTTGGCTTCAGATGCCTCGGGTGCCCTCAACATATTTCAGGATGGCGGCTTCACCGTGGGCACCCTCTTTGGTGTCGCCGGCATCAACAGCTCCAACGCCAGCGTAACCCTCACCAGCACCGGCGGCATCACCATCGCCGCATCCTCCCCCGTCAACGTTGGGGCGGGCACTTTGACCATGAGCGCCGATGGCATTAACGGCCAGAGTGCACCCATCACCGCCAGCTCACTCGTGCTGCTCGGGACCGGAACTTATGTCTACGGCGATGCAAGCAATGCGGTAAGCGCCGTCAGCGGTATAGTCTCTGGTGATGTAACCCTGGTAAGTAGCGTTCCGCTGGATGTCGTCCTCACTGCCGGTGCAATCAGCCTCACTTCTCCATCAATTACAGTCTTGGGCGCTACCTCCGGCAGCAGTATCCGATTCTTCACAGATTCGGTGGCCATCAACAGCCTGATGACCTCCGCCTCCACTTTCCTCCTTGAAAACACTTCGGCTGGTCGCACCATCGGCATTGCAGGCGGCACCGGCGACCTTGAGCTTTCTCTCGCGGAACTTGGGCAACTGAACATCAGCGGCTCGGTCTTCATCGGCAGCGACGACGCTGGCCTGATTACCGCCAATGCCTTCTCGCTCCCCGGCCTCTCACGCAGTTTCAGCCTCACGCTTCGAGGAGCATCAGTCTCAACCGCCGGCATCACGCTCGATACCGGCGACCGCCTCACCCTCCACGCGAATACCACCGGCGTAACTCAGTCTGGCCCCTTGGTCGCCTCCAACCTTGAGCTTCTGGGTACCGGCACTTTCCAGCTTGACGCCGCGCAGAACCAAGTCGACACGCTCGCGGGCAACGTTGTTGGGTCGGTGGCATTTCTCAACACTGCACTCACCCCACTCACCATCGGGTCGGTGGGCGTTTCTACTGGCCTGGTCTCGGGCGGCAACAATATTGAGATCACTGCCATCGCTGGCATCACGGTCGCCCAGCTGGTGAATGCAGGCATCGGTCGGGTCACTCTCACAACCAATGCCATTGATATCGCCGGCCCAGTCACTGGCAACGCGTCCAGCGGCGGAGTCATCCTCCGGCTTGCCACCAACGATGTTACCTCCATGCTCTTGGGGTCGTCCGCGGCGGGCTTCGCGCTCTCCCAGTCTGAAGTAAACAATATCTCGACAACATCGAGCCTCATCATCAGCGACAACGGCTTTGGTGCCACCCTCGACGCTTCTTCGATTACGTTCGCCGGGCTCGCCGGCGATGTCTGCCTCAGCGGTGCCTCCTCAACCTACGCGAACCTCACCGGCCCCACCAACGCAAGTCTCATCCTTGAGAACACCGCGGGCACCGCCACGCAAACCGGCCCCATCAGCGCGTTCGATCTTGGCCTTACCGGGGCTGGCTCCTTCACGCTTACCAACGTAAACAATGCCGTCTCTGGCACGTTCGCCAGCAACGCGGCAGGCCAGGTGAGCTTCGTGGCCACCAGTCTCAACCTGGGCGTAGTCACCGCCGATTGCCTCGGTGCGCCCATCACCGGCCTCGGTGGCGCCACCGTCTTCCTCTGCGCTCCGGTGCTCACCATCAATAGTGCCATCTCGGCTACCTCTGTCACGCTCAAGGCCGACCAGTTGGCCATCAACGCCAATGTTACATCCACCGGGCTGCTCGCCATCAATCAAGTGACCGATGGCCGCGATATTAATCTCGGCGGCGCTAACGATATCCTGGCACTCACGCTCGAAACCTTCGAGCTTGCCCGCCTCTTCCCCGGCACGCTGTTGGATATTGGAAACGCACAGAGCGGCAGCCTGGAAGTCGTCGAATCGCTTACCTTTGATGGCACCCACGACTTGGCACTTCGCGGCCAGGGCTTTGCGATCAACGGCGGCATCAATGTAGGTGCCAACCTGCTTACGTTGAACATCAACACCAGAAACGGCAATGCCCAGCAGCTTATCTCCGGCCCTGGGATCATCGCCACCCGGCTCGAACTTGACGGCGACGGCGACGGCAACTTTGTGCTCGCCAACCCTGCCAATGACATCGATTTCATCGACGGTGCCGCCCGCGGCAGCATCAACTACGTTGATGTCAACTCCCTCATCGTCACCAGCACCGGCCTCTCTTCCACGGGCTTGGGCGATATTGAACTTACCGCGCCCACAAGCCTCACCATCAACGGCCTCATGCCCGCGGTCGGCAACGATGTCGTTCTTACCACCGACACCATCGATGTAAGTAACACCATCGATGCCAACACGATTTCACTGCGAAACTTCTCTGCGGCCCGCTCCATCGGAGTCGGCGCAGGTCCCGGCGATCTCTCGCTCACCGGCGTCGAACTCTCTCGATTCGCCGCGACCCAGCTCGTCACCATCGGCACCACCACCGCGGGCCTGCTCTCCATCACCGATGTCTCCGTCGCTCAGAATGTAAACCCGCAGTCTTTCTCGCTCACGCTCATCGGCAACGGCATAAGCATCGATGGTGTTGGCATAGGCGGCATCATCATGGATATCGGTGATCTCACCGATATTCTCACCCTCCGCTCAAGCGGGGGCGCCATCGTTCAGACACCAGGCGGCCAGGTCATTGCCAGCAACCTCGTGCTGCTGGGCAGCGGCTCGGTCGCGCTCAACAACACCAGCAACGACGTCTTCTTCCTCGCTGGGAACACCAGCAACACTATCGCTTACACCAACCGCTCAGACTCCCCCCTTGAAATCTCCCAACTTGTAACACCCGACAACGGTACCATCACCGGGCTTACTTCCGCCAATAATAATATTACGCTTACCGCCCAACAGGCACTCACCGTTGGCAGTCTGCTCAATGCCGGTGCGGGTCGTGTTACGATCTCAACCGACAACATCGCGGTAAACGCGCTTGTAACCGGCAACGCAACCGCCGGCGGCATCATCCTTCAGCCTGCTTCCATCGCGGTCACCACGATCGGCGTCGGAACGGCGGGCGCGGGATTCAACTTCACCCAAGGCGAGATCAACAACCTCAGCACCACGAGCAGCTTGGTAATTACCAGTAACGGGCTGGGATCCAGCATCGATGTTAGTAACGTTACGTTCGCGGGTACCGCGGGCGATGTCTGCCTTACCGGCGCGAACATGACTCTCGCGGGCGTAACCGGTCCCGCCAACAACGCCCTCATTCTTGAGAACACCTCAGGACTCGCAACCCAATCCGGGCCAATCTCCGCCTTTGACCTGGGCCTGACGGGCGCGGGCGCCTTCGGCCTGACCGATGAAGCCAATACGGTTTCATCATCGTTCGGGTCCGATGCCCTCGGAGGTACCGAGTTTGTCGCTACCGGAACGTTGAACTACGGCTTGGTCACCGCCGACTGCGTCATAGGCAACATCGGTGATGGCTCAGGTGGCAGTGTCTTCCTGTGCGCTCCGATTCTTAATATTAACACACCCATCTCGGGCACCAACGTCATCCTGAAGGCCAACGCGCTTGAAGTGAACAGCGCTGTGACGGCCAGCGGCACCCTCAGCGTCTTCCAGCTCTTCGTGGGCCGGCCTATTACGTTAGGTGGCAGCGAAGATGCCGGTGCCGTGACGCTCCGCGCAGCTGAAGTAGATCGTCTCTTCCCCGGTACCAGTTTCGTCGTCGGCAACACCGACACGGGTTTGTTGACCGTCGCCGAGTCGTTCGTATTTCCCAGCGAGTTTGATGTCGATCTGACCGGCCAGGGAATCGCCCTGAACGGTGGCCTGAGGCTCGATGCGCTCAGCAGCTTGATCCTCAGAGTGAACACCCGCAACGGCAACGTCTCCCAGCTTACATCTGGCCTCGGTATCGAGGCGCTGAACCTGACGCTTGTCGGCTCTGGCATAGGGAACTACTCGCTCGCCAATCCGCTCAACGACGTAGCGAACATCGCCGGCGTAGCGCGCGGCAACCTCGCTTATGTTGACCTCAACTCGCTAAGGGTTTCAGAGAGCAACATCACCACCAACGGACTCGGAGACGTAAGCTTACTGGCCCCCACCTCGCTCACCCTCAACGGGACGATCACGGCCATCAACCGCAACGTCACGCTGACCACCGATCTGATCGGTGTCGATAGCGAGGTCGAAGCCGCGAACGTCACGATCGCCAACAACAGCAGCGGTCGCACTATCGGCGTCGGCACCGGTGCAGGCGATCTTTCCATCACCGGCGGGGAGCTCAGCCGCCTCATCACCGGTGGCCTCGTCACGATCGGCTCCTCAACCTCGGGTCTGCTCTCCGCGACGGATGTATCCATCGCCGAGAACCCGATTCTTCGCAGCTATTCGCTTACACTCATCGGCAACGGTATCGCAATAAGCGGCGGTGTCATCGGCGGCGTCACGATGGACATTGGCGACCTAAGCGATGTCCTGACGCTTAACTCTACCGGCGGGGCGATCTCCCAGTCCAACACGGGGCCCGTCGTCGCGGTTAACCTCGTGCTGCAGGGCAGCGGGCCGGTAACGCTCGACAACCCAAACAACAGCGTGTTCTTCATGGCAGGTGCCACCACCGCGCCGCTTACGTTCGTCAATAATCAGACGACCGCGCTCCAGATCGGCGAAATCGTGACCCTCGATAACGGCACGGTCAGTGGCCTCACCAGCGGTAACAACAATATATTTCTTACATCCAGAGCGCAGATCGAGGCGATCCGCCCCATCGATGCAGGGTCTGCCCGGGTCTCACTCACCACCGATCTCATCAATATCGGTGCCCTCATCACAGGTAACTTCGGAACCATCGAAGGTCAAGCTGGCCCAGGTATTGAGCTGCGAACGTTTACGCCCGGCACCACGATCAGCGTCGGCTCCACCAGCGGTACGTTTAACGTTACCCAAGAGGAAATTGCCTTTCTCGCGACCACCAGTGGCCTGGTGATAGCCGCGGCGGGTAATAGCGGCATCCTGTCCATCGGACCGGTTACCTTCGCAGGTCTGAGTGCCGACATCTGCCTGAGCGGCTCAAATATGACGATCGCGGGCATTACTCTCGCCCCCGGGCAAACACTGGTCCTAGAGAACTCAGCGGGCATCGCGACTCAAACTGGAGCCATCCTCGCTACCAACCTAGGGCTCATCGGCGCTGGCGGATTCTCATTGACCAACGGTGCCAACACCGTTACCACCCTCGCGTCCAACACCACCTTGCAGACCGAGTTTGTAAGCGACACGGGATACACAGTCGGGATCGTCACGGCCAAGTGCGGCGGCGCTCCAATCACCCCCGGTGGCGCACTCTGCTATAACGCGCCCTCCATCACCATTAACACGCCGATCGCAGGCACTAGTGTTAAGATCATTACTGATGCACTCGCGCTTAACTCTACCGTAACCTCCACGCTGGGCACCTCAATCCGTACCCGCAGCAACGATCAGGCGATCGTTCTCGGAGGCGACGAAATCGCCGACACCTTAAGCATCACCGATCTTGAGTTATCTCGCCTCATCCTCGCTACCGACTCACTCCTCTCAATCGGTTCAAACGGAGAGGCGGGCACGACCAATGCGGGGCCGCTCGCGGCCACCTCACTCATCTTCGCCGACAACCACAACGTAACGCTCCGCGCCGCTTTGATCATTACCAATGACGGAATTACTTTAGGCACCACACGATCACTTACCCTGGGCACGCGCACCGGCGGAGTTGTTCAAGGTGCCACCGGCCAAGGCATCATCGCCGGTAACCTCATCCTCAATGGGCAGGCTGAGGGCGGAGATTTCATCCTCCGTAACGCCAGCAACAACATCACCACCATCGAAGCTGCCATCGGCGGTCAACTTGATTTCCAAGATGCAGACGCGCTCACCGTAACGGCCAACGGCATCACCACCACCAACGATGCGATCCGAATCACTTCACCAACGCGGCTGAGCATTGTCACCAACGGAGTTTTGAACGCCGGTTCAAGCTCCGTCAGGCTCGAATCAGACGAAATGGATATCGGTGGGGCGGTCACCGGCAATGCCGGAATACTCGTCCAGCCTGTTGCCATCGGCCGCGCCATTGAGCTGGGCGGCTTATCCGATGTCACCGGTGCCCTCAACCTCTCAGCAACTGAACTGGGCTTCTTCGTCTGCGATAAGGTTGTAACCATCGGACACAACAACTCCGGCGCGGGCAACCTCTCGGCGGGAGCACTCGACTTCACCGCAGCGGGCCTCAACCGCGATTTCACCCTCCACTTGCTCGGATCAAACATTGCCCTCAAGGCCCTATCGCTCAAGGCCGACAAGGCCTTGATTCTTGATGCGACCAACGGCAATATAACACTCGACGGCTCGATCGTCGCGCCCGGCGGCGCGGTCGCTGCGGGAAGCACCGATCCCGAGCTCGCAGGTACATTCGGTTTCGCGGCGAGGGCAACCGGCAGCGTCTTCTTCGGCGCGGCTGACACCACGTCGGGCTTGATCGCTGTCACAACCACTAATACGCCCATCCTTATCCAGGGCCCCGCGGTACTCGTGGCAACCAACACAACACTTTCGTCTGGTTCCTCGGGCGAGAGCGCGACCGTCCGCTTTACTTCAACGATTGACAGTGCTGCATCGGAACGAAATAACCTGACGCTTAACTCGCCGCTCATCACGCTCGTGGGGGCAATCGGCGGCCCAGATGGTGGGTCAGCACAGCTAGGCAACTTCACCACGGATGCAGGTGGTCAACTTACCTTTTCTGGTAGTTCCATTCGCACCGCTGGCGACATCTTTATTGGTGAGAACTTAATCCTCACCGCCGATACGGTAATAGATTCAACCGCTGGTGCTGGTGGCACCGTGGCGTTCAACGACACGATTAACTCTGACTCGGAGCTGACACCCCGATCTTTAGCGGTCAACTCCGGCGGCTCGCCCGGCATCACACGGTTCGCGGGTGACATTGGCGGTATTAATATTCTCAGCGCGCTTTCGACCAACGCAAACGGCACAACGTTTCTCCCCACAATCGTGCGCACCATCGGGTCCCAGCAATACTTGGACGATGTACGCCTCACGCAGGAAAACACCCGGCTCACAGCCTCAGCTGTAAACTTTGATCGGCGCCTCAATAGCGATACCGCCGTACGAAATCTTACGATCATCGCCCCCGGTGAAACCCGCTTCGGTGGAGTGGTGGGCGGCACGATCGATGGATCGCCCGAAGCTCTCGCTTTGGCCAGCCTCACCACAGATGCGCCCGGAATCGTCCGCTTCAACGCCAACGTAACCACGATCAACGATCAACTCTACAACGACGCGGCGATCCTCACCAACTCCGTTCGCCTCACAGGTCGTGGCGTGCGATTCGTTCAGACAGTAAACTCAGATGGCACTCCCCGCCCCCTCACCACGGTCGCGGGCTCAGGTGATGCGCAGTTTGATGCTCCAGTGGGCGGCAGCTCGCAGCTCGAGTCATTCACGGCAACCGGAACTCAGGTCAGGACACAATCAGTTACAACTCGCTTGGGCCAGTCGTACACCGGGATTACAACGCTCGATGGCGACCTTACCGTGAGCGATCAGGCAACCACCGCCCACGTGGTCGAGTTCAACGGCGCGGTCTTCCTCCAGCGTGCGGTGCTGATTGATGCCAAGAGCGCCGGAATTACTTTCCGATCCACCCTCGATTCACTCGCTTCAACCACCAGCGGACTCACGCTCAACTCTTCGTCCCTCACCCGCTTCGATGGTGCCGTGGGTGTCATCAATCGATTGGCTTCACTCACAACCAATGCCGCAGGCACCACCCGCATTAACACCGATGCAATCCAGACCACCAACGCCGCGATCTTTAACGACCCCACGGTGCTCGAAGCCAACACCTTGATCAGTGCCTCAAATGTTACGTTCGGTTCGACCCTCAACGGTGACAATAACCCCAACCGTCGCACGCTTACAATCGGTACCTCTGGCAATCTCGCGGCCAACACCGTCCTCTTTCAAGGCACCGTTGGCGACGTCGTCCCGTTAGGAACTCTAACAATCGGCGGTGCGTCCGCAGGAACCTCTGCCGGTACTACCCTCTTCAGCCAGGCACTTACGCTCGGCGGCGATCTCACCATAAGAGCCGCTGAGCTTACTTTCGCCAGCACGGTTGATAACGATAACCTCGGCAGCACCTCCAGCAATATCGCCATCAGCTCACCCGGAGCTGTGCAGTTCCAAAGCACTTTGGGTGCAACCTCGCCCGTTGGTACGGTAACAATTGGCGGCACTAACACCGCCAATGCAGGCCCCACCACATTCGCGCAGGCAGTAGTGCTAGGCGGCGATCTCACGACCAACGCAAGCTCTATCACCTTCCAAGGCACTGTCAATGGCGATACCGCTGGCACCCGTAATATCATACTGATAACGCCCAATGCCTCCGGCGAAGTTACCTTCGGTTTAGGCGTGGGTCAGGCCACCAACCCCATCCGTCGCCTGCTGGTGAACCAAGCCAGCACCGACCGGACCACCCGCGTCGGGGGCGACGTTTTCACCTCCCGCAACGCCGTCTTCGGTGGCCCCGTCATCACTACAGCCAACGCGGTTACTTTCAACGGCGGTAACGGCACTCTCTTCTTCCGCAGCACCATTGATGCTGTCGCACCCGGCCAGTCCTTAACTCTCATCTCCAACGCTACCGCCAACGCAGTGGCAGATGTCGCCCTCACCGACCTAAGCGACAACACTGTAGATTTCCTCGGTTCTGACAGAGGTCGCGAAAGCGGCATCAACATAGTTCCCATCCGGCTTGGCGGATCCATTGGCACCGCAAACGCGGCCAGCCGATTCGCGGTCGTTCAGCTGCTCGGGCCTACCACCATTCAGCCCTCCACCACCATCGCATTCGCTCGTAGCTCAAACTTTGACTCAAACGGTGTTCTCACTGTCCCCGATTCTGAGTTCGCTGCGACCGGGGCAACCTTAAACAGCATCAGCGTCTCTGATCGTTTTGAAATGTCACCAGGCCAGAAACTCACTTCGTTCGGTGCCTTCCGCATCGACGCGGCCAACTCGGCGATAATCTCCGAACTGGTCTCGACGAGCACCATCACGGTGAACGCGGGCAGCATTAGGCTTAACGGGGCACCGAGGGGAGCCAACTCAGGAATCTTTACCAACCAAGTCGTCGGTGCTGGGCTTCGAACCCGCGGGCAGACCACGCTCCCAGAGATTATTGCCAAGAGCGGAATTAGCTTTAGCTCTGGCGGTGGCTCGGCCAACTACGCCTCAGGGTCAGTAGTTACACTCTTCGCGACCGATAGCGCCTTGAACATAAATGGTCGCGGTAGCGGTAACCCGCTTGGTCGTCCAACCGGATCGAGCGGAAACGACGCGGTCAACGTTGACCGCTCATTATTTTCCGCAGCGGGCGGAGTCAATCGTGTCTTCGCGCTTGACCTCTCCTCGATAGTCATCGGAGACATCGCATCGGTTCTTGCCAGCGCGATCCCGCGCCAACGCTATGAACGCGAAGTCGCTCAGGCGGTCGTCCTTTCCGGAGCATTCGCTCAGCCCCTGAAGACCCTTGACCTCGATATCACTGATCCTACCACCGAGGAGTTTACCGACTATCTGCTCGGTCGCTCGCTCTATCAGAACGCGCCCGACTCTCTTGAAGAAGTCGCAAGCGGTACCGCCAAGATTACTATTAATCGCATGATCAACACGCCAACCATCGAAGTGGTGCGTGCACTCTGTGACCTCGCCTACACCAACCCCCAGCGGGCCTTCGAACTGCTCCTCCAAGGTGATCCTCAGAATGAGCTTACCGTCCTGGACCGCGTGAAGGACATCAAAGAAGCAATGTCCGTCGCTTGGAGCGCGTATGTTGAAAAGGTTGGAGAAGAAGCCGCCAATGGCTTGGGCTTCCGCCAGTATCTTGAGGCCGTGGGACCCGATGGCACTCCCGGCGATAAGCTCGCTCTCGAGGCTTTAGACAAAGCAAGTGTCATCCTTGATAAACTCGATAACCTCGGCCTCTCCAGCCAGGAACGGGCGATCGCTCGAAAGGCCACGCTCAATCTGATCGGTGGTGATATCAACGTCAAGGAAATGGAGGCCGCGGTAGTTGGTAGCAAAATGACAGCGCTCGCCACTCCCTGACTGGTCTACGCTCTACGACCGCCCCCAAGCTCTTAATGGCGATAGCGCGAACGCAGTGATTTCAAATCAACGCTCCGGCGGTAGCGGACATGAGAAAAATTTAGCAGTTCGGCTGGGGATCAAGCAGTTTATAGTCACCTAACTCGCCCGCAGCGCGCCGCCGCAGTCCTGTGTCCGCTCTCTTCTGATTCTTCCTCTTCTCGGTGGTGATATTTGGCAGTTATTAACGTCGAAACTCTGCTCCGCCCCATTCAGCCTGATGCGCCGTGCGGTGAAAATTTGCGCTGGGATCGCCGGTTCCTCGAGCTCGAGCGATTGGCGGTGGGCAAAGAAGACACCCAGTTTTCAACAGCCGAACCCCCCAACTGGCGAGAAGTTCAAGACGTCTGCGTTGAGGTCTTTGCACGAGGAAAGCATCTTCGCACCGCCGTGCTTCTCACGCTGGCCGCCCTGAAGATGGAGGGCTATCCCGGTCTGCGCGACGGCCTCAAACTGCTCCGCGGATTGCTCGAGCAATATTGGGATCAGGTATTCCCCCAACTGGACGTTGAAGACAACAACGATCCAACCGAGCGGGTGAACTCGCTCGCGCCTTTCGCCACCGCCATGGCGACCTTTGGCGACAAACTTCGTATGCTGGACTCGGTTTACGATGCGCCGCTTTGCGACTCTCGTCAGCTAGGGCGCTTCTCGATGCGCGATATTGCCATCGCGGCAGGAACTCAGGCAGCGCCTGAAAATCCCTCTAAACCCCCAGCATCGATGAAAACGATCGATGTGGCCTTTGGCGAAACAGACAAGCCTATTCTCGAAGGCCTTGCCGCCGCGGCGGACGAAGGCGGCGAAGCCCTCAAAGCCATCGACAACGTCTTCATAGCAAAGTGTGGTCCTCAAGTAGGCCCCGATCTGCTCCCGCTCCAAACGATGTTGAAAGATGCGGCTCTTCAGATCCGCCGCCGCATGACCGCGAGCGACTCGGCATTAGTCGCTGGCGGTGGGGGCAACGGTGAGGTTTCTGGTGGGGTGCCTGGTCCGGGTGGAGATTCTCGCGGTGCCGCTCTTTCGGGCGACATATCCTCTTCCAAGGATGTTCTGGTCGCGTTCGAAAAGGTCATGCGGTATTACGAAACCTGGGAACCATCAAGCCCCGTCCCCCTATTAATCCAGTGCGCCAGACAGATGGTCAAACGAAAGTTCTTGGACATTTCCAAGGTTCTCACCGCAGACGCAGTGGTCACCTTGGAAAGAATCAGTAACTCGTCAGAAGAAGCTTCGGGTGCGGGCAAAGATGCAATATAACGTTGATCAGGGCGGGCCCCCGTCAGCGAGCAGGCGAGAAGCGCACCGTCGGGCAGATTCATTGAAGTGGTTGAAGGTACTTGGCGGGCCGGTTAACATTATGGCTTGCCCCGCCGTTAAGGTCAAACTCGTTCAGTTGCTGAACTCAGTTAGACCAATCGCCGACGCCGGTCAGGCAGACTGTTGGTCGCAGCAGTACTGATAAGTGTCGGCCGCAGGCAGAGCGGAGTAGGCTAGGGAAAATAAATTACGTGTTTTGTCGGCGCTGTGCCGCAATGCAGTACAGAGTGGGTTGGTGAAGTTCGTAGTTATCTTATATTGAAAGGGAGCCACACTATGGCAAAGGCAAGCAGCGCAAAGTTCATCGCCCGCAATCGTGCACCGCGCGTGCAGATCGAGTATGATCTTGAACTCTACGGAGCAGAGAAGAAAGTCAATCTTCCCTTCGTCATGGGTGTTATGTCGGACCTCTCCGGCAAGCCGTCAGACCCACTCGCCCCCGTGGGCGATCGTAAGTTCCTTGAGATCGACACAGACAACTTCGACGAGCGCCTCAAGAGCATGAAGCCCCGGGTGGCCTTCAACGTGCCAAACACGCTCACAGGCGAGGGCAATCTCCCCGTCGACATCACCTTCGAGAGCATGGCCGATTTTTCGCCCGCGGCCATCGCAAAAAAGGTCGAGCCGCTCGCCAAACTTCTCGAAGCCCGTACGCAGCTCTCCAACCTCCTCACCTATATGGATGGTAAGGGCGGTGCCGAAGAGTTGATGGGCAAAGTCTTGAAAGACCCCGAGCTCCTTAAGACCCTGGGCTCGGCCGCGAAGCCCGCCTAGCATCCTTTCATCGCCTCCCCAACGTTAACTTACTTTGAGCCACACCCACGCGGCCCCCTCCGGGCCGCGCTCGCCGGAGAATCACGGATATGTCCGAAGCACAATCACAAGCATCTGGGATGAGCGGAGTCATGCTGGGCGGCAGCGCCCTGGACGACCTGCTTAAGAAAGAGTTTAAACCCAAAACCAGCAGCGCACAAGAGGCTATCGAGCGCGCTGTAAAAACCCTCGCAGAGCAGGCAATTGCCGGCGTCTCCACCGTCTCTGATGATGCCATCAAAAGCATAGAGTCGATGATCGCCGCGATTGATCGTAAACTTACCGAGCAGATCAACGCCATTATTCATCACGCCGATTTCCAGGGCCTTGAATCCTCGTGGCGAGGCCTGGCGCACTTGGTGAATAACACCGAGTCTGATGAGAACCTCAAGATCCGCGTGCTCAATATCTCAAAGAAGGACCTGGGTAAGACCATGTCCAAGTTCAAAGGAACCGCGTGGGATCAGAGCCCGCTCTTCAAGAAGTTATATGAAGAAGAATATGGCATGCCCGGCGGCCAGCCCTACGGCGCACTGATCGGCGACTATTACTTTAATCAGGAAGCTCCAGACCTTGAAATCCTCTCGGGCATGGCCCAGATTTCTTCCGCCGCCCACTGCCCCTTCCTCGCTGCTGCTAATCCCTCCATCATGAACATGGAGTCATGGCAGGAGCTCTCCAATCCGCGCGATGTTACCAAAATCTTCGGAAGCGCTGAATACGCCGCGTGGAAAAGCTTCCGTGAAAGCGACGATTCAAAGTACATCGGCCTCACAATGCCGCGTGTTCTCGGTCGTCAACCTTATGGGGCCAAGAGCAACCCGGTTGAAGACTTCGCATTCGAAGAAGACACCGCTGGCGCAAAGCATGATAAGTTTACTTGGATGAACGCCGCCTACGCCATGGGTGTCAATATCAACCGCTCCTTTAAGGAGTACGGCTGGTGCGCCCGCATCCGCGGCACCGAATCAGGCGGTATAGTCGAAGGACTTCCCGTTCACACCTTCCCCAGCGACGACGGGGGTGTGGACATGAAGTGCCCAACTGAAATCGCGATCACCGACCGGCGTGAGGCTGAGCTCGCGGCGAACGGGTTCATGCCGCTCTCTCACTACAAAAACACCGATTATGCCGTGTTCATGGGTGCCCAGAGCGCACACAAACCCGCAGAATACGCCGACGCTGATGCGACCGCCAATGCAAAGCTCGGGGCCCGGCTTCCATACCTCTTCGCTTCCTGCCGCTTCGCCCACTATCTCAAGTGCATGGTCCGCGACAAAATCGGTTCGTTCAAGGAACGGGCTGACATGCAGCGGTGGCTCAACGATTGGATCAATCAGTTCGTCGATGGCGACCCCGGCAACTCAACCGAAGACGTCAAGGCCAGGCGTCCGCTCGCCGCGGCTGAAGTGAAAGTTGAAGAAGTTCCCGGCAACCCCGGCTACTACTCCGCAAAGTTCCACTTGCGGCCGCATTACCAGCTCGAAGGTTTGACCGTAAGCCTCCGATTGGTCAGCAAGCTCCCCAGTCAACGTGGCGCGGGCTGATTCTCGCACAATTCCCTTCCCATCGCCGCAACGGCGGTGGGGCGGTTTCGATAATTCAGCAGCGGGAAACCGCGGCCAACACACACCAGCCACCCAACTTTGCCACCCGAAGGTGTACTTCGATAAACCGGTAAAGTGACCTCAAGGTGATGGAACACAGCGGAACGTGAGGCGTGGCGGTTGCCAGGTTCTCGCGGGCGAATCGGATATAGGAGCTTACCATGGCAGCGTTTGATGCATTTCTTAAGATTGACGGTATCAAGGGCGAATCAAAAGATTCCAAACACCCCGACGAAATTCAACTTGAATCCTTCTCGTGGGGCGCTATGCAGGGCGGTACTCACTCAGCGGGCGGCGGCGGCGGCACCGGTAAGGTCCAGTTTCAGGACTTCCATTTCGTGATGCGCGCAAACAAGGCCAGCCCCAACCTCCTCATGCACTGTGCAACGGGCAAGCACATCCCCAACGCATACCTTGTCGTCCGTAAGGCTGGCGGAACGCAGCTTGAGTTCATCAAGGTGAAGCTCGGCGACGTCCTGGTTTCTTCCTACAACACCGGCGGCAGCAGCGGCGTCGATGTCCCTCTCGATCAAGTGTCGATTAACTTCACCAAGATCGCCTTCGATTATATTGAGCAGAAGGCCGACGGCAGCGGCTCACCCCCCGTCACCGGCAGCTACGACCTCAAGGCCCAGAAGGCCTAAGTAGGTAGCCAACGCTAAATCAATTAACACAGCCTCGCCGCGTCTTGACGCAGCGGGGTTTTTTTTCGTCGACTCATTTTCATCCGGGCGGTTGCTGGCGGCTGGGGGCAGCATTCAAAAAGACATAAGCCGCCTCAGCAGGCGTCGTTGACCGCTGGTACGGTTGATTCACCCAGAGAAGGGCTGACTGCCGGGCACGTAGCGAGATAAGCTCCGCACGCGCTAAGCCCGTCAACAAAGCCGCGCGCCCAGTGCCACCGTTTCAGGGGGAGATGTTTATTATAAGCCGTAGTAATATCAGACTCATCCACTGTCTCCGCCGCCACATGCTCAAGCGAAAGAAACCAGTCGCGTAGTCGCAGGGCGGTATCCGCGTTACTTTCACAGGCGGCGCGTACACGGGCGATCTCGCTCGTCCCTAAAAGGTCCCTCCCAAACATTGCAAGTGAACATCGCGAGGCCCCCATAGCGAAGGCTGGCGCGCCAAGTCCAAGGCGATACTCGCGATCAATGTACTCTCGCGAAGTCATAGAATGATTATGTTCAACCAGCGCGTCCGGCCGCCAAGCCACGCGCAGGCCCAGCGACCGCGTCAGACGAAACGCAAGCTCGTCGTCGTCGCGACCGTAAGACTGATGCACTTGGAAAAGCCCCCCTACCCGTCTTACCGATTCCGCGTTAATGGATAAATTAAGCATCCAGGCGTGCCGAAAGCCCCAGTCCATGGAGAGGGCGGCGGGCTCACGACGCATGCGATCATGAAAAAAAACCATCGAGGTTTCTCGGAGCATTCGAGAGAAGACCGAATCGGGCGAATGAACTCGCCACGGAGAATCGCCCACAATAATCGCCCGGCCATCGTTCTCTTGCTGGTGATATAAGTGCCGTTCAACGCACCTGGCATCGGGCACGACATCGTCATTAAAGAAGACCAGCGTGTTGCCCGCCGCAGCGGCGATCGCCCGGTTGCGTGCATGGCAGGGTCCCAGGTGCTTCCCGCCAGCGGGTGCCTCAATGAAACTCAGCGAAGCACGGCCGTTCGCGCGTGCGTAAGCGGCTTCGCCAGCTGCCAACGTGGCTGGCTCCTGCCCGTCAACCGTTACGATCACCTCGTACATTTCGCTCGGCAAGGACTGAGCGGCCAACGCGCCGAGGCACTCGCACAGCTTTTCCGGCCGCCCAAACGTGGGAATTATCACCGAGGCTTCAATCGCCATACGAGTCTATCGGCACTAGTCGCGCCGGTGTGCCGATAGCGTGATCGCCGGCTAAGCAAGGGTTATGCTCGCCCCACCCGTTTCGGGTAACTTCCGGCCCCTTAAGGTGCTCGCATGAACCAACGCCGCCAACACGCTCGATCGCCCCTTAGCCGTCCCTGCAAAGTCTTTCATAAAGCTACAGGCCGTTATTGGTCGGCGGTCACGTGGGATCTATCATGCGGGGGCACTTTGCTCGCCGTTGATGCACCCCGAGAGCTAAAACCCGGTGACGAAATTGACCTCTTCGTCGCCTGGTCATCACGAACGCTGCTTAGCGTCCGCGACTGCGTTGCAGGCGAAGTACGCCGGGTGTTAATGCGGACCGATGGTAAGCAAATGGTAGGGGTTGCATTCTCAGGTGAGCTCACCCAGGGCCTTGGAGCTATAACCACTAGCCGAGCCGCGGCTTAACGCGGTAGCCGAAGTCTTAAGGGTCGCCGCACACAAGCGTTCAGGCCACACTGAAACGCAGGTTTTCTGACCCGCGCCTCGGCATCCCCCATTCAGGCCTCATTACGTACTTTATTCATAGAATCTGAATAAACCACTTAATCCCGCCCCGGGCGTCCGCCGATAAGAAGGTAACTTGTTGCGTGAGCATAGGAGGCTCGCGCTGTGGAGCATGGCGACGGGACATTTCCAAGATCTGATGGCAGTCTTAGGAAGTATCACCCGCTGGCCGAACTGTTCGCCCCATTTCGCGGCATAGCCGCGATGTTGGCCGGGGACAGTCGCTCTGCTTACATTCACGGACGTTAATATTTGGTGTTCCTCCGGCGCGGGAGGTGTCTCTTGGCATGACAGCATGCCGCGGGTTTACTTCCATCGCGCCGCTCGTTCCTGCATTCCCCAAATTCGGGAGTGCATCCGAGTTTGCCCGCCGCGAGGCGTTGCAAGCTAGGAGGCGAGGCGGACCGGCTTGCAGGTTTAGCCTCGCAAGCAAACCGAGCCGTTGAGGGCAGTTCGTAGTTCAAAGAAAGTTGGTACCCAGTGACTTGTTTTTCAACCTCCATCCACTCCGCACGCCGCCCGATCATCGTAAACGCCGCCGCCGCAATGGCACATGGGCCGGAAAATGATATTACGATTAAGAGGTTTGCGAAGCAGCCCCGCATCCCTGCCCCCTCGGCTCTCGACAGTCAGCGGTGGGCACCCCTGCGTTTCGTTGGGACACGCACGCCGACTGTCCGTTCAGTCAGCGACGTCGCGCTCGACGTCGCGCTTGACCGCATGATCGACGCGGTGCTCTGCGGCCGATAATAATATTATTACGCTCGTCCGGGTCGGCCCGCTTGTTCGCTTATATACCGTCGCGGCGGATCACCGGCTAGGTCTACAGCCGTTTGAAAGTCAAACATCCAAAGAGCCAGCGCCGGACTAAAAAACCGCGCTGGCTTTTATGTTGGTGAGCGGACCCGCACCTCAACCGGCGAAACGCACAGTAACTTAATATAAATTAAGTTAATATGCAGTAACTTAATATGCAGTAACTTAATATAATATTATCTCAAACACCGCGCCACTCTGCCCGTCTCGGTTCCGGGCAAGCAATACGCCCCCGTGCTCTTTCACAATGCTCTCGGCCACCGCGAGTCCCAGCCCGGTGCCTCGTGCGTCCAACCGGGTGCTGGTAAACGGCTCGAAGAGGTGCCCGAGTATCGCAGGATCTATTCCCGGCCCGTTGTCGATAATCGTAAGTGAAACGTGGCTTCGCCCGTCTCTCTCAACGCGGCAGCCGTTGATCGCTACCTCGCCTGCCCGAGCCGCCCCGCCCCGGCCCGCCCCCTCAAACACGGCCTGCACAGCGTTACGAATTAGGTTAACAAATACCTGCACCATGCGGTCGCCGTCGCAACGGCAAATAAGATCGGACGGGATGCTGTTCTTAATTTCAACTCTTGAAGTCTCGCGATCAAGCCGTACCAAGGTGACCGCCTCCTGAACCACCTCGGCCATGACGGTATCTGTCAGCGTGGCGGGCCGCACCCGTGCAAAGTCCAGCAGACTCTCTCCTAATCGTTCCAGTCGCTTCACTACCCGCAGCATAAGTGCTGCGCGGGCCGGGTCCACACCCTCGTCGGGGCGCTCGTTGAGTTGTTCCACACACCCCTTGATCACCGCCAACGGCGTGTTAAGTTCATGGGCGATTCCCGCCGACATCATGCCCAGACTCGCCAGACGATCCGATTCCGCTAAATTACGTTGCGCGGTTTCGAGCAGATGATTCTTGCGTTTAAGGTCACCCGCGGCGTGCTCCAACTGGTGCAGTGCCCGCCCGAGTGCAGCCTCTTGCTCGCGGAGCTTTACCACGGTATCGTTTCTGGAACGCATGATCTCGCCCAGTTCATCACCCGGAATGCCCGCCTCGGGAATTAACTCATCCTCTTTGCGCCCCAGTTGCACCGCTGCGTCCGCGACCAGCATCCGCTGAATGGGCGCGTACACATTCTGTGGCAACACAACCGCCTCAAGCGCGATGGCTACCAGCGCATATACCGCGAGCAGCGCGAGCACCAAGATCCAATAAATCCGCCCAGCAGCAAGACGTGCGCCGGGCAACTGGACAGTAACAAGATAGAAAGAATCACTAGCATCCACCCCTGATGGGTTGAGCATGATCGCCCCAGGCCCGCGCACGCTCGAATCGGTCCTCACGGGTGCGCGCGCGTGCCCCATCGCCTGCAGCGCCGCCGCACCATCGATGCGCAGCTCCAGCGCGGAGCCGGAACTTATGTTTATAATCGGTGCCGGTGTTTTCCCCGCCGCCGCTTTGCGGTATTCCTCAATTGCCGCCGCGGGCGCGAGCGGTCGAGATATGAGCGCTACTTCGAGCATCATCTTCGCGTGTTCAACCTCGGCCTGAGTCACTACGAATGTAACCGCAGGCCTTACCGCGACCAGCAGGATCGCCGCCAGCGCGACCGAGAAGATGGTGTGCAGAACAACGAGCTTTTTGCGGATCCGCATCCCCGCCAGCATCCCGCGCGCTTCCGGGCGGACACGAAGCAGTTTGACCAGCCGCCGATCGAAATAAGGTGTCAGGGCTGGCGGATTCACCAGCGGTCGCGGGGAATTGGAGGGCTTCAACGAAGCGGGCGTCGATGGACCGCCTTCATCAGGTTGGCTACTTGAATTATTCTTGGATTGCTGTCCGCTCTGAGGAGGCCGTGTTGAAGCTGTCCGCTCGGTCACGGGTAAGTGTAGCGGAGGACGGCAGCACGCTACGAGTTTAACTTAATACTGCGAATTGATAAGAGGGGGAACTCACCTGCATCGGTCGCGAGCACACGCTGGCCCATCGGTTCCTCGCCGCCATCACCCGCGGGAGTAGTCTGTGCTGACATCCGCTGCAGATCCGTTCCGCGTTTTTCGGTACCGGGGTACCGAGCGGGAATAAAGCCGACCCCTTGGCCGCCGCTAGACCAAACAAACTGGCAAGGAGTCCAGACCAGATCGCGTAAATCCGTAGGCTTTTCAATCCGAATAAGCGTGATCCGAGAGAATGGAATCCAGAAGTATTTACCATCAACAATCGCTTCGATCATGGGGCCCATGCGAACGTCGGTATCTGCAATGAACTCGAATGGGTGCGATTGAACGGCGTCGCCCTCACCCGCCGTTTCGAGCGTGCCCGAAGTGGTGGGCGCGGCCTCGAACGCGGCGTCGCGCATGGTCATCGCAGCCTCAGACTTACCTTGACCGTCGAGCGCGGCGGCCTGTACAAGCTGCGCGATCCAGTCTGCGGGCTCTCCAAAGATAAGCGGGGAACGCGCGCCAGCGAATACCTCGGAACGCAAGGCTTCACACTGAATAGCGGCCTGACAGGTTCTGACCATGAGCATTGCCATTCGATCCATCTCGCCGATCACGCCGAGTTGGGTGAGCGCTCGCTCCCAGTTGCCCAACACGCACAGCAGCTGGAAGAGAAAAATCCGTAGTTTGACGTCGCTCGGGTCCTTGCGAACGGCGTCTTCGAGGGCCTTCAACGCTTGAGTCGGGTTCTTGTCTTTGAGTAGTTCGGCGGCGGTCATAATGGGAAGAATAGACCTCGCCGCGGCGTGGCGGCGCGGTCCGGCGCGTGTTTTGTTGATTGACGTACTGGTTCACCGAGCCTGCGCCCGACGGTTAGCTGGCGAGTGGCGTCTCTAGGGGAGATCGCCGGTGATGCGAAGCCGACGCAACTGCGGCGGTCAGAGGGAGTGGGCGGGAGCTGCCGTCGCTTCGCTCACCTTTGTTTGGTCGATCTTGCCATCGGGCAAGGCCATGGTGAGCAAATACGGATCGTCGTTAATGCGGGTTAACAGGTGGACCGGCCGGCCCCAGATAAGCCGGAGGGATCGCAGCACTTCACCCGCGCGGGCGGCCTCGACTTCAACGCCGCTGAACCGATGGGCGAGTACGAGCTCGCCGCGGTTAAGATAGTTGGCGTCAACAACATAAATAAATGGCTGGCCTGCGTTGGTAATGTGATGCAGCAACGTCTGCTTTACTTTTCGCCAGTCTCGGGAGACGATGCGGACTTCGTCCGTCTGCGGGTCACGCTTGTGCTGATACATCTTGAATCGTTCAACAAAGTCCTCGGTCACGAACTCGTCGATGAATGAGACATCGTTATAGATGCTCCGAACCTCGAAGATCTTCTCTCGCCCCCGCATCGTCTTGTCGTCGAACGACTCTTTGCTTCCGAGGTCATCGATATCTTCCCACCGCGGCCCGTGTTGGCCGGTGTTCCATCGGCGTTCGATATCCTTGAATAGTTCTACGCCGATTTTGTAAGGATTAAAGCCGCCGGGGGCCATATGGACCACACCCGAATGTTGGTCGGCGTAATGCACAATCTCTTTCGCTTCAAGAAAGTGCTGGGTCATGAGTTTGCTATGCCAGTAGGTGGCCCAACCCTCGTTCATAATTTTCGTCATCGCCTGTGGAGCAAAGTAATAAGCTTCATCGCGGATAATCGTAAGTATATCCTGCTGCCACTCTTCGATGCTCGCATGCTCCAGCAAGAAGAGCAGCACATCGCGCGCGGGTTCCGCGGGGTACTTGGCACGCGCCGATTCTACCTGCTTGGCATGCTCTACTTCCTGGCGCTCTAGCTCACGCCGCGGATTGATGAACGAATCCATGTAGTCCTTGGCCGGGAGCTTATCCGGGCGCCAGACCGTCGCGTGAGGGCGATCTTCGTCGCGGTGTTCCCGGTCATGAGCTCGCTCTTTCTCGCGTTGATTGGCGGTTGCGTAAACCGGCTTGGCATTACGTTGAACGAAGGGCGAGTGCGGATCGATGAGGTTCTCGAGGGTGAGCGCGGCGTCGATAAACCTCTCTACTTTGTCCAAACCGTGGCGGTCGATATGCCGCCGGATGCGGGTAGCGTGGTTGGCCATCTCGTCCATCATTTTTCGGTTGGTTTTAGAGAACCAGGCGTTGTGCTTGAAAAAGTCGGCGTGGGCGTAGACGTGGGCCATCACCAGCTTCTGATCCGTTACGTCATTGCTCTCCTGAAGATAAGCATAACACGGATCGTTATTGATGACCATCTCGTAGATCCGCCCAAGGCCATAGGCATCGCGTTTGGAGAGCTTCTCATACTCCATACCCCAGCGCCAGTGTGGATAGCGCACGGGAAAACCGCCGTACGAGGCGATCTGATTCATAACATCAAACGGCAGGACCTCGAATACGGTCTCGTAGAAATCAAGCCCGTATTCGATTGCCTTGGCCTTTATGCGGTGCATGTGGGCAAGCAACTCAGGCGATAGATTAGTGTTAGGAGTTCCCG